>VFQQ010001033.1_pt1 | contig 43573 bp, 75 predicted proteins | sample 3512341 | NCBI WGS metagenome assembly VFQQ01 (sample SAMN10412373, study PRJNA504923) | tailings metagenome | isolation source: Relicate 2 Philex TSF1 revegetated site | place: Philippines: Tuba, Benguet | collected 2017-08-29 | reverse complement strand
GACGTCTCAACTGCTGCACCTGCAGGATCAACGGCGAGCTGGTCATGCGCGCCTACACCCCCTCCTCCTCTGACGACGAGCGAGGCTACTTTGAGCTGGTGGTCAAGGTCTACTTTGCCAACCAGCACCCGCGCTTCCCCGATGGCGGTGCGGCCACTTTGCAGTGCTGTTGGTGCACGCGTGTTGTGCCTCGCCGTTGTCACTGGTGTGGGTGTTGAGGTCGACTCTGCCTCTGCACATTACTCTGTCTCTGCACATTGTGATTCCCCTGCAGGCAAGATGAGCCAGTACCTCGATTCCCTGGCCATCGGCGACTCGATCGAGGCCAAGGGGCCCATCGGACATGTGGAGTACCTGGGGCGCGGGCGGTGAGTGGGACGCCTGCTGTGCGGCTTGGGTGGCTTGCTGCTGCATCGACACATGCGCTGCTCCTGTCGTAGAATTGGCTGCTGATGGCGCCAGGACTGCTGCTGAGCATGATGCCACCAGCACCCTTGGGGGGACATGCTCCTGCCCTTCGTTCCCCAACCCTTTCTGCCTTAATAATTCAACTGTGCAGGTACAGCCTGGACGGCGAGCTGCACGCCGCGCGCCACATCTCCATGATTGCCGGCGGCACCGGCATCACGCCCATGTACCAGGTGGCGGCTTTTCTCTGTATTTGAATTCATGTCTGGGCTGCAAGGGGGGCTCGAGTAAGGTGTGATGGATGTGAGGGATGTGAGGGAGGGGATGGATATATCATGTTGGGACGGCCATTGGGATGGCGGCAATGTGTGTGCCATGAATGAGCCAACGTGGTGCTGCCATCTGCCCTTTTCAAGGAACCTCACTGCCTGTGCCGATTTGTTTCACTGCAGGTCATCAAGGCGGTGCTCAAAGATGCTGATGACAGCACCCAGGTGCGGCGGTGTAATAAGGCTGCAGAATGCGGAGCAGGCATGCCTGCACAAGGGTCGCACACAACATGCTCCCATGATCCCAGGCTCAGCTCACCGATTGCTGTGTTATTTGCCCTGCAGCTGTCGCTGCTGTACGCCAACGTATCGCCCGATGACATCCTGCTGCGGGACGAGCTGGACCAGCTGGCGGCAGCGCACCCCAACTTTTCGGTCTGGTACACAGGTGCGCTGAGTGCACTGCTGGTCAGCTGCTGCAAGTCAGCTGCTCCTGCTCATTTGCTTGGCGGCGGCTCCTATGTTCTTGCTGTGTTGCTGACTGTTGCATGCATGAGCGCTGGTCCTTTTGCACCGGCCTTGCTACCAGCCTCAAAATGTTTCCACGACTTGTTCATCCAATCATTGCCGGTTCCTCTAATGGCAGTGGACATTGCTGACGGGGGCTGGACCTTCTCCATTGGTTTCACCACTTTCCTTCATCTCTCTGACGTTTTGTACTTTTTGTTCCATCTTAAACTCGTGCAGTGGACAATGCTGACGAGGGCTGGGCCTTTTCCACCGGCTTCATCAACGAAGACATGATCCGGGAGCGGCTCTTCCCTGGTGAGAATTTTGGCTATTCTACACTTGAAGAAGGTTGCAATTAGTGGCCCCACTTCGGACTCTCTGGATGGGACACATGAACGCTCTGCATTGGTGCAAATATTGGCCACCTCACCCCACCCACTCACCCAGCCTTCCACCCGCCTGCCCTCCGCGCAGCTGGCCCCGACACCATCTGCTGCCTGTGCGGCCCTCCGCCCATGATCAAGTTCGCATGCCTGCCGGTGAGTGCAAGGGCTGCACCAGTAGTAACCTGTCATAACAGCTGCACGGCCGTACCTCCTTGCTGCATTAGGGCTGTGATATGGTGTTACTAGGGTGGAGTCTTGCTGCTCCACTTGAGCACACGCATTGAGAGATGTTCCTGTCACCTGCGCGTACGCCTCCCTTCTTCCAACTGAGCACACACATCACCTGCTCACTCTGTCTGCTGCCGCAGAACCTGGAGAAGCTGGGCTACACGCCGGAGCAGTGCATCCAGTTCTGAGGTGCAGCACACGCCAAGCACTCCGCCCACATTTAGTTCCGAACAATGGCAACACCCCTACCACATGCGGCGGCCAACACTAGCGGATTGCTAGCTCCGCTCGCCGCCTTGCCTGCCACCCCGCCGCTGCGCCTGATTGTGGTGCAGCACATTTCGTTATGACTGCAAACCCTACAGACCCTCTTACAACCGCAATCATTCCCCGCTCTGCGCTGCCCAGCCCTCTGACCGTGCTGCCGGCCCGCCCAACCTGCTTTTGAACTGCAGCACTAGCGCCCTGCTATCCTTGTGCTCTTGCGCGCCTCCTTCCCTGAGTTACCCTGTACATTGTCCGCTAGATTATTTGGAAACACACACAGTCCAGTGTAACATACGTGCCGCCCAGGCCGCCAGCATGCCAACCGCGACACTTGCGATTCAGCTGCACTACGCTTGTAACACCAAGCGGGCAGCTGGGTAGCCAGTGAGCCCTTTTGCTGGTGCTGGCCGCTGCTGCTTGGTGCGGCTGCTGCTGCTAATGATGCCGGCTGCCGCTGCTTTGATACTACAGCTGGCCACTGCTGATGGCGGGCCAGCAGGGCCGCCAGGTCTGGGTCTGGGTCCCGAGCGCAGGCAAGCTGCGCGCGGTCGTACAGGACGGCGTACCTGCGGCGATTCAACGGACGGTGCAAACCTCAGATGCACTGCTCCGGCACAGGTTGCACTGTACATTAGCGGCAACCCACTTGTGTGTGGTGCGTGGCCTGCATACATAACTCTCAGTTCCCATGCAGCCCGCCCTCCTCTGCTGCCCCAATCATCCCCAGCAACTCACATCAGCGGTGTGCGCCGCATGACCTCCACAGCATCGATGTGGGCCCCGGCCTGCAGCAGCAGCGTGGTTGCGGCAGCGCACTCAAGAGGGCTGGGTGCTGGTTTGTTAGTCTTCATGTGCAGTGCATCACTGCTTGCACTCTGGCAGACAGAAGCCGGGGGCACATGGATGCTGCCGCTTTCTGGTAAGCAGCCAGCTTTGCATCGCAGACCCAGCCTGTGACACGGGCAAGACAGTTGCAAGCACGGAATGAAGAGCAAGCAGGCGGTGTGTCCAACCTCCGCCGCCTCGCTGCGCTGACCACTGCAAGGCAGCGGCGACCTATGGGGCCTGGCCGATGAAGGCTTTAAGCCTCTGGCGCAGCATGTCCGTGGTGCCGATGATTGGCTGGCCATAGAAGCGCAGCAGGCGCCTCAGCCCTGCGTAAGGCATCTGCGCCAGGTCTGCATACGCAACCAGGAGGCAGACAATTGGTTGGCTGGGGGCATGAGTCTCGACAGCACCCACACGCGCACAACTGCACTCCAGGCCACAGGTGTCAGGCAGCGCTGGCCCTCACTGGCATGAGTTTCGACAACACCCACACGCGCACAACTGCACTCCAGGCCACAGGTGTCAGGCAGCGCTGGCCCTCACCCCCGTTTGTGGCGGGGAAGTCCTCCGGCTCCTCTCCCGTATCAGGGTGAGGCACAACTGCAAGCTGGCTGGTGGTGGTGAAGCTGTGCGCGTTGTGCTGCAGTGCCTGCCGCAGCCTCGGCGAGGTGCGGTGCCCCAGCTTGCGCACCTCGCCCTCCACGCCCTCCAGGCGGTTCTCCACGCCCTCCAGGCGGTTCCCCACGCCCTCCAGGCGGTTCTCCACGCCCTGCATCGTCTGCTGCAGCCCCTGCATCGTCTGCTGCAGCCCCTGCAGCTGCTGCTCCATCGTCTGCTGGCCCTGCAGCACCGTCTGCTGCAGCTCCTGCAGCATCTGGTGCAGCCCCTGCAGCTGCAACGGCGCCTGCTGGTTCTGCTGCAGCGCCTCCAGCTGCTGTGGTGCCTGCTGGTTCTGCTGCAGCGCCTCCAGCTGCTGCGGTGCCTGCTGGTTCTGCTGCAGCGCCTCCAGCTGCTGCGGTGCCTGCTGCAGCCCTCCTGGCAGCGGGCCGTGCCCGGCTGGCACCTGCTGCTGCACCTGGTCCAAGCGCTCCTCCAGCTGGGCCACATTCCCAGCCAGCCGCTCAACGTCCCACCCTGCATTGAGTCAGAAGCATTTGCATTCAAGAAGACGTCTCAGAGAAGAAAATGCAACAGTGTGCTGCCAGCATGCAGCGCCAACAGCGCGCACGCAGCCAGCCAGAGACGCACCCAGGGAGGAAGCGGTGACTGTCAGGTGGAGGCAGACTCCATCTGCAACCTGCTGGTCTGTGACCGTGGTTGGTTGGTCGCCTGAAGGGAGAAAAACAGAATGCAAACAGTCGCCCCACAAGGGACTGGCACCCACAGGCCTGGCGCCCGCAGGGTAGCCCTCTCGCGCAGGAAGCGGGCGGTTGGCGGGCCAATGGCACCAGCTGCGGCTGAAACCTCCAAAGCTTGTTGAGGACGCGTTAAAAAGAGCGGCGGAACACACCTGGGCGCCCGCGGAGGCTGCTGCAGTAGCGGTCGATCCCAGCCACGTCCTCGACTGTTGGAGGATCTTGCGCAGGTGGCGGGGCAGCCAGGCCTTCCGGCGGGTTGAGGGGCATCGCCAAAGAGCAAACTGTCGGCGGCCCGACCAAGCTGCGCAGAGTGGGCGGTGTCTGCTCGATGCTGGCTGGGGTTGGCGAGCGATGGGACGTTCACTTCATGCTGGGCTGCTCCATGCTGGGGCGCGCTCCCTGGGCCGCAGCGCCGTCGACCGCAACCCCTGCCGTCACCGTGAATCTTGCTGCCTCCAGGGCAGGCCTATGCAGTCCTCATGATGGCGCATGATCATGGGTGGTCTAGTACGTCTCAAGTGCACGCTCTGCTTCGTGACATGGCGCCCCGCCGGCAGCGGCGGGAGCGAGCCATTGCCATTGCCACAGTTGCCCAGGCCTGACGGTGCAGGATATTTGAGGCGCTGGTGGTCAGAACCATCTGCGCCGGTGGACTTTCACACCGCCTGCCAGCCCTGCAAGGTGCTCGACGTGGCCTCGAAGGTGCAGCAGGTACCGGCTTGCGCGTAGTATCCCTTTACCCCTGGCGCTGCTGGCAATGCGCTTGCTCATGTCAATACACCTTGAGGCCCCAACTCCAGTGTACCGGTAACATGCGCTTGCGCCACCCAAGCTCGCAGGGCATCACGAATGACATAAGTCGTCATGAAACGGCTTGCCCTCAGCAAACTACTGCTGGTGGCGGGCCAGCAGGGCCGCCAGGTCTGGGTCCCGAGCGCACATGCGCCCCGCCGCCAGCTGCGCCGCCGTCAGGCCGCGCCGGTCGCGGCTGGCGGCTGAGCCCCGCCGCAGCAGGTGGCAGGCCAGCTGGGGGCGGTCGTACAAGACGGCATACCTGCGGGGAGCAGGCGGGCAGTACACACACATCACATTTACAGGTGCAGCATGCGGGCGGTCGTACAGGACGGCGTCCCTGCGGACGGTACAAACCTCAGATGTACTGCTTGGGCACATGTTGCACTGTGCATTAGCGGCAACCCACGTGTGTATGGTGCGTGACCTACGTACATAACTCTCAGTTCCCGTGCAGCCCGCCCTCCTTTGCGGCCCCAATCCATCTTCCATCAGCTCACATGAGCGGTGTGCGCCGCAGGCGCATGACCTCCACATCCCCACTCCCAAACCTTGGGATTGCATGCAGCCCTCCCTGCTGTACTCCCCTCATCACTCACATGAGCGGTGTGCGGCGCATGACCTCCACGGCATCGATGTTGGCACCCGCCTGCAGCAGCAGCTCCGCCACCGCCACATCCCCCGCCTGCATGGGCACGGGAGGGTGCCGTCAAGGGCTTAGCAGTGCATACGATGGCGGCCCTACCACAGCGCCCGCCTGCAGGGCTTATGTGGAGGTCTAGTGCAAGTTCCAAAGTGCATCGGCAGTGGGACTGAAAAGCATCCAGCCCCACGCCCCGCCTCCCCCTCACCCGGCATGCGGCGTGCAGCACGGTGGTGTGTCCCAAGTTGGAGGGGCTCAGCGGCTGCTCCGCCGCCCCGCCAGCCAGCATGTTTGCCTCCCACACCAGCTGAGCCGCAGCCTGGCCAGAATACGAGTAATTGACGTCGGCGCCGCATGCAATGGCATGGTAGGCTGCACGGTGTGGGGGACAGCAGAGGAAAGGTGGGCGCAGGCATTTTTGTGGGGGGCGCCTGCTGCGGAGCCAATGCCGCCATGCCATAGCCCATGACCCCGCACCGATTCACTAGTGAGGAAACTTACCGCCCCGCACATCGCCCCGCTGCGCCGCCTCCCACAGCCACTCCTGGAGCGCCTGCGGCGAGGCAGCCGCGTCTGGCGGCCGCGCCAGGAAACGCTTGTCCACATACCTGCAACAAAAGGTTGCAAGAGAGAAGCAATTCAGAAGGCAGGCAATGCAGGGTTCGCTGAGCTGGCGGCAGCAAAGGCCATGCGCGCCAGGAGAGAGATGCAAGGGAAGCAAAGACATGGCTGTTGCAAGCACACATTCACATCGAGGAGCTATCTGTAGTATAAGCTATTGAGCAACACCAGATGCATACAAGCTGGCTGATTGGCCAAGCAGCAACAGGTTTCTGATCAAGCCACTTACTTGGCCGCGATCCAGCGCTCCTTGTCGGTCAGCGGCGAGCGCGGCCCCGGCCGGCTGCTGCTGGCAGCATCTGCTCGGCAAGGCAGGGGCGGCAGCTGCCCAAACACAATGACCAGCAGGCCTAGAGTGGCAGGCGAATCAGGAAGCAGGCACAAGCCCCATGTGCGACCCAGTGTTGCAATCCACGGCTGGCATGATTGCACCACTTTGCCCTCTGCTGCTGGTGGCTGGTCGGCTGGCCAGCACGCCTGCCTGCGAGTACAGACCCTCCAACTTGCCGCCTGGTCGGGAAAAACCTGCTCCCCTTTTAAAAACAAACAAACAACACTCGCCCGAAGAGGAGCGGCGGCGTGCCGCAGCATCAAATGCCTGGTCGTCGTCGCTGTCCGAATCTGCGCTCCAGGGGTTGAGCTGCACACAGGGCACAGATCGATCGTGTGGGTAAGTTAAAAAGCACAAAGAAAGCGTGCTCATCCTAGCTGTCATCGAATCCGCGCTCCAGGGGTTGAGCTGCAGGGGGCAGATACGGATCATGTGAGAGTGAGTTGAACGGGACACAAAGGCCGTGTGCAGCCCTACATTGCACCATCGCAGCACAGCAGGGCCGGCTGCATGCGGGGCTTGCTTGCTTGCAAGCAGCGCGGCCCAGCGGGGCACAGCACTGCCGCCCAACGCGCAGTAAAACATTGGAGGGGCCAACAAATTGGCCTTGCCCCCGAGCACATCCCCAGCCCCTCCCAGTGCGTACCTGCGCGCCGCCGCTGCCGCCGCCGGCCGCCGCCGACAGCAGGCCGCCCTCCCAGACTTCTGCACCAAACTCGTTGCCCAGCTGCTGGAACAGGGCCACCACAGGCGGCTCCCACGCCTTGGTGTCCAGGGTGAGTGAGCGGACCTGCATGTGGGGAGGCGGGCAGCAGCGCATGCGGTGCATCAGAGCCAGCGCCAAACAAACCTGGCACAGACACATGTTGCGCACCAGACCTGCCCAGCGTGGCTGTCTGGTGGCTGGCGAGGGATTGCGAGAGCTCCGTGCTGCTGCAAAGGGCAGGAGGTACAACCTCAACCCCAACCGTGATGCAGCACAGCCCCTACAGCCCAGCAGCGCAGCGCAGCACAGCACAGCGCAGCACAGCATGCACCAGCTCGCCTTGCTGACGTGCACGCCCAGGCGGCGGTGCACCCCGCTGCACTCGATGCACAGCAGCTGGCCCAGGTTGAGCGAGGCCCAGTCGGGGTCTGGCGCCCCGCAGTCGCAGCAGGCACCGTTGCCCGGCACCGCCCGCAGCACTTCCAATGCGGTGCCGCTGCCGCCGGAGCGGGGGCCAGGGGCAGCGGCGGCTGCGGGGGCCGCCGCCGCCGCAGCGGCCCGCGCCGCAGGCGCGCCTGCGCCGGCTGCGCCGGCGACGCCGGCGGCGCCGCCGCTGCCAGCGGGCGCCAGCTCGTGGATGGAGGGCAGGCTGGGAGAGGGCTGCTCGCTGTCGCCCGTCAGGCGGCCCGACAGCGAGGCGCCCAGGGGGCCGCTGCCCAGCGGCGCGGCGCCGTCCAGGCTGAGGGAGTTGACCTCGGAGCTGATGCTGCAGAGGAGGTAGGAAGGGGGAAGCATGGAGGGACGCTGGGGTCTAGTGGAGGTCGGCAGCCGAGAATGCAACAGCGGCGCCTGCCCGGCACATCAGAAGGTGTCACTGGTTGGTGTGCAGGACGAATGTGCTCAGCTGCCTGCCTATCCCTGCTGCCCTCCACTATGGGCAAGAGCCACCCCAGCACATGCGGCATCCAAGCCAGCCTGCCACTTACGAGCGGGAGTGGGTGGGGCGGGCGGGGCGGGTGGGCAGGCTGTCGTGGGCCACTGCTCCGCTGAGCAGGCAGGCGATGACGCCCTGCAATGGCAAAAGAGAGGCAGAATCGTCAAAGGTTCAAACCGTAAGCCCGACTGTCCAGCATGGCTGCAGTCAGTCAGCAAGCCCTGCAGGCGGTGGACAAGGCTTTGCTGGACTGGATAAAGTCAGTGACCGCTCCCCTGCCTCTGCGCCCAAAACGCTTGATTCCAGTGTGCCACACAGCAGCCAGGCACCCCGTCATCGTGGCAGCACACTGCGCCAGCTGCCTGCCTCGCAGCACCCACTGCCAAGCAGCTGCCAGGCTTGCGGCTGCCGCCACTGGCTGGCCAGCTGCCCTGCCAGCTGCTTGCCCGGCCCCAATTGCTGTTCCGCTGGACCCGCTCCCACTTGCCTGCAGCATCTGCATCCACTCCTGCTGCTCCACCTCATTCTCGGCCTGCAGTGATGTGGTTCCAGTAACGCATTAACAACATTGAATGACAGAATTGAAGGTTGTGTTTTCAGTTTGAATTGCTGCTCCACCTCGTTCTCCGCCTGCACAGGAAAGAACATCCAGATGATATGGGCCGCTTATATCTTGCTGAGTGAGCAGGCATGCACTGTTGGGATTCGGACCCAAAAGGCGCTGCTCGACCCTTGTTCTCTGCACTCAGCCTGCGGGCGGGTTGCAATCGCAACATACATACTGTGACGCATGAGCAATGGCGTTGAATGGGCCGAGGTGTGCACACTCCGCTGGAAGCCGCCCCTGCTGCCCCACCCACCTGCAGGTGATACTCCTTTTCTGGGGACACAACTCGGAAGGCGTACCGCAGGCTGGGGTCCTGCCCGGGAAGCGGGAGCGGGCGCAGTGTTGCGTTGATTGGTCGCGACACAGTCAGTCACTGGCCGTGGCGGCAGCAGGCTGCACCGAGCAACGCTGCACCAGATTGCTCGACACACCCATCCGCACCCACACACAAACTTGCCTCGGCATCGGGCTTGATGGTGGCGGCCGCAAAGGCAGGCGTGCTGCACCAGACTGCCCAATACACCAGACACACACCCCAAAAGCTTGCCTCCGCATCGGGCTTGATGGTGGCGGTCAGCAGGCTGCACGTGTTGCGCGGCGCCTGCGAGCCGCGGCTGCCCTCCTTGGTTGAGTAGTAGTACAGCATGCCCTGGCTGTCGAGCACAAAGAACCTGCGATCAATCGGAATTTGCAGTTGCAAGCAACGTGTTGGCTGCCCTCCTTGGTGGAATGGTAGTGCAGCATGCCTTGGGAATCCAGCACAAAGAACCTGCAGCCAGGCGGTGTTTGAACATGCAAGGCATGCCCACATCAGCAAGCACACGTCGGATTAGTGTGGCATGGCGCCCGCCCATGCTGCAGCGCACCAATCAAAAGAGAGCAAGCCTGTCGCGCTTTGCGCTCAAACCGGCCCACCTGCGCTTCCCGGCCTTGCGGAAGTCGCTCGTCTGCTTGAGCAGGTAGCCCTGCGGCACGGAGCGGGCAGCGGCCAGTACAAAGCTGGACGTAAAGGCGCAGTGCACCGCACCGTCGGGCAGGCCTCTCGGCACCACGGCTGCTGCTTAGGCTGTATCGGCAACAACCAACGTTGTGGTCAGCGCTGTAAGCAGCCTTCGTGTGCTCACCTGCTTCAGCACCGTGATCTGCTGGCCGCGGCTCTCCTGCGTCTGGCGGATGTACGTCTCCAGGTCAGCAGCCAGCGCGCTGGTGCCTGCAGTCATCTGTGGGGAAAAGGGGACATACAACACGTTCAGGGAGGGACGCGAAAAGGCGGGCCACAGATTCACCCACTGAGCACCAGCGCACATGTCACAACTGCTGCCAACCGGCAGATTCTTTAACTCCCCCTGCGTAACACCAGCACACACTCGCCCGCACCGCCACCCAAGCTTACCTGCAGCGGCCCGCCCGGGCGCTGCGCCGGCGTGTCGCGTGAGGCGGCTGCCGCCTCTCCCACTGCTGCATCGCGCGCGCTCGCCTCCGCCTTGTGCACCTGCATGTTTGCAATAAGCTTTGATTTGAGCATGAATAATCAGGGAGGGGGAGATTCCTTTCAACACTGTACGGCATCACGCACGCTCGCCTCCGCCGTGTGCACCTGCAACTGCACAGTCAAACTTGCGTGTTGCATGGGCAGGGCGTTAACAGGAACAGGGCAGGATGCTATTTATTGAGTGGCTTCAGCTTGTGGCTTCTCTGACCAGCAAGTCCACATGTGCCACGCACCCAGCCAGTCTCCATCACATCGCGCTGCTCCTCAATACCCCCATCCAACAGAAACCAGCAACCTCCATTAGCCGGCCGGGACTCCATGCACGTCTGCTGCACCCCATCGCAAGCAGCCACCCAGCGTGGACAACAATGGTTATCTGCTGAGCAGCTGCCACTCAATAATTCGCAGCCAGCCGCACCTGGATCAGCGACTCCATGCGCGCCTGCTGCACCTCGCCGTCCGCCTTGAGCTTCTCGATCAGCTGCATATTGGGGAGCAGCGTTGGGGAAGCAACTCTGAGGGGAGCAACTTGGGAAGCCAAACCAAACAAAATGGGGGGTGTCCGCCGTGATCTGCCTTGAGCTTCTCGATCAGCTGCACCCGGGGAAGCGGGGTGGGCTAGAACGCTTGCAGCACGGTCACATGCCTGCGCGGCGTGTGCTGCAGGTGCGGCGCCCACCCCTAGATGCGCCACGTGCAACCTAGCGACAGTGTGTGCCAGCTGTTCCCAAAACACCTTCTCTCACACCTGCAGGGCATGCTGCAGGTAGGGCTCCAGGTTGGCAAACAGCTGGTAGCCGCGCTCAAAGCTGCAGGGGTGTGAAAAAGCAAGGCAGCGTGCGACATCTTTCAGTGTTGGAGACATTCCTCCAGGGCCTGTCAGGGCAGGCCTGCACCTGCCTGCAGCTGGCAAGCCCTACGTGCTCAACTGCCTCAAAAAAGTGGGTAATCTCCTACGCTATGCAGCAATCTGCCTCGATGCTTGCCCTGCCCACACTCACTAGCGCAGGTGGGCGTCCACCGCTGTCACCATCATCTCCAGGAACTCGTAGCGCTTGCGCGACTCCACCTGGCAAGGAAAGCAGGAAGACGGCGAGCAGGATCAGTAGGCATCAGCAGACTGGTGGCAATGGCGCGCCAATTCAAGCAGTCAACGATATAGAGCTTGAAAGCAAAAGAAAAGGCACAGCCGTCAACCCCTTGCCTGCATGAAGCCGCAAGCAAACAAGCATCTGCACATATCAGCACCAGTCACACCCCTGCGTGAAGCGGCGTGCCAGCTCAAACAAATAAGCACATGCCTATTACCAGCACCAGCCACACACCTGCGTGAAGCGGCGCGCCACCTCGAACCGCGCCTCGTCGGCGGCGGCCTTGGCGGCCTGCAGGTCGGCAAACGACTTGTCGGGGTCGGACGACTTGCCCGCCCAGGTGGACACGTGCGTGGCGCTCCTGCACAAGGCAAGAGGGTCGCGCTTTCTGAATGAATAAGGAATTGCCGCCACTCCAGATTGCCGGCCCAGGTGGACACGTGCGTGGCGCTCCTGCACAAGGCAGGAAAGTCGTTTCTTTTGAATGAGGAATTGCTGCCGCTCGAGATTGCCGGTCAAGGTGGACACGTGCGTGGTGCTCCTGCGGTTGAACATGCGCGCGGAGGAAATTTCAGTTCTCTGAACGGTGGAAAATCAACGCCACACGTGCTCGAGATTGCCGGCCCAGGTGGACACACATGTGGCGCTCCTGCAAGGTAGAGGCGACTCCCTTTGTACATTTCGCCAACGGGCCTGTGCCCCAGGTGTCCGAGCCGCACTGGCGCCACACTCACCTCCCGCCTTATGTGAGTGCGCCAGTTTTGTGAACTCATATGCCAGTTTTGTGAGCTCAGCTCGATCCGCACCTGTCCCCAGGTGCTTGCGCCACTAGCCCTGCACATCCAACTTCCCTAGTACGCACCACCATCCCTTGTTTAGCCCCGGCACCTGTGCCCCAGGTGCTTGAGCCGCGCTGTCCCACATCACCACCTCGTGTGAATGTGCCTGTGCCACGCATCATCCTATCCCATGGCTGGTCTCAGCAGCCACAAGCTGCTCTGCTCACCTGTGCCCCAGGTGCTTGAGCCGCGCCGCGTCGTACTCGGTGCTTCGCTTGTCCAGCCGCCGCTTGGCGTCCTTCACCTCCCCCGTCACCTGCACCATGATTGGAGTGGCATTCCTCTTAGTACTGATCCACAGCAGCAAACTGCGGTGCTGAGTTAGCACAAGCGCCTGGCGTCCTTCACCTCCCCCGTGACCTGCGGAGTGGCAGTGCTGTGCAACTGTTCGACGTCCAATGGAAGTGAAACTGATGTGACTGGCACCCTTCACCTCACCCGTGACCTGCACAACTTGGGTGGTACTACTGCCGATCAATACACCCGACTGACGCCAAACTGATGTGGCCCAAGCTCATACCCAACCTGTGCACCTGTGCACCTCTCCCTCGCCTTGGCAAACCTGCGGGCGCGCCGCCTGTGCAGTGCAGTGCAGTGTGAGCTCGAAAGCAACCGCACAACCGCCCCTCACTTCCCCAGCGGCCGCCCTTGCCTTGACAAACTCGTGGTTCAGCCGCTCGCACAGCACCACCTCGGTCTGCGTGCGCAGCAGGTCCTGGAACGACGCCAGCTGCAGAGGATACAACAGCGCACACGTGCAGATGTGGTATGGAGAAGGAGGAGCCAATCAATGCATGACATGGGCGTGGCGACAGTCCCTTCCGACCATCTGCACACACGGCTGGTGCTCAAGCAGGGACGGCTGAGGGGCGATGCCATTGCAGGCGCCCACAGAGGCGTCCAACACAAGCTGTGCACACAATTAGCCCCGCCTAACTGTTGACTCCAGCCTACTCTAGCAGCTCCTCCAGCCCACCTGTCAGAACGTGGACACAAACTCCCAAACTCCCGCCTCCCAAACTCGCCCAGTCTACCTTGAAAATCGACAGACTTCCCGCCCACCTCTCGGAACGTGGACACAAACTTGAGCAGCGTGGGCCCGCCAATCACGCTGCTCTCCTCGTCCGCCTCCCCGCAAAACGACTCCAGGCTCTCCGCAAACGCCCCCGTGCCCAGCGCACTGGCATCCAGCGCGCCGCTGTCGCAGGGTGGATGGGAGGGGGCGTGTTTTGAGGCATGTCCAGGCAGAATGAGGCAGCAGAGCGGCATGCCCAGCACCTTGCCTCGCCCCGCAAGCACAGTTCCTGGTTAGGACGTGTGCAGTGTCCTGCCCACCTGTACTTTTTGGCGCTCTTGGTCAGCTTGGCGGCCCGCTCCTTCAGCCGCTCCAGGCTGCCATCCAGCTCGCCCACCTGCTTGATCCAGAGGGTTTGGAAAGGGGAGTTGTAACCGATGCGAGAAGAGCAGATGTGCCTGCACCAGATGCCCAGCAAGCGCAAGGTGGAGCCGCCTTGCTGCTGGCGTCAAATTTCCTGGCTCTGTCCAGCCAGCACACATGCCAGGCAGGGACCAGGCAAGAGGACAGGCATGCGACGGCTGAAAGTGCTGGGCGAGCAGCATCAAAATCGGAAACAACGAAGCATGCCAGCGAGGCGCCTGTAGCACATGCAGGCTGACACCTCCCGCTGCTGGCAGCATGGTAGGGACTCCCAACCGCCCGCCGAACCACCATGCGCGGCACTGCTCATGTGGAATGGCCCCACACAGCGGCAGCATTGCAGCTACGGACTGCACACTTGCCTTGGCGCGGAACAGCGGCGAGTCCTGCAGGTCGCTGAACAGCAGCGTGCCCAGCGCCACGGGCTGCGCCGCCATGGCTGGGGGCGTGGGGCGGGCACGCCGGCGGCGGGTGGCGGCGGGTGGCGGCGGGTGGTGGGCGGCGGTCCCGCGGGTAGCGTGCAGTTGCGGCTCTGGGCGATACCCAGCACACCCCACCTGTAGCCCCGGCGCCCTCGGGGACTCCCAGGAGCGGCTGGGGGTCAACTCCGGGCTTTGTGGGGCCTCCCGGCGCCTGTCGGTGCAATCAGGGCGCTTGCAATCGAGATCCACGGGATTGCAAGCGATTGCCGGCAGCCGGGGGCCTCTGCCTTTGCATCATTGGCGGCGCGCGCTGCGGCGGCGGCAGCGGCGGCGCGCTCAAAGGGGCAGACAGGGGGGAGCAGCTCCTGCAGCCTGCTCATTCCAGATCGCCCCTCCGGCGCTGCCACGCCCTGTGCAGCCAGCCGCAGGCCCCGGGGCGGTCTCCAGCACACTTTTGCTTTTCAAGTGCCCCAGCCCCGCCGTCCAGCGATATGGGGGCGCTGCCCAGCGAGGCCCTTGAGGTCCTCCAGCGCCTCAGTGCCTCCAATGAGGGCCGGCAGGCGCTGCCCGACAAGCTGGCGCTGCTGGAGCGGCGCCTGACCGTGCCGCCCTCGCCCGTGGCCTCGGGCCAGGCCGCCTCGCTGCTGCTGGGCGGCCAGAACAGCGTGCACAGCGTGACGCAGCAGCCCAGCGGCGCGGGCAGGGCGGGCACACCCTCAATATCTGCGACCGCCCTGGGAGGCGGCGCCCGCTCCCTGGACGGCCTGGAGGCCGACAGCGAGCACCCCAGCAAGCGTCGGCGGGTGGGGGGCCCGGCAGGCGGCTCCAAGCCGCCGGCGGCGGCGGGCGGGCAGGGGCCCTCGCCCAGCGCCGCGCCGCAGCAGCGCCCCTCGCTGTCGCCCTTCCTTGCCTCCGAGGGCGGCGCGCCACCCAAGCCGCAGCCCACCCCCGGCAGCAGCAAGAAGCAGAAGAACACCATCAGCCGCTACTTCCCGCAGCTGTCGGGCGGCGCTGGCGGAGTGGCTGGCGGCGGCACCGGCGGCGGCGTGGCACAGCCGCCGCCACAGGCACGCCGCATCCTGGCCGCCTCCCCCGCACCCTCCGACCAGCAAACCGCGGCGCCGGCGGCCCCAGAGGCGCTCCAAGCACTGCAGACGGAGGCGCAGCGCCTGCGGTGAGGTGGCGGCACGCCTGTTGCATTCTGGGCGGCGGGAGTTGCATTGCGGGGTTGCCGGCGGCGCCGCGCCTGCTGCCTTGTTGTGCCGTTGCATTGATGCCCACGTATCCCCCTATCTCACCTGTTCATTCTCTCGTCTCATTCCCACCTACTCCTACTGCAGCGATGACAATGCCCGGCTGCAGAGCGAGGTGGAGCGAGCCGCGGCGCAGCAGGCGGAGCTCAGCAGCAGCATGGAGCGGCTGGAGGCGGAGGCGGCCGAGAGGCAAAAGGTGGGTCAGACACTCAACAGCGTAGCGCAGTATAGGCTGGCTGACCCGATGATATGAGCAAGGTTGTGCATCAGTATGCATGGCATGCATGCACGCACTTGCGCACGCTGCCTGCTTCTCTCGCCATGCCATGCAAACCTCCTCTCAGTGCTCCTCGCTATGCCCCACCTTGGCAGGCGGTTCGAGCGCGGGATGGCGATGTGCGGCATGCGCTGCTGCGCCTCTGCACCACAAATGCCAAGCAGGTGCTGGCGGGGGTGCCTTGTGGGCGATGCTTGCATCATGAGGTTCGGCCAACTGCATTTGGCGGGCATGGGCCAAGGGGCCGCAGCCTCGTTTGCTCACCCTCAACGAAGCATGCCCTCCCTCGCCCTTCCCTTTGTAACAGGAGCGTGAAATCACGCATGCGCGGCTGCAGCAGGCGGCGCCGCGGCTAGGCACACTGGGTGTGCGGCGGCGCGGCATTGACGTGCAGGAGGTGCGTGGCAGTGCCTGCATTTGTGCTTTGTTTTTGTGGAATTCAGCCAAGCATCCGTTGGTTTGTTTTATCATGGAGTTGGGGTTGGCTTGCGCAGCCGCATCAATTGTGGTGATTGAAGTGGGTTGATGCACTGATCGAATTGCCTGCAAACATGCTCCTGCTGCCAGGTGTGGGAGGATGGGCAAGCGCTGAAAGATGTTCGTGCACGGCTGGCAGCTCTGGCAGAGCAGCGGGACGCGATAGAAGCGGCCCGCAAGTCCAACAAGAAGCGGCTGCCGCTGCCGGGGCAGGTGCGGAAACGGTGGCCTGCTAGTGCAGCTGCCTCTGCTGGGTCATGTGCACATGCTGTAGCCCTGCTGAGCGCAGTTTGTCGCACACGTGCCGGGGCTGCAGTTTAGTTGCTGCAATCGCAAATAGACATGGTGCGGTGCTCGACTGATGCCAGGACCGGGGCTGCCCCTCCTGCCCGCCAGCAGCTGCGCAGCTGCGTCTGATCTGTCCCGTTGCTCATCTGCCGCATTGCAACGCAGGCGCTACCAACGGAGCGCGGCAGCAGCGAGGCGGGCACAGTGCTGCACCCTGATGACTGGCTTGTGCAGGTGGGCTGGGGAGGGAAATGGTTTGGAGATGTGCCCTTCAGTGTCTGGGGAGAGCAGCAGCTTGTAGCAATGGCTGCAAGAAGGCAGTGCCGCCAGCCCGCCAGCCGTGCATGTTGACTTGCATGTGCAGGTTTGATGTAACACAGCAAGGGAACCAAGATTGGCTGCCGCGGCAGAATGTATAGCTGAAACAGCTCAGTTTTCGCTTCAACCACAAGGTGCGCCCTGCTGGTTCACTCTGCTTAATTAGCTTTGCTTTATACGTTTTGCAGGAGGAGATTTTCAAGGCGCGGCTGCAGGCGCTAAAGCGCGAGGAGGAGCTGGCTCGCGGGGAGCTGGCGCGGCTGGAGGCCGAGAAAATGGCGCACATCCGGTGCGTTTGTTGCTGCTGTTTTGCTTTGGTGGGGACTGGAAACGCAGTTAGCCGCAGTTGGAAGCGGAGAAGTTGGCGCACATCCGATGGTTTGTTGGCTGCGTGTGCCCTACATGCATGACTAATTGAGGCACCTTTAAGGAGACCAGCCAGCCGCTTCTCCAACTACCCTGCGCTGCGACCTCACACACATCCCTTGCAACTTGTTTTGTAGGGTGCTGAAGCGTGCAAAAAGGAGGAGGCGAGCCACTTCTCCTGCTGTGCCCGCATCGTGCTGCAACTTTCACCAATCAAACAACCCGCTGACTTGATGCTGATAGCAGGGAGCTGAAGCGGGCGAAAGACGAGGAGGCGAGCCGCTTCTCCAACTACCCCGTGCTGCACAACCGCTACCTCCTCATGTCCCTGCTGGGCCGCGGCGGCTTCTCGGAAGTCTACAAGGTGTGTGGAGGTTGTTTGGTGGCATCTATGTCTTTCTTTGGCGGCAACCGCTACCTGCTCATGTCTTTGCTGGGTTGCGGCGGCTTCTCAGAGGTCTACAAGGTGGGAGCTCTTGTTGGTGTGTGTGTTTTTGAAACCTGCACCTGCACAGCTGCACGCAATGGAGATGGCCCTGCATTCCAACCACCACAACCCGCAATTGCTATTTCCAACCTCTGGTGTCTACTGCTAAACCAACCCCATGCAGGCATTCGACCTGAGCAGCCTGCGGGAGGTGGCTCTTTGCGTCGCGATGAACACCTTTGCTGTGGTTTGACTTCAATTCCTTTGTTACCGATTCTGTGCAGGCGTTTGACCTGAGCAGCCTGCGGGAGGTGGCCATCAAGATCCACAACGTCAACACGCAGGCAAGGCTTTTGACCATGCCTCAGGGTTCAAAGGGGGAACGCATAGCTGAGGAGAGTGGCAGTTGGGACGCGGTCAGGAATGCAAGCTCTGCAAACTGTGAACCTGATTTTCAGCTTGCTGCTGCAGTGGAACGAGGTGAAGAAGGCCAGCTAGCTGTGCTGTACCGACCCATATTCAATGCCTGCTTACAGCATATTGATCCCTGCTCGTGACACTCCTTTTGTCTGCAGTGGAACGAGGTGAAGAAGGCCAGCTACGTGCGGCACGCGGTGCGCGAGTACAACATCCACCGAGAGCTGAGCCACCCGCGGTGAGCCTTACTCGTATTTGCCGATGTTTTGCTTGCCACCTGGCCGGCCTTACCGCACTGTGTTTGCCTTCCCGCCACAAGTCCCAGGCCCATGCACTCACTGGCTTTCTCACGTTCTGCTCTGCTCGCCTGCCTGGCGCAGCATTGTGAGCCTGCTGGACATTTTCGAGATCGACAACAACACCTTTGCCACGGTGCTGGAGCTGGTGCAGGTGACTGCAAACTGCATTTGTGTAGCAGTGGGTTGGTGCTCTCATTTGTCCAATCAGTGTCGCCGCTGCCGCCAAGGCTTGGACAAGCTGCGCATTTCCCGCAAATGACTTCTTCCTCCTCACTGACCTTCTTATTTCCCATTCTCTGCTCCACAGGGAGGCGACCTTGATGCCTACATCAAGCTGCACGAGGTGCGTGCTGCCTCGCTGTGCACTTGGTCGGTTGCTGCCCGTCACTGCTGCTCAAACACTCCAGCAGTTGGCAGACGGGCAGGCAGCCCAGAGTGCCGCCACATTTCCTGCTGTGCTTTGCTCGTGATGTGCATTCAATAGAACTGTATACACTTGTGCCGTGCTCGTTATCACGTGTGAACGTTCACTATAGATCTTGCCTCGATTTCCTTTGCACCGCAGACGCTGCCGGAGAAGGAGGCCAAGACGATTGTGGCCCTACTGCTTGCCATGTGCACCATTCATTTCGTCATTTCTTACTTCCCTGCCCCGCAGACGCTGCCAGAAAAGGAGGCCAAGACGATTGTGGCCCAGATCCTGTCGGGCCTGGTCTACCTCAACACCAAGCCCCGCAGGTAGGTGCTGCTTGGCAGCAGCAGTACAGTTGAAAGCACCTGCAATGCAGTGATGTGTGCCTGGCCGCATGGCTGCCTGCTGTTGCTTGCCGTGGACCCAGAGTCCAGTCTGATGTGCTACGTCGCCATTCGGCCATTGCAAGTCCGTTGTTTGTGTTGACCTCACGAGCAACCTCATGCTGCGCCCCCTGCTGCCGCAGCATGATCCACTACGACCTCAAGCCTGCGGCAGTTCACTCTCTTTCTTTTGGTTGTGCCTCACGAGCAACCTCATGCTGCGCCCCCTGCTGCTGCAGCGTGATCCACTACGACCTGAAGCCCGCCAACATCTTGTTCGACTCCAACGGCGAGTGCAAGATCACGGTGAGCAGCTGCTGCATTCGCGGGTGGCGCCCCAATTTTATTTAGTTGTAGCAATGTTTTGGTTAAGCTGTTTAATTCGAGTGCAAGATCACGGTGCGCAGCCAGAAGTGTTCTGCCGCGAGCTGCGGGTGGCTTGTGCGTAGCAGCGGTTTCCCTGCAAGCTGGCCCGCCTGAATCATGCCGATGGCGCTGCTGTGCCCATGTCCCCCTCATCCCAGATCTAGATTTGCTGCTGCACCCACTGCTCACTTGTGCAGGATTTTGGGCTGAGCAGGGTGGTGGCCGTTTGGTGTTGCACACCCATGTAGCGCGATATGAACTGCACTGCAATGGCATCTGTGCTGCAGGACTTTGGGCTGAGCAAGGTGGTGGACGAGGGGCAGACGCAGGGCATGGAGCTGACCAGCCAGGGGGCCGGCACCTACTGGTGCGTCCGCTTTGTTTTGCTTAGGGCTGTGTTCGCTTGAGCCTGGCGTTTTGCACGAAGCTGGCCAGCCAGCGGGCCGGCACCTACTGGTGCACAATTTGCGTGTTGCCCCTTGGTTCCGTGTATTAGTGTTTGCATAGAGAACTGGCCAGCCAGAGAGCCGGCACCTGCCGGTGCGGTTTTGTATTTTGCCTTGCCGACTTCTGCTGGGTGGCGCTTGCTCGCTGCCTGCCTGCTGTGCTGCTGCCCTGCGTCGCATGGCATTGCTGCCCTAGCTCGTGGCTCCTCCCGCCTCTCACCCATGACAGCCACTTCATTTATCTCGCCCCTTGCTGCCACAATTACCTGCCGCCCGAGTGCTTTGTGGTGCGCATGGCAGTGCTGCCTGACTTGCTCTTCTCTTCTCCCACCACGCTGCCCGCCATTTTTCCCTTCGACCTGGCAGGTACCTGCCGCCCGAGTGCTTTGTGGTGCACCATGGCGCGGCACCCATCATCAGCAACAAGGTGCGCGTTGACGCCAAATTTATATGAGAGGGTTGGTCAGGCAGCCATTCGCCAGAGGCAGCTCAACACATTTGCAGCGTTGTCATGGCTGCAGGTGGACGTGTGCAGCGTGAGCGTAAATTTCTGGTTTATCACTCGCCGTATCGAGGATCTGATCTGATGCATCTGCTGCAGGTGGATGTGTGGAGCGTGGGCGTCATCTTCTACCAGATGCTGTTTGGGCGGCGGCCATTCGGGCACGAGCAGTCGCAGGAGCAGATCCTGCGCAACGAGGTGGGCTGGGCCTGCTGAGCCTGCTGGCGTGCTGGGCGTGCTGGGCCTGCTGGCGAGTGGTTGGCATGTCCAGCAAGCCGGCAGGGCTGGTGTTGCATGCCCTGCTTGGGACCGTTTGGCAGGTGCAATATAGGGTGCACTGCCCGATCAAACCTTGCTCCTCGTTCGCTTTCCTCCCGCAGGTCATGCTGAACGCGCGGGAGGTGGCCTTCCCCTCGCGGCCGGCCGTGTCGGCGGAAGCAAAGGACTTCATCCGCAGGTGCGCCTGTTGGTTTTGTCTATTATCAATTTTGTGTGGCTGCCGGCTCCTTCTTCTATGGTTGGGATCCTCACCTGCTGCCGCTGCTGCTGGCAGGCACTCTTGAGTGGCTCGTCTCCATCCCACCACACCCCACTCACCACCCCACCCACTCAGGTCCCTGGCGTACCAGCAAGGGCCTGCCGCAGCCACCCTCTTGACTGCCCACCCCCTCAACCTCCGTCCCACCCTACCTTGCTCAGGTGCCTGGCCTACCGACAAGAGGATCGCCTGGATGTGCACGCAGCAGCCGCCCACCCATACATGTCGTTCAAGAAGCCCGCCCGCGGCGCGGCGGCAGCAGCAGCCAAGGAGGCCTCCCTCACAGCAGCGGCAGCGGCGGCGGCCGGCAGCTGAGGCGGGAGCTGTGGCAGCTGCATGGAGGGCCGCTGGGCTGGTAGGATTGGCAGCGAAGGAGATCAGCGGCAGCGTCCCGGCAGGATGGCAGGGCGCTAACACAGCACAGCGCAGCCCGGGATGTTGCCGGCCATGCAGGCCGGCCACCCTTCTAGGAAATAAACGTAAAGCAGAGCCGGGGGGCGCCGCACAAGCGTGCGTGCCTGCCACGCTGTGCTCACTTATATCGTTTCAGTTGCACTGCACTCGTCCCTGGCATCTAAACATCCGCTGTACATGCATGTACCTGTCGGTAAAGCCTTCTCATTCCGCAATGTGTGCTTTCTCGGAGTCATGCAAGGTAAACTGCGATGCTCCCGTACACTGTGCGCTGGGGCGGCGGCGCTTTCGCCTGCCAGCCGAACGAACGCTGATCGGCGTTGGCTCAGCTTCCACACATTGGCCACCCCCTCTGCGCTGATTTCAGCACACACAGGCCCAGCCACAAGCACCAGCTGAAGCGGCTCCAGACTCGGCCGCCCGCTATGGCGCCCCGCACTCGCGCCAACACCTCTCTTGGCAACGACAGCCTGGCGCTCACACTCGCGCACCTCCCCGACGGGGCGCTTGAGCACGCCTTAGGGTTTCTCGACTTTCGGGAGCGGTGCGTGATGGGCTGGCGTCTGCTCTGATTATGTGTGATGGTTGGCGAGGTACAGCGTGTGCCATGCCGCAACGCGGCCCCACTCGCCGACGCCGCCGCCGCTCACCGCCATCCTGCCCCTCGTTCGCCGCCGCCACTGCCACAGGCAGCAAGCAGCGCTGGCATGCAAGCGCTTTGCGGCGCTGTGCGGCAGCCCCGCACTGCTGCGAGAGGCACACGTGCGCTTCCAGAGCCTTTCAGGCGCAGACTCTGCAGCTGCATGGCTGATGCGGCACGCTCGGCATGTGCAGACGCTTGAGCTGCTCGGCTCCGCAGCCGATGCCGAGCCTGCCGGCAGCCTCATCTCGGCTGTCGCCACCTGCCTGGCGGTGGCTGGTCGGGCGCCGCAGCTGGCGGAGCTGACTGTGAACCTCGGCTCAGACCTGCACACCGAGTGGCTGCGCACCCTGCGCTCGCTGCAGCGGCTCATCCTGGTCTCGAGTGACACCTTTCACATCGCCCCCGCCACCGCTTCGCTCACGGCGCTTCAGTCGCTAGAGCTGAACTGTGCTGGCCTGCAGCTGCCTGCTGAGTCCCGCCTGCCCGGCGGCATCACCCGGCTGCGGCTGGACTCAGTTGATGAAGAGGAGCTGCCATGGGAGGCAAGCAAGAGGCAGGGTAGTTGTGTGTTTGCAAGGACGGCAGCCGCAAGCCTGCCACGTTCTGCGCTCCGCACATGGCTGCTGCCGCCATGCAGCTTCGTTCTGCCCACTGCATGCTCACCGTTTTCCCGCCGCAGCCCCGCCTGCCTGCAGTTTGCCCAGCTGCCACAGCTGCAGCGGCTCAGGCTCTACCAGTGCGGCTTCTCAGCCAACAGCCTGTCCCAGCTGTCAACCCTGAGCGGCAGCCTGACGCGGCTGGAGCGTTTGTGTGGCAACCTGTCCACCCCGACCCTAGCGGCGCTCACAGGCCTGCGCAACCTGGCGTATATGCCTGCTCCCAGCGGCACATGTGCAGCAGCCGTGGCAGCCCTGCCGCACCTCACCGGCCTGACCTGCCTGGTGAGCCCGCTTGGACGTTCAAGGGGTGTGAGGCGTGAGCCTTGGTGGCTGGTGGCACCGGCGCTGGGCGAATCGCGCCGCTTTAGTGCAGCAGCCCACCCTGCCTGCGCCTGAGGCGGTCCATTTGGCTGTTTGCAGGTGTTATTCAGCATTCCAAGCACGCTGCTAGGCGCACTGAGCTGCCTCTCACGGCTGCAGCTGTGCCACTTGGATCGCTCGAGAGAGTCGGGCACTGTCGGCCAAGGCTCTGCACTGCCCAGCGGCCCCTGGCTGCGCAGCCTGCGCTGGCTTAGCACCGACATCGGCGTCCTGCTGAGCGGCACACAGGCGCTGCATGCGGCAGCAGCGCTGGAGAACGTCAGCATCAACTCATTGGACTTGAACGCCGGTTTGGGCGAGTGGGACGCGCCCGCTGCTGCCGCCTTCTTTGCCTGGCTGGCGCACCACCCGCCGCTGCGGCAGCTGTCTATGTGCAGCCCGTGCAGCCCAAACCTGGTTGTGTCAGGAGGCTTCCTGCTGCAGTTTGCGCAGTTGTTCCGCCGCCGCCCCTCGCTGCTCCTGCACTGTCCTAATTCTAGCTCCGAGGGCCAAACGCTGTTCGAGCACCTGGGTGCCTGCCACCCTTTCTGAGCGCACATTTGTACGAGTTCACCTCGACTTAGACAGGACACCTTTCAAGCCCACACAGCGGGCACTCGGTTGTTTGCATACAGGCTATGTAACGTCTGCTATGTAGTGAACACCAGGACGCAAGTTGATTACGCTGGCCGGTGCAGCGCTGCGCCTGATGGCTGGGCGGGTCGCTGACGGTGCATCGCGATGTGCTTAGGAGGCAGTTGCGACCACTGTGCCAGTGCAGCAAGCGTGGCGGGAAGGATGGAGTGCATTGCATTAAAGCGCACCACTGGCAGGCAGCTGGCCTTCTGGGCGCACTTTGTCAGATCAAGTCTCACACACACAGCAAACGGTTGAACAGTTGGTATATAGCTATCACTCAAAAAGACAAGCGGCGCATGCTGCGTGCCAGCTGGTATCGGCTGTGCAAACATTAATGATGTTCAGAAAGGGTGGTGCGCTGTAATGTATTCGATTAACGACTGGCGGTCAGTGGGCGCAGGGAAGTGCACAGCAAGAGCTGGGCGGCGGTGGCACAACTGTGCAAACTGCACGAGGAAGCTTCTTGATGCCACCAGATTCGGATGCGGGTGTTCAATAGACAGCCGCCGCAGAGTTGGGTGGTGCGCCAGCCATTGAAAGAAGGCGGCGCCAGCAGGCGAGTCCCAGTTGACTGCATGCTTAGGCCGGCCTATTATGCTGACGCACTCCAGCACGGTGGCGTGTTGCAACGCATCCATGCTGCCCAGCAGGGTGCGTATGTCGGTGCTGAGCCAGCGCAGGCTGGGGCTGCGGGGCAGCGCAGCGTTTGAGTCTTCCAGGCGAGGTATGTGGCACAGCTGCAGGCGTGAGAGGCTACTCAGCGCGGCTGGCAGCACGTTTTGAATGGCGTTCAGCACCTGCAGCAGCAGCCGGCACCGCTGCTTTAGTCAGGGGTTAGGGTAGGCAGCAACGCTCATTCTGGGCGATTAACTCGGTGCTCCGCATGGGCAACCAAAGCGGGGGCTCACCAGGCAGGTCAGCCCAGTCAGGTGGGGCAGAGGACCAATCTCCGGCTCAGCTGCATTAGCAGGCGTTGAGTGAAACTCCAGGTGCTGCAGGCGTGTGAGCACCGCTAGGGCCGCAGCGGACAGCTGGCAGTTTGAAACATCCAGCCGTGTCAGGCTGCCGCTGAGGGCCGACAGCCGGGACAGGCTGTCGGCTGAGTACCTGCATGCGTGCAGCCTGAGCCGCTGCAGCTGCGGCAACTGAGCCAACTGCGCGCAAGCAGGGGTGTGGTAGCACTTTCGCGGGGTGCACAATGGTTGGATGCATGCCAGCAGCTTGGTCCGCCACGCACACATCAACTTGCATGCCCAGACCAAGTGCCCTGCTTACCTGCAGGGGCACCTCGTCATAATAATCGCCGCCTACCCACAGCCGCGTGATGGTGGGGGGCAGGCGGGTGTCGACGGGCAGGTGCAAGACAGGACCGCGCACTTCCAACGACTGCAGCGCCGTCAGCCCAGAGAGGGCTTTCGAGATGTTCGCTGTGGACTCAGCGACAAGGCGGAGCCGTGGAAGCGAGTGCAAAGTGCGCAGGCAATCAGTGCGCAGGTGGAGCCCGCCGTCACTTTGAATGGAGATGGCAAGGTCAGCTAGCGGCGATGCCAAGCCCACCACTTTCAGGCATCTGGCGAGAGCAGAAGCGAAGATGTCCACTGGTTGATTCACAGCTGCCTTGGCATCGGCTGCCCATTTGAGTGTGCGCACGTGCCGGCCGTGCCGCATCATCCATACAGCGAAAGAGTCTGTGGCTGACACGCTGCTGAGGCGCACTTCTGCCTGCTGCAGCAGTGCGGGGCTGCCGCACACCGCTGCAAAGCGCTTGGAGACTAGCGCAACGTGCTGCCTGCACTAAGGCGGCGGGAGGCGGCGAGCGGCAGCGGTGGCTGAGGCAGCAGCCCATTGCGACAAATCGGTCTTCGCCATCAGGCCAGGACACAAGACACACGCGGCGCAGCGGCGGGTGGTGCGCCAGCCACTCAAAGAAGGCGGCGGCAGCGGGCGAGCCCCAATCAACTGTAAAAGCACGCCAGCCTACCACGGTGATGCACTCCAGCCCTGCTGCTGCATGCAGCGCATCCGTGCTGCTCAGCAGGGCGCGTACGTCGGTGCTGAGCCAGCGCAGGCTGCGCAGCCAGGGGCCGCCGGGCAGCGCTGAGGCTTGGCCTTCAATGCCGAAGCTGCCCAGGTGGCACAGCTGCAGCCGTGAGAGGCAGCTCAGCGCAGCTGGCACCAAGGTTGGGATGTGGGTCAAAATCTGCGGCAGTGAACAGCACCTTCTCAGCCCACAAACGCATGGTGAGGCGCAGCACCCTCAGACGGAACCATGTGGCCAGCAGGGCCCCGCCAGCCACCACAGCTGCCGACCAAAGCGGGGGCTCACCAGGCAGGTCAGGCCAGTCAGGTGGGACAGGGCGTCCATCACCGCCGCAGCTGTGCACTAGAGTATGTGCGGCACTCCAGGTGTTGCAGGCGTGTCAGCGTCGCTAGGGCTGGGTTGGGCAGGTAGGCAGCAACATCCAGCCGAGTCAGGCTGCCGCTGAGGGCTGTGAGTCGGGTCAGGCTGTCGGTTGTGTAGTTGCACTCATAAAGCTTGAGCCGCTGCAGCTGTGCCAGCTGGCAAAACTGCAGGCAAGCGGGACTGTGATGGCATTTCGCTTGGGGTATTCAGACAGCCATATGCTTGCCAGCAGCAAGGATTCAACACACTGAGCGTCAAAACTTGCCTGCTGCAGCATGGCTGCAGAACCGTCGTAGCCCACGCCCAGCCGCGTGATGCTGGAGGGCAGGCGCAGCTCAGCAGGGAGCCGCATGACAGGTCCGCGCACTTCCAGCGACTGCAGCGCCGTCAGCCGAGCTATGGCGGGGGCGATGCATGCTATGGCATCGGCTGTGGACAGAGTGAGCCGCGGCAGAGAGCCCATGGTGCGCAGGCAGTCGGTGCGCACGTGGAATCCGCTGCAACTGGTGATGGCAATGGTGAGGTCATCCAGCTGTGACACCAACCCCGCCACGGCCAGGCAGGTGGCAACAGCGGAAGCAAAGCTGCCGGCGTGCCCGCCCAAGGCTGGCCTGGCATCGGCTGCCCAGTTGAGCGTGTGCACCTGTCGCCCATGCCGCATCAGCCACAGAGCAAAGGAGTCTGCGGCTGACACGCTGCTGAGCTGCACCTCTACCTCTCGCAGCAGTGCGGGGCTGCCGCACAGCGCTGCAAAGCGTTGGAGACGAGCGCTGCTCGCTGCCTGCGGCAGGGCGGCAGCACGGGCGATGAGCGGCGGTGAGCCGGCGGCGATAGCAGAAGCAGCCCATTGCGGCATGGTGCACCTGCTCCTCTCTCTCCGATACCTCCGCACATGATCAGAGCACCGGGCGATCAACGTACCTGTGCTTGAAGGCCAGGAACCCCAAAGCATGCTCCACGACTGCGTCCGGCATGTCCGCGATGCTGAGTGGCATGCAGTTACTGCTGTCGTCGTCTTCAACGGCATGGGAGCGTGTGCGGGGCGCCATAGCGGGCGGCCGAGTCTGGAGTTGGTCGGCTGATGCTTGCCGCTGGGCCTGTGTGTGCTTAATCGACCCCAGAGGAGCTGTAGAACGTGTGCGGGGCGATCCAACGCTGATCAGCGCTCGTTGGGGCGCCAATGGCACCGCCGCCCCAGCGCACAGCGCCGCCAGCTGCGCCCACCACATCGAGATGTGGAGTGGGTTCAAGGTGTGGATGGAAAGCACTAATATTAATTAGTTCATTCTGTTATTGATGCCATTATGAGTTGATTTCCGACTCAATCGACTCGATTGACCAGCAGGGATGTGAACGACACCGGTGCACAGCTCTGCAGCGGGCCGGCAGCAGCGGCGGCGGCAGCGGCGGCGGCGGCAGCAGCGACGGCGCGCAACCCAGCTGACCCGGGCTGACTGATTTGATTGTGCCCGCTTTGCTTTTTTCACACGGGGAGGACCGGCTGCCCCGGCTTCCTCCCTGGCTTGCATGAGCCAAATCACGCGTTGCGCGTACCCTTCTTCTTCTTCTTCTTCTTCTGCCGCCGGCCCACGCTCTGCCTTCGCCAGGCCTGGTGCCTCAGTCTGTGTGCAGCGCTCTTCATCTGATCTTGCTTGTGGGCGCGTCAACTGCTTCTTGCCAAGCCGAAACACTGCGCAAGGGTGTTGCCCAAGCAGGCGGAATGCTCGCGGCAGGAGCCTTCAGAGGCCCTCCTGTCGCCCGAATTGTGGCTTGCGCTAGCAGCTCCGATGGCAGCTCGTCGGGCGGCGCACCTCGACAGCCGACACCGCCGCCCGTGGCGTGGCCCCCGCCGCCGAACAGTGGCAGCAGCTCGGAGGGCGGCCATCGCGAGCAGCCCTGGCAGCTGGCAGCTTACTACACAAAGAAACTGGAGCGACGCACAGGTGAATGGCTGCGCACGCATGAATCTGTCCCAGGTTTCGGCTGCACCCGCCTCTCTCGAAAGGGCATAACACGTGGCCCCCTGACCCTGCACTGCTCTGCTGCAGATGCGCTTGGAAACATCCTCAGCAGCCCAGACACCATTGCACAAGCTCCCGGCTGGACGCCTGATGCCCAGCTGCGGCTGGCGGCAGAAGCGCTGGCCCCGCAGCTGCAGCAGGATGCGGACCTCCTACTTGACCAGGCAGGCTGTGATGGGACACGCGCAATGATGTAGAACCAGCTGTGGCTGCTGCTGGTTAAGAGTTGCGGCTGATAAGTATGACAGGCAGCCACATCTGACCATGCCTGTGATGACAACCCATGCACCCGATTCCTGCATGTCGCTCAAGGTTGGATGCAAGCAACCGAAATGGTCCTGCTCGCACACCCCATCACAGCTGCTGCTGCCTGTGCACCGCAGCACAGCTGCTGCCTGCAAACAATGACACAGCAACTGCCGTATGCCAACTCATGGTGCAGGTGGAGCGGCTGCGGCAGCTGTTGCCTGGCATGGGGACTACGCTGCGGCGCATGAAGCCTGCTGAGCTTGTGCGCATGGCGGCACAGCTGGAAGAGGTAGGAGGGAAAGGGACGGTGTGGCTGTATGGCAATGCAACTGCAGTAAAGCCCGCTGAGCTTGTACGCATGGCGGCACAGCTAGAGGAGGTGCGGACGCGACGTAGAAATGACAATGCTGTCGATGGCTTGTCATGAGCTTGCCTGACTTGCTGGCTGATTGAGCTGCTGCGCATGGCTGCACAGCTAGAGGAGTACGAGGGTAAGGGGAGGTGTGGCTGTGTGCAGATGCAGTGCAATGAAGGCCGCTGAGCAGGTGTGCGTGGCGGCACATGTTGCGCCCTCCCTCCCGCTGACCTGTCGCCAATGGTTCGCCAGTGCCCTGCCCCCTGCAGATTGCAGCCCAGCTGGTTGCGCTGCGCTCGCGCTTCCCCTCTGCTGACGTGGCAGCCATGGTGGCGGCTCACCCGCCGCTGCTGCGCATGCCGGCAGCCGAGCTGGACACTGCAGTGGCGGCAGTTGCCCACGAGTTTCCCGAGGCTTCCCAGGTGCGGAGGAGTGGATGGGGGCAGGGAGGGAGCCAGATTAGCCGACGCTGAGTGGTGTTGAAAAGGGCTGCTACTGTCGGTTTGCAGGAGTCGATGCTCGGCACTTACACACGATGCTCCTTTCATGCACCTCACCCTTCAACATGCTTGCTTCAGGAGGAGGTGGAAGCGATGCTGTCCTGCAATGCCGCTCTGCTGGACGACGCCAGCCTCCCGGCCTGCCTGGCGGGGGTGGGCCACCTGCTGACCCGCCGGCAGATAGCGACCAAGCTGGCTCAAGACCCCACCTTCCTCTACCAGGTGGGCATTTAATTGGTCAGGTGGATCTGCCGCCTTCCTTTGTCACACGACCACCGCCGCTGCCCACTTGCTACGGCTTCAGCTTAGAGTTTGTTTGCTTCCCTTTTACCCTGCAGTTCCAACCTCTGGAGGGGCAGTCGCGGGGGGGAGCGCGACGCAGACTACCTCGCCGAAATGTACCGAGCGGCGTGAGGGCTTGCTGCGTGAAAGCTGCAGGCTGACGGAAGTTGAAAGTTTGTTAGAACTGTATTTGTGTATCAGCTGCCTTCAGACCTGATATGTAACCATTGCAATTAACAGAATGGGTGGGACCAGCTACAACAATGTGGACATGGTTGCAGCGGCGAGCCGCTGGCGGCCGCCATGCGGGCGGCGGCACATGCAACTTGCTCAATGCGGACCAACCCAGCGCGATCGGCACAGCTGCGACATCCGTCTCACTGTTGCAAGCCTGTTCACGGCCGTAGGGCGCCTCCGATGGCACAGCGCCTCTGCACAACCCTGAGCAGGCTGCCCGCGGCCCTTTTGCCGCGCCAGCTGATGTCGGGCGGCTGTGCTGTGCCGCCCCTAGCGGCCGCGGCGCGGCGACTGCAGCCTTGGCACCGGCAGCAGCTGCGGCAGCTGGCTGGCGGCCGAGCGGCGGCGGCGGCAGGCAGCGAGCAGGAGACATGCAGCTCGGGGCAGCCAGAGGACTCGCAATTGTTTCAGTCCATACTCAGCGGCATCCTGGCGCCTTACTGGGGTAAGCAGGGGATGGTAGCGTGCAGGAGGAAGTGCCTCAGGGCGCCGCTTGGTCTGCTGCTCTGTACGATGCTGTGGGCACAGCAGTCGCACGAACTTGTTGCTTATGCAGCCGCCGCGGCGCGAGCAGTCCTGTGGCACAGGCAGCATCCATTGCAACCTTTACTCCCAAGCAACCCGCAGAGAGCACGCCCACAGCCGAGGCGGTGGTCAGCTCTCTGGAGCAGCAGTATCCCGATGCCTGCCTGGGCTTTGACCACTTTGCCTTCCGAACCTTCGGGGTGCGCCATTGACGCTGTGCTTTTGGATGATGAAGCATGTGTGTCATAGCTGGCAGCAGTACCCCGATGCCTGCCTCGGCTTTGACCACTTTGCCTTCCGCACGTTCGGGGTGCGCCATTGACGCTGTGCTTTTGGACGATGAAGCATGTGATAGCTGGCAGCAGTACCCCGATGCCTGCCTCGGCTTTGACCACTTTGCCTTCCGCACGTTCGGGGTGCGGCGCTGCTGCTGCTGCTGCATCGTGCTTGTGGTGCAATGTGCGTGTTGTTGTGGCTGCTGGGAGCAGTGCCTCCTTCCACTGAATGACACCTCTGCTTGCCCAAACAAGCACGCGCCCTTCTCAATAAAACCTCTGGCCTCCTTCGACTCAAAATGCTCAGGTGGAGGGTCTGGGCATTGCATCCGCAGCGCAGCTGTTCACCGATTTCGGCTACACGCGGCGCGATGCATTTGAGTTCCCCGCCAAAAAGCTGCGGGTGAGGTGCCAGTGGCGGGCTGACCCATGTGCTGCTTGGCATGCGCGAGTTGTGGCCGTCTGTCTGAGCCGAGAATCGTGGCACGCTCGCATGCTGCTTGCCTTTACCGTACATCTGGCTGGCACACTGGCTTGGTGTGACATGCAATGTTGAGCCACAAGGCGGTGCCACAATCTGCTTGCGTGCACCAATATCTTGCATGCAGGCCTACTGGTATGCCCCACTGGACCCGGAGTTTCATGTGCTCATTCATTCGTTCAAGCACTCAATACTTCTGCATTCTAATGCAGGCCTACTGGTATGCCCCACCGGACCCGGAGCTGCCGCGCGTGTTCATTTCGGAACTGAAGGCAAGCAGCGCTTGGCTACAAGCAGCAGACAAACTAAACCCTGCCATGCATACAGCCGCGGCTGGATTGTGCTGCTTGCAGACTATCTGCATCTCACTTTCGACTGACTGTGTGCTTGTGTGCTTGTGTGTAACATGCAGGTGGAAGAGCTTTCGTCGCAGGCCCAGGCGGTGATCCGCAAGTGAGTGCGGCTGCCGCCTGCCATGCTGCTTTGCTGTTCCTGCGGGTGACAGTGCTTGCACTCCCGCCACTTGCAGGTATGCAGGCGGCGCAGACGCGGCGCTGCTTGGCATTTGCTGGCATCATGCATCCTGACATGCTGCATGTGTCGCATTTCCCCCTTGTCTGCAGGTATGCGGGCGGGAGCGATGCGGCCCTGCTGGGCAAGTACGGCGTGATGAGCTCGCTGCTGGGCGTGCAGCCCTGGTGCACGCCCTCCTGGGAGGACTTCCAGACGCTGGCGGCGGTGAGAACCCAGGGGAACGCTGTTTTTATGAGGGGAGGCTAGCCATGTCCCGCAAGGTGAACGGCAGGACTTCCAGGCGCTGGCGGCGGCGAGGGGGTCTGTTTTTCTGACAATGCCGATGGAAGGAGGTCAGTGGTGCTTGATAGGCCTGGGCAGGCAGAGGTCAGAATGGGCGCTGCCTACCTGCCCTTTGTAAGACGCTCAGTGCAGCCTACCAAACGCTGTCGCTGCCTTCGCTTTAACCTCCACACAGGAAAGCGAGTATGCAGCCTGGGTGCTGGTGAACGGATACGCACTCAACCACACCACCATTGCAGGTGTCTGGCTGTGTTGTTGCAGCTGGCCTGCTGCTGCGGAAATGCTGGGCAGCTGCTGCGCTCATGCTGGTCTGCTGCACCTGTGCTGCACTACTGCCCAGCCTGTTTCACTCCGGCTCTGGCGCAGTGCATCGCCAGTCGGGGCATCCATCTGCCAAACTTGTGTGGCTATACATTGCCCCTTCGCACGCTTCATTCCCGCAGTGCACCGCCTGGCGGGGCACACCGGCGGCCTGGAGGCGCTCAACAGCCTGCTGCAGGACCAGGGATTCCTGTTCAACACGGAGGGCGGCCTCACAAAGGTGCACCTGAGTGTGTTGTGCGCTGGATTCAGCAGCAGTGTGTGTGGCAGACAAGGTGTGGGTGCTGCTGCTTGCACATGGCTTAGGCTAGCGCTTCTACAGCTGCAGTTGATACATGCCACGCTCGCTGCATGCAGGTGTCGCCCGATGGCCTGCTTCTGCAGAGCAGCACTGTGGTGAGTGGCTGGGTGGGCGGGCGGGCAGCTGGTGGCTGGGCAGCAGGGCAGGCAGCAGCTCACTCACTGCACCCCATGGCTGCCTTGCCTCGTGATCTTGCTTTGGGCAGGGGCCGCAGTTCAGCTGGTCAAGGGCCTGCATATTTGCCGACCAACCACCCTACCAAGCCCTGGCATTCCTGACCCCAATCAACGCAGGCAGTCCGAGTGTCGTTCATTTTCGCGGCTGAGAGGCGCGTTCATGTGGCCCTCCTCAGTTTGTCTACTGTGACCTTGCAGGCAGACCGAGTGTCGTTCAGTTTCGCGGGCGGCGAGACGCGGCTGGTGCCGGGCGCCTACATCGAGTTTGCGGAGCGGCTGGTGCTGCCGCAGTTTGAGCATCTGAAGGCAAGTATTGCCCATGGTTGCTGCGGGGACAGGCTGCTACTGCACGTCAGTTGCATCATTTGTTCCAACCTTGCCACCCACCCCTTCTCGCTTTGCAGCCTGAGGAAGTGGAGGAGCAGCACCGGCGCGACGGCTTTGAGACTGCTTCAGCCGACCGCATCTTTGAGTCGACCACACTGGCGGCGGAGAAGGTGCAGTGATCGGCAGCTGAAGCAACAGCCCATCGAACCAGCAGCTCAAGCGTGTGCTCAAGCAGGGGCGCTCTTATCGCTTCAACGGGCTCTCGAATCCGTGTGCTGCGCTGTGTGACACTTGTTTGTCCATACAATGTGATTGTACCGCCTTTGTTGCTGTCTGTCCACACCTGAGCTTGCCTGCTTGCCTTCAAGCCTGTGACAACTCTCGCTGACAAGCTCGTTTGTATAACTGTGTATAAACAGAGCGCATGAGGACAGATGGCGGATGAATCAGGAGTCACGAGGGGGCCGCAAAATTCTGGCATGAGTGTGGGCCCGCGACCGGTGCGAAAGCTCAAAATGTGTGGGCCGCACGTAGCAGCGGCCGAGCGGAGGTGCAAGGTGCGAGGTGCAGCCGAGGAAGTGCTGATGGCATACAGACATGAGGCTGATATTAGGGCGGCGCTTATGATGGTGGTGTGACGGGAAGGTGGCGAAAAAGGATGATGCACTGTGGCGGCAACAGCCGCGCCTCAGACCGGGCTTAGAGCCCTTGCTCAGGTCGCTGGGGGTACTGCGCTTGTGCTCAGTTGCCGAGGGGCGGTTGAAGGCTTGCAAGCCGCTTGCAAGCCGTGGTTGTGGGCTGTGTGTTCGCGTAGCCTTAGGGCTAGGGGCGGTTGCTCGCCTGCCTTGTCATTCCAGCTCTCTCGCTCACTCAGTTGTCGAAAGCATACTCCAGAGCCACGGTGGCGGTCAGCTGCGGTCAGAGGGGGCGGCCAGGCAGGGAAAGGGTTAAAATGGAAGCAAGCTAGGGGTTGGTGGTGCAGCACGGCGACAGACCAAGCAGCTTGAGGCACAGCTGCTGCCATGTGCGAAATGAGGTGCAATGCCCGCCCATGCACTCCTGCCGCATGCACTTGAGCCCAGCAGCTCACATCTGTGGCCCCAACAGACACAGGGGTGGGTGTGCGCGCAGCACCCGCCGCATTGGGCGCAGCAACAGCCTCTGCGGCACCGGCGGCAGGGCAGCATGGCAGCAGTCAGAGCAGGACAGCCACTCACATCGGTGGCCCCAATGGAAACAGGGGTGGGCGTCTGCTTGGCGGCATCGCCTGCGGCAGACTCCATGGCTGCAGGGCGGCACAGGCGGCGGTGCCAGGCGCAGCAGGTGTGTCGATGCTGGGGCGGCCACAGCATGCACAGCGGCAGGAGGCGTTGGGGCTAAAGTGCATCGCCCAAAATGCGATTCAGCTGGCCAGCCAGGCACATGCACTGTTCAAGGACAGGTGCTCCTTGCTATGATTGCTATGAATGAGCTTGCTCACCGGGCATGGGGACGGGGGAGGGGCTGGGCGCGAAGTTGTTGTCGGTGATGCTGCGGATGGGGCCCAGGGTCACGCCCGCGGCCTGCGGAGGAGAAGCCAACCCAAACAAGGATCAGTCGTTGGAGGCAGCACACAGGACGGTGAAGGCTGCGGCCGGGGCGGCAGTTCAATTCCAACAGTCAGTCAATCAGCCAAAACATGCCGCTTAAGCCTTCCTTACCTTGGCCAGCGTCAGGGCGGTGACCTTGCCGTTGTCCACGCCCCAAAACAATTTTGGCATTCACTCAACACCTCACTTGAGCAACCCCCTTCTCACCTTGGCCAGCGTCTGGGCGGTGACCTTGCCGTTGTCCACAGCGGCGGTGCGCGCCTCGTTGGTCTTCTCCTCACGCAGCTCGGGGGACAGCTCAGTGGTCATGCCGTTGACCTGCAATAAACAAATGACGAAAGCAAGCGGTGATATGGGGGCAGAAGGGTGGTATTGCTGGTCTTCTCCTCACGCAGCTCCAGGGACAGCTCCGTGCTCATGCCCTTGACCTGCAAGGAAGGAGACCAGCATGCGAGGTTCACAGTTTGGCATTGCGTGCTGAAACAGCTGCCTGGTCGTTCACAGCGCCCAGCGCAGAGCCCACCACAGCACAGCGCAGCACAGCACACACAGCGTGCGCTCACCGTCACCATGCTGCCCTCCTGCCCGGCCGCCAGGTCGTTCACAGCGCCCAGGGCAGAGCCCAGCTTGGTGGCGTTGCGATCGGTGATCTTCACAGACACGGTGTTGGAGCACATGTAGCCGTTGAACACCCTGCGGGTCAGGATCGTCAGTGGTTGAGATGGATTGGGGGTCAACAAGTGAGAGTGGATAGGCATGGTGAGTGGGTGGAGCACTGGCTGCAAACTGCCACCAGCTTGGCGAGCTGTCGCCTTGCCTCCCAACCTTGCACCCCGACCAAGCTGGACTGAGAACCGTTAAAACTCACTGCTTGTCGTTGGTGTAGGTGACGTTCTGCTGCAGCGACAGGCCCACGGTGGACACCTCGGCATCTGGCACAGCCTCCACCACTGCGGCGGTCAGCTGCGCACGTTGGAAAGGGCAGCAGGGCGGCATACAACTGTGACCAAACTGAAGCGCACATACAGAGATCCACAAAACAGTGTGCACGGGATGGCAGCGCTGTGGCAACAGCGCAGGCGGGCGGACAAGCGGGCAACACTGGGTGAGAGCGGTGCAGCACAGCGCGCTGCCGCTCACGCTGCTCCTGCCATCGCTGCTGCTGCCTCTGCTGTTGCCTCCTCCTCCTCCTGTATCCCTCCCAAAACGCACCGATGCAGCCTGCTCGGCCACCACGTCGCAGGCCTCAGCGCCGGTAGGCCTGGTTGTCTGGACCGTCAGCGAAACCTGCAAGCGGCAGAGCAGGGGGTGGGGCGGTTGAGGTGAGCCCCAGCAGCAGTTCCCCTTTGGCATGCTGCAGCCGCGTCGGTAGGAGTGGGGATGCTGCAGTCATGAGCTTGCGGGCTCAAGCGAGCGCAGGGGTTAAGCGGTTGGTGTGTGGTGCGCAACACGGCAGCCTGAGGTGTGTGAGGCTGGGGCCGAGTCGAGGGATACCTTTAGCTAACCAGCTGCGCCGAAGGCCAGAGCCGCAACCGCAGCCCCACAGTTAGGCTGCACGACCGCTTGAGGCACTGAGCAAGCAGCAACCAAACAGGAGGGCGGCAGCTCTTGCCTTGCCGACATCAGGGACGACTGGCACGGTGGCGGCGCCCGTCACGCTGAGCTTGCCGGCCTGCGGCGGGCGGGAGGGGGCGCAAGGAGGGTGTTTGAGGGCAGGGCCTGGAGGCCTGAGGCAGCTGCGCCAGTGTGGATGCGGAAGCGCGCTGGTGTGGGGGAGAGTAGGTTGGGTCAGCCTGCTGCTCGACCAACGCGCGCCCGACAGAAAGCTGCCACGAACGCGGGTCACAAGCCACAGCGGCGGCAGCGGCGGCGGAGGCAGGAGTCCCCCCGCTTCAGCGATCCCCAGCCTGCTCCCGGGCGCCCCGTGCGTCGCTATCAGCGGGTGGCGGGCCCTGCAAGTGCGCCAGTCGGCAGTCCGCGCACCTTTGAGTCCGCGGTGTCATTCTGGGCGCCCACTGCGCCCGCCAGCAGCAGGCTGGCGGCTGCCAGGAGCAGGAGGGAAGCGCGCATGCTTGCGAGCGGGTAGGCGCAAAACGCGGAACGCGGCGCAAGGGCTTTGTCTTCCTTTCGGCTTGCTGAGCGCTCAGATAGAAATTTTACGACGACGAAAACATTGGGTTGGTGTCTGGGGGGCTCTCCAACCTAACGCGGCGAGCGTTGCCCGGTGGCATCTCGCCCATGCAGTCTGCCAGCGGCGCATCGCCCGCACCAGCACACCTGGACGGATGCACACGGCCCACTGATCGCGGCAACAGGCCCGGCGAGGACCAGGCACGACGGCCGCCATTGAAGCGGCAGTCTAGAGTCGCCACAGAGGCTGCCTTGCCTCCCGATTTGTTCCCGAGGGCCGCCGCACGTGATCAGTGGTCGGGGTCCTGCTGCCGCTGCAACATGTGGCCGCCGCTCCCGCCGCTGCCGCAGTCGCTGCACATTGCAACGCACCTCTCGAAGGCTGCAGCCTGCCTGCCGCAGGCCGCTTTTCAGTCCACACTCACTCATGTTGCTCGCCAACACACCTTGCCACAGGCCGCTCCACCCCCAGCACCCAGCTCGCCGGCCCTGGCCTAAGCGCATGAGCGTGCAAGAGCTGCATGCGGCCGCCGCCAGCGGCGATGTGGCGCTGCTGCAGGTCGCCATCAAGCAGGTGTGCTGACCACTCGGTTGGCCAGCCCTGCATGCGCTGCTCCTGGTTGGGTGCGGCCCTGCCAACGCGCTCGCCTGGCCTATGCAGCACCACCGCCTCCGCACCTTAGCCCTCCCGGTCAGGCTTGGCCCGACGCTCTAGAGCTGACCCTCGCCTAGCAATCCTGCCCATCATCACAGGTGCTGGCCTGCGACGAGCAGGGCCGTACCGCACTGCATGAAGCAGCTGCGGCCGGGCAGGATACCGCGCTCTATCTGCTGGCAGCGGCGGGCGGGCGCTTGGATGCGGGTGCTGGCCAACCGGTCGGCACTCCCCTGGAAGCAGCGGCGGCAGCGGGGCAGGCGGCCGCGCTACGCACGCTGCTGATCCTGGGTGCCCAGCCCAGCACTACCGCGCTGCTGCGGGCAGCAAAAGGCGGCCACCTGGGCTGCGTGCAGGCGCTGCTGCGCACCGGGCAGCTGAAGGACGTGAATGCAACAGGGGTCAGCGGCCGCACGGCCCTTGACCTGGCAACAGCGGGCGGCCATGCCGCCTGTGTGGAGGCTCTGCTGGGTGCTGGAGCGCGCCCGCAGCAAGCAGCGCCAGCTGCGCCCACCCCGCCACAAGCAGGGCAGACAGCGGGGGACCGAGCCGCAAGCCGCCGCAAGGCAGCCATGGCTGCAGCCGCTCCGCCAGCGGCGGCCAACGAGTGCTTGCCGGTAGGAGCATCTCCAGCAGCCTCTCATGCAGGCACGCATGCAGCACGTCAGCCCGCGGCACCGCCCGCCAACCTGGCACATGCAGCACAAGGCGGCAGCGCAGCCGGCGGTGGCCGCGGCAGCAGCGCCCGCGGCATGTCCTCGCAGCAGCCCGGCCGCACACGTGCCGGCGGCAGCACGGAGCAGCCGGGCAGCGCCAGCGGGGCCTGCGTGCAGCAGCTGCGCTCCGATGCGCCTGTGCCCTCCAGCCCAGTAGCAGCAGGCACCGCTGTTGACTGGCCGGCGCTCGCGGCAGCGGTAGCAGCACTTGAAAACACTGCCCTGAGCTGGCTGGCGGCTGTAGAGGCAGCAGCCGCCCGCTGGCTGGCAGCCATGGCAGGCAGCTCCCGGCCCGCATGCCCTGCAGCGGCGGCGGCGCTGCGCCGCCTCGCTGGGCCATGCATTGCGGCACTGACGCTGCTGCTGCGCTGCTTAGGTCTTGTCGAGCGCGCCCGCCGCTGGGTGCGGGCTGCAGTGGCTCGCTCCTTGGTGGGCCACTGCAGCCTGGAGTACCGGCCCTGCACGCAGCGAGAGTACCAAAAGCTGCTGCGCTGCTACAATGCAAACCCCGAGGCCTTCCAGGCAGCCGTTGAGCAGCCTGCGTACCGAGCTGCTGGCGTGATCAGCTGCTTGGTCGTCTATGGCCTGCCCCTGCTGCTGCTGCTGGTTTGGTTGGGCGGCGGCGGCGGCGCCTCGCAGCTGTCAGTGTACCGGCTAGCAAGTAAAGTCTAAGTAGGCTGGACTTGCAGAGCCGTGGCACGTACTTGGGCAAATGCACCTGCCTTTGAGTACACTTCCTGCAATCGTGCCGACTGCGACTAGCTTGTGCTCACGAGCGGTGCTAACAGGCAAATGCCAGGCTGTGAGGGTCCACAGGAATGGCAGATTGAGAGAGGTTGCGTGGAGTAGTTGTCATGAATTTCCTTGTTCAAGCCAGCTGAACAGCAGCCGTAGCCAAAGCCAGGCGCCGGTCGCCACCAAACAAACCCTAGCGCGCCGAGCAGGATGCAAAGCCGCACATGCATCTTGCTCGCAAGGCGCGCCGTCCGTCACACTATCGCACCCAGATGGATATGGCATGCACCGCCCAGCAGCGGCTCGTCCCTGCCACCGCCGCCACCCGACCGCAGCTCCCGCGTTCCATGGCGCCCACAAACGTGAGCTCAGGCTGGGGAGACCTTCTGCATCATGGGCATGTGGTTAGGATTCGGGGAAAGCCGGCGCACGGTGGGGACACCGGCTGCAGGTGACGTCGCCCCTCCCGCCCCGCCCTTGCACGGTACCTCTGACCCTCGCGATCCCTCCCTCACGTCCCACAGATGCGGTTAGCGGCCGCGCAGGCCACAGCAGTCACCGGCCCAGTGCGCGCTGCGCCGCGCCGCCCCGCAGCGGTAGCGGCGGCACTGCCGCGGGCCCGTGCCGCCCGCATGGAGCTTGAGGAGTGCCTGAGCGAAGCAGAGGACTGGGTGTTCAACACCGCGTGCGAGGGCGCGGCCTGCTGGCAGCCCGACGGCATGGAGGTGGTTCCCGCCACAATCGGCGCCCGAGTGGAGCTGCCGCTGGCGCTCGCCCACGGCAACGGACACGGCGCAGGGGCGCACAGCAACGGCAGCGGCAGCGGCCAGCTGGAAAGCACTGGTTCCGGCACGAAGGCGAAGCATACACCTCAAAATGAGGGGCCCATGGACCAAGACGCACTGGATGCGTGGCGCGCCACCAGTGAGCGGGTGGCCACGGGCGGGAAGCGAAGAGTGCCTAGGGGGCCTGCAGTTAGTGTGGGAAGCTAACGTGTCCTTGTGCTTTGCCTACATCCTGAGCACTAGTCGCTCCCCTTGCGCAGCGTGCCACTCGCTCACCCAGCACATTCTGCTTGACCCTGCCTGCTCGCAGTGGACATTGCCCAGGGAGACGGCTGTGCGGGGCTGCCCGAAGACGAGCAGCTGTGAGTGGCAAGGCGCTTTGCGGCATGCCACGGCACAGCCCCAGTGCGTACGGTCCTCATGAGATCGCAGCCCCTGACCGTCTGCCAGCCCCCTTCTCGCACCGCCCCTTCATGCAGGCGCAGCCGCGAGTCGCTTCTGCTCTCCGTGGATGGCATGGTGAGCACTGTGTGCGAAACCTTGCTGTAGTTGGCAGCATGGATTTTGGTGTGCTGATCATGCCACGCGTAGTACCCTGAGCTCAACACGTGGGCTTGGAGCATGCCTGGCTGTCCCTCATAACTCGTATCCATCCTTTCAAACCCCTGCAGGGCGGCAACTGGGAGCTGTACAGTACCGGCATTGTCATCGCCTCTGGTTCGTTCTCTGATGAGGAGCAGTGGGCAGCTGTCGCCCCAGTGGCGGCGCTGCCCGCCGACCCGGTGCGCACACTTCTGGGGCACAAGGCGGTTGGGCCTGTTTAGGCAGGGATCTGGGTGATGCTGGTGTCGATGCATTGGGGTGCGGATGCAAACAGAGGCTTTGGGGCTGCTGGCTGTGCGGAGGCCTAGCTACGGCAGCCTGCCGCGTCACAATCAACAGCTGCCACACGATTTTGACGGCCCCTCTGTGCTGCCGCTTGCACCCGCCTCCTGCTTTACTGCAGGCCGCCAGCTGCGAGTATGCTGCGCTCCTGGCTGAGCTGCAGCAGCTGGCTGACACAGCCGGCCTGACCAGCCGCCTGGCCAAGACCGCGGCCGCTGCAACCATGGCCACTGCTGCTGCCGGCTCTCTGGTGGGGGAGGGAGCCTCCGTCAAAGACATTGAGTGATGCGGCTTGCAGGCGAGTGATTCGACTGCAACCGCAGACCACACAGACCGAAGCCCACGGCGCATGGATGCGCTTGGGCTGCTGGGGCTAACCGATTCAGCTTTGCCCCGCCCCGTTTACCCATTCATATTGAAGCCTGAAGCCTGAACCGCAGCATCGCTCGCACGCCAGCCTGCGATGCGCACCTGCCCAGCATCCCGTGCCGGGATGCTCCTGCCGATTGTTTCTGCGCCAGCCTCTGCAGTTTTTCACCACGCTCCCTGCACCTGCCGCATTCATATATTCATATGCCAGCACTCTGCTCCCTGCCTGCCCAACGCCCTCAGCATCACAGGTCTCAGTGCCCCCCCCCCCGCACTTTTCAACAAACGCCATTCACCCCCGTGTTTCATCTATGCGAGCTGCTGAGAGCAGCTTGCTATTTATTGAGAACGCACCCAGCCTTGTGTTGCTGCTCACTGTTTCTCGGGCCGTTTCTAATACATCCCTGATGATGCTCGCTGGCCCGCAGCCCTCCATGCCCCCTAGCGATTCTTTCATTGCCCCGCTGGACTGCGGACAGTTTTCATTCATGGCCCACCGCCTCCCTGTGCTCCCCACCCTTCATTCCCTCTGAATAACAACCGTGCCCCCTTACCCATTCAAGTCACTGAAACGCGACGACAATCCCCCATGCCCCTGTGACGGCCATGCCGAGCCTCAGGCTGCGAACAGATGTTTGCGCGGGCAAGCTGACAGGAGGCTGGTGCTGGGCCGGAACATGAAGAGGCTGACTGCCGTTGCTGCTAGCCTGCTGATCCTGCCACACAGCCACCTCAACGACAGTGGCATTCGACATTCAGCTGTGCTGCTGACGGCATCGCTGTTGCAGGCGCCCACCGGGGCCGTCCCGGGGCGGCGGCATGGGCGGGCGGGACTCATCCCTTCGGCTAAGCGGTCAGCAGACGTTTTCACTGTCTTTGCAAGTTCAAACACACAATGCCGCTACAGCCAGACAGCCCCAGATGGCCGGCACAGGCTTAAAGGCCGGTCGCAAGGCAGACGCTGCTTCACAACGTGCCCCGGCAGCGGCATGCTGCGCCTACTGGTCGCGCTGGTGATCGTCGTCGCAGCGGCGGGGCAAGCGGAGCAAGGGGCGCAGCTAGCGGTCACCGAGCGAGGCGAGCTTGCAGCAGGCGGGGTGGGCATGACATGCTGTCGAACCCCACAGCGACGCGCAGCAGCACTTGGTTCGCCGCGCGGCAGCCAGCCTGCCGCCGCTCGCCGCCGCTCGTCCCGCAACGGCCGCCCCACCCGCCTTGCCCCGCTGCAGACATCCTGCTGGGCTTCAAAGCCCGCATAGAGAACTTCGCGGAGGTGCAGGTGGCATGGGGCCTGCGGGGCTGGAGCCAGTGCCCCGCCCCAGACTGCCTGCTGCCCTGCAGCTGGGGCGGCGTGCTGTGCAACGAGCGGAACCGAGTGCAGCAGCTGTGAGCCCTGTTGCTTGTTTTCTTGCTGCTGCTTTGACATGGCAGCTTGGGACGCTGGTCGATTTGTCGCGAGTGGCTGATGTGGCGCCATGGTTGGCTGCTGCTGGCCACTGGAACCACCGCTGCCTGTTGCCACGACGGCAGGCACGATGGCTGCGCCATGGCAGATGTATTGTTCCCAGGCTCCGCAAGCATGACGCTTCTACGCTAATTTTTCCCTGCCCGCCTCCGCCACCCGCCCTGCAGGCAGCTGAACTGCCCAGAGCAGGGCTGCCCAGGCGGCGTGGCCATGCGAGGCACGCTCGGCCCTGGCATTGAGCAGCTGCAGAGCCTTCAAGTGCTGGATTTGAGCGGCAATGCACTCAACGGCACCCTGCCCGTTGTCTGGGGCCTGGCGGGCGCGTTCCCCTCTTTGCAAATCCTGTGAGCTGTTGTTTGTGGAGGTTTGATGTGCTGCTATGGGTTGCACTAGCCGGTGCAACTGTCACGGCACGCAATGAGCCGTCCGCATGGCCGCTGATTTTCCACAGCTGCGCTCCGCATATCAGCTCAACCAGGTTGTTCCTTTGTGACTCTGCCGCAGCACGCTGGAGCTCAATCAGCTTCTGGGCTGCTCCTTGTTGACAGCTGTGCTCCCGCCTGAATGCCTCCCTTTGTTTGTAACCCATCGCCGCAGCATTCTGGAGCGCAACCAGCCGTCAGCGTGCCGGTTCTTATCAGCTGTGCTTCACATGATCAACTCACTCCGATGGTTTGCTTTTGCTTGCTGCAGCACGTTGGAGCGCAACCAGCTTTCGGGCCCCATCCCTGACGAGTGGGCTGACAGCGGCGGCTTCCAGGCGCTGGTGGAGTTTGATGTGAGCTTATCTGCCTCATCCTTTGCGGACATCGTTTGCAGACACTCGCTTGAAGGGTGGCGGTGCGTTTGGTTTACATTGCATGAGGCGGTCCGTTTTCTTGCCTGCAGCTGCTGCATCCCTCAGTTGCTCCACTGTTGCGATTCCCCACTTCTCCCACCCGTGCTCCCGCCTGTGCCTGCAGCTGTCGCACAACCAGCTGACGGGTCCCTTCCCTGCCGTGGCCTACACCAACACCTCCTTCTTCCTGATGCAGTCATTGTGAGTTGCGCTATGCTGTGATCTGCTGTGCTATGCTATGCTGTGCTGCGCTGCGCTGTGCTGTGCCATGCTGCGGTTGCTTGGTTGCCAGCGCCCTTGCTCCTCCTGTGCCTGCAGCCTCCCACCTTCAACCGCTGCTCGGGCTGCTTGCATTGATATGTACACTTGTTCGTTCGGTCCCTGCCTGCAGCCACCAACCTTGAACCGCCGCTCGGGCTGCTTGCATTGCATCAACATGTAAACCTGTTCATTCGTTCCCTGCCTGCAGCGACATCAGCTTC
>VFQQ010001032.1_pt1 | contig 43651 bp, 66 predicted proteins | sample 3512341 | NCBI WGS metagenome assembly VFQQ01 (sample SAMN10412373, study PRJNA504923) | tailings metagenome | isolation source: Relicate 2 Philex TSF1 revegetated site | place: Philippines: Tuba, Benguet | collected 2017-08-29 | reverse complement strand
CGGCAGGCGAAGCAAGGCTCAGAGGTTGGATGGGTACCAAGTGCAGCCACGCGGGACCGGCGCTGCAGCCGCCGCAGTGGGCGGTGCATGCAACCCAGAGCCGCTTCCCTGCATGGTGCAATGCTGGCCACAGTGTAGCTGACGCTCAGCTGCAAACAGTCCCATGCCACCCCTTCTCTCACCTTGCCGTCCGTCCAGCCATAGTCGGATTCCTGCACAGCGGAATGAGGCGATGCGACGCAGTTGTGCGCCGGCAAAGGTTGCCTTAGTGTGCTTGTAGCTGCTTGGTCTCAATGCTGTCCTGCATGTCATCCTTGCAACCCCCATGCTGCACAAGCTGCTTGCAATGCAGCCAGAAAAGCGCGCTGCACTGCCGAGCACATCACTGTCGCCGCCACCTGGCAGTAGCTCTGCTGCTGGTTAAGCGGCAGTGACTGGTGCTGAATCAGCCCACGATGTGCTGCCAACACACCTGGCAGTAGCTCTGCTGCTGGCAGGAGGAGGAGTCGCAGTAGGAGGAGGGCTTGCCCACGGGGATGACGATGACCTGCAGAGGCAGGCCAAGATGAGCCAAAGCTGTTAAAGTGTTGACAGTGAGGACAAAAATCAGGATGGGTTGCGGACTTGCCCACTGGGATGACGATGACCTGCGGAGGCGGGGCAAGCCAAGATGAGCCAACGGAGTGTTAATGTTGATAGTGAAAAGGAAGGATGGAGTGAGGGCTTGCTGACCGGGGTGATGACCTGCAGGTGTGGATGCATGGGAGGGAGTGCGGATGAGGGGCAGGCGCCTGAGCCGGTAGCCTGAGGCAAGGAGGCCTTGCCGACGGGGATGGCGATGACCTGCAGGGCGAGGTGAGGCATTAGTAATACATGGAAGGTGCGTGAGGATGAGGGGCAGGCAGGCGGGGAGGGTGTAGGGGGCGGGGTTGACATGGACGACGCATGTGGGGCCAGCTGCTAGAACGCCAGCTGCACGCAGAATGGTCCACTCCAACCTCCTTGCTCAGCACCCCTGCTTTGCCCGCCTGCCCGCACACGGTGATGGGCATCCACCCACCCCACCCCGCACTCCCTGCCAAGCCCGTTCAACTCCACCCACCACGCAGACTTGGGCCTTCTTCATGGCGCCGTAGCTGGGCGGGCTGGGTGCAGAGTAGCCCGAGGAGCTGGGAGGGGTGTAGCCAGAGGAACCGCCGCTCGAGCCGTAGCCGTCATGCAGGCGGCGGCCGTAGCCGCCGGAGGAGCCGTAGCCGGAAGAAGAGCCGCTGGTGTAGCCGGAGCCGCAGGACGACATGTCTGCGGGTGTGAGTGTGGGGACAAGGGACGACAGGTGGGTTTAAGCTGACGGTCGCAGTGATGGAAAAGTGCTGGTGTAGTCAGAGCCGCAGGAGGACATGTCTGCAGGGTGTGGGGGGACGAGGGAAAGGTGCTGTCATCTGGCAGATGACAGGTGAGTGTGCGCTGGTGAACAGCCGCTGCTGTAGTCAAGAATCAAGAGGAGCCGCAGGGGGACATGTCTGCGGGGTGTGAGAGGGCAACTGAACAATAAAAACTAAGGGGGGTGCGCGGGTGATGGAGAAGGTGCAGGAAGGTGTGTCTAGGGAGCACAGAGCAGGGCACCAAGCTATATGATCGGCAAGTGCATTGGCTGCTGTTAGGTGGCAGGCAGGCACAAAGGCTGCAATGGCAGCAGCGCAGCCCAGCCGCCCCTCTAGCCCTGCCGCCGCTCAGCACTGCCACCGCTCAACAGTTCTGTTGACCTCACAACCCTGGTGCCGCTCACAAACCCTGCCGCCACTCATCGTGGGCGCAGTGTGAAACTGTAGTCTGCACTGCCGTTGTAAACAACTGTCTGATCAAATGTAGCTCAACAGCACTCACCATACGAGCCGGAGCCGCCATCAGAGCCGTAATCCATGCTGCCGTAGGTGTCGCCTGCAAAAGGCGGGGAGGCACAGGCAGCCGACCGTGAGCGTGCGACCCGCCTTGCAAGTTGGTGGGGTGAAGGTGATGGCAGGTGGGGGAAGCAGGCAGCGCCTGGGCTCAGCTGTGGCTGGTGCAAGGGTGTGCAGGCTGAGCTGCTTGCCGGGCAGCGGCGCTGCATTCGCATGCTGCAGGTGCCATTCAGCAAGCACGCCCCGCGGGTTTGCTGCAGGGGCGCGCAGATGCTGCAAGCGAGCAGGGCGGGCACTGGGCCTACCCATTTCGTAGCCATCTCCGTACATCTTGGGGCTGCAAGGGGAGGGGAAGGTAATGGCAGCTTACGATGAGCAGACAGCACCACAGTCACCGGCTGGCGAGGGTATCCCAACACCACCCCGCCTTGTGCGCAGCTGCTGCCCTGGGGGCCGTTGCCTGCGTGCAGCTTCCAGCAGGCAAGCAGCGATAACCAAACAAAAGCCTGCAAGCTCAACCCCTGGGCGCATGCTTTCAACACCATCGCTGCCTGTGCGCACCAGCAGATCTTGGCGATTTCGGGAGGGCAGACGACGACCTTTGGCTTCTGCACCACGACGATGGGGACCACCTGCAGGTAGGGTTTGGGTGGTAGGCATGATGAGTATGCGGTGGAGGGGAAGAGGCTTTGCACCTGTATCAAATGGTGAGTAGAGAAGGCTGACATGATTGAGACATGCACGCAGGGATGCAGTGTGCAGGAAGGAGTCGGCAGCTGGCTGTTGTGCCTCGCCGCGTTCGCCGCCGCACTCCCGCACGACACCCCCGCACGACGCTCACCACCTTCTTGGCTGGGGCAGCGTAGTCGTTCAGGCTGCGCCCGGCGCTTGCGGCGCCTGACAGGGGAGGGAGGGGAGTGGGAAGGGCACTTGAGCGGCGGCGGCAGGGGTTGTAGCGGCGGAGATGCCCTCGGATCGCCGGCAGAGACGGCGGCAGCGGTCTGTGGCAGCTTGCAGTGACGCAAGCCTTCCCAGGAAGGCTGCCGAGTTAATCAGGCGATCAGGGGCAGGTTCAGGGGAAGGCTCCTACCTGCGGCCAGCAGCAGCAGGCAGGCAACGATGGCACCCTTCATGGCTGCAGGCAGGAAGCAGACAGTCATAAAGATGAGAGAAGAATGAATTTTGGTGAGGGATCGACCCCTCTTGACACCAACGCGGACAGAAGGCCCACTTTCCACCAGAGCGAGGCGCATTAAGGGCGGAGGCAGCTGCCTCTGACTTCCTGGTGCCACCCAGTGGCTGCTGAGGGCAGCCGTCTAAGGCGCAGCTGCTGCCGGTCCCGGCGGGCTGCGGCGGGCGGCAGTGGCGGCGGCGGCGGCAGCTCAGTGCATACATGTCACCTGTGCATTCTAAGCATAGCTTGATTGCCTGGCAACGTTGACGATGCCTTATAATAGTGCCAGTGAGCACGTTGCATTTGCACCGCGCCGCCGCGCCGCCGCCCCAAACCCGCTCCCACTTCGCCAGCAGCGCAAGACTCGATAGGCAGCAGATGTCATCCATTGCCAATATGAAAAGACATCTTACACTGAGCACGCACCCCAACTCACAGCACAGGGTGGCTGCTGGCATCCGGGCAGGCAGCCGCATTGCGCTGTCGCCGCCGGCGCTAAGGCCGCAGCGCAGCGGGATGAGACAGCTAACCCAAACCGAGCTAGCTCCCGGAGCAGCCATTCGCTATTTCAAACCATGAAGGCTCTCAGCCACGGCTCCTACTTCGCTGCCGCGGCCGCTGGGCGCGCCGGCGAGCGCCGTCGGCCGGTCCCCGCCCGGGCTGTGCCTCGGCCCGAGCAGGAACAGTCCCACGATGTCTCCAACGGCGTGAAGAGCGTGGTTGCAGGCGCCCTGGCTGCGCCCCTCCTCCTGCTGGTGAGCGGGCCTGCTCGCGCGCGCCCTGTTGCCCCGCCTGGCGGCCTTTCTTGAACCCTCGATTGCGCTATTCACGAATGAAGAGGTGCCCGCAATCAGCGCGCCTCGGCCGGTGCAGTGCGCCCGACTGCCGCTGCCCCGCCGCCTCCTGCCGCAGGCGCCGCACGATGCTGCCGCCGGCCCCGCTTTTGGCGCGGCGCCTACCTTGCCGGCATCCACCGAGGCCCACCAGATTGCAGAGACGGTTCGGGGCATCGCCATCAGCACGCCAGAGGAGTGGGCGGCCGCCATTTCCGCTGCCCTGGGCCCAACTGCCTCGCGCGTCTCTGCAACCGGTGGCACCCTCGGCGCACAGTCTGCTGAGCTGACCGCCGCGCTGCGGCAGGCGCTGCAGGAGCAGCCCGCGGAGCTGGCTGCATTGGTGACACGGGCACTGGCTCATCCAGATCAGCTGGCAGCCGCCCTGGCCGAGGCAGCGCAGGATCCGCAGATGCGCTCTGCCCTGCTGGCAGGCGGCGCTGGCGGGCTGGCGCTGCTGGTGGCTGATGCCGTGCGCAAGGTGAGACCATTGGCATTAATACGAAGTTGGCGCCTTGTTCTGTGCGCCGTGAGGCGGGTGCGGAGCAGCTAGATCTTCTACGAGCCGCCCCTCACCTGCCTCCTGTCACAACCGCCCTTCAGCTGCCACCCAGCCTGTTCCTACTCTCACGCTGCTTCCCCACCTCATCTGATCCTTCCCTCCCCACACTAAACAATGCAGGCCAACCGCGAGTTGGAGTGGGTGGGCAAGGAGCTGCTGCCTGTCGGCAGCCGAAAGCCGGAGCCCGCCAGCGACAAGGTGAGCCTGCCGCCACTTGCTCAGAAACGGAGCACGCACCCCATTGCTTTGATCGATTGCCTACCTGCCTCCATGGCGCCAACCGCTTCCCCATGCCTAGCTGGGATCCCGCAGCTCTGCCCAGTCTCCCTGCCCACCATGCCTTGCTCTTGTTTGCACGCCTTTGCAGAACGATGAGCTGGTGTGGGTGGGCGCCCAGCTCTACAAGGCCGGCAGCCGCGAGGCCAAGGCCGCCAAGGCCGCCCTGTCTGCACCCGGCGGCACCGCCGGCCTCAAGGCGCAGACGCAGGTGGGCCGCCATGTGCAGCTTGCCGCTGCGCACTTGTGTGCCCTCACCAGCAGCGCCGCCGGCTTCTAATCTCAAGCATGTCGAGCTTGGCGCAGCAACCACCACACCCTCTCTCTCGCCCTACAACGTCCCCCACTGCGCCCCTCCTGCCTGCAGGCACCCCGCGACGACCTGCGGTGGATGGGTGGAGAACTCGTCAAGCCCGGCAGCCGCAAGGCTGCAGCTTACGCTTCTGCCACTGCCACAGCTGCCACCCAGTCGGCGGCTGAGACGGCTGCCCGCCTAGCAGAGGCGGCCACCCAGGCCCGCCTGCTGCAAGTCCGCGCCTCCCAGATCAAGCTGACGCTGGACGATGTGAGTGGCTTTGCAGTGCCTTTATGGGCCTGGTGGCAGGCAGGGCGGGGGCTGGCCGGCTTGCGAGGGCGCAGCAAGTCAAACCATGCGACGCCTGGGGACCTCGCACGATCTGTTATAGCTGCTACTCCCGATTTCCCTGCCTCCCTTGCAGGTCACCGCCCAGCTGAGCGAGGTCAGCCAGAAACTGTACATTGGCAACCAATGCTTCCAACTTTTCACATCTTTCCACCGCTGCACAGGTCACGGCACAGCTGAGCGAGGTCAGCCAGAAGCGGCAAGCCATGCTGCAGCAGCTGGAGGAGGCAGAGGCGGCTTTCGGCCGCAGCTTCAAGCCCAGCGCTGCGCCGGCCGCTGCCGCACCGGCGGCTGCTGCACCGGCCGCCGAGGCTGTGCCTGCGGCAGTGGAGGCTTTGGCCGCTGGCTTGGTGAGTACTGAATGTGGTTGTAGGGCATATGACTGGGTTGTCCTTTGCTTTGGCTCTGGCGCAGCACGCAGCATTCAGGCAACGGCCAGCATTCTGCTCGCTTCCTCTTGCATTTCACTGCTCCACGGTACCTTCCCTCTTCCTGCAGGCCGATGGCGCTGTGCCCGCCAATGTGGAGGAGGCTCGCCAGTGGATTGCCAACTGGCGCTCCAAGCCTGTGGTGCCTCCCGCCCCCGCCCCCGCCCCTGTCCCCGCCCGCCCCGCTGCATCCCCGGCTGCCGCCAAGTGGGACCACGCTACGCGCGTCATGCCTGCTGGCGCCGCTGTGCCGGTTACTCCCAAGATGGACGCTGCGGCATTCAAGCAGGCGGCTAGTAAGCCCGCTGCACCTGGCCCTGCACCTGCCGGCGTCAACCGCTGGGCCGATTTCTCGCTGGGCGACCCACGCAGCAGCAAGCGGGTGAGTTGTTTTGGGGCAGCACAGCACTGCCAGCACCGGCAATATTCTGGGCGCGGTGCGGACCGTTCGCAGCCTGGCTCTGCCTGCCAAATCACCTCATCCTCCCTCGTACTTGCTCACAATGTGATCACTTGCAAACAACGCTACTCTCCTGACTATCACTGTGCAGGGCATTGATGTGACTGGCCTGCCCACCCCGCCGGCCGTCCCCAAGCCTGCTTTCGCACCCGCGGCCGCCGCGCCTGCCGCTGCGGTGGCCAGCAGCGCTGCTGCCGAGCCTGCTCCGGTGCCCTACTCGCAGCGCCGCTCCAGCCCGCAGCCTGCCCCGCTGGGCTCCCTGGCCAAGATGCCTGCTGCCTCTGCTAAGCCTGCTGCGCCCCGCGCTGCCCCCGCTGCGGCGCCAGCACGTGCCGCCTCCCCGGCGGCCGCCAAGTGGGACCATGCTACGCGCGTCATGCCTGCTGGCGCCGCTGTGCCCGTCACCCCCAAGATGGACGCTGCGGCATTCAAGCAGGCGGCCAGCAAGCCCGCTGCTCCCGGCCCTGCTCCTGCTGGAGTGAACCGCTGGGCCGACTTTAGCCTGGGAGATCCCAACCCCAGCAAGCGGGTGCGCAAGCTGCTCTGCATGCTTGCTGTCGTGTGTCCAGTGAACAGGCAGAGGAAGGCTGCTCCCAGCAGCCTTGAAATCCTGCACTTCTCGTGCTTTCGTGCTTGATCTGCACAATTGAAACCTGCCCGTCTGGCGTGCACATTGCAGGGTAGACATGGGGGTATGCTTTGAGCATGCTCCTTTTCCCCACGCCTGAATGCAGGGCATTGACGTGACTGGCCTGCCCACCCCGCCCTCGGTCCCCGCCCCTGCTGTGGCGCCCGCGGCTGCTATGCGCTGAGGCGCCTGCTGCGCGTGCTGTGGCTGGCGCCTCGACATGATGGCTGGTGTGCTGCCCAGCCAGCGCACCTCTCCCCAAGGTGGGGCTGGGACAGCGACATGGCCCCATGACAAAACAGCTTGTACTGGCAAACCACAGCGACACCAGCCAAGAGAACAACGATACATATACCTGACCACTCAATCAATTTCGTTTGGTTGCTACATGCTGCCATGCTTCCCTTCCATTTTGCTATGCTCGAATCGCTGGGACATCCAACGAACCCCAACCCCAACCCACTTGCACTGCATACGCTTAGCGTCTTTTATTGTCATTGACCCATTTTCAATCACTGCTATGCCCCTCAACGTGATTTGCATGAAGCCTTGTCATACAACACTAGCCCCAACTTCCCCATGCCAATGTGTTGCTATATATTGCCAAGCCTTGCCTGCCCTAGCGCCGTTGCTTGCCTCGCTCAAACCTGCCCATGCCATAGAGCTGTGTAACATGACTGCTGTGCAGAAGGTAGCTGACTGAAAGTCTGATCGTCTTGACTGCAAGCACAGTGGACGCACTGACTGCACCGTCCGATGCTTGTGGCGGCGCCTCAAACCCTGGCAAGCGGCGCCCCTATGCCCCTGCCTCTGCATGTTGATCTCCATGGCTGCCGCCCAGGCTCACGTTGAGGCCCTGGCAGCCGCAGCCGAGGCGCTGCAGAGCCCGGCGCTCTTCCAAGGGCAGGGAAAGTGCGTGACGGACCTCACAGACAGCGATGGCAGCCCCTTGTGGCCGGCAGTGAGCTGGCTGCAGGGCCAGAGCCAAGCGGCGCTCGACCCAGCAGCGGCTGGGTAAGCGGCGGTGGTGGCGGCAGGCTAACCGTACCTTTGCGTGCCAAGCTTGCAGCATTTGGTGCTACTGGGCCAAGTGCCTCATCCACTTCCGAGATCCCAAGACTACGCACCTTTTGCTGTCCTGCAGTGTGCTGGAACGCCTGGCAGACGCGCTGCTGCAGCTGGGTAGCTGGGCAATTGCAGCGGCAGACGACTGCGCTTCCCCCCGACGCTCTGCCCTTGAGTCACTTCATGATACCTTTACATTCGAGGCAGCTGCCCGCATGGCCAATCCGCTGGCCCGCTTGGCTGCCCCTTTGGAGGGCGCAGAGAGCGCGCAGCATGGCTGGCCCCTGCAGCTGCGCTACCGCCTGTGTGCGGCAGCAGCCACTCTGAGCCTGGGGGCGCTTCCCGCTGCGGTGGCAGCTGTTGAAAAGTACCCACCTCCGCCTCAGGGCCAGGACGAGCCGGACTTCGAGCTGATTGGATTCAGGATCTACATGCCAGTCTGCTATGCCAGCGAGGTCCTGGACACGCTGCTGACGCTGAGCCGCCAGATAGACGCAGATGCCAGCACACCACGCAGCCTGAGCGCGCTGCTGCAGGCAACCTCCGCCAGCGATGCCAGGCTGCTGGCGGGGCTCAGCCTGGTGGCAGACGCCTGCCGCGACGGGTTTGTCAACCCAGGTGGGTGCCTTTCTCACCCAAGGTAGCCTCACAGGAGGTTTGTAACGCCTTGGTGTGCCGCCTGTTCAGCGCGAAGTTCTGTGCCTGCTGCTGTGTAGCGGCGGTCCGCCTGTTGGCATGTTGCAATCGGACCGTGTGCTGTGCAGCCCTGGCCGGTGTGCGTGTGTTACATGCTGCGATCAACAGTGGGATGTTGCCGGCTTGCCACTCATGTGCAATCGTTGTAAGCGCGCTCCTCAATGCCGTTCCTCATGTCCATTCACTGCTGCAGGCAACGCTCACGATATCATCCACACCCGGCTGCTGGCACGCCTCTCGTTCCTGCTGGATCAGGCCCCGGCAAGCGGCTGCATTGCCAGGCTGCTGCACCCTCACTGCCCCGAGGCGGAGCCCCGCCTGGCAACCGGGCTGCTGATTGGCAGTGCCGAGCTGCTGCAGCAGGCAGCGTGCGGCCTGCAGCCCGACCCGTCTGCGCAGGCAGGTGCAGCCAGCACCGCGCAGGGCGGTCGGCCTGACGACCAGCCTGGCAGGCGGGAGCAGTTCATGAGCGCTTGCCGAGTGCTCTTCTCCATCCAGCATGTTGCTGGTTGGCCCGGCGGAGGGACCGGCGATAGCACCACACTGCGGCGCCACCTGTTGCTGCCCTGCAGCGGCTGTGCCAGCTGCTGCTGCCGCCCGATCTCCAGCACCTCGGGAGCGATCTGTGCGCTCCATTGGGCGACAGCAGCGGCTCAGGCAGCCCACCTCTGCAAGCCTGCATAGCCACTCTAGCTGCACTGGCAGAGACCCTGGCTGGCGAGGCGGCATCAGCAAGCTCTCAGGCTGGCACGATGCCCCTGGTGCAGTGGCGACTGCGCATGTGCCGGCTACTGGAGCTTGTGTGGATGCTTGCCAGGGGTGCAGCCTGCTTGGCCAGCCAGCCCAGCGGAGCAGAGCAGATTGACAGCCTGCTGCAGCAGCTGTGGCGGGATCTGCGTGCAGCAGCCGCACTGCTGGGCAGCTGCATTGAGCAGGACTTGGCCACAGGGCAGAGCACCGTCAGCCTGCAAGTCGACCCCAGCAGCGAGCAAGGGTTGGTGGACATCGGTTTTGGGGCCTTTCAGCGGCTGGCACTGGCGGTTGAGAGCCTCCCTGCGCCAGCTCAGCCCCGCATCGCTGCTGTCGCAGCGGGGCCTGTGACCCATGCTGTGGAGGCTGCAGCGCGCCTGGCTGGCAAGCTCTTCCAGGCCGGCGGCCAAAACCTACCAGCAGCAGTGGCTGCTGCTAGATTCCTACCGCTGGGCGGCGAGGCAGTCAGGCTGCTAGCTTCCCTGGCGGCAGCCGCGCCAGCTGCTGAGGCACGGGCAGCCTGGTTGCCGCAGCTGCAGCTGCTGCGGACCGCCGGCAAGCTCTGCCACCTGGCGGCGGCCGATATCTGCGCAGCAGCAGCGGGGCGGCAGCAGCAGAGCAGCACACTGGCCCTGGTTAACCACGTTCCAGGTGCAGCGGCGCTGGCAGAGGTTGCCGCTGTCAGCGCTGCGGGCCCCCTGTCGCGCCACGTGCTGCCAGCAAGCGAGGCAGCGGGGCGACTTGATGGGTGAGCTGCGATATCAGCTATATGCACTTGTTTCAGATGGGGCATGCCGCCACACCTGCATGCCATGCTGCTGACAAAGCCCTGTGCCTCACCGTGCCTGCAGGCTACGCCTGCTGGGTGCTGCGCTGCTCAGCCTTGAGGCGTTTAGGCAGCTGGCCTGGGAGGCCCGCCACCTGCTGCTGCACAGCACCCTTCAAGCATTGTTTCAGCATGGAGATGTGCCTGTGGAGGCGGCTGCCGAACGAACTGAAGGCCGCGGCTACACATGGATCTCACTGCTCTCTGCCTGGGGCCAGCTGCTGGGAGCCCCTGGGCTGCTGGACCTGCCACAGGGCAGCAGCGCAGCAGAGAAATGGGTGGAGCTTGTGGCCTGCGGCGGTATGGCTGCAGCGCTGCCCTACCCCTTAGTGCTTGTGGCCGCGAGGTCATTGCAGCACAATGCCAGGCAAGTTGAGGGGAACGGCATGCTTGCGCCCAGATGAGCTCAGGGCTTTGGATTGAGAGGAGCAGGATGGGATCTGGTTTGCACAGCGAGAGCTCGCCAGAGGAGAGCTCTCGTGCAGCCAGCTGGTTTAGAGGCTGCCTTGTAACACGCTGGCCGTTGCTGCTATTACATGCCTGGTCCTGCTCCCGTGCTGATCCCAATCCCCTCCTCCACCACACGGCACGCGGTTGACAGGTTGGCGCTGCTCCTGGCAAGCCAACAGGCGCTGCTCCGCACGGTCTATGGCGCGGCTCTCCACAACATCACAGTCGCATGCAACGCAGCGCCTGGCTCAAGGGAGATCCACAGGCTTGCCTCGCAGCTGGGCTTGCTCACCCACACAGCCTCAGCTTTGGCCGATGGGCCGGCAGCTCTGCCGGCAGAGGTTCAGCTGGCGGCCAGCTCCTGCCGGCCGCTGCTGCAGCAGCTGCCACCTTGGCTGGTAGAGCTCAGCGGCCTGTGCTCTTATGCGCTGGTCCTTAGGACGGTGCCGCCGGTTGGCCGCCCGCCTGACCCAGGATTGATCACTGCTCTTGAGGCCAGCCTGCAGGCGCTGCTGAGTGCTGCAGCTGCAGCGGAGGTGCCGCTGCCTGACCACCAATCCCCAGCTGAGCAGCAGCTAGCGATGGATGCAGCGCTCAGCAAGCTGCGCTGCTGCAACCCGGCCTGCACCAACTTTGCAGGCAGCAGCGAGGGGCAGCTGCCCTCCAAGCTGTGCTCCGGCTGCCGCACTGTGCGCTTCTGCTGTGAGGCGTGCAGCCGTGCGCACTGGCCGCAGCACCGGCGCGCGTGCAAGCTGCTGGCCGCGCGCGCACATGCCGGCTGATGTGAACATGCTGATGTGAGTGCATGCGTTCTCCTGCTCCTGCTCCCTTGTGCTTCCTCTTGCAGAATTCATTGCATTTCCCCTAGCGCCTTTGCTTGCCTCGCCCTGAACACTTCGAAAGCTTACAGCTCCCCCGCTGTGCACGTAACAACATGAGCGCTGTGCAGAAGGTCAGGCAGGGGCGACAATGGGAAGAATGGCGCTGGGATCAGGAGCGATGTGCAGAGGGGCGATGGTGACCCTTGAGCGGCGGCAGAACGATGCCGGCAACATGCACAGCTTGCTGCTTGTAGGCACTTGCAGCAATGTGCAAGGTCAAATGTACACCCGCTGTACGCTGCCGTCCAGCAGGCCACAGTACTTGCGCACCGACTGCTGCACCTGCTGCGCTGCGCCCGCTGTGATGCGGGTGTGGGCAAACGCGCCGTACAGTCGGTCGAATGCGCAGCCCTCCAGGCGCCGCCCAATGCGCGCAATCTGTGGGCGGGAGCAGAAATTGTCAGCGAGACTCTCGACCAAAATGGGACAAGCTTGCACAACCACACGCCTGGCACGGTGTATGGGCATGGCTGCACATTGCGCCGCTTTTAAGAGCGCCAGCCTCGCCAGTGACTCTTGGCGAAGAGAAGAATCCCAGGTGGCACCCACCTGATCGGCCGGCAGCGGCAGCAGATTTGGGAAGCTGTACATGAAGGATACCCCGCCGCTGGGCACAGGAAAAATCGTGTCGCCTGCCGTTGGCAGGATGAAGCGGGTTGGTTTGATGGCCTCAGCGGCTGCCGCTGAATGCAGCCCATCCAGATGCAAATCAACACCCGCCTCCAAAGCTCAACCCCTTACCTGTGAACATGTTTTCTTGCCGTCCCGAGCCTTCTCCCACAGCAGCTGCATTATGCTTTTCTTCCCGTGCCCCTCAACATCCCCCTCTCACCAGTGAACATCACCCCCTTGCCGTCGCGAGCCGCCTCCCACAGCAGCACGCAGCTGCCCGGGAAGTGGCCCCCCAGGCGCATCAGCCGCAGGCCAGGCCCCAGCTGCCGCTCGTCTCCCTCCCAAAACTCCAGGCGGGGGCTGGGGCGCGTCACCCACTGCCGGTCGGCGGCATGCAGGAGCACCTGCAGGGAGGGGTGCAGATGTGGTGCCCAAGACTGCTTGTCGTTGCACTGCAATCAACTGCACTACAACCAACTGCAACCAACTGCAATGTACAGCGCAAGCGCTGCTGGCACGCAAGGCAAGGCACGGCAGGCGCTGAGCCCGCTGCCAGCACACAGTGTGTCGCCCTGCTGCTGCTGCCGATTGCCCTGCAGCATGCGCCAGCCGCACCTTGCAGTCGAATGCCTCTGCCCAGTCGACGCAGGCGTTATAGAAGTGTGGGTGGCTGATGGCAATGGCTGCAATGCCGCCCGCCGCTTCCACGTCAGCAACAATGTCCGGGTGGCACACACCCACGCAGTCCCACAGCACGTTGCCCTCGGGTGCCTGGATTAGGTACGCCTGCGGTGATGGCAGGTGGGGGAAGGACGGTTTTATGACTGGTGGCAGGCAGCCGATCCGAGTGTACGCATTGCCTCCCAAGTGCCTCAAATCAGGGTGCTCAGCACCCGGCTGCAACCGGTGTACTACAAGCAAGACGTGCAACTTGAAGCTCCGGCAGGCATGCCCCGCCCAGCAGCCGATGTCCACCGGCTGACCTGCTGCCCGATGGCCAGCTTGGGCTCGACTCCAATGGCCAGCACTCCAGGCTCCACCTCGGTCAGTGTGCAGCGGTGGAGCTCCTGCAGCTCTTCTTTGGTGGCCCAGGCCTGCCCACCGGGCGCAACGTACTGCCGGTCATCGTTACAGATGGGGCAGGCGGCGGGCGGCTCAGCCGCCTCCGCAAACTGTGCGGCGCAGGTGCAGCAGCTGTAGAGGGGCATGCTGGGCGGGTGGAGGGCTTATCTGCGCACACTGCGCTGAAAGGCCTGCAGTGCAAGCTTGTGGAGAGGGGCTGTGGTTGGGAAGCGGGCAACGCAGCGTCCGGCGCCGCCGCCGCCACCCGCTGGCGGCAGCTGCAGCACTTGCTGGCGCCGGGCGGAGAGGCCCCGCAACACATCAGACAGTGATCGAAACTCAGCAAGGCAGCAGGTTACTCGCCTGGGCGCTGAGGAAGTCGCGCCACAAAGCAGAACCCTGCAAGGCTGGTTTCGTTCACTGTTGCCTCCCTAGACAGCAGCAGTGGATCCAGAGACAAGGCAGATCAGCAGCCTGTGGGGCCGATGCCTGCAGGTTGCCCACTCCCAGCGGCAGCGCCCGCTGCCGACCACCCGTCGTGCCCGCGCCGCAGCGTATGCATCGCTTACATCTCACAGTCAGCTCAAGATACAGCCGCTCGTCAGGATACAAAATGGCCTCGACAAGTGTTCACTCAGCACAGCGCTGCCCTCACACGCTGCCCTCTCCGCCGTAGCGCTGGTAGCCGCTGCCGGCGCCCACCGCCGGCAGCTGCGCCGAAGCGCCGCCTGCGCCGCCACTGCCGACGTCTGCCGCCGCCACTCGGAAGAGCGGGTGCTGGCGCACAGTGCCGGCGCGGATGCACTCCCACAGCTGCACCGTGACTGCGAGGCGCAAGGGCGGGGGCGGCAGGGGGGCTCAGGGATGACAAGTTTGCAGCAAGCATTCCCGCTGATTGCTGCCCATCAGGACCACGACCCCTGGGCTGCTGCGGCCCGTACCCACACCGGCTCCCAATCCGTTGCACCCTCCACCACGCACGCACCGTACAGCATCCACACGCCGACCGCAATCGTCAGCACGCTGGCCACGCTCGCCACCAGCGTGCGCCAGATGCCGACAGCCACCACGCCAGCACCCAGCAGCGTGGCCAGGCTGGCGGTGATCTTGGCGGCGGTTTCCGGGCTGACGCCGCGCAGCAGCAGCAGGTCGGCCAGGATGCGGCCGCCGTCCAGCGGGAAGGCGGGCAGGAAGAGGTTGAAGAGCACCAGGCCGATGTTGAGCTGGGGGTAGGATGGGAGGGGAGCGGAACCAGAAGAGGATGAGGGTACTCCTCCCTGTTGCCCGGCTCCCCAAGTGTGGCAAGCACGCCACGATTTCTGCAATAGCTGCGCCGCATTTCCTGCGATAGCTGGACTCCCGCCTCACACACCCAGCAGCCAGCCCACCTGGCAGGCGCCCGCCACAACCGCAAGCCCAAAGTGCAGGTCGGGATAAGGGATCGACAGGCTGATGTCCCAGCTGCGGCAGGGTGAGTGGCCGGCAGGCGCGCAAGTATTGGCATTTGGTGGCAAGTGATGTGTGCCAAATGCCTTGGCGTGGCGCAAGCTTGCTGGCGCGCCACACAGGGCAGAGGACTAGCAGCCAGTCCAACGCCCTCACCTGCCGTAGGCCGAGTGATACACTGGGAACAGGATGGCAAACCAGACCAGGAACTGGGGGATGTGGGTCAGCGGGCCCGCCAGCGCGATCCACAGGTCGGCTGCGCAGCAGAGGGTGCAATACAGGGTAGGGGTGAGCAAGCTGTTCATCAAAGGAGCGGTTTCGGGCAGCCCGCCAGAGCCGGCACGCCCACACAGGACACCGCTTTCGCGCTGCACCGCTGCAAATAGAACATAGAAGCTATATGCACGCGGTGTGGCTCACCCTTGGGGCCGCAGTCGTGCCCTACGTAAGCCAGGCCGCCCAGCGGCCACAGCAGGATGCCGTCTGCATGGCCGCCCACGCGCCTCGCGGCCAGCGCATGCCCCAGCTCGTGGATCAACACTGTTCCCAGCAGGATGGGCCCGTACTGCATGGCGGAAGTGGGAAAACAGGTGGGGGTGGGGCCAGCAGTATGCGGCTCTCGAGCTCGCTGCTCCGGCAACAGGTGGTTTGCAGACGTGAGCCGGCAACACCGCCCGTACTGCAGCAAGCGGGCGTGCCGCATGCCGGAAAGGGCGCACCATGAGCGCCGCCCATCCAAAGGCAGCCCAGGAGGAGAAGGCTTCCGCCAGCAGGGCCACCACAAACAGCAGCGGAAGGGCTGCACAAGGGGAGGGGAGTTAGTTAGGGGAGGGAATCAGGAATGCAGCAGCGCCCCATAGTGGCTGCCGCAAGCACCTGCCCGCACTCACTGTAGCTGAGGCGGATGGGGATGCCGAAGAGGCTGCCCGCGGGCAGGCTGTTGCTCGTGTCCATGGTGCGTGCAGCAACCGAGACCTGCAATTGAATGGGAGGGTCGTTGGCGTACGCCGCCACGCCGACGGCGGCGGCGGCAGGCAGCGGGGGAGCTGGCGGCAGGAGCGGAGCTGGCAAGCGGAGCCTCTTTCAGAGCACTTGACATCGCCTCACGAGTTTGAAGGGGCAGCGGGCTGCAGCAGACGCTGCTTCAGGCTGGTGGGCGGACTGGCGACGCGACAGAGGTGCTTGGCGGCGAGACGAGTGTTTCGATCACGAGAGCGAAGTGATCGGCGCAGCTCTGGGACACGAGGAGCCCCAAGGCAACGCAGCCAACGCAGCGCCGCCCATGCACCGCAAATGAGCCTCGGCTAGGCTTTCGACACTCAATTCCAGCATACCGGAACCTCTCCAGTTGCGTCTCCAGCCGGCTGCTGTCCGTGCAGCCCGCCGCCCGCAACAAGGCGTTTGTCGCCAGCTCGCCCGCCTGGTGGCCTCCTCGCGGCCCCAGACCGCTTTGCTAGCCGTGCAGCTGCATGGCAGACGATGTGGCAGACGCCCGCCGCCGCATGGTCGCCGCCGCCTCGCGAGGAGCTAGAGGCGGCGGGCGCGGCGCGACGCTCCGAGCTGCGAGACTTCATTGCCGTACGCCGGGCGCTGCTGCGAGGCGGCACCAGCGCCAAGGTGGGTTAAGAGGGCATGGGGTGCAGGTTGAGCCAAACAGGCAGGCCTACATCATGCAACGCCCGCTGAAAGCCTGCCCGCCTCCCCGCTCCACCGGCAGGCGCCCGCCGGCCCGCCGCCAAAGCAGCAGCGTGCGTGGGGCCGGCAGCGCGGCGTTGACCGCTCGCCGCCGGCAGCAGCAGCAGCATGCGTCGATTGGCAGGCCATCCAGCAGCAGGCGCACCAGGGTTTTGAGGCGATGCTGCGGGAGGCAGGGCTGCCCGTCAATGCGGGCTTCAGCCGACCCGCCAGCTTTACAGCTGCAGCCGCGGGCATGCAGCACCCGGCAGCACAGCTGGCGCCGTACTTTATTGCAGGCTATGGCGTGATGAGAGCGCCGCAGGCACCGTGGGCAGGGCCACCCAGCATCTGGGCGCCACCGCCGCTGCCGCCGGGTGCCCTGCCGCCTGGCGAGCCAGCAGCCTGGCAGGAGCAGCAGGCACACCCAATCCCGCAGCAGCCGCCTTACCCGTACCCTTACGGTGCACCCCAGCCGCAAGCGCAGCCGCTGCAGCAGCCCGCTGCGTCCCCTCCAGGTGTCGAGGCAGCAGGCCCATGGCAGGGCGAGGCAGCAGGCCTTGGCCGCTCGCCCTCCGCCCTGCTGACGCAGCAGCAGCAGCAGCAGCAGTTGCTGTTGCAGGCCGCCGCCGCCCGCCGCCATGCATCCATCAGCCTGCCCGCCTCCCCAGGCAGGTCATACGCGCTGCGAGCCCGCAGCGCGCGACCCGCCTCTGCTGCACCTCCTGCCAGCCACAGTACTGCAGCCAGCCTGCGGCGCAGCGGCAGCGCGGGCGACCTGGGCGCTGCTGCGCTGACCAGCAGTGCTGTGCTTGCCACCAGTGCCACGCTCGCCACCAGTGCCACGCTTCCACTGCATGCCCCCCTGGCCAGCTTGTCCGCCAGCTGCAGCCTGAGCCAGGCAGCAGAGGAGCAGCTGGAGCGGCAGCAGCACCAGCGCCTGCTGAAGCTCGACTCTGATCTGGTGGCCAGCGCCAGCTGGCGGGCAGAGCGAGGCGGCGAGCCGACCGCTGCTCCTGAGCAGCCTGCTGACCCTGCTGGCCTCCCAGCCAATGGAGATGGCAAAGCTGCCCCTCTGTGCAGCCAGCGCAGCTCGACTGCTTGCGCGGCAGAAGTGCCAGCAGGCAGCCTGCACAGCAGCAGCAGCAGCGGCAGCAGGGGCAGCAGCTTGGCATCATCGGCCCTGCAAGCGCTGGTGGCGGCGGCTGAGGCAGAGGATGTGCCTCGCATGGAGTCCGACGCCTGTGAGGCTCGCCCAGGCAGCAGCCAGCCACAGGCCTCTTTCAGCATGCCTGAAAGCAACAGCTTTACTGCACATGGGGGCCGTAGCTGCCGCCACAGCACGGCAACAGCAGAGCTGCCTTCTGGAGGTGCTGCTGCTCAGCTGCAGCACCACCTCAGCAGCTGTTCTGTGGCCCCGCCTGCCGGCTCGCCGGCAGCAGACCCGCTAGCGGCTGCAGCTGCTGCCCTAGCACGGTTTGAACAGCTGCAATCACAGCTGCAGCAGCTGCAAGCAGGGCTTCCGGCGCCACCTGCAGGCGCCTGCGCAGACTGCAGCAGCCCAGCTCTGGATCCCCTGCCGCCGGCAGCTGTTCAGCCTGTACAGAAGGAGGAGGCAGCAAGCCCGGTAGCCAAGGTGATGCGCCAGGCTGAGAGCTTCCTGGAGCAGGCTCAGCAGCTGCTGCAGCGCCTCAACCTGGCAGCCGCTAGCCCTCAGCGGGGGCAGCAACAGCCTGCAGCTGTGGAGAGTCCAGCAGAGCCGCAAGCTCCAGCAGCTCCCGTTATGCAGCCAGAGCCTGAATCGCTGACAACGCAGCATGCTCAGCAGCCCGCCCCGCAGCAGGAGCCACAGCAACCGCAGCAATGTGATGGCAGCAGCATGGCCGGCCCAGGCACAGCCGTACGCACCAGCTGGGCAGTGACATGTGCAGCGGTGCAGCCATTGACGGTGCCGCAGCAGGATGCGCTGTCTCATTTGGTGCGGCAGCTGCCCGTCATGGACCAGCCCGCAACAACCCAGGCGGAGCCAGGTCATCAAGGCAGTGCAGCTGGCGTCTCAGTCAGTGTGCCATGGCAAGAGCCACAGCCGGCAGTGCAGCCTCACCTGGCAGTGCAGCCTCAACAGGCTTGGTCTGCAGTGCTGCAGCAGCAGCAGCCTGCTTGGGACGGCGGCCACCAGGTGCTACAGCCGGCGGCACAGCAGCAGCAAGTGCACCGGCAGCAGCAGCAGCAGCCGGCCATGTGGACAGAACCCGAGTTGCCAGCTAGGCAGGCTCCAGCCCTGTATGAGCAGCCATCGCAGGCATGGCTGCAGCCGCAGGCCTGCTATTCCTATGCTGGCCTCCCCTCTGAACCATCTGCGGCATGGGCGCAGCCGCCGCTCAGTGAGACAGGCTGGGAGGGTGGTGAACAGCAGCAGCCGCTGCCCTGGGGGCACCGGCAGCGGTGGGAGGCACCTGGCCAGGGTCAGCGGGGCAGGCAGGCGGCCAGGCATGCTGGCGGCTACGCCCAGCGGCGGCAGGCAGCCCCCGCAGCAGGCTCGCGCCCTGGCTCTGCACAGCAGGGCTCCCCGGAACGGGCGGGAGGGCAGGCGGAGCAGGGCAGCTACCTGCAGGCGGCTCGGGTGGCCAAGGTGAGGGGCAGGGCCTGCAGCTGTTGGTGGGTGCTGTGGCCTGCCAGCACTCTCTGCTTGTGTTCACCGATGACAGGACTAAACGACTGCTTTCAGCCTTGTTGTACCTGCTTTGATGAAACAGAGCATGTCTTCGCCCGAACTTCATTGCTTGCCTGCCCATCCCGCCCCCAGGAGCGCGCCGCACGGCAGGCGGCGGAGCGTGAGCGGCTGCGCCAGCAGAACGAGGCTGCTCGTCAGGCCGCCCGCCTGAAGGCCACTCAGGAGAAGCAGCGGCAGGAGCAGGAGGAGCGAGAGCGGCAGGCGGCGGCACAGCAGGCCGCACAGCGCCACCAGCTGTCGGGCAGCATGCGCAGCAGCCTGTACTTGCAGCGCTTGAGGGTGCAGCGCAGCGGGCGGCAGCAGGGCCAGCAGCAGCAGCAGGCGGGGGATCTGCCAGACTGGGCCAAAGCGGCCAGGCCCCTGCCGCCGCTGCTGCCACCCAGGCCTGCAGGGCAGGCACCGCCGCCGGGCCATTCAGAGGGTGGGTCTCAGCACCGCCAGCAGCCAGACCTTTGCGCCTGCTCGCCGGCGGCAGCGGTTGCAGCCGGCCAAGCTGTTGCTGCTCCTGCTGGCCCATCCTCCTGCAGTCATGCAGAGCAGTTCGGGGATGAGCAAGGCCAGCCGTCATTGCAGATGGTTGGGCAGCCACAGCAGCAGCAGGTGCAGCAGCCGCAGCACCGCACCCCGAGTGAAGAGGAGCAGCTGCTGCAGGCAGCTCTTGCAAGCTTGGATGCACGGTTGCCCCAAACAGGTGGGTAGTTGGTCTGCGCTTGTGAACCTGGCAGGGCACAGTAGCGTTGTCTTTGGTTGAAAGCGTGTGGCGCACAAATGAGCATGAGCATGCTCTTGTTGCTGTGTGCAGGATCTGCGCACCCCGCAGCCGAGGCCTCGCTTGTGCTGTCCAGCCGCAGCAACTCGGTGCTGCAGGAGCAGCTGCGCAGCTCGCTGGCCCGCCTGGATGGGCAGCTGGCAGGTGTTGCTGCGGGGAGCACACAGCAGAAGCCAGCGGCCACTGCTGGCCAACTGGGCAGCGAAGCCGGGGAGGCGGCGCTAGAAGGGGCAGATGGGGGCGGCGAAGCGGAGGGCAGTGTGGCAGCCCAGCCGGCGGAGCCAGCGCAGCGGGCGTCTGCAGTGCAGCCCTGTGTGGCGCAACAAGATGGGCAGCAGGCTGAGGGGACTTGGGGCCAGCTTGCGGCCAGCCCTGTGGTGACCCAGGAGGCAGGCCAGCTCTCGCAGACGGCAGAGCAGCAGCCACTGCAGTGGCGGCTGCGCCGGCGCTCCCTGGCAGGCGCTATGAACGCAGCCGTTGCTCCAGCGCCTTCAGCAGCAGCAGATGCAGTGTGCCACATTAACATCGCCAATGTGGGGAAGCCATGCCAGATGCCCACAGCAGTGCTCCAGCCGTCTTTGCCATCAGGCCTGGCCGCTGCTGGTCAGGGCGCGCAGCAACTGGGGGCAGCAGCAGCAGACAGGAGCAGCGGCAAACAGCAGCAGTCTGTGCTGCTGCCTCTGCGTAAGGAGCCTCAGTTGCCTTCAGGCCAGCAGGGCAAGACGAGCGGCGGTGCACCATCTGCCCCCGTGCTGCGGACTGCAGCGCGTGCGGCAGCACGGCCTGCCCGTATGCAGCCCCTGCAGGCTGGTGCCACTGCTGCACTGTGCCAGCAGCCGGGAAGCCAGCAGCAGCAGTGGCACACGCAGTGGCCCGGCTGGGAGGCACAACAGCAGCAGGGGCTGTGGCCGGGGTGGGGCCAGCAGCAGCAGCAGGCGCAGCAGTGGTGGCAGCACTTCCCGCCCGGTTGGCAGCAGTACCAGCAGCCCTTGCAGCAGTGGAGCGGGGCCGCGGGCGGGCTTGCAGGGGCTGCCTATGGGGGCACCTGGCACTGGGCGCAGTAATCGGTGCAGCAGCACTGGTATCTGTTGACATGTTGTTTCATTGATTGATTGGGGCAAGTGAACGTGCAAAACTGCAGTTTGACACGCTCCCGTCACAGACATAAGTACGCAGAGGACGGGGGAGGGCTAGACAGGTGCAGTGCTAAGGCAGGGCTGAGGGGTTGGCAGCAAAGGCAGTCACGGGCTAGGCAGCATCTGTTGGGCAGCATTCATCTGTTCACCAGCAAGCTGGTGCAAGGGTCGGCAGATCACCAGCGCTTGCGCATAAGGTACCGCGGCCGCCGGCCCATCGCCGCCAGTCCTCCCTTCTCCTGAAGGATCACCTCATAGCCCTGCTTCTGGTACAGCTGCAGGACAGAGTAAGGGGTGGGCGGCAGTAATGGGGAGGGTCAGGTTGGCTGGAGGCGGCATTGCCGCGTATTGCACCCCCAGCAATGTGGAACAGCAATGCAATGGCCCACACACATGGGACATGTGAGCTTGCTAACATCAAGTGCTCAGCAATGGCAACCCCGCCAATAGCCCCGCCTGGCTTGCCTGCACCGCCGCGATGTTGTCCTGGTAGACATGCAGCACCGCCTGCCGCTCGTCCCACAGCTCAACCGCCGCCTCGGCTGCAGCCAGCAGCGCTGCTGCCGCGCCACGCCGCCGCCACGTGGGCGCCACCACCTGTGCAGCGCGTGGGCACGGTTGGGTGTGGGTTGTGAATAGCAGGCAACACATGGTGGAAGCTTGAGTTCTGGGTTTGCCTGCACGCACCACCTTGCGTGGCCATCTCCATGCACACATCAAACCGCAGCGAGAGCGCAAACATGGGCTCAGCAGCCGGCAGCAAGTCGCGCTGCGGCTCACAAGCCTCCGCGCACCACGCTGCACGTGGCAATGCCCTGGACTGCAAGCCTCTCTCAGCGCACCATGCTGGCGATGTAGCAGTAGCCCTCTGTGCCAGGCTCCAGTAGGCGCAGGATGTCCTTCTGCCCCACATACGACACCTCCACTCCGCCTGCAGAGAAGACACAACCAAGTGAGTGCAGACCAGGGGTGTCCTACGCAAGCCCATGGGGAGGCAGCCGGCGTGCACTGCAAACACCCTGCCAGCTCGCAGTCAAGTTATCATGAAGCAGTCCTATCCAAGCATCATCGAACCAACAAACATGCTCCCATTCTCCAGCAGCAGCACACGCACCAATGACTTTGCTGCCGTTGCCGGAGACGGCTGTGGGGTTGCTGGGCTCGATCACCAGGCTGGCAAACAGCTCGTCGGGGTTGAACCGAATCTTCTTCTGCATCTCTGCAGCCAGGCAAGAACAATGGACGAAACCCCACAGTCGCACTTCAGGGAGGCTGCTAGGTCAGCGGGTGCCAATGCACAGTGTTGCAAGTCTGCCATGCAGGCATTTCTCCATGCTTACTGCTAGTTCGCAAGGCAGTTCCCAGTTCAGATAGTACCAAACACCACCGACCTGAGAGGACCTCGGCCTCGAAAAACTTGCGGGCCATGCCGTCCAGTGCAGCCAGCGGCGCCGGCGAGTGGAAGGCGTCTGTCTGCAGCGCCACCATGCGCCGCACCTGCGGCAGCAACAACGGGTATATTTCAACACATGCAGTGCAGCAATCGCAATCCAAAGCGCCCTGTGGAAGAGCACCTTGCCTGGTGCAAGGCCCCTCGGCCGCACCTCGGCTGCGTCTGCTTTGTTCATGGGCCGCACGTGCCAGCGGCCGTTAGGCGACTTGTACCGCAGCCCAGCCAGTGCCGATGCCACGTTGCTGTCAGTGGTTGCTGACGAGCTGCTGCTGCTGCTGCTGGCTGATGCTACGATGCAGTCTGCGTGCCGCCGGCGGGCAGCGGCGGCAGTGGCGGCAGTGGCGGCAGTGGCAGCAGCGCCGCCGCTGCCGCCAGCAGCCAGACGGCGCGCCGCGGCAGCTCGGGCCTCGATTCTGCGCTGTGTCGCTGGCACACGCGCGCAGCCGCAGGCCCCTTGGCGGACCCCCTTTGTGGGCCAAGGGCCAGGCCGCTCAAGAGTCTGTGGTTGGCTTGCAAGCGGGCCGGCTGAAGCCATTGTGAGCTGACCGGTTAGCAGTGAGGTCAGGGAGAGGAGCGATCCGACAATGCAGGCCGCTCGCACTTGGGCCGAGCATGCTGCGTGCTGGGCTGCTCAGGATTGAGCGGGTGGGTGGCCGGCGCAGGCGGAGAACCCCTCTGCAGCCGGCGAGGCGACCATCACTCTCATCGGAGCGCACAGGAAGCGCCAATCGTGTCAGTGCGCTGCGTATCAGCTGGGGGAGCCACCGCAGGGCTTGCACGGCGGTTCCTGGAGCACCCCAGCCCCACGGAGAGCTCCGATCACCATGCAGCAGCTGGCCAGCTCCACGCACCTGCGTGGCACGGGCCTTGCAGCCCGGCGGGGCGCCCAGTCCCAGCCCGCGCGCCTGTCCAGGTGCGTTCCAGGCGCTGTGGATGCCCCATCAGTGCTGGTCGTGATGCGGGCAGGCGCAATGGGCGTCCCCAGGCTGCCTGCCGCCAGCCGGCGGCGGCGGCACGCGGCGACGGTAGCGCCTGCGCCACAGGGGCAAACCAGCACCCAGCCCGCTCTGCTGCTGCTGCAAACTTGCAGGGGCGCTGCGGTGGTGGTCCGCGCTGAGGAGGGCAAGAAGGGCGGCTTCTTTGGTGAGTGGGTGTGTTTTTTGGGGCCGGCATTTATGTGCCTCGCTGCTGCAGCTGCGGGCGGGAGGCGTTGTAGGGGGCGCACAAGCAGGTCAATAGGCTGCAGGCCCGTGCATAAATTGATGGTTGCATTACGCTGCTTCTGTGTGACTGTACAAGTTGCCTGCTGCCAGGTGCCAGGCATGCTGCTCCTTGCCGCGCCCTGCGGCTGCTTTTAAGTGCTGCCGCATGTGACGCTGCGCATGCCGAGTGCCCCACCTGCTGCTGCTTGTGTTGCAGGCTTTGGTGCCCCCAAGCCTGGCGGCACTCAGAAGGTGGTGGCGGCTGACCAGCGCAGCAACGGCAAGCCGGAGCCGGAGCAGAAGGGTGAGGGGCTAAATTGGCAGCGGCAGCTTTGAGTGTTGCAGGCGGCAGCCTGATTGGCACAGCAGCAGTCGGTCGGCGGGCGCCCTGCGGCACAGAACAACGGGCGATGCGGAATGGCAGGAGACACTGCGCAATGCAGAGCAGCAGCAGTGTTCGCGGGCTCGAAAATCAGCAGTGCCGCCTAGGCGTGCCTGCGGCTGCCACACATCAGGCAGCGTCTGCAAGAAGCGTCCGACACAGAGGCGTAGCGCTCCGTGCCAACAGCTGCATTGCTGCTGCCAAGCTGTGGCGTTGACTGCTACGATGGATCGCCTCCTCGCTGCTGCAGTTGGCCTGGTGGGCACCATTTTCAAGTCGCGGGCTGGCACGCAGGCGAGCGGCACCCAGGTGTCGCGCCGCGGCGGCCGCGGCCGCGATGCCTCCACGGGTGCGTTGCGCTGCAGGCTGGAGGGCTGTGTGAAGTGGAGGGCGGTGCACGTTCACTCGCGCGCTGGTCAGGGATGCATTACAATATGGTGTAACTAGGAGCGCCCGCTTCACCATACAACCCTCTTTCAGCTCGCCTTGCGCAGCTGTTGGTCGGGTCGCATCCCGAACTGAGCTGCCACTGTTTGTCTGGATCTTCATTTCCGCTGCAGTGTTTGTGGCGGGGTCCACCGGCCGCCTGGGCGCCCGCATCGTGCGCGAGCTGCTGGGCAAGGGCTTCAAGGTGCGAACTGGAAGGACTGTGAATGCGGGACTTCGATCTTGTTGGTGGCTGGCATTTGGTGGTGGGGCTAGAGATCTGATCAGCCCAGGGTGGTTGCGTGATGGATCTGGGCAGCCATTGCCGTGCCTGGTTGTTTTGCCGCACTCCGTCTGCTGCTGTTGCTGCTCATGGCTGCTGCTGTTGCCCGTGTGCCACATTGTGGCGCAGGTGCGCGCGGGCGTGCGCAACCCCGACAAGGCCGACACCTTCCTGGAGATTGCCTCCTCGTACGGCCTGCTGTCCAAGGACGAGCTGGGCCGCCTGACGGTCAGTTCGGTTTATGTTGGTTTGCGGTGTTCATGCTGGAAAGCGCGGGCTGGGGATGTGGCGCTGCTGGTCTGCAGCGCAAAGACCAGCTGGCGGCCTGATTGTGGCTGCATCCTGGTTGCCAGTGAGCTGTTGCCACCTGTGTGGAACGGATTGGTACTGCATTCGTTTGTTCCTAGTACTGCTGCCTGTCTCGCCTCCCGCAGGTGGTTGAGTGCGACCTGGAGCGGCCTGAGACCACCAGCCCTGCCATCGCACAGAACTGACTTCATTCAGTTGCTGCTGGCCTCTGCAGGTGGTTGAGTGCGACCTGGAGCGCCCTGAGACCATTGCCCCCGCCATTGGCGGCGCAGCCAAGGTGCGAGGGACAGGCCTTGCTGGGGAGAGCAGTGCTGAGCGGCAACACCAGCGGCGCAGCTGCAGGGCAGCGATCATAGATGTTTGTTGTGGCAGCAGCTTGAGACGGCATGCTACGCCATGCCTGTGCCCTGCCGCAGGTGGTGTGCGCTTTGGGCGCTGCCGAGAGCAAGCTGGCCACCTGCTGGGATAAATGTGAACCCGGGGGAAACTCACCAAATGCCACACCTTTGTCCTGCAGGTGGTGTGCGCTGTGGGCGCCGCTGAGAGCGAGCTGGGCGATGTGTCGGCTCCTCGCCGCATCGACGGCGAGGGCGCCACCCGCCTGGTGGAGGTGCGCTGTGCATGATGTGCAACAGAGCTGGCAGGCAGGGTTCATCCGATGTTCAGTTCCATGCCGCATTTGCAGCTGCATGCTGCCGCTCACCACTGCCTTCTGCCCTCGCCTGCCTCCGCTACCACTGCCGCAGGCCGCCAACGCGGCGGGCGTGCAGCAGTTTGTGCTGGTCACCTCGCTGGGCACCGGCAAGATTGGCTTCCCCGCGGGTGAGCGCTGCTACAGCCACAGCCCAGCTTGGATTGTTAGCTTGCATGTTGGGTAGGGCTCGCTACTCTGCCTCATACAAGGGGGACCGTAAGGTGCTTGCCTGCAACTGCTTGGCGGCGTGCTGACATTGTCTTGAGCGTGCTTCTCCTTTGCTTCCCCTCCTCAGGCATCCTCAACCTCTTTGGCGGCGTGCTGACCTTCAAGCGCAAGGCGGAGGAGGCGCTGGAGGCGTCGGGCATGCCCTACACCATCGTGCGCCCGGGTGCGCAAAATAAGGGGCTCTGATTGAATGGATGGGAACCAATGTGTTGTGCAACCAGCTGGGCGCGCTGCCCTACACCTTCGTTGCGCCCGGGTGCATGCTGAAGCAGGGCTTCGATGTGTGCATGGCGACAATTTGGGGGCCCAAAGTCTTGTATGCTGGGCCCTGCATCCTGTCTGCCCAGGCGAGCGCGCCTGTGCATCCAGCAGGCCTCGCGCTGCTCTGTGTCATACAAACCAATCAAACTCACAAACCAATCACGCTCGCGACCCACATTGACGAATTCTAATTGTGCAGGCGGCATGGAGGCGCCGCGCGACGACCACAAGCTGACACACAACATGCGGCTGGCCACCCGCGACAAGCTGTTTGGCGGCACCGTGTCCCGCCTGCAGGTGGGCGGGCTGTGACGTAGGTGGCTGCTGACTGCTGGCTGTGGTGGCAGGCGGCAGGCTGGGGCTAGTGACGGCCGCCACGCCCTTGCAGCCATGTTTCAGCGCACACTTGTGAGCTCTACTTGCCTGCACTCTTGGCCTGATCTGCCTGCACCTCTGCTACCATTTGCTTTTCACCAGGTGGCGGAGCTGATTGCGGCTTGCGTTGAGTCGCCCGAGCTTGCCGAGAACAAGTGCCTAGAGGTGCGAAACATGTATGGATCAGCCCACCATTTCAGGGTCCCTGAGTAGCTGCATGGTTCTGATAGTGTTGCTGTTGGCTCCCACACACCTGCCTGGTGCCGGCAGCACCCGAGTGCTGTGAACAGTTCTCACAATACCACAACCACACACCCACATCAACCCTAGCTCACCCCTTGTTGTGCTTCTGCTCCCGCCTGGCAGGTGGTGCCTGAGACCGCTGCCCCGCCCCGCCCACTTGTGCTCTGCAAGTTGCACCTGCCCTGCGCATAGCAAGCAACTTGCATCTGCCTCCGCCCAACCCAACCGCAGGTGGTGTCTGAGACCGCCGCCCCGGCCCTGTCCTACGAGGAGCTGCTGGAGGCGCACCCCTCTGGTAAGTATTTTTGCTAATGGTCACCAGGCTACAGTCGCCAGAGGCTACAGTTGGCCGCCAACAGCTAGTTAGCCACCTTGCCTGCATTTTCTGACGGGGCTGTGTGTTGAGGCGCTGAGTCCTACCAGGAGCTGCCGCAGTGCACCCCTCTTGTGAGGATGCGCACCGCACTTGGCAGTGTGTTCAGAACTGCTGTGCATACAGTTGTGCTTGCACCTGCTAGCACCTGCTTTGACCCACCCATCTTTGTATTGGTTCGTCTTTCCTGCCCTGCAGAGGCGACCCAGGAGGAGCGGGAGGCTGAGCGCGAGGCGGCCGCGGCGCTGCAGGTGGAGATTGAGGAGGCACGCGAGACGGTGAGCGGCATTGTCCTTGTGTTGCTGTTTGTCTACGGGCTTGAGCTACCTACATTACTGTAGCGCCGCTGCATGCAGAGGTTGAGAAGGCTGGAAGCTAGTTTGCCTTCCTCTCTGCGAGTCTGGGCTCCTTTGAGTCTGCTCAGTAACAGTCCCTGCACATCGCTGTGTTCCCTGCCTCCATTGCAAAGACTGCTGCGGCAGAGGACCGCCTGGCAGAGATTCGCGAGCGCATAAAGTCTGCTCTTACCCTGCACACCTGATTTGTTCCCTGCGTCGGCTGCGCAGATCGCGGCTGCGGCAGAGGACCGCCTGGCGGAGATCCGCGAGCGCATCAAGTCTGCATGCACCTCACTCATCCCACACCTGCTGCCTATTTTGCTTTCTATTCCTGCAGATCGCGGCTGCAGAGGACCGTCTTGCAGAGATCCGGGAGCGCATCAAGACTGCGACGTCCGAGGCGGGCGCGCTGAAGCAGGCGGAGGCGGCGGTGCGCAAGGAGCAGGCGGAGGTGATCAAGCAGGCTGAGCGGGCTGAGAAGCAGGTGCGGGAACAAGGCAAATGAAGGGCTGGTTGCTGTAGGGTGGATGGGTTTGACAAGGCTGGGGTGTTGAGAGAGGTGATCAAGCAGGCTGAGCGCCCCGAGAAGCAGTTGGGTAGTCGGATGAGTGCCGAGAAGGTTTCCGGTTTGGAATTTGCTGGCAATGGTGGGTGGGCGGGAGGGATCAAGCAGGGTGAGCGCGCCAAGAAGCAGGTGCGTGTGAGAGCAAGTTTAGGCAGCAGGCAAGTTGCACTGATCAGGGCCGATGTTTTGCTGAAGCTCATGGCAGAAGTTGCTGGCACAGATGCAGCCTGTGTAGCGCCGCCTGTCCTCCACCGACCGTTCACCCTTCATCACTCCCCCTGCAGCTGGCGGCCCTGGTGGCTGAGAGCGAGAAGAAGGCGCTGCTGGCGGCCGCTGCGCGCGCTGTGGTGGCCGAGGCGCAGAAGGCGCAGCGCGAGGGCCGCCTGCTGTCCCGCGACGAGGTCGCCGCCATCAAGTGAGTTTCTTAAGCCTTTGTTTGTTTAAATGGTTAGCATAAGGAGGGTGGATGCGAGCTTGCCTGATATCGCATGCAAATGCAGCAGCCAACCAACTGAGCGCCCAGCAAACGGGCCTCCGTTTGCACGCTCGGCATCCGGCGTACGGCGCGCTGAACCACCACTGGCCAACTGCCATGCACTCTCTGCAGGCGCGACGTGCTCAACCCCCCCAAGCCGGAGCCCAAGGTGGCCCCTGCTGCTGCCGCTGCCGTGGGCGCCGCCCTGCCCTTCTTCGGCAAGCGCGCTCCCGCGCCTGTGGAGGAGGAGGAGGAGGAGGAGGTGCGTTGTTTAGTGCGTTCAATTGGTGGTTCGATTGTTGGGGTGTGTACGGAAGGCCCCCGCACCTGTGGAAGAGGAGGAGAAGGAGGTGAAGGATGGGGATGGGGATGAAAGCCACTGATACGGCGTGGTTCTGACCCTGCTTTGGGGCTGGCCGCTGCGTGGGGTTGCATGGCAACAGGAAGAACACAAGCGCCGTCTGCCAACGGCCAACTCTAGCTGGCATGCACTAAACTGACCGTGGCTGCTCTCTGTGCAGGAGGAGGAGGAGGTTGTGGCCGCCCCCGCCAAGCCCGCCTTTGGCCTGTTCGGCTTTGGCCGCAAGCCGCAGCCGGTGGAAGAGGAGGAGGAGGAGGAGGTGAGAGGCAAAGTGCAGTGCTGCTGCTGCTGCTGCTGCCGCTGCTGCTGCTGCTGCTGCTGAGACGTGTCCTCGCTCGCTGGCCAAGTGCCTTACCGGCTGTGGCACGTTGCCATGCAGTGCCAGCCACCGCTGAATTGTGCGCCCATAGCCCATAGCCCGCAGCACGACTCTCGCAACACGGCCTGTTTCGTCGTTGCCTCACATGACCAACGCTCTCTGCTTGCTCGGACGCACACCTACTCCGCATGTGCCTCCCGACAAACTTTGCTCTCGGCTGCAACCTGCTTTCTGCAGGAGGAGTTGTCGTTGAGGAGGAGGTGGCGGTGGCGCAGAAGAAGCCCTCGCTGTGCGCCTGACCTGCCTGTCCATCCTTTGCAACCACCCCTTCACTTGCAGGAGGAGGTTGTCGTTGAGGAGGAGGTGGTGGTTGTGGCGCAGAAGAAGCCCTCGCTGTTTGGCTCCTTCTTCAAGAAGGTGGAGCAGGTGGCTGAGGAGGAGGAGGAGGTGGAGGAGGAGGAGGAAGAGGTGAGGGGTCTGTTGGGTTGTACTACCAAGGGGGCTGCTGCTGCATTTGGCAGAGTGCTCCTGATCCTGGCAGGCCCTTGTCTGGCGCGCAAGCTGCAGACAGGCAGTCGTATGCATATGCAGGGTGCAGCCTTCCTTCTTGGGCAGGTTTCCTGGCTCCCCGAAGGGCCGCATGAGGCAGAATCTGAAGGGCAACTCATCCCTGACGCGACCCTGCCCCCACACCCATGCCACACCTACAGGAGGAGGAGGCGGCAGCAGCGCCGCCTGCGCGGCAACAGCAGCAGCGGCCGGCCTTTGCCTTCTTTGGAGGCAAGAAGGCCGAGGCGCCCGCGGCAGCTGAGGAGGAGGAGGAGGAGGAGGCCGTTGCCCCCAAGGCCGCCGCCGCTGCCGCCGCCGCCGCGTCTGCGGCCGCCGCCAAGCAGGCGGCCGACCAGGCGGCTGCTAAGAAGGCTGCGGAGCAGGCTGCGGCGCGGCAGCGGGCGGAGCAGGAGGCTGCTGCCGCAAAGGCTGCTGCTGAGGCGGAGGCGGCAAAGGCCTCTCTGTCGGCTGAGGAGCAGGAGGCGGCTCGCAAGAAGGCTGAGGAGGAGGTGAGGAGTGTGTTGTGTACTGTGTTGTATGTCTTGTTATTCTGATTCAAAGCTGGGCAGCAGGGTGGCGCTGATGCGGTGCATGCAGAGGACACACAAGCCGCAGCGGCAACCTTGGCTGTCTGGGTTGCTGAATCATGCTGCTGCTGCGCATGAACCAAAAGAACCATATTTTCTCTCCAGAGCTATCATCGCCTGACAATAACGCCCGTGTTGCCTGTCTCCTCTTCCACCATTCCACAGGAGGCTGAGCTGGCTGCTTCCGCCACAAGTCACTGTAATCTTCGCTCTCTGCAGCTCTCTCACCATTGGTTCTCTGCGCTCTATTCCCTGCCAACCCACAGGAGGCTGAGCTGGCCGCCCGCCGCGCCGCCGCCGAGGCCAAGCGCCGCGCTGAGGAGGAGGCCATCGCCGCCCGCCTGGCTGCCGAGGCTGCCGCGAAGCAGGCAGAGGCTGAGGCCAAGAAGTGAGTGTCTGCTCGAGTATGTTCTTGTCACAATCTCAGAAACTGCAGTCCCTGGCTGTGAACCCGCATGCATGGCTGGGTGGCTGCACGGCTTGAGGCTGCAGGCAAGTCACCAACCCCCACCCGCCTCCCTCCCACCCCGCAGGGCCGCGGAGCGCAAGGCTGCCCTGGAGGCCGCTGCCAAGGCCCTGGCCGCCAAGCAGGCCGCCGCTGAGAAGGCGGCGGTGCAGGTTGCCCCCAAGGCCGCCGCCCCCAAGGCTGCCGCCGCTGCACCCGCTGCCGCCGCGCCCGCCGCCGCCGGCACGCTGGACAACGTGGCAGAGGCCCGCCAGTGGATTGCCAACTGGAAGGCCAAGCAGCAGGCTGCGCCGGCTGCCAAGCCCGCTGCCGAACCGGCGCCCGCCGCCGCGAAGGCCGCCGCACCGGCGCCTGCCGCCGCCAAGCCTGCTGCTGCGCCCACCCCCGCGGCGGCGAGCGGCACGCTTGACAACGTGGCAGAGGCCCGCCAGTGGATTGCCAACTGGAAGGCCAGCCAGGGCAGCAAGCCGGCACAGCAGGCGCAGCAGGCGCAGCAGGGCGGCGACGTGCCTGCCAACGTGGCGGAGGCACGCGCATGGATCGGCGCTTGGAAGTCGAAGCAGAAGTGAACGTCTGCACGCTGCTGAAGTGGGAAATCGCACGCATGTTGCCAGCGGCAGCAGCAGAGCCGTGCTGAACGTCGGCGCGGCCTGAGAGCGGCAGCCTATTGTGTTCCCTGAGCCTTTGTGCTGCTGCTGGCGTTGCACGCTCTCTCCTTGTCTTTTGTCCCGCCTGGTGCTGCAGCAGCCCCCATCTGGGCTGCCCGCTGCACCTCGAACGACCCCCTTGCCCCCCAATCCCCTCTTTCCCCGGTTTGCGTGCCACAACGTCCCGAGAAGATTGATCCCCGGTGCACACAGTCCCCAGTCAAACCTCACACATGCTGTTCTCTTTGCTCCACTGCCATTGCTGTTGAGTGCCGATGTCGCACTCACCCCCTTCTGTGAAACGCTCTTTTGCCAATGGAAGGTGGATTGGTGGATAATGGAACACAGTGGGAAACCGTGCGTTCACCCTGAGGTTTGCTTACACCAATGTGGACAGGCATGCACGCTATCGCAGCCTGGACCGGACGAGGCGACATGGCGAGCGGCTGGGGTTGTGGGCAGCAATGGCACAATTACCGGATGGTGCCTCCCCAACTTCTTCCTGTCAACCAGGTCTGACCCCTTTGGCATCCTGCCCTGAACGCAAACAATGGAGGGATACGCAAAGGGCCTCACGGGCCCACCTCCTGCAGCCGGTCGGCATGCCGCTGCTGCGCTGGGTGGCGGCACCGCCCCCACTTTTGCCTCGGCAGCGCCCAGCTGCTCTCCATCTGTTCTCAAACCAACAGCCATGTCGCAGCAGACTGCAGACGAGCTGAGGCGGGGGCTGGAGGCCGTGCTGGTCCGTGTGGAGCGGCTGCGCAGTCCTCTGAGGTTTGAGAACATGACAGGCATCGCAGAAGCTGCAGCCGAATGGGCGGATGCGGCCAAAGCGGCCGGCTCAGCTGGTGCCGCCGTGCCGCCGCTCGGCAGCCACGACGACCTGCCGGCGATTGCCAGGTGTGGGCTACCTGTGCAGCTGTGCACTAATGCGCCGTGGTGTCCACAATGGCAACTCTGTGCACTTGGTGTAGCTGAATGCGCCAACCATTATTACAACGTGCATCGCCGTTGCCCTTCATGCGCAGGGTGCTGACGAGCGTGGGGCCGAGGCTGGAGGCTTTGAGCGCCTTCCTGGACGGCGAGCTGCGCAGCAGCACCAGCCCTGAAGCCGCAGCGGCAGCCGCCAGCTTAGCAAACTTTCTGTGCATGCTGTACGCGGCTTGCTGGGCGTTGGCCCCGGCTGTGCAGCTGAGCGGCGTGCAGATTCGGCAGCTGGGGCGCGGCACGCTGCTGCTGGTCGGCGGCGGCTTGACGGTGCTGGTGCAGACTGCTGGCTGTGCGTCAGGCCTGCAGGGCCCGGCGGCGCGCCAGCTCACGAATGCTGCAAAGCGACTGGCATGCGGTCTGCTGAATGCCTTTGCCTGGGCAGTTAAGAACACTGTCCTTCCGGGCCCCAACCGGCACACTGTCCCACTGGACTGCGCAGCCCTGGCTGATGCGCCGCCGGAGCAGGGGCTGCGTTTTTTGACCACCCTTACCCAGCTGGTGGGCTTTGGTGAGTTGGTCGGGCCAGCAATACAGGCATGTATGCTCCATGCCTTCCCTTGAGGTCCGCAACAAACGATGCATGGTGGCACTGAGCATGCACTGCTAGCAGACAGCTGACTGTGGCTGCCCTCTCTAGCCTCTAAGTGCAGACCCTGAACTTGGCTGGCCTTTTGTTGAGTGTCACAGCACTGTGCTGCAAGTGATTGCTGGCAGCAGCCCGCGACACCAGCAGCTGATAGCCAGCAGCAGAGATCTGCAGCACCTGCTGCTGTCTGCGCTGGCGTTCAAGCTGCATTGGGCAGTTGCCACTCTGACCCGCGCGGGCCTGCTGCCTTCTTCAGCTGTAGACAGCAGGTTCAGCGCCAGCGGCAGCATTAGCAGCAGCAGCGGCAGCGGTAGCGTCCCGCTTGTCTGTGTTTTTGGCGTGCTGGTGGATGTTGGCTCAGTCCTGCTGAACAGCAAATGGGCAGCTGGAGCGCTGCAGCATGCAAATACCTATGGCCCCGGGACAGCTGGGCTGCTGGAGCCTTTGGTGCAGGCGTGCTGTGCGCCGCTGGCTACGTCAGCCCAGTGCCAGGCCCCAGGAGAGCTGAGTGCAACCCTGCTGGCCCAGCAGACAGCACGCATGTTGCTGCGTGATGCAGCCGGGCTGCTGCTGAGTGCCGCTCGGGAAGCCAACCGCAGCACACCTTCTGGGCAGGCCAAGGCACAGCACATGACTTGGGCAGCAGTGCGCCTGATGCCTCCGGCTCTGGCTGCCACACGGCGGCTGCTTGCCGAACAGCCAGGGCCCACGCAGCTGCCTGACCTTCACCGTTATCCCGAGCTTGTTTCGCTGCACAGTGACAGCCCCCCAGCGAGTCAGCATGCTGGGCTACTCATGTACTTGCAGGCAACTGCGTGCAGCATAGCACTCCCAAGCCCTGCACAGCTGCCGGCTTGCGCTGCTGCTGCGGTGGCGGCACTGCAGCTGCTGCCGCTGGTGCCTCAGCTGCAGCTGGCTGAGCCGCACGCAGTCCGTGTGACCAATGGCGCCATTGCCGTTGTGATTGTGGCATCAAAGCAGGCCCATGACAGCATGGAGCTGCACTCAGAGGTCATCATCAACCCTGCGACAGCCAAGCAGCTCTGCTACGCGCACACTCTAGCGTGCCGTCTGGTTCACGCCAGCATCAGCCCCTCCGCTGAGCTGAGCTCCCTGACTATCCTTGGAGACAGGCCGACCATGCTGCGCCTAGAGTGGGCGGCCAGCGGAGTGGCCTCTCAAGGGCTGCTGCACACACCGCCAAGCCCTCCAGCCAGTGCTGACGGGCAAGAGCAGTCGAGGTGAGGGTTGTCTCCCCCTGCGATGCAAGCTTCGCAGCGTGCTATGCACACATGTTCACATGCCTGAGTGCGACATTCGACATTAACAAATGCTATTGCAGGCTGGCACTTGCCCTACATTCGTCACATGTAGAGGCGCTGCTGGCATTGGGTGGTGTGATGTCGGGCCGAGCCATTTTAGAGGCTCTGGATCCTGAGGGAGCCCACCACTGGGAGGTCATACAAGGGATGTGCACCTTGACCCGTCTTAACCCAGTCACCAGGGCCCGTGCCACCCTGGGGTCTCAGCTGGCCGCCAGTGCAGCCAAGTGGGTTGTCCAACAGGCAGTGGCGGCAGGAAACGATCAGGCAAGCACTATAGTTGCCAGGCCCTGCGTCGGCTTGGAATGGCATTGCCTTGCTATGGGAGTTGGCTCATGAGTGGTGCAGCGCCTGCAAGGACTGCTGTGGAAGTTGATTACTGTTGGCTCAGAACATCAGGCAAGGAGTGTGTCCAAAATTTACCGACTGCTCCCACTCCTGCAGGAGTGCCCTCCCTTTGGATTGCTGACCACGCTTGTGCTCAAGGGTGGGATTGACAGCATGGCAGGCCACGAAGCCTTACCGGAGCACACAGCAGCAGTGTTCAGCAGCGGGCTGCTGGCGGCGCTGCAGCAGGGCGTCGCCATCGAGACTGCACGTACGGACCGCTCTGCACAGGTGGGGTGGTTTGATGATTGGCAAGCCTTGCTGGGCTCCCCTGCACATTGCTGCCTGCGGTCTCGCTGCCTGCAACTGCTCCTGCTTGTGGTTCAATGTGGCTATTAGAAGTGGCGTTCAATCCGCAAGCTTCATGCACTGCACTTATCCACAGCTTCCTTAGCACGTGCACCACCCATGCCGCAGGACCCTTCTGCGGCACCCCTGCTTGCGGATGCACTCCAGGCGCTGCTGAGCGCCGCAGCAGCCGCAGCCCCAGCAACTGCCCAGCCTCTGCCCGCTGACTTGACGGCCAGGCTGGCTGCTGCTCGCCAGCGGCTGGTAGCTCTGGTGGCTGCCTGCAAGCCCAAGCAGCTGCTGCGTCGCATTGTGGAAGAGGTGCAGCCTGCTGCGTCTGAGCTGGCGGCAGCCCTGCAGGCCTTTTGGCAGCTGCCGGAGCAGCGGGCGGCGGCCGAACTTGCGTTGGCACAGGCCGCCGCTGGCCGCTCCTGCGCCCACCTGCGCTGCACCAACCTGGGCGGCGAGGGCGGGCCGGCGGCGGGCGAGGGCGTGGGCAGCATGCGTTGCAGGTAGGCAGTTGGGTGGGCGAGCAGTGTGGGCTACCTCAGTGCATGGGTTGTGAGCTGTGAGGACTGGCTCGTTGCAGAGGTAGCAAATCATACGCTGATGGTCCTGACTGCATGTCGCCTGCCGTCCTTGCCTGCTCTCCACAGCGGCTGCCGCGCGGTGTGGTACTGCGGCACCGCCTGCTCGCACGCCGACTGGCGGGCGGGGCACAAGCGTGTGTGCAAGGCGCTGGGTGCAGCACGGCAGGCTGAGAAGGAGGAGCGACGGCGGCAGCAGCAGGATGGGCAGCAGCAGGGCTGACCAGCAGCGGCAGCAGCAGGAGGGGCGGCCGGCACAGCACGGCTGAGCGGCGGCAGCTCCGATTGCAAGAAGCAACAAACACTGATGAGGGGGGGCGGGGCCCAGCAGTCCAGTGCTCTAGAAAAACAGTGCACAGCTACGTGTTGTTCTTGCGAGTGTCTGATGCAAAGCTTGAGTGCAAGCCAGTCGGACCACCCATGATGATGCGCTGCAGCCCTTGGGTGTCATTTCCACAATCTGCGTCATCAGATGCAGCCAAGGAGGCAGGCTGAGAGACTGCCGCAGGGGTGCACTGGGGCAGCATGGCAGCTCCGTTGGCCGGCAGGCAGCAAGGTGCCTCCCCAGCTTCCTTAGCCGAACCTGGTTCTGAACATGCCTTGCTGCCATCACACAAGAGTGGGACCAGGAACAGGGACGCAATTGGGCCGTCTGCGCATCCGGCCGCGGCATGCGGCTGTTCCGGGTGGCGGCGGCGCCGCCAGTTCTGCCTCGGCAGCGCCATGCTGCTGTCCATCTGTTCTCAAACCAACATCCATGTCGCAGCAGACTGCAGACGAGCTGAGGCGCGGCCTGAAGGCGGTGCTGAGCCGCCTGGAGCGGCTGCGCAGCCCTCTTGTCGAGTCGGAGGAAGTAACAGGCACCGCTGACGCTGCAGCTGAATGGGGGGATGCGGCCAGGGCGGCCACATCCTCGTCCAACACGCGGCCGCTGAGCGGCGACCTGCCCGCGCTGGCCAGGTGCGGCCCGACTTCCCCTTCTGCACTGCCGATGATGGTGCTATCCTGTGGAATGCATATCATGCAGCACCCTTTGGTTCACTTGTATGCAGGGTGCTGGCGAGCGTGGGTCCAAGGCTGGAGGCTTTGAGTGCCTTCCTGGATGGCGAGCTGCGCCGCGGCACCACCATGGAAGCCGCAGCGGCAGCCGCCTGCCTTACGAACAGGCTATCCCTGCTGTACCTGTCTTGCTGGTCAATAGCCCGGACTGTGCAGCTGAGCCGCACACAGACCCGGCAGTTGGGCCGCGGCACGCTGCTGCTGACTGATGCCGGCCTTGAGATAGTGATGCAGTTGGTTGGCTCGGGCTGCCAGGGCTCCGCAGCGCACCAGCTCACACACTCTGCCAAAGAACTGGCATGTGGCCTGCTGAATGCGCTTGCATGGGCAATCAACTGCACCATGCTAGCTGATAGCCGCGACACGGTGTTCCAGGACTGCGCAGCTCTGAGCGATGCGCCGCCTGAGCAGGCTCTGCGCTTCCTGGCCGAAATCACCCAGCTGGTGGGATTTGGTGAGTGGGCTGCATTAACAACTATTGCGCTTCGGCAGTATCATCGGGAACGACAGCCTAGCTTGCATGTCCGATGACTTCCCTGCGAGTGGAAGGTCAGCAGCATGGCTGGAGGCCGCCTGCTGCGGCAGCAGTTGCAGGTAGCTGACTGTAGATTGCCCTACCATCACCAAGTGCAGACCGTGAGTTGGACTGGTCTTACGTTGCGAGTCACAGCACTGCGCTGCAAGCCATTGCTGGCACCAGCCTGCGGCACCAGCAACTGATAGCCAGCAATGGCGATCTGCAGCAGCTGCTGCTGTCGGCACTGGCCTTCAAACTGCATTGGGCAGCTGCCGCTCTGTCCCAGGCTGGCCTGCTGCCGTCTTCAGCTGCAGGCAGCGGCAGGGGTAGCACCAGCACCAGCACCAGCGACAGCGGCGACAGTGGTAGCGCCCCGCTGTATGGTGTTTGGAACGTGCTAGGGGATGTTGGCGCAGTTCTAGTGGGCAGCGAGTGGGCAGCCGCAGCGGTGGAGCATGCAAATGCACATGGAGCTGGGACAGCCGGGCTGCTGGAGCCGCTGGTGCAGGCGTGCTGTGCGCCGCTGGCTGGGCCAGCCCAGTGCGCAATAGCAGAGGAGCTGGCTGGCACTTTGTTGGCCCAGCAGGCAATAAGACCAGCGCTGCAGCGCGCAGCTGTGCTGCTGCTCGCTGCTGCTCGCAACGCACCCGCTGGACAGGCCAATGCACAGCGCATGGCATGGGCAGCTGTCCGCCTGATGCCGTCCATGCTGGCTGCCACACGGCGCCTGCTTGTCGAATCGCCAAGACCTGAGCAGCTGCCCGAGCTGCACCGCCACCGGAAGATTCTTACACTGCAAGCTCTTTTACAGTGGGTCAATGGCAGTGTAGCTGGCAGCCCACCCGTAGTGGAGCATGCGAACCTGCTGTTTTGTTTGCAGGGGGCGGTGGCTGCCATAAGGGTGCTTAGCCCTTCTCAGCTGCCGGATTGCGCTGCTGGGGTGGTGGCAGCATTGCAGCTGCTGCCGCTCGTCCCTCAGCTGCGGCTGTCGGATGACTTGATGCACACTCTCGCCAAGTGCACAGTCGGCTGCGCCGCTGTGGCAGCGCTGCGGGCCCACACCTTCCTGCAGCAGCCCTGTGAGGTTGACATCAGCCCTGCTACAGCCAAGCAGCTGCACCTTATCAGCACATTGGCATGCCGACTGGTTCACGCCAGCGTCAGCCCCACCACAGAGCCCGCCATTCTGCATGCCCTTGAAAATAAGGAGGCCGTGCTGCGCGTGCTGTGGAGCGCCAGTGATGCCGCCCCGCAATGGCTGCGGCAGCTGCTGGGCAGCTCCCCAGATAGCGCTGCCAGGCACGCGCGGAGCAGGTGAGGGTGTGTGCGACTGCAACACGAGCCCAGCAGCCTTGTCATGCTATTGCTGGCGTGTGCACGCCTGCGTGCCGCATGGAGCATGTACATGACAGGATGCCAAAGCGAACACTTGCATGCAGGCTTGCGACGGCGGTCGTATCTCGCAGGTGGAGGCGCTGCTGGCACTGGGCAGTGTGATGTCGGGCCGAGCCATAATGACAGCCCTCAACCCCAAGGGAGCTAACAGACTCATTGAGTACGCATGCTCAGTCGCCAGTAGCAACTCAGCCATACAGTTCCGTGCCAGCCTGCTGGTGCAGCTGGCCGCCAGCGTGGCCAAGTGTGCCGTCCAACAGGCTGCAGCAGGACCTGAGCAGGTGAGCTGGCTGGCTGCAAAGCTGTGTGCTGACCCAAACTGCACAGCCCACCGAAACGCACTCAAGCTGGTGACGCATGTAGGGAACTGCCAAGCTGGGTTGTCGGCCAATCGGCACAAAGATACATGTACAGTAGTGTGCTTTCATGCTCCATTTTGCGAAACCCCCGCTGTCTGCTGGCTTGCAGGAGTGTCCAATATTTGGGACGCTGAGTGTGTTTGTGCTCAGCGACGGGCGTGGCAATGCGGCAGGCAGGCATGCGCCACCAGCATACACAGCAGCGCTGTTCAGCAGCGGGCTGCTGGCAGCGCTGCAGCAGGGCGTCGCCATTGAGACTACACGTGCTGGCCGCTCTGCCCAGGTGATCCGGTCGGGCATTTGGCAAACCTTGCTGCGATCCCTGTGGCTGCACTGCCGGCCGTCTCCCTGCCTGTGGCTGGTCCTGCTTGCCATCTTTTGTGGCTGTTTGAAGCAGCCTTCATTCCACTGGATATGGCATATGCTCCATGCGCTGCACACACACCTGCCCTAGCACCAATCATGCCGCAGGACGCTGCTGTTGGGCCCCTGCTTGCTGACGCGCTCCAGGTGCTGCTGAGGGCTGTGCAAGCCACAGTCACAGCAACTGCCCAGCCTCTGCCCGCTGACCTGGCTGCCAGGCTGGCTGCTGCGCGGCAACAGGTGGCAGCCCTGGTGACCGCATGCAAGCCCAAGCAGCTGCTGCGGCGCTTTGCTGATGAAGTGCAGCCTGCTGCGTCTGAGCTGGCGGCAGCCCTGCAGCCTTTTGGCAGCTGCCGGAGCAGCGGGCGGCGGCCGAACTGGCGCTGGCGCAGGCGGCCGCTAGCCGCTCCTGCGCCTACCTGCGCTGCACCAACCTGGGCGGGGAGGGCGGGCCGGCGGCGGGTGAAGGCGTCGGCAGCATGCGTTGCAGGTGGGTTGCATGGGGTGTGGGTGGTGGTTGTTCCAGATGGCTTGCAATTCTGCCATTGGAGGCATTCAAGCATAATTGTGGCAGACCTGTCCACCGCCATGCACTGCTCCATGCCCCCTTGTCCTCTCCACAGCGGCTGTCGCGCGGTGTGGTACTGCGGCACCGCCTGCTCGCACGCCGACTGGCGGGAGGGGCACCGTCGCGTGTGCAAGGCACTGGGCGCGGCGCGGCAGGCTGAGAAGGAGGAGCGGCGGCAGCAGCAGGAGGGGCAGCAGGGGCAGCAGCAGAGCTGAGCGCTGTGTGCTCCTCTGTGCTTCACTTGTACAGAAGACCATGCGTCTCATTGACATTGCATGCATAAGTGGCATGAACAGTCGGTGTTATGCTTGAGATTGCGTACCTGTTGCTACTGGCCCAGGCTGCACAACAGAGCGGCGGCAGCGGGGAGGGAAACCCGCATTGCGAGACGGCTGCAGGGTGGCAGTTGGTTGGTATTTTTCGAATATCAGCTTGTTTCAAGCACTTCAGAAAGATTTAAGCTGAACATGTGTGGACACGTGGGAGCCACTCAAGGCAGCTGCCGGCACCTGCTTGTGCAGACAGGCCCATGCAGGAGCAGAGCACGGATGCCCTGCTCTCGCCCGCCGCCAACTCAGCGGCGGCTCGACCCAAAGGCAGCAGCACTCTGATTGGTCATCCCACGCCGCGCCATCATGTCCAGCGACTTGATCGAGCAGCTGCAGCGGCTGGCGCGCGGCTTCTCCGCACCCAGCGCCTCGCGGGCGGACGCCAACGCTCTGTTTGCAGCTGCCGCGGCGTTCGTTGATCAAGCATGCAAGCAGGCGCTGCCTGACCCAGCTGGAGTCTCCAGGTGGGTGCAGCGGCGGCGCTGGCGGCGACGCACCGAGCACCATCCTTTGGCTCATCGGTCCCTACCCAACTTGCTGTCTTTCCTGTACCCCTGCAGTGCGCTTGTGACCCTTCTGCAGCAGCTTGGTGCATTGAACCGCGACCTGCCCCCTGTGCCCCAGCCCAACCCGGCGCTGACCGGCCAGTTCCATGCCGCTTGTGTGGCGATCGAAGGCTGCGGCGAGCTGGCCGGCCGCCTGCCGCTGCGGCACAACGACCTGTTCCGGCTGGCCAGCACCCTGGCGCTTGTGTTTGGCGCTGGCCCGGCATTCCTGCAGCAGTTTGCCTCCAACACCGCGGCATCAACTCAGCGCGCGTCTTTGCTGATTGAGTGCGGCTACCAGCTGGCGGCTGCCTCTGCAGCGCTCCGGCAGGCAGCCGACCCATATCGTCAGCCAGAGTCAGCTGCTGCTTTTGGCAGGACGGCAGGGCGGCCAGATGCAGTGCTTCCCTGGCTGCTGGCTGTCAGTCAGGCGCTGCTGGCTGTGCCGCAGGAGTTGGCAGGCACTGGGATCCAGGAGATGTTGAAAAGTTTTGCTGACCCTGCCAAAGGTAAGAGCGCCGTGCCACGATGCATTGGAACGCTGTGCAGGCCACGCTCACTTCTTCCATCCCTTGCCTTCCTCCCTTGGTTGCCAGCTTTGAAAGACTTGAATGCAAGGGCCCTTGCGGACTTTGCGGATATGGCGAGCTCCCTCCTGGCGTCCTTCCCTGACACTTACAACACTGCGATGCAGCAGTCGCCCGCCACCCAGCAGGCTGTGCTGTCGGTGCTGCTCGACCGATGCCTGCCGCTGCTGGCAGCGGACAACTCACTGGCAGAATAGGCGCACCCCGCTTATAAGCTGGCGCTGTCCCTGGGTTATGCGATCGAGTCTCCCTGCCTGGCGAGCCAGCTGGCTGCTCGCATGCAACAGCCCAAGGCGGCAGCCTACATCCAGCAGGCGATGCGCGTGGTGGCGGCGCTGCCGCTGCAGCGCAGGGCTGCAGATACGCCTGGCAGGTTTGGTGCACAGCACGCAAGTGCTGCCCTGCTGCTCGGCCATGTATGCAGCGCTGAACTGCCAGACAGCACGGCTGCAGCGGCTGTCTGGCCGTTTGTGGAAGCGGTGCCGCGGCTTGCCGCCTTGCTGGCTGCCCTCGCAGCCGACGACAGCACCCCAGTTAACCAGCTGTCAGTCCTCTGCTACGGGCTGCGGCTGACGGCTGGGGCATTGCTCCATCAGCTGCCTACCCTTAGCGGCAACAGTAGGTTGGCAGCCTGGGCGGCGGCTGGCGACGCGTCGCTGAGGCTCGTGCCTGTGCTGCTGCAGCTGCACGAGCGCTGCCGGTCAGTAAGCGGGGAGCATTTGCAGCAGGCACCACTGCACCTCTCTCAAAACCTGCTGTGTGTGGTCGATGCAGCTGGGCTGGCTGCCATGCACGTTGCAGAGAAGGTCCGGGCAGCACAGCCCCCGGCAGCTGACGAGCAGCTGACGCGGCAGCTGTGGTCACTGCACACCAGCATGTGCCGGCTGGTGGCCTGGCTGGCGGCCGATCCCACGGGTGCCCGGGCAGCTGTGCTTCCCCTGGCAACATTGCAGGGCGCTGCCTTGCCACTCCATTGGCTGAGTGCTTTGCGCTACATGGCAATGGAGGAGGGCATGTGCGCATCAGATGAGGGGTTGTTGAGGTGAGCAGGAGTGGCACTGGTTGTTTGCTGCAGCCATCCCGCCCTGTGGCTGTGTGGTGACCTTATCGCGGCGTCGCCCGCAGCCCCTTGCCCAAAGGCGCTTGCAAATTATGTGAGGAGATGACAATAAGAGTTTGTCTGCTTCTGGGCAACCAACTTCCCCGCCTCTTCGTGCCCTGCAATTGTCCGCAGCGAGGAGTGCCTGCAGGGCCTGGGCGTTGCGCACTGCGTCGCCGCTCAAACCGCCGCGCAAATGCTGGGTGGGCTGGCAGCTGCAGCCATACCTGCCAGCCGCGGAGACATGCTGCCGAACATTGTGGCAGACCTGCATTTCCTCACCCTCAACGTTGACGCCCTCTCCATGGATGCCTCGCTCATGGCGCTCTTCAGCGAGGCGGCTGTGCGGCTGGCTGCTGCACTGCCAGAGGTGAGCCCGCCCTCTCAAGGCATGCAGTCAGCGACGCGTGCCATCACAATGGTTTGCAAAGGCTGGTAGTAGCGCACGTGTGCATTTTCGATGTGACACCCTCCCTCCATGTGCCCCTGCACCAGGTTTCCGAACCACAGCGGGCAGCCGGGCAGGTGACCCATGCAGCTGGCGCACTGCCCCACTTCGCCATTGCACTGGCTCGAAGCGGCGCCCTGCAGGCGTTCCTGCAGCAGGCACGGCGACTGGAGCGCAGCGGCAATGCTAACATGGTGAGGTTTGCTTCACCAGTGCAAGCCTTGCTTACACATCATCTGCAATCGGTGTAAGCTTGCCAGCAGCTCCATTATGAAGAGTGCAGCGAGGCTGATACCTCACGCCCAGCATGTGTGCTTTGCCTTGCAGGCTGCTGACCTGATAATGACAGTCAAGAATGCGCTCTGTGGTATGGACCGTGCTGCCATGGAAGCAATCGATGCCCTAGCCGCGCCCACAGCCCAGCAGCGGCCCCTGCTGCAGCAGCTGCAGCAGGCAGCGGGCGTGAGCGCTGGGCTTGAGGGCAGCGATGCCAGCGATGCCGCCCTGCTGGCGTTGCGGCCCCAGCTCTCTGCCTGCTTGCCAGCTGCTGCCAAGCTGGCAGACCTGCTGCACCAGTGGTGGCAGCCAGCCATGCAGCCTGAGCAGCATGCTGAAGCTCAGCTGGCGCTGGCGCAGGCGGCCGCCACCCGCTCCTGCGCCTACCTGCGCTGCGCCAACCTGGG
>VFQQ010001031.1_pt1 | contig 43673 bp, 75 predicted proteins | sample 3512341 | NCBI WGS metagenome assembly VFQQ01 (sample SAMN10412373, study PRJNA504923) | tailings metagenome | isolation source: Relicate 2 Philex TSF1 revegetated site | place: Philippines: Tuba, Benguet | collected 2017-08-29 | reverse complement strand
GCGCGGGGAGAGGGGGGGGGGGTGGGCATGAGGGGGCAGTGTTGCGTGGCCGCATATGCGCGGAGAGGGAGTGATGGTGCAAGGGTGGGGAGCAACAGTGGTGCACAGGGCAGAGCAGAGCAGGGAGGGCAGCAATCAGCAGCAAATCGGCTGGCTGAAGAGTTGGGGATGTCCGATAGAGGCAAGTGGCCGCAGCTTTCAGCGGCCAGTCGCTAGGTGGCAGCAGTGTCCACCAGCCTGCACGCTACGCAGGCGGCCGCTGCCTGGGCAGCAGGCGTGCTAGCCGCAGGCAGCCGCGGTGCTGAGTGGCTGCAGCGGAGCACTAGGCGGGAGCACTAGGCAGCGGGCGGCCGCAGCTTGCCGTCCTGGCTGATGTCGGGGGCAGGCAGCCAGGACACGGGCGGGGCGTTGGGCGGCATGACTTGCGGCAGGCTGCCCACAGCAGGCACAGCGGCGACGCCCATGCCAGGGGCCATGCCCGCTGGGGCCGCCATGTACCCACCGGCCGCCATGCTGACCGCGCCGCTGCCGCTGGGGGCCATGCCTGGGTCCAGAGAAGCCTCAGCCTTCATGCCATAGTAAGGGTGGGCCGCTGGGTATGGCTGCGCCGGCATGGCCGGCGCCCCGCCCGCCGGAATCGGCACCAGCATCATGCCAGGCGGGACCACAGCGCCCTGCTGCGCCTGCTGTGCCTGCTGGGAGGCTGCCTGCTGCGACGCGGCCTGCGCCGCTGCCGCCTGCTGGGCCTGCTGCGCCTGCTGCGCTGCATCAGCCTGCTGCTGCTGCTGCGCGCCGCTGCCGCCGGCAGGCTGGAGCTCGCCGGCCGAACTGGCGGTGGGCAGGGCACCAGAGGCAGCCTGCGCCAGCGGCTGCGCCTGCACCTGCTGCACCTGCACATGCTGCGCCTGGGCATGCTGCGCCTGAGCATCTCCGCCCTGCATGGCCGGCGGCTGGACCGACTGCTGCGGCGCGATAGCCGCCAGCGGCTGCTGCATCTGCTGCTGCTGCGACATGGCCATCTGCTGCTGCTGCTGCATCGCCATCTGCAGCAGACAGCGCAAGCCGAGGGCAGGGGAGTAGTGAGATGGGGTGCAACCAGCAGGCCAGGGGCAGGCAGGCACGCCATGGCGCGCAATGCCAAGAACCCACAGCGAGGCTCGACTGACGCCGTCCCGTGCAGGCAAGCAGCTTCCCCCGCAGTAGCAGCAGGTATGCAGTCCCCAGCAGCAGCAGCAGGCTAGGAAGCCCCACTGAAGCGCACCTGCTGCATCATGTGCTGCTGGTACATGCCCTGGGCACGGGCCGTCTCCAGGTGGCGCACCCGCTCCTGCGTGGACGTAAAATGATGTTGAAGTTGTCGATAACAGGCTCGCATTGTTCCCTAAGCGGCGGTTGGGTGGCTGGCTCGTTTGCAGCAACACCAGCACCCCCAATGCGGTTGCACAAACAGCAGTGCTCAACAACATACCTCCAGGAACTTGTTGAGCTGGCGCAGCTGGTTGTTCTCCACGCGCAGCGCGCCCATCGCGCGGATGGCGTCTGCACAGCGGGCACAGCGTGGCGCAGCATGACATCAGGCTTTGGAGCGCGGCGTTGGAGCGGAGCGAGCGCAACAATCGATGGGCTGGGCACGTTACTTTGCATCTGGCGGCCACAGCCAATGCAGCACCACCAGCATTACGGGGCTAGCAGCAGCGGCGGCAGCAGCAGCGGCAGCTGCAGTGGCAAAGCAGCACAATAGCCACAGCGGTGCGCACCCTGCACAATGGAGATGCGGTCGGTGCGGACCATCTTGCCGGCGGGGTCGCACAGCCGAGCCAGCTCCTCAAAGCTGCATGGGTTTAGCAAACGATTGAAAAATGATCAAGCAGCAACCAGAGTTGAGGATCAGCAGTGTAGGCTCAACAACCGAGAAGCAGCATTCAATCCAGAGAAAGCAAGGGGAGCTCCGTTGCACCTGCCAGCTGCCAGCAGCGGCATGCACACCGCAGCAGCAACAGCAAGCAGCGGGCGCACCACTCGTTCAGCTTCTCTCGCCGCGCCTTCTCCCGGGTCGCCTTGACGCTGGCTGCATCCGCGGCTGCCTTGCCCTTCTTGGGCGGCCGGCCGCGGCCCCGTGTGGCGGTGCCGCCGCCGCCGCTGCCGTTGCCGCCATCCTCTGAGTCGTCGTCATCGTCTGCGCATCGACCCAAAGAACAAGCTTGCACGGTTAGGCGAAGCAAACGGCCATGGCTGGCAGCAGCCATGTGCAGGCGGCAAAATGGCCAGCGAGCGACAGCCCAGACGAATGTGCACCACAGCACCCGCCCCCACCAGCCGACCTGCCGCTGCAGCATCTGCAGATGACCGAGGCCCTTTACAGCAGTTGTTTGCAGCCTCACGGCAGCACCCACCTGCAGCGGCAATCTCCTCCTCCCGGTCGCGCTTGGTGCCGCTGCCGCTGGCCGCCTCGCCCGGCAGCGGCACATCACCAGAAATGCAGGTGGCAAAGCCAGCCGAGGGCCCGCCCATCAGGCACTGCGGCAGATGGAACAGCCAGGGGCGCGGTTGGCAGAGCGCAGGGGCACGGGCGGCCACCTCCGAGGCGGGTTGTAGTTGCGGGCTGGCGGCGGCGGCGGCAGCGGGGGCGGTGCGAGCCATTGGGCGCGCCGCGCGGCTCACGGCGCCCCACCTGCAGCGTCTTGTCATCCAGGTCGATCAGCAGGCCATCCTGCAGCAGGTTGAGGTCGCTACAGGCGCCGCCCGCGCCCGTGGGCGGCGCGGGCCAGCCAAAGTCCATGATTGCAGATGGGAGCGAGCAGGTGGCCGCGATGGGCGGGATGAGGGGCGCAGGGCGGAGCGCACGCAGGGCCCGTGCCTCGCTCGACCCGCTCAACTCGGCCAGAGGGCGTGCAAGGAAGGCTCACAAGCGCCTGGGTTTGCGGGTTGGGCGCTGAAGTGGCCCCCTGTGACGTGCAGCTGGCCCATGCAGCTGTGGTGACCAAAGCCAGTTTGAGCAGGGGGCCCAAACCCAGGGTGCAAGCGGTCTGGCATGGCCACAGCGCGAAGCTGGCATCGGCTCGAAGCCGGCAGGGGGCATGAGTCAGCAGTAGCGGCGGCAGCCCCGCCAGAGCCCTAGCGGGAGCGGCGCTGTCGCATTTAGCTCTGCCCTTTCGGCCACGCTTTCTGCTGCTCATTTGCTTGCATGTAACTGTTGACTGGTTACACCAAATCGTCAGAGAGTCAGCGACAGCGTGGCCAAAATGCTGCCAGCAACCGGCGGCGTTTACCCTGGGAGCCAACGGGACAGCACCGCAGTAATGGCCGCCCATCACCCCGCCGCTGTTCCGCGCCCACCGCCGGCAAATGCAAGGTGCTTCTTGGCTGCAGGAGGGTCCCCTTCTGCAACACCGCCACTGCCGCCGTCGCCGCCGCTGCTGCCCTGCCGCTGCCCTGCGCCTTCGCTCTGCTGCAGCTGCTGCAAGGCTCCGTCCAGCACGCCCGCTGCCGCTGCGCCGCTGCCGTTGCCCGCTGACAGCTGCTGGCTGCTGCCGGCCCTCGGCACATCCCCGCCAGCCAGAGCTGCCAGCTGGGTGCTGCTGCCGGGGAACGCCCGCTTGCGGGCTGCGGGCAGAGGGATCGAAGATGGCCGGAACATTACATGGGACGCGCTGGCACCCGATACGTGCTGCAGGCGGGCCACTGTCGGTGCAGTGGGCCATTCCCCAGCCCCACACCAGCAAGCAGCTGCCCATGCACCCACTCGTCACAGAAACAACAGCAGCAGCTGCCCATGCACCCCACCCGAGGCTGTGAGCGTCGACTTCTGAGGGCTGATCAGCAGCTCCGTCTGCAGCACCCGCTTGCACCAGTTGGCAAACGCCGCCTGCGGCACCGGCGAGCGGAGGGCAGGGACTTGGCCAGCTGCAGCGGCGCCAACCATGACATTGTAATGTTTGAGTGGTGCCTGCCCCATGCATGCGCCGGCCCAGCTGGGCTGCCGGCCACCCTGGCTATTGTGCCATTGCACCTCTGGTCTCAAACAGCAGCCATACCAGCAAACTGCCTCACCTTCACTGCCTCTACATACCGGTGCTTCTCCTCCGGGCTGCTGCACAGCCGCACCAGGTAGGCTCGAACCTGCAGAGTGCGATGGACACGCAAGGGGCTACACTAAGAGGTGATGCTTGGAGCATGAGGATGCCCCCTGGTGGTTCGAATGTTCAGCCCGCCCCTTCTCCCCAGCAGCCGGCACTAGCGGCAACCGTTGCCTTGCCTGTGCGCGATGAAGGTGCCGGGTGCAAACGTGCTCCCCACATTACCCAGCTGCCCAGACCACCTGCCTAATCATTGTGTAAAGCCCTTCTTAACTTTCCTCCAGCGACTTGCCTGCCGCGTGATGAAGGTGCCCGGCGCGAATGGATTCTCCTCGGGATAGAACGCCTCGGCATCACCCTCATTTACGTACAGGCCCACATTGCGCAGCGGGTTCTGGTGCTGGCTGGTGTAGTCTGCAGAGCATGAGTAAATGGGCTTGGTTAGAACGACAGTGAGTGATGCACATTGAGCCAAAGCTGAGATACAGCAAGTGCACGGCAAAACCTGTAACTCCAATCAACATGGCGAGTTTTGGCCAACCCCCCCCAAGCAGCCACCGTGCACCGCCCAAGGCTGCACAGCTTGGGTACCCTCACCCACCTATCCGCAGGTTGTGTACCCGCACGTCCCCTGGTGCTAGCTGCACTCTCGAGCTCGGTTCCTGTTCGGCAGGTGCAGCAGCTTGCATCAGTATTCTAACGCTGATGGCACCTCACGCATTGCCTCGCAAGTGCTTCGCAATGGGTCGCAGGCAGGCAGGCAGGCACCAGCCAGGGTACAAGGGCCCGCTGCTGTGCAGCACAGCAGGTAGCACCGGCTCATGAAGTTGGGCCCTGAGGGGCTGGCGCGAAGCTGTAATACCAGACTAGACTACACTGGGCTAGGTAGCACTGCCCAGCTGTGCCAGCATTCACCTGGTGCTCCAAGATTTCAGCTGCATCCACTTGCCGGAACGTGAGCACCTTGCCCTGCAGGGTGTTAGGATGCTCGGGCATCGTCCTTTCAGTCAAATCACCTTGCTGGATGCAGCCCAAGCAGGTGGGCTTCAAACCTGCAGTTAGAATGGCATGATTCACTTACATGCGGGATGTCCACGCTGCCGACATGCTTGTAGATGTCTCGGTGCCGCAGCCGGCGCAGCAGCTCCTGCGCGCGCGCCATGCCCGGGCTCTGCACAGCAGGTGGGCAGGCGCGCTGCTTGGTTACCACGGATGCATCCTCACAGGAATGCAACAGCAGCGGCAACATGGTGCGAGCAACAATGCCACAGCACTGGCCATAACCGGCACCAGCAAGCCGCCCGCGCCCCACAGCACAATCTCTGCCAGTGGCCTGACTAGAGAGCCTCCTACCTGGCTGGGCGAGCGCTCGATCTCCCGCAGCACCGTGTCATCAAGCAGGGCAAACCTCTCGGGGTCTTGCAGTGCTTCTGCAAGGGGGCGGGACGGGCTCCATCGATGTCAGGCAATACTGGCGACAAGGATTAGACTCAACCAGAGCAGCGCCGGCCGTTTACAGCGCCTCCAAAATGCGCCACAGCCAACACAAGCCCGCGCCCAAAGCGCACCCGCGATCCCAACCTCGCCCGCCGCGCTGGCCAGTGCATCATGAAAAAAGCGCCTTGCAGCAACTGTAGGTCCGCAATGAGACGCGCACCTGCGATTCCAATCTCCCCAGCGGCGCTTGCCAGTGCATCCATGACCATCATCTCCACCGCTTTTGCCACCTGCAAGCAGCAGAACATAACCGGTCAAAGTACAGTAGAATTGAGGCAGCGGTCCAAGCCAGCGCATCCACGACCATCATCTCCACCGCTTTCGCCGCCTGCAAGCAGCAGAACAAATAGCATAACCGGTCAAAGTACAATAGAATTGAGGCAGTGGTCCAAGCCAGCGCGTCCACGACCATCATCTCCACCGCTTTTGCCACCTGATGGGCAAGACAGGAGCTTGGTCATTTCACGGCAGTGCTGCTCAACATGAGAGGGCCCATAATGGCTGGTCCCACCCAGCACACGCTGCCTGGAACGCATGCAGCATGGGCTGGTTCACTGCAGCTCCGGCCAGCCACGCCTCTATCAATTGCAACTGCAACAGCTCTCACCGGGTGCGTGTACACAAACTCATGCAGCCGCGCCCGCGCGCTGTACACCTCCTGCGGTAAAAACAATCGTAATACTTTAAATCTGTGTGCAGGTGCAGCGGGGAGCAGCAGCCGCAAGAGCCCGCAGCAGCACAAGCCTTTCAGCATGCACAGCACAGCTTGCCTGCACAGCGCTGCTGACCCAGCCAGCAGCAGCAGCGAGGGGAGCGCCATAAGTGGACAAAGCTTGCCTGCACCGCGCTGCGCACGCTGGAGCGGAAGCAGACCTGGCCATCAATGACCTGCCGAACACAAACAAGCATGAGCGGCCTCAATTAGTTAAACACAGCTGGTGTCTTCTAGAAGGAGGTGGTGATGGCACTGCGCTGGCTGCAGGCCCATGTCCCGCAGCAAGTCTGGCCACACCGTTACCTTCATGTTTTCATACAGGCTGGAGAACTCGCTGGTGGTCAGCTCGCCGCAGGCCGAGTTGTCGCGCTTCAGGTAGTCAAGCTTGTCAACGTCCAGCCTGGATTTGATGTATCGGTGGCTGAGCCACAAAGTTAGCGTGTGTGTGTGGCAGCAGCACAGCTCGAGCACGTTGTTTGGGCAAAAGTGAAGGCTGTGCATGCTACAGCACGGCACAGCACAGCATGCATGGGATGAGATGATACGCTGCTGGGCAACCGCCATCATCCAAGGGCAAGCCCAGCGAGCAGGCAGGCTCACCCGTTGCGCTTGTTAGCCACGATGTCAAACTGCCACTCCCTGCCCGCCCAGTCCGCCTGCACAGCAAAGTTGTGACCTCAGGCAGTGACAGTCGTGGTGTACAGGCAGTGAAGTATAGCGGTAGTGCCATGCACACCACACAGGCCCCCAGTTTGCTACGTCCACACACCCACCTAGGCTACCTCCCAGTCTCCAATAATCAGGTCCTTCACGGACAGCCATTCTCAGAATAATGGTGTGCATGCCCATCATGCAACACCCACCTGGGCTGCCTCTCGATCGCCAATGATCAGGTCCTTCACCCGCTGCTGCTCATCAGGCGACAGGTCGATCTGGTAGTGCTCGCAGATGTGGTCAAACAGGATGCACGACTGCTCCTCGTGCTCCCTGCTTTGGTAAAGTCAAACAAGAGACAGTCAGTCGAGACACCAATGGCAGCATGGGGCGCTGGCCGCAAATGCAGAGCACGCTGCTCACACACGCTGCCCACACGTGCAGCATGCAGAGTGCAACAGAAACGCACCAGTGCTGCCCCGGGGGCAGCACGCGGGGCACCAGCTCGCTCTCAAATGCATGGGAGAAGGGGCCATGGCCTAAATCGTGGCACAGCCCCGCCACCTGCACAACCAGCGGAGCAACATGGGTTGGTGCCATCGTGGCAGCGTGCCACTTGCCCCTGCCCCTGAGCCAAGCAGGCACGAGCATGCAGGCTAGCGGAAGAGCAGCAACTAAATGCAGCAAAGCATTCACCTCCAGCACCAGCAGGTCTGAGTCGCTCAGCGCCAGCTCCGGCTGCTTGGCAGCCAGGCGCAGCGCAAACTCCTGCAGTCCTGGTGCTGAGTTATCGTCAGATTTAAAAACTTGAAAGATTTGAGTCATTCGGCCATGCTCGTCAGGTGAGTGATATGCGAGCAGCCCCACCAACACCTCTACTGCCAACCGCATGGGAAGCAGGCAGCCGCGGCAGCAGTGCACATGCAAGCATGCTGACATGATGCAGTTGCCTCGGCAGGTGCGGCTGCTTGCCTTGGCGCGGTGGGCCACTCCTAGTGAATGCGCGAATCGTGTGTGGGTGGCGCCTGGGTACACATACTCTGCAGCACAGGAGGGCAAATGGACACAGCAGTTGATACTTGCAAAAGTACAGCCGGCCGCACAGGAAGGCTGGCATGCAGTGCAATCATGCGCACAGCTGTGGGGCAGAAAGCAGTCGCTCCCTGCGCACACAAGCAGACGCTGCCGCCCCTGATTCCCCCCGCGCAACAAACAGCAGACCTGCGGTGCCCAGCTGCTTCAGGTAGCGCAGCCGCTGGAAGATGGGAGTGTCCACAATCGACACCGCCACCGCGCTGAGCCTCACATAGTCGCCTGCGCGCATTGTGTGCGCCAGATGAGAGAGCCAGGCGGCAGCAGGGTAGCAATGGCGGCGTAGGCGGCGGCGGCAGAGTGGCGGCGGCAGCGGCAGAGTGCAGCGCCGTAGCGCGCGGCGCGGTACGTTTAGATGGATCTATGGGAGCTGAGCTTGCCTGTGACGGCGTTGTCTCTGTACTTCTTGGCCTCCTTTGAGCGGGGCCCAAGTGACATGGGCGCACAGCGCGCCCAGGGCGCTTCTGACGCCTTGCAACAGAACAGGAGAGAATATACAAGCCGCACAAACTGCCGGCGAGCAGCGATCGCCTCCCAGCTGACCTGATGCGGCGGCGCCGCTGCACCCGCCGCCCGTGGCACCGCTGTGTACACTGTGGCACAACTTGGTGAGAGAACACAGCAGGAAAGCCGTCTACCGATTCGCATCACAACTCATGCTGCCTGCTCAATTCCCAAGGCTAGCACTCTTTACAGAACATTTGGCAAAAGCGCAATCCAAGCAGTGCGGATCAGCTGGGGCCGCATTACAAAGACTGCCAACAGAGCTTGAACGGGTGAACAGGCAGAGCAGCGACATTCCACACAGCATGCGGCAAGCAGAGTGAGGGTGAAAAAACAAGCACACACTGCGGCTGCAGACAGCTCTTTCAGGGTACGGGGGATATGGGCAGCGGTTGACAGGACGGGGCGGGAGTCAAGCAGGGGCTTCAAGAGCAGTACAGCTCGGTGGCGCAACGCAAGAAACAGTGTGGGCCTGCGGGCGCGATGCACAAGAGGCCTGCATGCCAAGCACCAACCGCATCAAACCGAGTTGATAAAACGTTCAAATCCATCAAAGGACCAGAAGCTGATCTCCAAGCCCAGGCGGCGGCGGGCCAGCCACGCCACATGTGCTGCGAAATTGCCCGAGTCGAAGGCCCGCCCTTTTCCATCAAAGCACGCACGGCGCAGCGGCGGGTGCTGTGCCAGCCAGTCAAAGAAGGCAGCGGCTGCAGGGGAGGTCCAGTCGACTTCCGTTTCGGAGCAGCCGGCCTTCAGAACCTCCAGGGCGGCGGCAGCCTGCAGAGCGGCCGTGCTGCTCACCAGCCCGCAGATAGGGTAGTGCAGCCAGCGCAGGCTGGCCAGCCAGGGTCCGGCAGGCAGCGGCGGGGTGGCAATGTCATCACCAGCCTGCAAGCGCAGGTGGCAATGCTGCAGGTTGGACAGGCCTGCCAGCGCCGCGGGCACCGCAACGTCGTCCGTCATAAGAACCTGCAGCAAGGGGTGGAGCCGTGACAACGTGTAATCGCTCAGGCAGCATTCCCAGCATTTCCGGCTGTGGCAACTGCAAGCTGCACACCTCAGTGCCTCGCCATTCCCACGTGCGACACAACTGGGTGGCTTCCCCCAAAGCAGCGGCCCTGTAAATGCTCACCAGGCGGCTGAGGTGGCGCAGGTGCGGCAGCGCAGCGCTGAGCACCGCATCAGTACCGTGCGGGTCGCAGTCCCACAGCCTGAGGTCCCGCAGCTGCGTCAGCGCCGACATGCTGCCTGTGAGGTATCCACTCTCGATGTCCAGGCTCGTGAGGCTGCCGTTGAGGCGGGACAGCACGCCCAGGCTGGCTGGTGAGTATTGGCAGCTGTCCAGGGACAGGCTGGCCAGCCGCGGCAGCTGGGCCACCTGCAGTCGAGGGGGCGGAGCAGAAGCAAGATGGGACTGGGTCACAAAGCCCTGGGAGGCTAAAGCACAGTGGAGGAGCTTTAGAACTTGCTGCTGCTGCCAAAGTCCCACACCACCGTCGATTGACAAGGGCTTCAGCCCACTTGCCTGATGAGGGAATGCGTCCAGGGAGTCAAACTGAAGGGTCACCGACTCAATTCCCGCAGGCAAGCGCGTCCCGGCAGGCATGATGATGTCGCCTTCGAGTGTCAGAGCACTCAGGGCCGTCAGAGCGCTGATGACTGGGGAGATGTGCAGGGGTTCGCCGTACGGCTGGGAATCCAGGCACAGCCGCCGCAGCGAGCGCATGGCGGCCAGCCAGTCGGAGCTGCGGATGCAGCCGCTGGCGCTGAGCTCCATCAGCTGTCCCCCCACACCCGCTATCGTCAGGCAGGCTGCAGCAGCTGCCACCGCAGCGAGCTCGCCCTCTCCTGTGCTGTCTGCGCAGCGGACCGTCAGCCGCTGCAGGTGCCTGCCATGCTGCGCCAGAAAGCCCGTGAATGAGCGCACCGCCGGCACATTTTGCAGGTCAACCACATGCATCTCCCGCAGCAGTTCAGGGCTGCAGGCTGCTGCTGCCAAGCGCTTGCAAGCCAGCGACACGGGGCCCAGCCTGCAGCAGTTAGGACAGCAGGTGATCACGTGCCGCAAGGGCGGTGGCGGCGGCAAAGGGGCCGGCAACCACAGCGGCCTGCCGACTACTTGATTTCAAGTATTGCATGTTCGCCCTCCCTCGTCTGAGCCGCCCAGGCCCCGGGGCGCACCGCTGCTTCAGGTCGAGGAAGCCCAGGCACTTGGCGAGCACCGCCTCGGGCAGCTCGTTGATTTTCACAGCTTTCACCGCGGCATCAGCCTGCTGAGTAGCTCGGATGCTGCTGCGGGGCGCCATGGCGGCCGAGCGAGGGAGGAACTCGCTGCCTGGCTGCCGGCAGCGGCAACAGGCACGCAATATGCTGCGGGCAGCTTGCACTTCAACAATGGCATGTCCGAGTGGCTGATACAACTGGATCACTATAGACCGCCCTCTGTACATGCACAACCAGGAACTGTGCTGCCGTACTCCCTGGGGGGCCATCGAGGCGCTGCGATACGGCTGTGATTTGCTGCGACTCGCCAGATGCAGCCCCCGCATCCCAGCTGAGATGATGCTGTTGGCACAGGCACACACAGCGTTTCAACATGTGCACAAAAGCTATGAACACACACAATGGCTGGACAGCATGGGGGCTGGTTGGGAGCCACGTTAGACAAGCAGGCACACCAGCAGAGGGGAGAGGGAAGGAGCAGGCTTCGCAAGCAGAAGAAGAGTGGCAAAACAGGGGAGGTGAAGAAAGTTCAGTGGCCAACATCGGCGCCCAGTGGGACATTACGTGAGCATGTGAAAGAGGAAGGCGGAAACTTTGCGCAGAGGCATGGAGGGCAGGAACGCTGCAACGGCGGCACCAAAATGTTCTTTGGGCCAGCAGCCATGAAGCATCAAAAGCAGGGCACGCCCCGCACGGACTCGCTTGCACTAAATCACTTCCAGCATATGCGGGACTTCGTCAAAGTTGAGGAAGCGCAGGTCTAAGCCGGGGCGGCGGCGGCACAGCCGGGCCACTTGCGCCGCAAACAATCCCGAGTTGAAGGTCCGCCCTGCTGGATCCAAGTACACGCGGCGCAGCGGCGGGTGCTGCGCCAGCCAGTCAAAGAAGCTGGCAGCGGCGGTTGAACGCCAATTGATTTCCAGAGAGGAACTGCCAGTTTCCAGAAACTCGAGGGCGGCAGCGGCCTCCAGCGTGGCTGTGCTGCTCACCAGCCCATCAATATTGTAACGCAGCCAGCGCAGGCTGGCCAGCCAGGGGCCAGCAGGTAGCGGCGGGGAGGCAACGTTGTTGCCAGCATAAATGTACAGGCAGCAGCGTTGCAGGCTGGACAGGCCGGCCAGCGCCGCGGGCACCTCATCGTCTTCTGTCAGGACGACCTGGAACAGGGGTGCAACCAGGGCATCGTAACCACTGTACTGGGCAAGCATTCCAGCTGCTGCAAGCACTGCTGCAAGCAGTGCCCATCAGCACCCTCGCCATCCAATGTGCGACAATCCCGGCTGATAGTCCTTAGAAGGCAGCAACATGTCAGCGTGCCTCACCAGGCGTGTAAGCTGGCGCAGGTGCGGCAGCGCAGCGCTGAGCACCGCATCGTCTCCGCCCGGGTTGCAGTCCCACAGCCTGAGGTCCCGCAGCTGCATAAGCGCCGCCAGGCTGCTAGGGATTGTTCCGCAATCGACGTCCAGGCGGGTCAAGCTGCTGCTGAGGCGCGAGAGCGCACCCAGGCTGTCTGCTGAGAAGCTGCAATTGCAAGTGGCAAGACTGGCCAGCCGAGGCAGGTGGGCCACCTGCAGCCAGGCGCATGCAACGTTAATACAGGTTCGAATCACAGACTGGCCTAGGACAATGGGTTTGCAGCATCTTGAATCCACTTACGGACATGCTTGCAAGCACCGCGCCACTTGCCTGCTCGGGAAAGCTGTCGGAGCAGTCCCATTGAAGAGTTACGCACTCGAGGGAGGCGGGCAGGCGCGTGCCAGCAGGGATGATGGAGTCTCCTTCCAGTGCCAAACTACTCAAGGCCGTCAGACTGCTGATCTCTGGAGAGACATGCAGGTCTGTTTCGAGTGGCCGTGCCTCCAAGTGCAGCCGCCGCAGGGAGGGCATGGCGGCCAGCCAGTCGGAGCTGCGGATGCAACCAATGGCGGTCAGCTCTGCCATCTGGCCCCCTGCACCTGCTGTCATTAGACAGGCCGTCACAGCGCCCGCTGCGATAGCCTCGCCCTCTCCTGTGCCGTCCTCACAGCAGACTATCAGCCGCTGCAGGTGCCGGCCGTGCCGCGCCAGGAAGGCTGCTAACGACCGCACGGCCGGCAGGTTTGGCAGCTCACCCACATCCATCTGCCGCAGCAGTTCGGGGCTGCAGGCTGCTGCTGCGAAGCGCTTGCAGGCCAGCGACGCAGGGCCCAGCCTGCAGGCTGCTGCTGCGAAGCGCTTGCAGGCCAGCGACGCAGGGCCCAGCCTGCAGGCTGCTGCTGCGAAGCGCTTGCAGGCCAGCGACGCAGGGCCCAGCCTGCAGGCTGCTGCTGCGAAGCGCTTGCAGGCCAGCGACGCAGGGCCCAGCCTGCAGCAATTGCAGCAATTGGACAGCAGGTGATCACGTGCCGCAAGGGCGGCGGCGGCGGCAAAGGGGCGGGCAACCACAGCGGCCTGCCGATTCGGATTTAGAGCACTGCACATGACTGCCCTCGCACATAGGAGCCGCCCAGGCCCTGGGGCGCACCGCTGCTTCAGGTCGAGGAAGCCCAGGCACTTGGCGAGCACCGCCTCGGGCAACTGAGTGATTTTGAAAAAACGTGCTGCAGGCGCAGCCTGCTGAGCAGCACGGGCGCGGCTGCGGGGCGCCATGGCGGCCGAGCGACTGCAGACCTGGCTGCCTGGGCTGCCTGTGGCGCTGTATGGCACGGTAATCGATAGAGGTCGCTTCCCTCACTGCATCAGAGGCCGCCTGGGCGCGGCCGAGCAGGGCGGCAGCCGCCGCCCCAGCGTGGCGAAAGCGGCGGCAGCGGCCACTGCGAGGCGTGAAGCGCCCCACGGGAAGCATGATGTTCTGTTGTCCGACCTTTTGCTGTCTAGATGCACACGTGGATAGCCACGACTTGTTCTAGGCAGCGGCATTACGCAGACGGCAGGTGTGCAGACGAGCCATGCGGCAGCGCTTCACCGCCTCAACGTGCCGAGCACCCGGCAGCGGCAACAGGCACGCAATATGCTGCGGGCAGCTTGCACTTCAACAATGGCATGTCCGAGTGGCTGATACAACTGGATCACTATAGACCGCCCTCTGTACATGCACAACCAGGAACTGTGCTGCCGTACTCCCTGGGGGGCCATCGAGGCGCTGCGATACGGCTGTGATTTGCTGCGACTCGCCAGATGCAGCCCCCGCATCCCAGCTGAGATGATGCTGTTGGCACAGGCACTTCAACAATGGGCATGTCGAGCTGCTCGAGCGTGGCATGGGAGCAATGCGGGGCGGACGAGGTGGGTGCACAAAAGCAGAGAACGCAATCGCAGTGCCCAATGAACACCGGTACAAATGGGAGAACAGAAACAGGTCAAAATCAGGCAACTACAATGAGGGGGCGTGCATGAAGTACAGCCAATGCGGCCCAGGAGTGAACAGCGCAGTGCACAGTCACTCCAAGCCCATGAGCTGCATGAAAGACACCTCTGCGGCAGGAAGGCCCCGGCCTGTGCACTGCACCTGCAGGCCTGGACGGCTGCGCCGCAGCTGCGCAAGGCGCTCCAAAAACACCTGGGAAAGGGGCGCCGTGCGGGTGATTCGAAACCTGAAGCATGTGTGGCGCAGCGGCGGGTGCCGCGCCAGCCAGTCAAAGAAGGCGGCGGCAGCGGGGGAGCGCCAGTCTGTCGCAGGGGGCTGCAGCTCCGGTTCCAAAGGGTCACAATCCGTCTCAGCATCGAACTCGCTGCTGCAGGACTCCAGCAGCTCCAGGGCAGGCGCAGCCCGCAGCACTGCCGAGCTAGCAATTAGGGTGTCTTGGTCTGCTGCCAGCCAGCGCAGGCCGGCCAGCCAGGGGCCGGCAGGCAGTGCGGCAGCAGCGAGCTCTCCTAGGTAGCAGCGCTGCAGGCGGGGCAGGCCCGCCAGCCCTTGCGGCAGGGCCAGATCCTCCACCTCCAAAATCTGCGAGGCGGGAAGGAGGCGGGAACCAGCGGAAGCCTGTTCATGACCAGCAAAAAGGGGGTCAATCGGACGAGACAGTGCACCACCCAGGCGCAGCTGGCGTGCCTTTGCTGCTGCACGCACGAACTAGAGCCTTCTCTGACGTCTTCCAAACAACACCACCCTCACATGGCTGGAAGGCAGGCATGGGCAAAGCATGGCCAGACCAGGGACGGGCAGGTGGGCAGGGCGCCCCATACTGCATCGCGCTCACCAGGCATGTTAGCTGCAACAGGTTTGGCAGCGCGGCAGCGATGGCACCGCCACGGTCGTCTGCTTCGCTACAGTCGCGCACGCTCAAGTGCTGCAGCCGCGTGAGCGCCGGCAGGGCGGCCGGCACGCTGCAACAGGTGAGCTGCAGCCGCGTCAAGCTGCCAGCCAGGCGTGACAGCGGGGCCACGCTGGCTGCTGGGAGGTCCATTGATTCGAGCTCCAGATCTGCCAGCCGCGGCAGCTCAGCCATCTGCAGGCAAGGCAGGAAATCGCAAGCGGCGTTGAAACGAAGGCGAGGGCGAGGGCACTACAAGTAAAGCGGCATGCGGTGCCAAGAAGAAGGCAAGCGCAGCAGGTGCACAGCTAACCACAGCATGCATGCAAGCATGGCTTGGGTCGCAGGCGAAGCAGCTTGGGTTGGGCAGCAAGGGCCGGCTTGCCTGCTGCGCCAAATCCGCTGTTTTGGAGATTGACAGGTGGAGGTGCGTGATGGACGGCGGCAGCTGCACACCGTCTGCAAACTCAGTGTTGCTGCCCTCAGCCGCTAGGCTTTCTAGATTTGTGAGAGCGCTGATGGCGGGTGAGATGGTCAGCGGTGCGTCCCACTGCCACGAGTACAGCTGCAGACGCCGCAGCGAGGGCATGGCGGCCAGCCAGGCGGTGCCGCCAGGGGCGTGCAGTTCCAGCTCCCGCAGCTGCCCTGCAGCACCCACAGCGGGCATGCAGGCTGCAATGGCTGCCGCTGCGATTTCCTCCTCATCCTCCTCTTCACCCTCCTCTTCAGGGTCACAGTCCATGATGAGCCGCCGGACATGGCGGCCATGCCGCAGCAGCCAGGCCAGGAAGGAGCGCAGCAGCGGGAGAGTGTCCAGCGACCAGACCTCCACTTCACGCAGCAGCTCGGGGCTGCAGGCTGCTGCTGCAAAGCGCCGAGAGACCAGCGCCACCACCCGCTGCCTGCGTGGGGGAGGCAGGCGGCAGCGCAGCGGCGGGAGTGAGCAGTGATGCTGCCGTCGCAAGCTCAAGTGTTCGATCGTCGATGGCTGCTCGGCAGCATCGCAGCAGCGCACCGGGTTTTCAAGCTCAGGTGGCTCAGGCACCCGATGAGCAGCTCGTCCGGCAGGTCGGCAATGCTGCAGACTGCAGCTGCATCTGAGGCGATCTGCCCAGCGCTGCTGCTGGCCGCCATACCGGCCGGGCAGCAGTGGAGGTCGCCGTCTGGGGGCTTAACGAAAGTGGAAGCAGCAAATTGTGCACGGTAAGCTACAACGGATGTGATCTGAACGCCGAACCCAGGCCTGGACACCGCCGCCGCCCCAGCGCAGCAGGCAGCGTTTGGCCTGCCTGTCAAGTCTTGCAACAGGTGCCAATGGAGGGAGGTGCAGCTTGGCATCTGGCGGTGCGCATGAAACCAGTTAGGACCTGACCAGTACTACACACAACTGCCCACCCACAGGAATTGCATCTCCCAGCTGGCCTAATGCGATGGCGCGGTGCCTGCCGCCCACCAGAGCCCGAGCGATTTCAACAAAACAGCTTACAATGCGACGGCGCAGGCACAGCCATACCAAAAGGGAAAATGCAGTAAACATGAGCATTAGGTGGGTGAGAGCATGCAATTGAAGCAATGCTAGACGGTGAGCACCGCATCGCAGGAAAGGGCACAAGGTGGCGTGAAGCACAGTGCAGCTGGGGGAATCAAAATGATGTGGGAAGGCAGGATGCTCAAGCGCGTGACAGGCTTGGAGGTATGGGTGTGGAAAGAGGGGGGCTCAACAGAAAATGAGGCATGGAGGGCAGCACTAGTGTGCACTTGCAATGAAGATCAACATGCAAAAGTAGTTCACAGCACCTGTTCGTTGTTAGAATTCGCAGCCGAAGGCACTCACATCTAGAGATGGGCGGTGGCGCCACAGCTGCATTATGTGTGCCGCAAAATAGCCTGTGTTGAACAGCCGCCCATGCGTTACGTCAAAGAACACACAGCGCAGCGGCGGGTGCTCCGCCAGCCAGTCAAAGAAAGCAATAGTGGCGCGGGAGTACCAGTTGATCAGTTTGGCGAAACGGGAGTTGCCAGCACTCAGGAACTCTAGGGCGGCAGCATTCTGCAGGACGGCGGTGCTGCTAATCAGGCCGCCGACGTTATAGTGCAGCCTGCTGAGGCTCGCAAGCCAGGGGCCAGCGGGCAGCGGCGGGGCGGTATCATCCCTTAAAACATGGAGGTCCAGGGAGCAGAGTTGCAGCTTGGACAGGCCCGCCAGCGCCGCAACCACCTCAAAGTCTGCTGTTTGGATGTTCTGCAGCACAGGTGCAGTTGCAGCAAGGATCTGAGTGGCAGTTCAGGCTTTGTTTGCAAGACACAGCAATTCAGGATGGTGCAACTCAACCGCAGGTAACCGTATGCTCACCAGGCGCGTGAGCTGGCTCAGGTGGGGCAGCGCAGCGCTGACCAGTCCCTCTTGTGGCATGTACGAGTCCCGCAGCTTAAGGTCCTGCAGCTGCGTCAGCACCGACAGGCTGCCTGGCATCCATCCGCTGCCAATGTCCAGGCGGGTGAGGCTGCCGCGGAGGTGCGACAGCTGGTTCACGCTGGCTGATGAGTAGTTGCATGCGCTCACACACAGGCTGGCCAGCAGCGGCAGCTGGGCAACCTGCAGTGAGGGGGGCAGGGGGGTGGGAAAGATGCATGAGAAAACACAAGATAAATGATGGTTCATACTTTCAGAAATCCACAAATCACCTCGCTTGCTTGCAAGCACACTTGCCTGGCCAGGAATGGCGGCAGAGGGGTCGCGCGAAAGGGCCAAGCACTCGATGGAGGCCGGCAGGTGCGTGCCGGCAGAGAATGTGATGGCCCCTTCAAGTTCCAGCTCACTCAGGGCCGTCAGAGAGCTGATGGCCGAAGACACGTGCAGCGGCGAGCTGTGTGGCTGCGAGTACAGCTGCAGCCGTCGCAGCGAGGGCATCGCAACTAGCCACTCGGTGCTGCGGATGCTGCCGCTGGCGCGGAGCTTGGAAAGCTGGCCTCTTGCACCAGCTGCCGACAGGCAGTCTGCGGTAGCTGCCGCTGCGGCAGCCTCGCCCTCCGCTGTGCCGTCATGGCTGCTGATTGTCAGCCGCTGCAGGTTTTGGCCATGTTCCGCCAGAAAGCTCGTGAACGAGCGCATGGCTGGCAAAGTTCGCAGCACCACATTGGCCTCCCGCACAATGGAGAGGAGGGCTGCAGCTTTGAACTGCTTGCAGACCAAGGACAAAGGGCCGAACCTGCAGCAGTTTGGACAATGAATGAGTGATGCAGGAGCGATGCAAGGGAGCCCTGCGGCTCCCCTGCAAGGCGAGTCTGCCGCCGCCATGCCAAGGCGACCGCCCGCAAAAGGCCGCGGCTCCAGCACCTGTTATCTGTGATCCTGCGGCGTTTGCCATCCCTCAGTGCAAGCCTGAGGCGCACCGCTCCTCCAGGTCCAGGAAGCTCAGGCAGTGTGCAAGCTCCGCCGGGGAAAGAGCCGTGATGTTCACTGTTGCTGGTGCTGGTGCGATGGTGTTCGCTCGCTCGTGGGAACCGCGGACTCGGGTGCGGCGCGCCATTGCGCCGTGGAGCTCGCTTGGTTTAACAGCAACGCGCCGGGAAAGGTTGGAAGGGAGTATGTCAAGCCGGCTTCACGCACTTGCCTGCGGGCAGTGCCGTGCAGTGTCGTGCCGTGCCGTGTCGTGCCGTGCAGTGTCGTGCTGCATTGCATCGCGGCCAGTGGGGCGGCGGCGATGCCAGCCACCCATTTCACGCAGAGCCTGTATTCATCGAGGAAATGGAGAACTCGAAAACGGCATCTAACGATACACTTGGCAACAGGTGGGGTCCGGCCAGCGCTGGCTCCCCAATGGCAATGCCGGTTGCTTTTCAAAATGCCTGCCCGCACCAATCAGCTCAGCCAGCAATTTGCATGGAGGCTGCAGTTCTCAAGCTCTGCAGTTCACAGGAGTAGCAAAACTGACAGACCACAATGCATCATTGACACATGCATCACAGTGGATAGCTGGGGGCAAGGGCCTCGAAGGAGGCAGAGCAAAAGCGGCTAGCAAATGGCACGTTGGAGGCAAGGCAGAGCGCAAGCAGGGCAGGTGATAACCAGGCCCGTAGAGCACGGTCGGCAGGGAGCAGCTTCTGGCACCTGTCAGCACCTGCCCTGCAACCAGCCGCAGCCAGCCCTCGCAGCCTGAGCTACTGAGCCTACACTGCGCTGCGCCTCGCGCACTCATTTGCAGGCGCATTTCTTGCTGTGCCATGCCATGCTCGCTGCAGCCGACGTTGCCCCAAGCCAGCGCCAGCCGTCTCAGCCCAGCACTCGCTTTGCAGACGCCTTGATCGCGGCCACGGCCTTTTGTAGGTCGGCATGCGTGTGGGCTGCGCTGATGGCCACCCTGCACAAGTGCCAGGAGAGGGGAAGCAGGCCAGGGCTTAGCAGAGCGACCTAAGACCTCTCCGATGCCCACAACATGAACGCTGCCAAGCAGCGGGAGGTTGCCACACAACAAGCTCTCCACCCAAGCGCCAAACACACAGCAGTGGCTATCGCCGATAGCAGGTGAGGGCGCGACTGGACTGGCCTCCCTTGCAATGCAGCAAACATCCGTTTTCATAACAAAACCAGAACAGCGCACCGGATGCTGGGCGGGGGGCGGGCGCGCTCGAGCTTTGAGTAGCGGGCCAGCGCCAGCAGCACCCCCTCCTTAGCCAGGCAGTCGTCCACCAGGGCTTGTAGCCGCTCATCGCCGGCGGCGTACTGCGTGGGACAGGAAGGTGTGGTGGCGGCAGCTGGAGTGTAGGCAGAGCCAGCAGCTGGAGCAAGACACCGCCAGCAGCGGCGGCAGCTCCCAGGAAAGCTGAGCAGGCGGGGCTGGTCCAGCAGCATGCTGCACAGAGGCAGATGCCTTGCACAGAGGCAGCTGCCAAGGCGTCTGCACCCACAGGCGCAACAGCAGCGCACCTGCTCGGGTGGCGGCACCGGGTGCAGGCGCAGGTGCACCAGTGGCGACACCTCATCGGCCTCGCCGCCCACGACCGCCAGGTGTGGGATGGCGGCCGCCAGCTTCCTGCGCCAAGGAAGCAATGCAACAGAGGATTGGAGATTGAAGTCTAGGATGCAAGAAGAGATCGAGGTCTACAGTGCAACGATGTACGGAGGCACAGCATCTGCTGCAGGATGCGCCTGTGCTCTGCAGGTCTGGGCTGCGCCGTGGCTTCGCCAGCAATGCTGCCCACTCCAGCCAGCCCTCGCATCGCAGCCCCACAGGCTGGGCCACCGAATCAAAGCGGCCCGCACCTGAACTTGCGCGCGTTCTCTTGCACCGTGGGTATGAGCTCGCTGCCCTTGGACTCCAGTACGTCCAGCGCGCAGATGCCGGCTGCAACAAGGGAGGCACATCATGCGACGAATGTGTCGATGTGAGCTGGCTGTCACTGGGTTCAGCACATCCAGCGCGCAGATGCCGGCTGCAGCCGAGGTGCACCACAAGGCAGCAGCGTCAATCAACTGGCAGGAATGGCAGCAGCGAGGCGGAAATGCATGCAGCAGTGGTGGCATTTCTGTTGCGCTCCAGCCCTGTCAAGTGCACAGCAACCCGGCGCACCGGTGGCCAGGAAGGGCGGCAGCGAGGCGGAGAAGCAGTAGCCCAGGCCCGACAGGCGCTGGTGGTCCACGATTTCGCGGTCCCCCGCGCAGAAGCCGCCGATGGAGGCCAGCGAGTTGCCTGTTGGGGAGGTTGGAGGGGAAGGGTAGGACAGAGGGGGATTGGGCCAAGTTGCCAACGGGCGCTATGCAATGTAGCAGGAATCGCCAGTCTATGAAACCGCAAGCGAGCGTGTCATGTCAAGCTTGGCTGTGCGTAAATAGAGCCAAGGGCCCTTGAAAAACTCACCCATCGAGCCGCCCACAATCTCCACATCCTCCGCCGCGCAGCCAAAGTGCTCGGCGGCGCCGCGGCCGCGCGCCCCCAGCACGCCCAGCGCCACGCTCTCATCCACAATCAGGCGGTACTTGTAGCGCTGCACATCAGGGAAGGCAAAGGGCAAATGCGGTGTGACCTGCTGTAGGGCGGTACTTGCAGCACTGTTGCAGGGCAGGGAGGGGTGATAGACAAGGCATCAGGGCGACCCATGTGCGCCGGCACATGGTCCGTGTGCTGTGTCTCTGCGCAGCTGCCCACACTGCAGCCTAGCCACTGCACTTGGATGGACCACCCCGCATGCAACCATCACCCCCAGTCCTCACCTCCTTCAGCGCCTTGATGCCGTCAATCGGCGCCAGCTCGCCGGTGTTGGCGTAGATGCCCTCCACCACGATGAACCGCCGGTTGAGCGGCTTCCTGCGGGTTGTGCAACATGGCAGGTGGCACCAGCGCCACTCATCTCCTGTCGATGCCCAAGCTGCAACGTTCTCAGCAGCATCAAAGTCTCTGCCCCACACCCGCCGCCTTGCAACAAGGCAACGCAGCCCCACCCCCCAAGGCCACCTGTGCCGCCGGTCTGCCTCCGCCTGCTCCTTCAGCAGCCGCTCCAGGTCCTGTGGGCAGCAGATAGGGGCAGAGGGGCGCTGGTGGCACCAAGCTACAGCCAAACGGGCAGGCTGGATGAGTTCTGGGGATGTCCATGGCTGCAGACCAAGCCAAGCTGCATGAGCATTACCAGCCCCCAAGCTTGCGGGCATGGTGCACAGCTGCAACATTTCCAGTTGGAGGCGTGCCATGCCGGCCACCCTCGCTCCCAGTTGCATGCAAGATAGGCCATGACTGAAGGCAAAGGGTGTGCACCCTCCCTCCCCACCTGCAGGTCGTTGTGCTTGAAGAAGCGGACCTTGGCGCGCGACAGGTGGGCGCCGTTCTGGATGCCGTAGTTCACGCCCTGTGTTGAAGGGGGAGTGCACATAAAACCGGGGCCACTCACACTACAGGGTGAAACATTCGGCATGGCCAGTATGCTTGCAAGCAGGCCGCACACATCAGCACGCCCCAGAGGCGACAGCACATGCCCGCAATCAGTGCAACATGCAACCCCAGCACACCTCATCACAAAGAATCAGGTCCTTCACCGCGGAGTCCAGTGCACCGACTGAGGCCAGTGCCAGAGGCAGGCAGGTAGCAAGAAGCGCACCTCATCACAGAGAATCAGGTCCTTCTTGCTGGCAAAGGCGGGGATGATGGAGGGCAGGGTGGCCAGGTCGTAGCTGTACAGAATCGCCTCCTCGCTGCCCATGAAGCGCGCCAGGCGCTCCTGCAACAGGGTGCAGATGGGAGGCAGTTTCAGGCAATGGCAGTGAGTAAAAGCCGCACAATGAGCCTCCTTGCTGCCCATGAAGCGCACCAGGCGCTCCTGCGAGAGCAAGCCACACCATAGCACAGTGCAGCAGCTTCACGTAAGGGCAGTGGGAACACAATGGCAGCCAGCCTATGAACTAGCAAACGAAGCCAACCGCAGCAGTGGCCAAAGAGCCAAGCCAAACCCACCTCCAGCTGCAGGTGCACGTCAATGGTGCCATAAAAGCCGCGAGGGCCGCAGCTGCCCACGCCGTACTTCTCGATCGTGCCGTGGCACGCCTCCCGGATCTGCAGGCGAGAGGCAGGCCAAGCATGCCAGCGCAGGTTACACACTGCGTCTGTTCACCCGTTGCAGCATGCGCAGCAGGCCACTGCAGTGACACCCAGCTGCCCAGCCGCCCTCTCTGGCACTTCTGCACAGTGAGCTTAATAGCCGGAGGCCAGCCAGGCAGCACAGCAAGCAAGCGCACCTCGCTGCTGCCCGCGATGCCCAGGAAATTGAGGGAGCTCATGTCCAGGGCGGTTTTGCCGTTCACCACCACCTGAGAATGAGCAGCGCATGACAACCATGAGAAATATTGCATTAAGCAGCAGCGAGCCAAGAACAGCAGGGCCATTCACCACCACCTGCGAGTGAGCAGCGGCGCATCGCATTCAACAAATGCCATGGCCTTAACACCTTGCTGCAGCCGCATCACATGATTGGGCAGCAGGCTTAACTTGACACCCTGCCCTCCAGGCTGCCTGCACAGCATGCAGCTGCAAGTGGCGTGCATCTGCTGGGACGTGCCTGCAACAACCGCCAACGCACGTGGTGCAACACCCGCTGCATGCCACCCTCCTGCACACTGCCCCACCTGGGTGCCCGTCTGGCTGCTGATCACAGGCTCCTTCCAGGCCGCTTGTGCCGCGCTGACGGGCGGGTACAGCGGCTCCGGCTCCCACTCCTCGCACAGCTCATCGATTTCCTGCAAGGAATGAACAAGAAACAACAAAGCATGAATGCGACAGGGATGCAGGGTGTGCATCAGGGCAGGCATGAGCGGCAATTTGGCAACGGCGTTCATACCGCAGAATAAAGGTGCCGCAAAATGGCAGCACGCCCAGCAGCAGCACCAGGATTGGTAGCAGCAGGCAGCAGCGGCAGCAGCATGAGCAGCAGTGGCAGCAGCAGCACGGCAGCAGCATGTGCAGCAGCGCACCTGCTCGGTCAGCGGCCCCTCCTCGTCCTTGCTGGGCCGGAAGGTGCCCTGGAGCAGCAGGAAGGAGATGACGACCAGCAGCGAGGCCTCCACCACCAGGTGGCCCTTGTGCTCGATGAAGGCAGCCGGGTGCCAGACGCCGCCGGGGGCCAGCAGCGCCCAGGCATCCACCGCCGCCGCGTGCACAGCACCCAGCTGCGGCGCTGCCTGCCGCGCCGCCGGCACAAACGAGGCGGCCAGCACGGCCGCCGCCAGGAGCAGCGCGTGCGTGATGGTCCAACCCAGGACCGCGCCCACGCCGCGTGACCGCGCCATTGGGCTACTGCTGCTGCTGCTAGGGGCGGGTCGCTCGCCGCCGCCGCCGCCCGTTGGGTGGCGGTGAGGTGAGAAGTGCGGGGCCCCGCGCGGCGCCGATGCGTCCGCCGCCCCTGTGCAGGGGTGAGCCGAGGGGGCTGCTAGCTGCCTGGGCAAGCTGGCAGGACGCCTCCCCCACCGCAAGTGGAGCCGTGCAGGCGGCGCGCGCTCCTGAATGCACGCCTGATGAAATGCTGTGCAGGCGGCGATCACCGTTTGGGCAAACCAAGCGCATTTTGTTTGACTCCCAGCAGGCCGCAGCAGCAGGTGGCAGGAGGGAGGCTGGCAGGGCTCAGGTGCGCAGCTAATCAGCGCATCGGCATCACAGATCGCTGGCTGGACCCCGCAAGCCGCCGCGCTTGAGCAGCCGAGCGCCCAGCGACCCGCGAGCACGGCCCAGCCTCGCCCCGCGCCCCCTGCCATGCACGCCTGAGGGCCCGGATCGCAAGCAGCGTGCGACAGCCAGCTGGTAGCGCGCGATGGCGGCGCCTGCGAACGGGCTGGCGGCAGGGCCAGAGGCCGTGTCGGCCCAGCTGATGGACTTTGGCCAGCCCCTCAATGTGGAGCTTCTGGATGCGTGCGTCGCCAGCTTCTACACCAGCGGCAGCAACCAGGAGGTGGGCAACTCGCTGCAGGCGGCCTGGGGGCCCTGGCTGCACCCCAGGCACAGCATTGCGCATGCATATGCCGCTAGCATGCGCTGATCGCGGCGCGCCCGCCCCCAGCTGCCGCCGCCGGCCAGTGGCGGCGGCGGCCAGGGCGGCGCCTGCCGGAAGTATCGCTGCTGGCCGCACCTGCAACCTGGCGTATCTCCAGCAGACCAATGCAGAGTGCGCAGTGCTGCTGCCCAAGCTGGCACTGCTTGTTTGCTGATGGCGCACCTCACCCCGCCCTGCCCGCAGCGCATGGCCGCCGAAGCGGTGCTTAAGAAGTTCCAGGTGCGAAGGCTGCCGTGTGCTGCTGCTTCTGCTCTCCTGCAGCTCTGCAGTATCATAAATATGCAGCTGGCGCTGCCAATGCTCTGTGATGCGGTGTTACTGCCGATGACATTATTTGATCTGTGGACCTCAGCCCACCGCACATGCCAAGCTGCCGGCGTTGCCGTGATACATACTTGGCTGCCGACTGCACTGCTGCTTTGCTGCAGGAGCACCCAGAGGCGTGGACGCGGGTGGACGCAATCCTGGAGTCGTCCAAGAACCAGCAGACCAAGTTTTTCGGCCTGCAGGTCCGCAGGGCGGCTGCTCCTTTGCTGCGCCTGCGGCTGTGCCTGAGCTGCACCTGCTGCCTGCGGCTGTTTACTGCTTTGCTGCTCACGGCTGCGGCCTGCGTTTCTGCTCGCTTGCTCCTCGTGCCGCTGCTGCCATTGTGCAAGTTGTTGCGGTGAAAGTGCCATGCATGTGCGCTTTGGAGCTGTTGACCACGTGTTGCATTACCGCTGCTGGGCTGGCAGCGCCGCTCGTCGGTGGCGGTATCATGCAGCAGCGTTCGCTCAAGGCGCAGCAGCGGGCAGCTGGACACCCAGTAGCGGCTGATCGGCGCTGCACTGTTGTGGCAGGAACGACAGCAATGGAGAGCAATGGGCTGGTGCAGCCGGAGCGCAGCCGGCTCATGCAGCCTGCATCACAAGTCCTTAACGTGGCACAGGCCTGCTGCCGGCATGTCACTGCTGTGGCGTATTGTCCTGCTGTTGAGTCTCGGACTCATCAGCCACTTTTGCTGCTCTCTCTGCCGCAGGTTCTGGAGAGCGTGGTGCGGACGCGGTGGGGTGCACTGCCGGATGCGCAGGTGCGTGCTGCGGCTCGCTGCTGCTGTGCCTGCTGTGCTGCTGTGCCTGCTGTGCTGCTGCGCTTCCCTGTGTACTTCTGAGCGCAGTGCGTTTCAGGCCAGGATGCTGGCTTATTGGGCTGGCTTGGCAAAGCAGCACTCTGCTGTGTTTCAGTAGTCTGGTGCATCGTGTGTGTTGTTGGGCTGCCATGCATTCCTGCCGCTCTGTCACCTTGCTTGATCTGCATTTTTTATGTCTTTGCCGCAGCGCGAGGGCATCAAGACCTACTGCTCCAACCTCATCATCAAGATCTCCACCGACGAGAAGGCCTTCCGCTCCGAGCGCACCTTCCTCAACAAGCTCAACCTGGTGGGTTGGCGTTGCCCTGCGTGATACTAGTGTGGTGGCGATTCGTCAATAAACGGTGGGGCCATGGAAGTTGGGTGTCCGAGCGCACCTTTCTCAACAAGCTCAACCTGGTGGGTTTGTTGCACTGTGTTGTTGCCAGCCAGTGCATTGCTGGGGGTGCATTCCCGCAACTGCCCTCTGGACCGTGTGCAGGTTCAACTGACCAACCTCTCTGCCCCACCCCATGCTCTGTGTTTCAGGTGCTGGTGGACATCCTGAAGCAGGACTGGCCCCACAAGTGGCCCACCTTCATCCCCGACATCGTGGGCGCATCCAAGTGAGGCGGGGTGCCTGGGCAGCTGGGAACGGCTGGTAGCGGCACGGCTGCTGCTTGCCAAGATGCCGGGCGTATCCTGTTTGCCAGGCTTTGCGTGCGACGGCGCAACCTTCTGCTCATCGTGCATGGTGAGCCTCTTTATGGTCCTGCGCAGGACCAACGAGACGCTGTGCGAGAACTCGATGGCCATCCTGCGCCTGCTGTCGGAGGAGGTGTTTGACTTCTCCAAGGACTCGCTCACCCAGGTAAATGGCTTTTGTTACTAGTGTTTGAGCTCTGCATGTTTGAGATGCGCTGGGGTTGTCAGGTTTACTGCCGGAGGAGGTGTTTGACTTCTCCAAGGACTCGCTCACCCAGGTGACTGTTTTACTTGTGCTCAGGGCCCATGCCATTCTGAGTCAAAAGCTTGGTTGCTTTTGGCGGCTGGCTTTCATCCCACCGATCACATTGTTGCATCACTCCAGCCCACACTGTTGCAAATGCAAACTCCACCCCCCGCAGGCCAAGACCAAGGAGCTCAAGTCCAGCTTCAACGAGCAGTTCTCGGCGGTGCACGAGCTGTGCCTCATGGTGCGCCGCGCTGTGCTGTGCCGTGCTGTGTCATGCTGTGCTGTACCGTGTCGGGCCGGGAGTGCTGCATTGCATGACCGATGCCTGTCGTGGTGCGCTGTGCAGTCCTGGTCATGGTGTGCTGTGCCGCGCTGTGGGGTCCAGCGCTGTGCTGCCATGCGTGGCCGACTGAAGGATAGCTAGTGAGCCTGCCTCTGAGCCTTTGCGTACGTTTCTCCAACCTGCCCCAGGTGCTCAATGCAACCCACAAGCCCGGACCTCATTTGCGCCACAGTGTGCATCTACGCATCACTATCATCTGCCCATCATTACCTAACTCGCAGGTGCTGAACGCGAGCTCCAAGCCAGACCTCATCCGCGCCACGCTGTCCACGCTGCACGCCTTCCTGTCCTGGGTGCCCCTGGGCTACATCTTTGAGAGCAACGTGACAGAGGTAGGTTGTACAGGACAGAAGGACATGTGGCGTTTCGCGGTTGTTTGGGGATGTGCGGGTTGGGGGGCCGCCAGCTGCACGCATGCCTTGTCGTAGACGCCTCGGCAGGCTGCATGTCCCTGCCCGACATAGCCGCCTCTTCTCCTCCCGCCCCTGCAGGTGCTGCTGCGGCTGTTCCCCCAGCCAGCATTTAGGAACATCGCTCTGCAGTGCTTGGCAGAGGTGCGATGCGGCAGCAGGGCTGCTGCGCTGCTGCAATGTAGTGGTTGCCGTGCTGCTGTGCTGCTGCAGATGTCGTAGCTTGCCGGCTGGGTTGGTACGCAAGCTTCACTGCATGAACTACGCCAGCCTGCCCTTCCTCCCTTCCCATGCGCAGATTGCGGCGCTGCAGGTGGGACCAGAGTACAACGCGCACTTTGCCACGCTGTACAAGTTCTTCACCGCGCAGGCAAGCTAGGTTTCTAGCAGTGGGAGGGTGTGAGAGTCACGGCTGACCGGCGCTCGGCGGATGCTTGGAATGCAGGAGCGCAACTGCGCTGAGGTGCTTGCTTTTTCCCGCAGTGAATCCTTGAAGGCATGGGGCTCCGGCGCGTCTGCCACTGCTAATTGCCCGTCATGGTGTGCCATATTTGTGTGTGCAGCTTGCGGCGCTGATGCCTCCCGGGACCAACATCCCAGAGGCGTACAGCAGGGGCAGCGATGAGGACCAGGCGTTTGTGCAGAACCTGGCCATCTTCCTCACAGCCTTCTTCCGCGCGCACCTCAGGTGGGACGTGGTACATGCTGCTATACACTGTTTTTTGCGGCATCTGGGTGTGTGCAGCAGTGCTGCGCATGTTACGAATGCAGGAAGATGCACCATGCTCCGTGTGGCACCCCTGCTTGGGCGGGCACACACACACCAGCCACCCAGTCACACTTAGTCACACCCTATTCCTGCCCCTGCCATCCTCCACCGCAGCGTGCTGGAGACGAGCGAGGAGCTGCGGGCGGCGCTGGTGCAGGGGCTGGACACGCTGGTGGCCATTTCGTATGTGGATGACGATGAGGTGAGCTTGGTTAAGATCAGTAGTGCTAGCTTGCGTGGGGCAGCAGGCTGGACACGCTGGTGGCCATTTCGTACGTGGATGACGACGAGGTGAGCTTGGTTAAGATCAGCAGTGCTAGCTTGCGTGGGGCAGCAAACTGGACACCCTGGTTGCCATCTCGCACGTGGACGACGAGGTGAGCGGGTGCACGGCACTGCAGTGCACTGATTTCATTGGCACAGAGCTGCTCCATTGTGGGGGTTGGATGGGGCGGTTGAGATGTTGGCACGGGGAAATGTCCACTGCGTGTGCACTCCTACTCAGTCCGGGACAGCGGCTACAGAAGCTGACCACCCTCGCAATGTGCCCGTTCGCCCAACAGGTGTTCAAGATCTGCTTGGAGTACTGGAACTTCTTCGTCCCGGACGTGTACAGCAGCGTGTGCACAATAGAGCCCGCGTCGCAGGCGGCCGTGGCAGCGGTGAGCTGCGCTTTGCTGTGCTGTGCATGCTGTGCTGGTGGTCGGTGGGTTGCGAGTCGGCAGCGTGTGCACAATAGAGCCAGCTTCGCAGGCGGCGGTGAGCTGGGGCTTTGCTGTGCTGGGTATTGGTGGCAGGTTGGTGGGTTGTGGGAGAGCTTTTGTGACCATGTCAGAGCCAGCGCTGTGCGGTTGGCAACTTGGCATGGCTTTGCGTACTGCCACATCATACTCTGCATGCAGCCATTGCAAGCGCCCTTCCCTCACAGCCCCCACCCAACTCCACCTTGCCTGCCCGCCCGCAGTTTTCGTTTGGCGGCGCAGCGCAGACAGCACCAGGTGGCACGGGCGTGGCGCGCAAGGCGCTGTACGCCAAGACGCTCACCCAGCTGCGGGCGCTCATGATTGCGCGCATGGCCAAGCCGGAGGAGGCGAGCTGCTGCTGTTTCGCCTGAGAAGACGTGTACTTGTGCTTTGTATCGTGGCAAACCACCTGCCTCCTCACGTTTGCAATGGCCAACTGCTGCGATTGGGTTTACCAGCATTCATGCCGCCGGCTTAGTGTCTGCCCCTGATGCAGGTGATTGTGGTGGAGGACGAGAACGGCAACGTGGTGCGAGAAACAATGAAGGACACAGGTGCGCCCTGCCTGTGTGGCGCAACTTGTCAGGATGTTCTTTGCCTGCTTGCCGATGTTCTTTGCTGGTTCTCTGCTGGGGCTCAACGATGCTTGTGGTCGTGCCGCTGCTGCGTGTGCCTGGATCAGCAGCTGTGCTGGCTCACACCAGCTGGGGCCACCTGCCCAGCCTCTCCCTAATCAACAAACGTGCCAATGCGGCGCAGGGCAGTGCACGAGACGCTGCTGATCCTCATGTCTGCACTCCTATCCGCCCCACAACAGACGTGCTGGCGCGGTACAAGACGATGCACGAGACGCTGGTGTACCTGTCGCACCTGGACCACGACGACACAGAGCACCAGATGCTGGACAAGCTGCGCCTGCAGGTCAGTCGCTGCACACAGGATTTTGTGTGCAAGGGCTTGTGTACACGGGTTGTGTGCATGTGCTGTCTTATGGCTCGGGCAGGGTGATGGCATGGCTTTTCACGCGTCCTTGTCTGCCGCCCCGTGGCGTGCCTCAGTTTCCCGCCTCCTTCGGCCCCCTGCCCTCCCCACCGCAGGCGCAGCTCAACGGCCGCGAGCTGGGGTGGGCGCCGCTCAACCGGCTGTGCTGGGCCATCGGCAGCATCAGCGGCAGCATGGTGGAGGACCAGGAAAACCGGTGGGCAACGTTGATAACAGCAAGCGCGTTTTGCAGCGAACCATAGGGTTCATCATGTGCTACAGTGCCTGGCTAGCTGGCCGGTCTGCCTTCCAGCTTTGCAAAGTGTGCCGGTGACTGCGGTCCATACCTGCACTGAAGTTATCCCTCTAACCCCTGCCTGTGCAGTTTTCTGGTGACCGTGATCCGGGACCTGCTCAATCTGTGCGAGGTGACGCGCGGCAAGGACAACAAGGCGGTCATCGCCTCCAACATCATGTGAGTGAAGGGGCGCAGGCCTTCTGGCGGCCGCCGTGGCTGCCTGCCGGCCTGCATACCATAAGGACGTTTTGTGCTCTGAGCGGGTAGCCGCTGCAAAAGCTTCCTTTTGTTGCGAGTCCGTGGCAGGCCAACACTTGCACATCTTGCTGTCTCGTGCTCTTGATTCCGCTGCTCGCTTTGCCCTGACTCTGCTCCCTTTCTCCCTGTACCCGCAGGTATGTGGTGGGCCAGTACCCCCGCTTCCTGCGCAACCACTGGAAGTTCCTCAAAACCGTGGTCAACAAGCTGTTCGAGTTCATGCACGAGACGCACCCCGGCGTTCAGGTGGGTGCTTGGTTAGGTGGTTTTTTGTGCGTCCCCTTGATCAGGGTGTTTTGAAGTGTTTCACCTTCGTGCTTGGCACCATGCACCCATGCACGTGGCTCCCACTCGGAGTGCCCAACTGCCCCAACCCAACTGCAGGACATGGCGTGCGAGACGTTCCTCAAAATCGTGTCCAAGTGCAAGCGCAAGTTTGTGATCATGCAGGCAAGCAGCCGTGTCGTTTTTAATGCGCTGACCCAGCACAAATTTGCAGAGGCTGTTACGGGGCGGTCTTCCGTCAGGGCGGCAGGGCTGCTCAGCTGGGTGCTGTCTTCGCAGGTTGTGAGCAGAGTATCAGCACAAGCGATGCAACTGCCAACTCACACCGTGTCCCAACTCCCTCACTTCCTCTTGTTTCGCAGGTTGGGGAGAGCGAGCCGTTCATTTCGGAGCTGCTCACGGGGCTGACTGCCACCATCCAGGTGTGTGCTGGGTGCTGCGCTGAGTAGTTGCTGTGTGTGGATGCTCCTGCAACTTGCATGCTCAGCTTGCTGCATTTTCAAAGGCAACGGAAGTTGCGCACAGCGCGGCTGCCATGCCACCTCCTGACCATGCTACCCTCCCAAGTCTTTCCCTCCCCACCCCCACCCCTCCTTACCTTCTTTCCCAGGACCTGGAGACGCACCAGATACACATGTTCTACGAGGCCGTTGGCCTCATGATCTCGGCAGACACGGGTGCGTGCTGTGGTTGGCTCACTGGTGGCTAACAAGTGTGCAACCTTGCCGCTGGTGTGCTGGGGACTGCAAGTGCATGCCATGCTTGGCTGCCGGCTCACAGTTCACTGCTTTGTACTGATCTGGTGATCGCCCTTGCCCCTGCAGACGCGAAGCGGCGAGACGAGTACCTGCAGCGGCTGATGGGGCCCCCCAACGCCACATGGCAGCAGATCATCGAGCAGGCAAGCTGTGCATAGCGGCTGTCGACAGTGGATATTGCTGCTGTTTGCTGCCGGTTGTCCTGGAAGTTGCAAGGTGTGCTGGAGCATGGCATCAAACCAGTCTCCCCGCGTTGCTTCTGCGCTGCAGGCCAAGCAGAACGTGGAGGTTCTGAAGCAGGCGGAGGTGATCCGCAACGTGCAGAACATCCTGCAGGTGAGCGGGACGCTCCTGGGCTGAACAGGCGGTGGTGGGTGAAGACGGCATTGATGCGGGAGCAGGCAGTGATGCAGTGGCCAAGCGGCCTTGCATGCAAGGGCAGCACATTTTCCATTGCAAGTGGCTCGGCCCAACAAGTGGCTTATTGCCAGCCATTCACCCATTTCACCCATGCTCTGCCTGACTAACTCTCACACCCCGTCATCCACCCCTTCCTTGGCAGACCAACGTGAGCGTGTGCAGCAGCCTGGGCCACCCGTTTGTGTCCCAGTTCAACCTCATCTTCCTCGACATGCTGGCGGTGTACAAGTGAGTGGCAACTTGTTGCCTTCTGGATTCGCTTGCAGCACGTTACATGCCAAGCCTGCTGAAGGCGGTGTACAAGTGAGTGGCAGGCCAGCCTGCTCACCTGCACCAATTGTGCAGTCACTGAACGTGTCACGCTGTGGGGGACAGTTGCATGGACGCGGCATTGCTGCCTTACAACGACCCATTGCTACCTGCTATTCAATGGTTGCTTCCAAACCCTTGTTTTTGTGTTGCAGGATGTACAGCGAGCTGATCAGCGCGGCCATTGCCACGGGCGGCCCCCACGCCTCCAAGACCACCGCCGTCAAGCTCATGCGCAGGTGGGTGGGTGGGATACCTCATTGGCTGGAGATGGAGGAGGGGTCATCTGGGTTCGGCTGGGTACAGTCGGCGCAGCGTGAGGCACAGAGGGCTGTCGTGTGCAGCTTGCACGCTTCAGACTGGGTGCCGCCCACTGACCCTGTTTCCCTCCTTCCTTGCCGCCCCTGCAGCGTCAAAAAGGTGGCCCTGCGGCTCATAGAGACGATGGTGGACAAGTGCGAGGACCCAGACATGGTGGCGGCGCAGGTGGGAGCACCACGGTGACCATCTGCAAGTTCTGTGTTGGTTTCGTTATGAGCTGGCAGCGCGAGGTGCATGCAGACCCGCTTGCAATGCGGGCGGATCCATCACAACAGCATCAAGAAGAGGGTTTGCCATTGGAGGTGTGGTATCTGCTGTCCGCGTGGGCAGCTGCATCCAATCTGTTAGGTCTTCTGCACTGTGTGAGCCGACTGCTCATTTACCAGCTGTCTGATCTATCCCGTGCAGTACGTGCCGGCAATGATGGACCCCATCCTGGGCGACTACGCGCGCAACAACCCTGATGCGCGGTGAGCGTCTTTTGGGGCCTGTGCCCTCTGCCCGGGTCACACTGCAGGACCAGCGGTTTTGTTGCCGTGGTGTCTCACAGATAAGCTGCCTCCCTGGCGTCTGCCCTTGTGCGCTGCCTTCTAGCCCTCAACGAGCTGTCTGTCCTGCTTCCAAATACTCTCGTCGCAGCGACGCCGAGGTGCTGTCCATGTTTGCCATGATCATCAACCGCCTGCGCGGCAAGATGGAGGCGGAGGTGAGGAGCGCTGGACTGCCCCCCAATCTCATGTTTTGTTGTGCGAGCTTTGCGCTGGCTGTTGATGCCAGCTTCAGACTAGTTTGAGTGCACGCTCATTGTGAAGACGAGTTTGAGTGCACGCTCATTGCTCACCCGCTTTCATGCTGCCCCTCTCAACAGGTCCCCAAGATCTTTGGCGCCGTGTTTGAGTGCACGCTGCAGATGATCACCCGCAACTTCGAGGCAAGCCCTTTGCGCACCGGATGTGCCCGACCTGCTGTGCTTGTGCACGGGTTGGCCTGCTTCAGTGCAGCCAGGCCCAGACACTTACCCCCTGCAAGTCGAGCCGCCGTGCGTGGCTGCTGCAGTGCTGCAACAGCTGGCTGGCTGGCTCAGAGCCCAATCAACCCTCACCCTCCCACGCCTTCACCACAATCCCCACTTGCTTTGCAGGACTACCCGGAGCACCGGCTGCAGTTTTTCTCGCTGCTGCGAGCCATCACCAACCACTGCTCCACCACGCTCTTTGCCATGAGCCCGGTGCGCCGGCCGGGGTGGCTTGAAGTAGGGTTTGATTAGTTTAGAGTCAAGCATGCATTACGGTGGTGCAGGTGGAGCTGCCGTCTGCACAACTGTGTACGGCTGCAACAGGAATCCCTGCTGTGAAATTTTGGTGTGCAGGCACAGCTGAAGCTGGTGATCGACCCCTCACATGCTGTGCGGCTCGATTCCCATGCCTGCAGGCGCAGCTGAAGCTGGTGATCGACTCCATTGTGTGGGCCTTCCGGCACACGGAGCGCAACATCGCGGACACGGGTGCGCCTCGCCTGTTGGGTTGGGTTGATTGCACAGCCGAGGGCTGTCGTTGGCTGCCTGCGCGGGCCTGAATCTGCTGTGAGCTGCCGGTCATGCATGCCAAGGAAGCTTGGATAGTTGGCCCGGACTCCGTCACCTCTTCTCTTGCAGCCCTGAACCCGCTCAGGGAGCTGCTGCTCGCGTTCTCCATCACTCAGCTAACCTTGAATTTCTAATTACACTCTCCTCCTGCAGGCCTGAACCTGCTCATGGAGCTGCTGGTCATGTTTGCGGGCAGCAGCGTGGCCACCCAGTTCCACCAGGCCTTCTACACGCAGCTGGTGCAGGAGATCTTCGCCGTCATGACGGGTGGGTCCCCAAATTTCCATGCTCCAGTACTCCAGTGCAGCTGAATTTGGGTTGGGTTTTGGCTGTGCGGGATTTCCCGGAGCCTTCTGCTTGCAGCTGGTGCAGGAGATCTTCGCCGTCATGACGGGTGCGCTCCTTGTCTCAACTGCACTTGTTTTCTCCTGCTCATGTGGCTGTGGGGATCATGGCACCGTGCCTTCGGTCATTGTGCACTCTACTCTGTTCAGTTGCACCATTCTGTTCACCACTCGGTTCACCACTGTTCAATTGCACCACTCGGTTCAACGGCACCATGCCCTCGACTCACCGTGCCCTCCCCCCGCCCTCCCAATCATGCAGACACGTTCCACAAGCCGGGCTTCAAGCTGCAGACGCGCATCCTGCATCACCTGTTCGCCATCGTGCAGGCAAGGGGCTGCAGTGGTGGTGCTGTGCAAAAGCTGTGTGTCTGGTGGTGTTACTGAGCAGCAAGTGCATGCCCATGTTTCTCACATGAGCCAAGTGAACCCACCCTGTCAGCAATCATGTTCAAAGTTGTACCCTGCTGCCTCCTCCAACTGCAGGGCGATGCGATCAAGGCGCCGCTGTGGGACGTGGCGGCGCAGGGGCCCACCGCCTACCCCAACAACGCGGCCTTCGTGCAGCAGTGAGTGGGTTGGGTGGGGCGGCATGGTGTGCAGGCGTGGGTGCGGGGCCTGCCTTCAGCTGATGCGCAGCAGTCGGCCTAGTTTCAGCACCTTGACGCCAATGTGATGAACCCAGCATGGTGGAACGCATGGCACCAGCCATGCATGCATGTTGAAGGCTCGCCCTCCCATGTCGAGCATGTTCCTGCCTTTGTGTCCCTAACACATCACCCATTTCATTTGCTCCGCAGGTACGTGACCAACCTGCTGTCCACCAGCTTCCCCAACCTGCGGCCGCAGCAAGTGCAGGTGCGGGCTAAGAGAGGCGGTTTGGGAGAGGCGGGGGGCTGCGTGACGAGTTGGGTGCGGCTGCGCGGTGCTTGAGTGGCCAGCGGCTGCCGGGCCAGCATCACAGCTGCGGTTGCTGCGCGCGACACAGTGCCAGTTCTCTACAACTGAGGCAACTCCTTATACAATGCACTTCCATCCCACTTGCAGGCCACGGTGCTGGGCATGATGGAGCTGAAGGAGTTCCCCACCTTCAAGCAGCACGTGCGCGACTTCCTGGTGCAGGCAAGCCCCGCTGCGCCTTTGCGTTGGCTTCCGTCCGTAACTTTATTGGCTGTTGTGGCTGGGGAATGGTGCGCAGCATGCACAAGCGACTTCCTGCAGTGCGCAAGTAAAGCACGTCTGGTCTGCCTGCCTCCAACCTGCACCTCAACTTTCGTCCTTTTCCTGCAGTCCAACCAGTTTGCGGACCAGAACAACGCAGACCTGTTTACAGAGGAGGTGGCGGCGCAGGTGGGGCTGGATGGGTGGCACGGCCGTGCCTTTGGGTTTGCAGTGTTTGCGCGTGCACCTTCTGCTGCCCGGACAGGCTGCGGTCAAGCCGAGGCCGGCAAGGCCGCCAGGGTTGCCAAGGCTGCCGCAAGTCGAGGCTGCTGGCGTTTATGGACAGGCAAATGCTGAATGTCTGCCACACCAACAACCCACTCCAACCTTCTCACTTCCTCTCACTGCCCCCAGGCCGAGGCGGAGCGGCAGAAGCTGGCCAAGGTGCCGGGCATGCTCAACCCGTACGAAAACAACGAGGACATGAACAACTCGGACTGAGTTGGAGGGACAAGGGACCTCGCGGCAGGCCGACCGCGCTGCGGCGCACGCAGCGGCAGCGACACCCGCCGCTGCGCCCCTGCCTCCTCAACTCCCCCCTTCCTGTCCCCCGCACCAACCCCCCAACCGCACCGCACCCCCACCATTTGGTTTTGACGCAGCATCTGATGCCCTGCAACCCCCTTTCACACACACACGTACCCCCTGTTTTGGTTAGGCAGCCCTCTCCCCCCTGGCCGTGCCGCCAGCCGCCTCTGTTTGGCACGGCCGCCACCCTAGGCAGCGAGCGCTCCCCCATGCCTGCAGCACGCCCGCGCCAGGCGACCCTGTTTTTCCTCCCCCCTCCCCTGCCCTGCACGCCCTGCTTTAGTTTGTTGGTTCAGCGCTGCCCCTCCTGCTCTCCCTCGTTCTTGCCGCTCGCTGCCCGCGGTGCTGCCGGGACGCGCCGGCCACGCCCGGCGGCCTCAGTTGGGACCCTGTAACATGTCGCATGCGCAGATCGATGCATGGCAGCTAGCGCATCTGCTCTGCTCTGCCATGTGCAGACAGAATGTGACAGCCGGTTGAACCGCCGGCATGGGGTGGCAGCTTCCAACCTTGATCGCTCGCAGCCTCCGCCGCCCGCCCATGCCGACACCAGTTCCCACTCCCTTCCATCACCATGGCGCTCTCTGCACCCCTGCTCGTCTCCCTGCTGCTCCTGGCAGCGGCAGCGTGCCCTGCCCGGGGCGCCCGGGCCTGGGTGCCCGAGCGCCTGCTGCAGCAGGGCGGCTCCCCCGAGTCCTCAGGCGCCAATGGAGCCGAGTCCAAGCCTGAGACGATCGGAGTGATCCAGGGGCCCACCTACGGCGGCGGCGGCGGCACAGCCGCGGCGCCCGCCGCCGAAACACCCTCCTCTCCCTACCGCTTTGCCGATGTGGGCAGCGGCAGCGCCGCTGATGTGCAGGCTGCCATTGCCGCCGGCAACGCTGCTGGCTTTGCAGCCGCTGTTGCTGCCGCCGGACCCGAGGCGGCCGGCAGGTGGGCTGGTGTCATGAGCATGGATGCGGGTGTGCTGCTCATGCCGCCATGCCGCCGCCATGCCAAGCTGCATGTATGCCATGCCTCATGAGCAGCCTCTGTCCTCTACCTCATGCTTGATCCCATTGCGTGCCAACCTGCAGGGCCGTCACCGATGCCATTCGCCAGGGGCGCGGCCCCACGATCGTGCAGATGGTGAACGAAGCGAACGGCGCCTCCAGCGACGCCTTTCTGACGGTTGGTGGGTGGCTGGTGGAGCTGGCAGGGCAGGGCAGGGCATGGTGTGGCATGGCATTGCAGCAGCATGGCGTGGCATGGCATGGCATGATCATGTTTTCCATGGCAGCAGCACAGCATGACATGGCATGGCACGGCACGGTCCATGCCCAGCATGCCTTGCCATGAGTTGACCGCCACGCCGCCTGTCGACTGCAGGGCCTGTGGCCGGCCATGTGCGTGGACCCTCCCTCCGCCTCACAAACAATGGCAGCTGCCATTGCCGCCGGCGGCGCCGCCGCCAGGGCGGCGGCTGAGGCGGCCACTGTGGGTGCCCGCCAGTGCTGCGGCAGCACGCTGGTCACACTGTCGCGTGAGGAAATCAGGAGGCTGGGATGCGGTGCCACACTGGGTGTGCATGCAGGAGTGTGCATGCTGTCGAGATGAGCATGACTGCACAACTTGAAGTGCATCGGCAGGCATGCCTGCCATGCTGCCATGATGCCACTCTCTTCTCCTGATGCCTCTGTCTAGCTGCTCAACATCTGGGCAATTCAACAGTACATGCCCCTCGGCCCTGCCTCCCCATGCAGAGGCGGCCGCCGCTAGCCCCTCCTTCACCAAGGCGCTGGGCGATGAGCTGAAGGCCTCCGGCCTGTCCTTGCCCGACTGTGCGGCCCCAATGCCCCTCGATAAGGAGCTGGGCATCACAGACGCCTCCGCACATGTGAGCAGCGCTGTGGGGCTGATGGGTTGGTGGGCTGGCGACAGCGAGCTGCCTGGGCAAGGCGCGATCGCATGCTACCATGTGTTCATGCCAGGTTGCAGCTGGGCTGCTGTACATGTGCGGCAAGCTAGCGTGGCACGAGCACATCCCTGCATGGCTGTTCGATGAACAAACCTGCACATCTGAAATGCTTAAAACAGCATGGCTGATTTCTGTCACCACACCTGCCTTGCACCGCAGGCCACCACCGCACCGGGGGAGCAGTTGGAGCAGACACCCGCCTCTCGTGCCGTTGGCGCCCTGGCCCTGGGCATTGCACCCCTGCCCGAAGCGCCACCCGCCGCCATTGCGGCACCTATCGCTGCCGGCGCGCCGGTGGCGGAGGCCAGCCAGCCGTTGGCAGCTCCAGAGTACTCCGCTTCTGGCGGCAGCGGCGGGCGCTGAAGGGGCGGTTCAAGCAGCTGAAGCGGAAGTTGAGGAGGCATGGGCGGCTTGTTGCCTGACGGCGCAACAGCCGCATGGCGGCTGGCTTGCAGTGCACTGCAGATTGCATGCTTCTAATGTGCCATGTCGATTGGGGTTGCTGGCCAGATGTAATGGCCACTGGCTGAAGGGAGGGCAGGCTTGAATGGTGGGGCAGCCGAGGCGCGCTGCGATGCGGCAGCACGGGGGCGGCGGCGGCTGAGGTGACCGGCATGCCCGCGGGGCGCTTCCTTCGCTTCGTCAAGGTGCCACATGATGTCAGAAGACAGTTGATTGTGCGCACCGTCCCTGCTTAATATGAAAAATCTGCTGCGGCGCCTGGGCCGCTCCCCCTCCAGCGACGGGTCCGGCAGGCAGACGGGCACCCCAGGTGCGTGATCCAGCTCATGGCATCGCCTTGGGGTCCAGCCCGGCTGCGAGCACAACACACACCTCTGCCGCCTACCTTTTTCGCAATCCCCTCGCAGATTCATGTCCACCAGCCACCACCGATCGGCCGTGTGCTGGGGCAGCGCCCGGCAGGAGGCAGCTTGCCACCGCCCCCGCCGCAACGCCGCCACAGCCTGCCGCACCCCCTGCCGCTGCTCCTGCCGCGCTCACGGGCCCCCTGCTGGACTGCCTGTTTTCGGACGACGCTGAGGCGGCCGCCGCTGCAGCCGAGCGGCTCTGCGAGCTGGCAAAGGGCGATACGGCGGTGCAGGCGGCTCTGGGCGCCAACCCCCGCCTCACCTCCCACCTTCGCATCCAGCTGTCGGGCGGCGGCGCCGGCAGCGGCGGCCCAGCTGCCGAGCGCCTGCAGATGTACGCAGCCTACCTCGTTTCAGTGCTGGCCGGCAAGTCAGCAGCCACCGATGCCGCCCTGCTGGACCAGCGCCTGCTGCCCGCCCTTGTGACAGCGGCAGGCAGCGCGGCGGCGGCGGCAGGCGCGGGTGCCTGCGGCTGGGGCGTGGCCCGTGGCGCATTGCGAGCGGTTGCCAAGTTGATGGAGGCACAGCCGGCGTGCGCCGCTGCACAGCTGCTGGCCTGTGGCGGGGCGCAGCAGGTGGCCAGCATGTTGGATGCGGAAGACACAGGTTAGGGGTGGTGGGCAGCGGATATGAGCGGTGAGCAATGTTGGGGCGTGCAGCGGGCAGGGAAGGCAAGCCGCCCACGTTGAAGCAGCAGCTCTGACTGTGTACAGACCGTCAAGGTTGGTGGGGCCTCTCCAATGCAGTGCTGCGACACATCCAAGGTTCACCTCCCACCCCAACCTTGGGCTGCACCTTCCCCTGCAGGTGTGGTGCGCCGCTGCCTCTCCATCCTGCTGACGGCCGCGGCCACCTCTCCTGGAGGCGCCGCCGCCGTGGGCCTGCTGCAGCCAGCTGCGCTGGCGGCGCTTGTCCGTCTGCTGGCTAGCCGCCTGGCCGGCAGCTCAAGTAGCACTGAAGTGGAAGCTGAGGCAGCGAGCCTGCTGCTGGCCATCAGCAGGTGTGAACGGCCAAGTTTGCAATGTTGAGTTTGCTTTCCTGTGCATTGCGTTTAGAGATGCTGTGATGAAGGGGTGCATTGACACCCTTTGCCTTGCAACCCAAGTTTGTGGTCGCAACCCACTGCCCTGCGCAGGGAGCCAGGGGCAGCCCAAGCGCTGGCTGCCGTTGGCGCTGGGCCCATGCTGACTGTGCTTGCTGCCAGCAGCGGCAGCTCAGAGGCTGGGCGGCTGGCTGGTGAGGCGCTGCAACACCTGCAGCAGCAGGTGGGCTGGCGCCAGCTGCAGCTGCACAGCACGGACAGCGCGGGCACGCCTGGCACTGAATTCAGCAGGCCAGGCCTGAGAAGCCTGCATGGCATGCCCTCTCCTGCCCGCCGCCAGCTCAGCAGCGGGGGGCAGCAGCCGCCGCGGCACCGCCCGCCACTGCCGATCGGCCGGCCAGCCAGCGGGGCAAGCAGCACAAGGTCGCATGCTGTGCTGCGTGCACAGCAGGCGGAGCAGGCACAGCAGCATGCCGGCCTGCAGTTTTGGCGGCCCGAGTCTGCAGCATCATCTGAGCTGGCCTCACCATTCGGTCGTGCCACCAGCGGCGTCAGCGATGCTTTCGCTTCTGAACTGGGCAGCGGCGGCGCTGGAGACCTGCGCAGCGCCGGCAGCGGCGGCCTGGCGGCGGCAGCAGCGGCGGAGCGGGCCACCAGCCAGGGCAGCGGGGGCAGCGATTCGTTGCACGTGCAGCGCAGCGACATCGTCATCTGCCAGGTGCGGGTGTGACTGCTCAGGAGTGGTGAGGAGCCCACGGCTTGCTCAGTCGATGCCGCCATATGGGGCACCAGCGTAGCAATGTGCTGCCTGAACACAGCACTGCTGCAGCTGTGGGCACACCACAGGACTCACCCTATCCATATCAGCTACCTCACAAACTGAGCCTGGTAGTCTGATGCTGCCTGCCCGCCCTGTTCCATGCGCCCCCGCAGACAGCCGAAGGGCGCGAGCTGCGGCTGGGGGAGGGCGGCTTCGGCGTGGTGTACAAGGTGCGTGGGTGGCAAGCCGTGAACTGTCCACAGCGTCTGTATCTCCCTATGCAGCTACCTGTGTCACGTTGATCCTGTTCACCTGCCCGCTCATGCACACTGCTATGCATGCCAATGCAGGGGCTGATGCACGGCGTGGACGAGGTGGCAGTCAAGCGCATCAAGGCCACCGCCCCCACAGGTGGGCAGCTGCTCAGCCACTGAGCTGGGAGGCTGGGCTGGGCGCCGTACACAGCCATGCAGTGCGGGAGGGTGCTCAGGTGGAATGCTATGGCAGGCCAAGCAAGTGCCTGCTGCTCATGCTATGCCGACTGTGCTGACCTCGCGAGCGCCGTCCTGCTTTCTTCCCTGCAGCAGACGCGGAGCTGGCGACGTTCCACCGGGAGGCCTCCCTGCTGTCCCGCCTGCACCACCGCAATATTGTGCAGGTGTGGATGGGCCGCTTTGCTGTGCAGCTTTTGGTGTTTGGAGTGCAGTGCTGCCTGGCAGCACGCAGCAGACTGGGTGCTGTCCTCACCGCCCGACCCCCAACCGCCGAACCCCGCAGTACTACGGCGCCTGCTTTGAGCCGGGCAGCCTGATGATTGTGACAGAACTGATGAAGGGTGAGTGGAGTGGAGGCATTTTATTAAACACACGGCGAAGCATGTCCTGGCCGGCTGCTGGCTGGGCGCTTGATTGGCAGCTTGGGTGCTGCTGTTTCGCCTCGCCATGCTGCCTTCCTTCATGCTTTCCATCACTAGGACGACCAGGTACCCACGAAATGTATTGAAATCAAGCTGAATGCGTTTATCAGGGGCAGACCAGCTGCATTTCATGGCTGCCTGCCACCCCTGATGCATGATGCCACTCGTTTACCTTCCGTTTCCTGCCAGGTGGCGACCTGTACACCGCGATGCGGCGGCACCCCGATGCCATGCGCTGGGAGCGCCTGGGGCGCAAGGTGGCGCTGGACGTTGCGCTTGGGTGAGCGCTGCTTTTCAGTATGCTTCGCTTGAAGAGAATGTGCAAGCAAGCGGGCTGCCCATGGGGCGCAAGGTGGCGCCGGATGTGGCACTGGGGTGAGTGCACGTGTAGCTTGGACGGTGTAGCATGCAAGCATGCAAGGCAGTGGTATGCCCTAGGGCGCCGGGTCGACCACTCTGAGTTGCAATCGACATCAACTGAAGTATAATACCTTGCAAGTACCTTAGCTCTACCGCCATCCCACCCTGCATCGCCCAGGCTCAACTACCTGCACTCGCGCCGGCCGCCCATGAGCCATCGAGACCTGAAGAGCCCCAACGTGCTGCTGTCGGGTGCGGCACATGCACGCTGCGGCCGCTGGGGCGGCTGCTGGGAGTGCTGTCAAGCGGAGGTGGCCGCGATGGGCTTCCCAATTAGGGCTGCTGCCGCTCCGATGCCTGTGGCTGTGGCTGGCGGCCTGCCATGTGCAGCAGTGAGGGTTGCATGCTCTGATCTATCCACTGTGCAGAGGAGGGTGTTGCCAAGATTGGGGACGTTGGCATGCTGCGCCCGCAGGTGGGTGTTTGTCGGCTTGCAAGCTTGCAAACTGCCGCTGCCCTGCTTGCTGGTTTGCTGCCTGCCGCTGGCCGCTGAGCAGCCAACTCAATTCAAGTTGACGGCTGTTGTGCCTGCGGCAGCACCCTGCCGGACAGCATTGCCATCCTTGCTTACGCATCTTCCCAACACCGAACATGCCAAGCAGACCTCAGCGCTCATGACAGCCGAGCCGCGCATGACGCCGCTGTGGGCTGCACCAGAGGTGCTGCGTTATGAGCGCGTGGGGGTCAAGGTGAGGGAGCAGCTGTGATTTAGCTGAAGTTTGCATATCGGCTTGGCTGGGTGCAGTGCGAGCCAGTGGCGAGAGGAGCAGCGGGGATGGCGGCACGAGCGGCGGCACTGCACTGGCCCATGCAGCACCGCACAGCACAGCCTACCCGGCAGCGTGCACAGCGTGTATAATCGTCACATCTCCTTCTCTCAACATTCAATCAACCAGGCCGACATCTGGAGCTACGGCGTGCTGGTCTGGGAGATTGCCAGCGGCCAGGACATCACTCGCTATGCGCCGCTGGCGCTCAGCCGCCTGGGCAGCAGCGGGGTGAGGCTCAAGGCTGCAGGACTGCAGGGGCGGCGGCAGCGGCCGGCTTGCTTGGTGCGCCTTGCCGCATGTCGGTTGCGGTGCACCCGAGTTTACCTGCGTAGCCTGCTTGGCCTGCTGTGCAGCGGTGCGGGCTCTAGCTGCGCATTCATCCCTCCTCCCCTCTCCTCCCCACCCCACCCTCCCACAGGGCAAGGAGGAGGGCGGGGGCAGGGCGGCGCGCCCCGCCTTTGCCATGCCGCCCACAGCGCCGCAGCTGGCTCGCCACATCTTTGCCACCTGCACCCAAATGGACCCAGACCTGCGCCCCAATGCGGCGCAGCTGGTGGAGTGGCTGCGTGGGGGCAAGGTCTGCAGCTGCTGCGCCGTGTGACGGCACCTTTCAGCCGCTGAAGCGCGGCGGCAGTGCAGCAGCTGCATCGAGTAATTCTTTGCTTGTAGAGGTTGGCAGCTGCAGCTGAGTTTGGGTGTGCAATGTGTTGTAACATGTGCATGTTGAGAACTTCCAGTGCCTCTCGGTTTGCGAAACCACCAGTCAACTGCCAGTACCGGGG
>VFQQ010001030.1_pt1 | contig 43675 bp, 36 predicted proteins | sample 3512341 | NCBI WGS metagenome assembly VFQQ01 (sample SAMN10412373, study PRJNA504923) | tailings metagenome | isolation source: Relicate 2 Philex TSF1 revegetated site | place: Philippines: Tuba, Benguet | collected 2017-08-29 | reverse complement strand
TCGTCGGCGAGGCGGCCGTCGATTTCATCAAGCAGTTCAAGGTCGACTACGCCGTGATCGGCGCATCGGCCATCGACCATGATGGCGCGCTGCTGGACTTCGACTTCCGCGAGGTGAAGGTGGCGCAGGCGATCATCGCCAACGCACGCCATGTCATTCTGGTCGCCGATGCGACCAAGTTCGAGCGCACCGCGCCAGTGCGCATCGGGCATCTGTCGCAGGTCGATTCCTTCATCACCGATCGTTGCGATATCGAGTCCGTGCGCGCGATCTGCCAGGAGTCCGAAGTCCAGCTCATCGAAACCTCACGCTGAGACAAAGAATGCCTTGCCTTCATTTTCGTTGACATTCGTTTTCGGTTCGAAATGATAGGAAATAATTTCGAATTTTCGCAATATGCGAGTTGAGGGAAGCTTCGGGCGGGCCAATCGCTCCCGAGGATCGAAAAGCGGAGGAGAAAGATAATGGGCCTGGTGCTGGCGATCGATCAGGGCACGACATCGAGCCGCGCGATCGTTTTCGATGCGGCGATGAAACCTCTCGGCACCGGCCAGCAGGAATTCACTCAGCATTTTCCGGCCTCCGGCTGGGTCGAGCACGATCCGGAGGATATCTGGGAAAGCGTCGTTGCCACCTGCAAGACGGCGATAAAGAAGGCCAAATGCAAGGCGGCCGATGTTTCGGCCATCGGCATCACCAATCAGCGCGAGACCGTGATTATCTGGGAAAAGGCCACCGGCAAGCCGATCCACAACGCCATCGTCTGGCAGGATCGTCGTACCGCGCCGCTCTGCCAGAAGCTGAAAAAACAAGGACTTGAGCCACTTTTCTCGCGCAAGACGGGATTGCTGCTCGACCCATATTTTTCCGGCACCAAGATCGCCTGGGTTCTCGACAAGGTGAAAGGCGCACGCAAGCGGGCCGAAAAGGGCGAGCTGCTCGCTGGCACCATCGACAGCTTCCTCATCTGGCGGCTGACGGGCGGCAAGGTCCATGCGACGGACGCGACGAACGCTTCGCGCACGCTGGTCTACAACATCCGCGCCAATGAGTGGGACGCCGAACTCCTGAAGATCCTGCGTATTCCAGCGGCGCTTCTGCCGGAAGTGAAGGATTGCGCCGATGATTTCGGCGTCACCGACAAGAAGCTGTTCGGGGCGGAAATTCCCATTCTCGGCGTTGCCGGCGACCAGCAGGCGGCAACCATCGGCCAGGCCTCTTTCGAGCCCGGCATGATGAAATCGACCTATGGCACCGGCTGCTTTGCGCTTTTGAACACCGGCACCGACATGGTGCGCTCGAAAAACCGGCTGCTAACGACCATCGCCTACCGCATCAACGGAGAGACGACCTATGCACTCGAAGGGTCGATCTTCGTCGCGGGTGCTGCCGTGCAATGGTTGCGCGACGGCATCGGCGTCATCGGCAAGGCCGAGCATAGTGGCGTTCTGGCGGCGAAGGCAGACGATACGCAGGAGGTCTATCTGGTGCCCGCATTCGTCGGCCTCGGCGCGCCGCATTGGGATGCCGAGGCGCGGGGCGCGATTTTCGGGCTGACGCGCAATTCCGGCCCGGCCGAATTCGCGCGCGCCGCGCTCGAATCGGTGGCTTACCAGACGCGCGACCTGCTCGATGCGATGCGCAAGGACTGGAAGGGCGGTTCGAAGCAGACCGTTTTGCGCGTCGACGGCGGCATGGTCGCCTCCGACTGGACCATGCAGCGCTTGGCCGACATTCTCGATGCGCCGGTAGATCGGCCAACCATTCTCGAGACCACCGCGCTAGGCGCTGCGTGGCTTGCCGGTTCGCGGGCAGGGGTGTGGCCGAAAGCCAAAGCCTTCGCCAAGTCATGGGCACTGGACCGACGCTTCAAGCCGCAGATGGAGGAGACCGTTCGGGCAGCCAAGCTGAAGGGCTGGCGCGGTGCGGTGAAGCGGACGCTTTCTTAGAGCGTTGATCGCAATCCCATAAAAAAGCCCGCGCTGGTGAGCGCGGGCCTGATTTCGTGAAAGCCTATATCAATAGGGCGAATAGCACTGTTGACGCGGGCCGTTATAGGGCTGGAACGTGTTGTCATAAGCCCGATACGACCGGTAGCGGTTGTAGCACCAGCGCACATGGGCGTTGCCGCCGCCGCGATACTCACGAACCGGGGGTGGTGCAGCGATTGCGCCGCCTACGATTGCGCCGGTGATGAATGCGGCAGCCGGGAACCAGAAGCCGTTATATTCGCGATAGCCCGGCCGATAGTAGCGGTAGCCGCGATGGCCGCGATAGTAGCTGTAGTTGCCGCGCCGTTCGAAACGGCGTCCGTCACGCCAGCCCCGGCGAAAATCCCGCCGATCGCCACGGTAGTGCCGTGCGGAAGGAATGGCCCTTCGATAAGGGTCATATTGCACCTGCTGTACGTCGGACTGCGTTGTAACCGCCGGTGGAACATAGGCGGGTGCAGCGCTTGCTTCTGGAATGGCGGGCGCAATTGCAAAGGATAGAGCGAGCGCCGAAGCGCAGAGGCCTGAGAGAAATTTCTTCATGACGATCTCCTCGCAAAGGATGAACTTGTCCCTTGTGCCCAAGCAACGTGCAAACGGCGCGATTGGTTCCAGCCGTTTGCAAGTGATTGAAACGCAGTGATTTATGGCGCGTGATCGGGCCTGGCGCAATCATGCCGCAAGCACGAAGTCGCGAGCGCGAACAAAGGCTGATGAACATCGCTTTTTCCGGTTGACCGGCAGAAGCACTCTCCCTATGTTCCGCCGAAATTTCAGGGTCGCTTTTGCGCCACCTGAAAACGCTCGTCACGGCCTTGGCCGTCAGCTCTGAAATCGATGCAAACGAAAAGCGTGGGCATTTTCGGTTCGCCGAAATTCAGGGTGTTTTGTCCGGCCACGGACACGGGTGATTGGTGAAGGGCTGGTAGCTCAGATGGTAGAGCACGGAACTTTTAATTCTGGGGTCATGGGTTCGAGTCCCATCCAGCCCACCAATGTTTCTGATTCTATTGCTAAAAAACGTTTGGCCAAAATGTTTTGGCCAATTATGGGCCCGGATAAAAGTGGCTTACTGGCGACGCCCCATGGGTAGGAGCGATTCGCCTGTTTTGATGACGCTCAGAAACGTTCGCTGCTTCTTGTTCGCCTCCCGCACACATGCCTGCAGGAACCTGCAACGCAGAGGATACGAGACGATCCAAGCGCTTATTATGCCTTCAGTGGGGCAGGGAGAAGACCGGCAGATTCTATGCTCGAATTGCCGGAAGCAGACTTCTGGACAGCACGGTCATTCATCGCCGCCGACGCTTTGAATCCAAAGGCCTAGAGGGACCGTCGTCGTCTCGCCACGAGCAGGCAGAGCAAGCTTCCAACTCCTCCGATTGCCATTACGATTGCCATGGCGACCGGAGTTTCGTTGGCCAGCGCGCTCACCATGGCAGCGCCTACCATACCTCCGCCGTATTGAAACGCACCGACCAGCGCGGCAGCGGCACCGGCGCGGGTCTGGACACTTGAGAGCGCGCCTGCCACGGCATTGGCCAGGATGAAGCCATTGCAGGCGGTGAAAACGAACAGTGCCGCCGCAAGTCCTGTCGCGCCGCCAAGATCCATGAGCGCGACGACGACAGCCAAAAGCCCGGCAATCGAGGCGCCCGAAACCCCAATGAGCAACATGCGCTCGCTACCCAGACGCAGAACCAGGCGCGCATTTGCGGTGTTGGCGGCCATCAGTCCGATGATGCCGGAAGCGAACACGATTCCGTAGAGATCAGGCGAGAGACCATGATAGCTGATGAAAGCGAACGGCGCTCCCGCGATCGTCGCGAAGATGCCGGCATAAAAGAAACCGATAGCGCCCGAGTGGGCGAAGAGGACCCGGTTCCGCAGGAGATCCCGGTAACCTGAGGCGACGCTCTTCAACGACGCCGACTGACGATGGGTGCCCGGCAGGCTTTCTGGAAGCGTCGCCACGGCAAAGGCCGTGAGAATACCGAACGCGACCAGGACCCAGAAGATAGCTCGCCACGAGGCCAGCGCCATAATCTGGGCGCCGATGCTGGGGCCGACCAATGGCGCGATTGCCATGACGGTCATCAAAGTGGACAGCCGCCGTGCGGCATCATCCCGGTCGTACAGGTCACGGACCATGGCGCGTGCAAGCACGACGCTTGCGCTCGCTCCCAAAGCCTGGACTACCCGCCATCCGATGATCTGCTCGGCGCTGGTTGACAACGCGCAGCCGGCCGAGCCGAGGATGAAGACTGCGACCCCGATGGTTATCGGTCCCTTGCGTCCAAAGCGGTCGCTGATCGGACCCCAGAAGAGCTGCCCGAAACCGAAACCGAGGAGATAGCTGGAAATCGTCAGGTTCAATGTGCCTTCACCCGCTCCAAGCGCTTCGCCCATGGCGGGAAGCGCCGGCAGGAACAGGTCGGTGGAGATCGACGCGAAGGCGAGCAGGCAGGCGAGGATGATCGTCAGGCGCAACGGTTTGGGGCCGGGCATGTCGCGCGGCGATTGCTCAATCGATCCGTCCTGCCTATCGATGGTCGTTGAATTCGCCATACCGCAACTAAAGTCCTGACAGCTTCATCATGGCGTCGGGGTAGCGCGCGCCTACGACTTCGACATTCGCGGATGCTGTCTCGAGGTCGAGAATGTCGAGGGCGCTGAGCGAAAGTCCGAGGGCAGCGAGGTTCTCCTCGAGGCGCTCGGGTCGCCGCGTGCCAAACAGGGGGACGATCCACGGTCGCTTTGCAAGGAGCCAGGCAAGTGCGACCTGTGCCGGGGACGCGTCATGCCTGCTCCCCACAGAGCGGAGGAGATCGACGAGTGCCTGGTTGGCTTCGCGCGCCTCAGGCGAAAAACGCGGGATTGCGCCGCGGAAATCGTTGGCCGCAAACTGCGTGGCGGAGTTGATGGCGCCGGTCAGGAAGCCCTTGCCGAGCGGACTGAAGGGGACCATGCCGATACCCAGTTCCTCGAGCACGGTAAGAATCTCGTCTTCCGGCTCGCGGGTCCAGAGTGAGTATTCGCTTTGAAGGGCGGCGACCGGCTGCACCGCATGTGCACGCCGGATCGAGCTCGCCCCGGCCTCGGATAGGCCGAAGTAACAGACCTTTCCCTCAGCGATCAGTCGGTCGACCGTCCCTGCCACATCCTCCATCGGGACATTCGGGTCCACCCTGTGCTGATACAACAGGTCGATATGGTCGGTTTTCAGTCGCCGGAGACTGCCCTCGACGGCGCTCACGATCTGTTCGGGGCGGCTGTTGACGCCTCCCAAATGCTCACCCGTGGTCTGATCAATGTTCCAGCCAAACTTGGTGGCGATCTTCACCCTGCTCCTGACAGGGGCGAGCGCCTCGCCGATCATTTCCTCATTTGTCCAGGGCCCGTAAACCTCCGCCGTGTCGAAGAAGTCGACGCCGCGATCGACCGCCTCCCGAATGAGGGCGATCATCTGCGGCCTGTCCTCGATCTCGGGGGACTTGCCATAGCCCATGCAACCAAGGGAGAGAGGCGAAACCTGGAGTCCCTGTCCAAGCGTGCGAAGTTCCATCGTTTTCCCTTTCAGCTTAGTGGCATGACATCTCAATGTGATGGCGACAGCCGTAGCAGGTTGTCAGGTGAAGGCCCTTCGCCGCGAGGCGATCGGTTGGTGGTCAAGACATAGATGTCCTGCCCGACCGGGAGAACGTCGCGCAGGCGGTTTTGCGACTGGAAGACAGGGACCAATTCCCGGCGTGTTTCGTCGTGCATGTAGAGCCCGCGGCCGACGAGGGCAGCCACCAACAACTCCGATCCGCGAAATGCGATGCCCGACGGCGCCCAGGTCTCACTGCCGGAATGGATCCACGGCGGTTCCATTCCCTCGCGCCGCTCGTCGCCGGTGATCGATGGCCAGCCATAGTTGCCGCCAGCCGTCACTCGATTGATCTCGTCATGGGCGGACTGGCCATGTTCGGCGACGAACATCTCGCCCGCTTGGTTCCAGGCAATCCCTTGCGGATTGCGGTGGCCAAGGGAGTAGACCGGGGAACCCGGGAAAGGATTGTCCTCCGGGACCTGCCCGTCCGTGGCTAGCCTTAGCACCTTGCCCGCCAGGCTGCTGCGATCCTGCGGGAGCGCGCGGTTCTCGGTCCAGCCCGTGGTCACGTAGAGATAGTTGTCCGGGCCGATCGCCACCCGGCCACCATTATAGAGGCGGTGGCCCGGAATGCCGGATATGAGGGTCGCAGTCTCGCGCCACGTATTCCCGTCAAATCGCGCCTGTATCACCTTGTTGGCGAGCGCCGAACCATCTTCATAGGTATGATAGAAATAGGCCAGCCCGCTGTTTTCAAAGTCTGGCGACACAGTCATTCCGAGCAGGCCGCCGCCACCGACCCGCGCGATTGGCACGGAGGTCTGGAGTTGATAGCGGCGAGGGGCGCCATTCTCCAGGACGACGACGTTCCCGGCCGCTTCCGTGATAAGGAACCGGTCACCGGCGCGCTCGATATCCCAGGGATAGTCCAGCCCGTCCGCGACAATCTCGACCCTCCAGTCTTTCGTCGACTTGTCGACAAGGGATTGGAGGGCGTCGGACTGCGCGAAGGATGACCCTGCCGAGATGACGGCGATCAGTGCCAAACAGGTCCTGAGTGCGAGGTGCATAGTTTCAACTCTCAGCGAAAGCGCTCGGTCGCGACATGGAACAGGGCGGGCATTCGCCGCCCTGCGAGTGGTCAGTCGAGATAGACTTCGTCTTCGACATGCTCGAGCCACTCGACGTTCTGCCCGTCCTTTACGTTGGTGATGGCGATGTGGCTGACGCCGGTCATGGCCGTGGCGCCATGCCAGTGCTTGACGCCTGGCGGCGTCCAGATGACATCCCCGGGCTTGATCTCCCGCTTCTCGCCGCCTTCTTCCTGAACCCATCCGGTGCCGGAAGTGACGATCAGGACTTGTCCTGCGGGATGCGTATGCCATGCCGACCGCGCGCCCGGCGTGAAGGTGACGAGCCCGCCGCTGTTGTGAGTATGTTCGTTCGGGCTGTAGAGCGGGTCCACGGTCACTCGTCCGGTAAAGGTCTCCGCGGGACCTTGAATGGATGGCCGCGAGCCGTTCGCTGAAATTTCAGTAGCTTCTGCCAGGGCTTGTGATGCGCCTGCGAGCGTAGACGCCACGGCGGCAGCAATGATCGATTTCATCGGGTATCCTCTTTATGTTTTTGAAGTGGATTGCCGCCCGAGAGCGACAATCCGTTGAGGTCAGCCTTCGTTGGCTGCCGACGGGGCCGGGCGCTCGGACTGAACTGCATCGCTAGCGTTGCTCTGCTGCTGATCCATGGGAGCCGGAGCCTGGGCGCTGGACCCGTAGGTGCAGTCACCGTTCGCCGAGGCGGCCATAGCCGACGTTGCCGCGAGGCCGAGGATGGCAGAAGCCAGGACTACGATTTTCATAGTGCTTCCTTTCTTGGTTGTGCTGTGCGGAGGAAGTTACTTTCCCACTGACCAGCACGCCGAAGATAAGGCCGTCTCTGGCGCATATTAGCCCGTCAGACGTGAATGCTTCTATGAGTACGGCTCATAAGTTCATGAGGCGCAGGACACCCGCCTCGACGTCACGGAAGGATACGGTGCCCCGAACCCACCAGCAGACCTGACGCTGCAAGGAGCATCGCGCTGCCGACGAACGTTGCCTCGATCCCGAAGCTGTCCAACAGCACGCCGCCGAAGGCTGAACCGAGCATGATCGACAGCTGGATCGCCGCAATCAACAGCCCCCCTCCAGTCTCGGCATCTTCGGGAAGCATGCGTGTGAGCCATGTCGTCCAACTGACCGGCATTGCGGTGTTGATCGCCCCCCAGCACGCCATGAGGACCGCGACGGCGATGAGAAGGTGCCCCGTAGCCAACATTCCCAGCGTCACCATCGCCATGCCGAAGGGTAACAGGCGCAAGAGCGGCACCAGGTGGTTGCCGACCAGCCGCCCGATCGACCAGGACCCTGCGAAGCCTCCGATGCCAAGACCGAGCAGGAGCAGCGAAATTGTCTGGATCTCCGCACCTGTATAGCCCTCGAGGAACGGCCGGATGTAGGTGAACATGGCGAACGCTCCGCCGAACGTCAGCGTCACGGCGATCATCGCGAGGGCCACAAAGCGTCTCCGCATCAGATTCAACACCGCTCCCACCCCGTGCAGCCCACGCGCGGGCAGCGACGGCAGGACGGCGATCTGCCACATAAGGTTTGCTGCGACGATCAAGGCCATCGCCCAAAAGACCCCGCGCCATCCGACGGTCGCGCCGAAGTAGCTGCCCAGGGGTGCTGCGAAGGCTGCCGCGACGGCGTTGCCGGTGAACATGATCGCCAGGGCTTTCGGCACGTCCTCTGATGGAACGAGGCGCATCACGACTGACGCCGCGAGCGACCAGAACCCGCCGATGGCCGTGCCGAGCATTGCCCGGGCAACCATCAGCACCACGAAGTTCGGGGCCACTGCCATCAGTGCCAGCGATGCCAGCATCAGGACCGTCATCATCAGCAGCACATGCCGACGGTCCCAAGCGATGGAGCATGAAAACAAACTGGCGACCACGGCAAACAGGCCGGAGATCGACACCGCCTGGCCCGTCTGGCCTTCCGTTGCGCCGAGATCGGCTGCAATCGCCGTCAGTTGGCTGACGGGCATGAACTCCGATGCGATCAGCATCGCGACACACAGCGTCATCGCGAAAACCGCGCCCCAATTACCTCTCTCCTCGCCGGCAGCAGTTTCGGCGCTTGTTATCGATGTCATTTGATTTTTATCTCACGGTTACAGGCAAGCCCGCCTCTGGAGGCGACCGCCGAGGCAACGCCGCATGTGGGTTCCACATCCGGCAAAGGCCTTCATGCGAATCGCATCGGGTGCAGCATCTGTTTTTGCTTGGGGAGAAACTGATGCGGGAGCGCCGTTGGGCGCTCCCGGGACTTCAGCGACCGCCAGGTTCTGGTTCAGGCCGTCAGGTGTTCCTCGAAGAACGACTGCAGCTTGTCGAAGGGGATGATGGCCGTCCGGTGGTAGAGATCGACATGGCCCGCCGCAGGCACGATGTAGAGTTCCTTCGGCTCGGCGGCCTTCGCAAAAGCCTCCTCGCTAAAGTATCTGGAGTGCGCGGTTTCCCCAGCGACGAGAAGAACTGGACGGGGCGATATCCAGTCGACATGGTCGAAAGGCCTGAACTGGAACAGCGAAGGATTGCCGGTCACCGACATCGATGTCGTCGCGCGCGGATGGCGGCCACGAGGCGTGCGATAGTAATCGAAGAATTCGCGCGTCACAGGATCCGTGTCGGCTGCGAGCACCTCAGGCAAGGCGCCGTACTGCTTCTGGCCACCGGCTGCCTCGATCCAGCGCTGCTCAACGGCAGCGGCGAGGGCATTGCGACGATCGTCGTCGGTCATGGTGTGGTTGAGGCCGTCCCGCATCGCGCTACCCATGTCGTACATGCTGACCGTGGCGACCGCCCGCATGCGCGGGTCGATCTGCGCAGCAGCCAGAGCAAAGCCGCCGCTCGCGCAGACGCCAATGACGCCAATGCGGCTGCGGTCGACCAGTGGCTGGACACCGACGAAGTCGACACCGGCACTGAAATCCTCGACCACCGCTTCCGGCGACGAGATGAAATGCGGCTGCCCGCCGCTTTCGCCATTATACGAAGCATCATGTGCAATGGTGATGAAGCCGCGTTCGGCCATCGTCTGCGCATAGAGACCGGACGTCTGCTCCTTCACCCCGCCGTATGGATGCCCGACGATCAGAGCGGGATAGGTGCGCGAAGCGTCCAGGTTCTTCGGGCTATACATATCGGCAACCAGATTGATGCCGAGGCGATTGGCGTAGGAGACCTTGCGATGATCGACAAGGTCGCTTTGCGGGAAGGTCTTGTCCCATGCGCCGGCATACTGCGCCGCCGCAGGAACCTCCATTGCGGTCAACAATCCAGCGGTCGCCGCACCAGCTCCGGCGAGCTTCATCAGGCTCCGGCGGTCGATCAGCCCGACTGACTGCTCTACGATCAAATCAACTTCATTTTCCTGGGTCATCGTCGTAACTCCCTTTCGATGCTCATTCTCGATGACCAATTTAGAGACGATCGGAGCTGGGAATTAGAGCGTGTCCTTTGCATAGTGTCATGAAATGGGCGCATTAATCGAGCTGGTGTGGTCACGGTCGCCAGAAGGTTGAGGCGGGTTTACGGGCGACGGAAAATGCTTCGCAACAACATCAATGACCTCATTGCTTTCGCGACCGTTGCCCGGGAACGGAGCTTCACCCGCGCGGCCGGTCAGCTGGGCATTTCACAATCTGCCTTAAGCCATTCGATACGGGGCCTGGAGGATCGGCTCGGTCTGCGCTTGCTGACCCGAACGACCAGAAGCGTGGCACCGACACTCGCCGGAGAGCGGTTGCTGGCGACGCTGACGCCGCGCCTCGAAGACATCGAAGCGGAGTTGAAGGCGCTATCGGAACTGCGCGAAACGCCCGCGGGGACCGTTCGGCTTACGGCCCCGGATTTCGCTGTCGAAGCGATCCTGTGGCCAAAGTTGCGGCCCGTCATCGAGAAATATCCGGATGTGAATCTCGAGATCGTCGTGGACTATTCTCTCACCGACATCGCGGCCGATCAGTTCGATGCCGGAATTCGCTACGGCGACCGCGTAACCGATGGAATGATCGCGATGCGCATCGGGCCGGATGTCAGGCTGCTCTGCGTCGGCACGCCGGACTACTTTGCGCGCCACGGCGTCCCTCAGACGCCGCAGGAACTGATGACGCACAATTGCATCAATGTGCGGCTCCCCATGCACGATGGTCTCTGGGCATGGGAATTTGAACGGGACTCCAAGGAGACAAAAGTCCGGGTGCCAGGCCAACTGATCTTCAATTCGATCTCGCCCATGCTGGCGGCAGTGTTGGACGGCGTCGGCCTTGCGATGATGCCGGACTTTTTCATCACACCCCACTTGCAGTCGAAGCGTCTCGTTCCCGTTCTGGAAGATTGGTGCCCGCCATTTGCGGGACTTCATATGTTTTATCCAAGTCGACGCAATGCATCCCCGGCGTTCAGTCTGATCCGGGATGCTTTGCAATTTCGTGGGTAAAGGTGAAATTGCCGCCCCCGACATGCGGGAGCGGCTTGCAGGCGAAATCTGCGATAGGCATCAGACGCGAGGCCGTTCGGTTGCAGTGTCAGCCAGGCCGTTTCTCAAAAACGTCCTTGACGACGGGAACGGCGGAAAAGACGTTCGGCCAGCCAGCGTAGAAGGCGAGATGGGCAAGTAATTCGGACGCCTCGGCCTGCGTCAGGCCGTTGTCCATCGCCCTGTTGAGGTGGTAGGTCACCTGGGCAACCTGACCCGACGATATCAGGGATGTGACCGTGACGAGGCTGCGGTCGCGGGGAGCCAGTTCGGGGCGCAGCCAGACATCCTGGAACAGCAGCCCGTTGGTGTATTCGACCACGCCGCTGGATACCGGTCCGACATTCTGCTCCACGCCTGCGGCACGCTGCGCATCAGCCTCCGCGTTCAGTGCAAGCGGCACCGGCGTTGCCTCAGGCAAATCCGCGGCAGCGATGCCGCGTTCCGCGAAAACATCACGCGTGATTGCTACGGCGGTCAGCGCATTCCCCCAGCCGGCATAGAACGCAAGGTGGGTGATAATCTCCGAGATTTCCGCCGCCGTAACGCCATTGTTCAGGGCGTTGTTAACGTGGAAGGCCATCTCCGGTGTGTGATTTCGTGCAATCAGTGCGGCAAGCGTAATTACGCTCCTGTCGCGCGGAGAGAGGCCCGGCCGCTGCCAAAGGCCGCCAATGACAGCCTCTCTCGTATATTTGTCGAGCGCGGGCGAAACGTCGCGAATCTGCTGGAAAATCGCAGACGACGAAAGAACGCCCGGTTTCTCTTCGGTGGCCAGAGCAGGCGTGGTCGCTAACGTAATTGAGAGAGCCGTAGCGGCGAGTTTCTTCATTTTTCAAATCCCTTTCCAGCGAGATGACACTATGGATATGTCGTCTCTTTAGAATAGGGGGTCGCCAGCAATGCATTAGACGGCGATCATTGATATGACTTATGAGCCGTGATTGGTCTACGGTCGGGGACCGTGCCGCCGCTGTAGAGACAAGTCTGCGCCAGCATGGCATCGCTCGAATTTCCCGACAGTCTCGGCGTCAGCTTTCCCCGGATTTCCTTCGAAATCAGAGTCCAGCTACCTTTTTCAAATCATCGATCGCGCCGGGTGCGGCCGCCAGAACCGGCGCGCCCTTGGTCAAGCCGTCGCCTTCCACCGGAAAAGGCAGGAACCAGCCGCCAGCTTCCTTCACCAGGCAATAGCCGGCGAGGCAGTCCCAGGCATGCATGTAGGGCTCGTAGTAGCCGACCAGCCGCCCGGAGGCGACATAGGCCAGCATCAGGGCACCGGAGCCGTTGCGGATGAAATTGCCGCCCCCTTCGAGAAGGCTCTCGACGATCCTGGCAACTTCCGACGGCTTGACGTGATTGTTGGCGCCGATGCCGGTGACAGCGTTGCGGATGGTGCGCGAAGCGTCGAGCGACAGCGGCTTGCCGTTCAGCCGCGCGCCGAGGCCGAGCGCTGCCGCGTAGAGCTCGTCATGGCAAGGCGCCGATATCACTCCGACCACCGGTTCGCCGTTATGAATCAGGCCGATGGAAACGCACCAGTTTGGCATCCCGTTGACGAAGGGGCTCGTGCCGTCGATCGGGTCGATGGCCCAGGTGAAGCCGGAGCGGCCCGTATCGAGGCCGTATTCCTCGCCCAGCACCCCGTCGTCGGGATAGGCTTCCGAGAGACGGGCGCGGATCAGGACTTCAACCTCGCGGTCGGCGACCGACACCACATCCTGCGGATCGCGCTTGGTCTCCACCACCAGCTTTTCGCGGTTTCTGAAGTAATCCAGCGCAAGGACGCCTGCTTCCCTTGCCACGGTTTCGGCCAGTGCCAGTCGAGCCTCGAGCCCGGATACGACGTGCGACGTCATGGTTTACCCTCAAGTTTCATGAATGTTCAGGCGGTTCAGCTGGTGATGATCGCGACGCCGCGTTCCTTGAAGCCGATCGCCACCCGCGTTGCCGGCGTCAGCGGCCGCTCCACCACGGGATCGACCACGAAGAGCGTGCCGACGGCTGTCTTGACCTCATATTCGACATGGTCGCCCAGATAGGCGGCATGTGTGATTTCGCCGGAAAAAGCGCCTTCGCCGGAAGGTTCTAGCGTGATCGCGTTTGGCCGGACCGCCAGCTTGGCCGGTCCCGGCCGCGCGTCGCGTCCCGGCACGCTGTGCATCAGGGTTTCGACGCGAACGGTCGCATCACCATTGCCGACATCGATGACATCGCAGGCGACAACATTTGCCTCGCCCATGAAATCGGCGATGAAGGCGGAAGACGGCGCCTCGTAAAGCTCGCGCGGCGCCCCCTGCTGGGCGATGTTGCCGTCCTTCATCACGATGATCTGGTCCGACACGGCCAGCGCTTCGTCCTGATCGTGGGTGACGTAGACCGCGGTGAAACCGAGGCGCTGCTGCAATTCGCGGATTTCAGTGCGCACGCGCCGACGCAGGCGTGCATCGAGGTTGGAAAGCGGCTCGTCGAGCAGCAGCACCTGCGGTTCCAGAACCAGCGCGCGGGCGACCGCGACACGCTGCTGCTGCCCGCCCGAAAGCTCCGCCGGCAGCCGCTGGCCCATTCCGCCCAGGCCGACGAGCGTGAGCCCTTCCTCGGCTCGCTCCCTTGCCTCCTTGCGCTTCAGCCCGGAGGATTCGAGGCCGTAGGCGACATTGTCCAGCGCCGTCATATGCGGAAACAGCGCGTAGGACTGGAAGACCATCGATACGTCGCGCTCATTGGCCGGCAGCATCGTCACATCCTTGCCGCCGATGAGGATTTTCCCGGCGGTCGGATGTTCGAGCCCCGCCAGCATGCGCAGCGTCGTCGTCTTGCCGCAACCGGAAGGCCCGAGCAGCGTCACCAGCGTTCCGGGTTCTATGGTCAGCGACAGGTCGTGGATGGCGGTGAAGGTTCCGAAATCCTTGCGGACGTTGCGGAAGACGACCGAGCCGGGGTCCTCGATACTCATGCAGCTTTCTCCTCACGAAGGGATACCGGAAGGGCGATGCGGTTTTCGCGCCGCAGTTTCCGCTCGCCGACCAGAAGCTGGAACCCGGCGATCACGACGAGCATCACCAGGATCAGCATCGAGGAGTAGGCGATGGCGACGCCGTATTCGCCGTTTTCTACCAGGCCGACGATGTAGGACGTCGCCATGTTGTATTCGGCGCTGACGAGGAAGATGACCGCGCTGATCGAGGTGATGGCGCGCACGAAGGAATAGACCAGTGCGGCGGTTATGGCAGGCCGCAGCAGCGGCAGGATCACCTTGCGGATGGTGCGGAAACTGTCGGCGCGCAAGGTCAGCGAAGCCTCGTCGAGGCTCTTGTCCAGCTGGCTCATGGCGGCGACCCCGCCGCGCACGCCGACCGGCATGTTGCGGAAGACGAAGCAGGCGATGAGTACCAGCGCCGTACCGGTCATCTCCAGCGGCGGCAGGTTGAAGGCCATGATGTAGCTGATGCCGATGACCGTTCCGGGTATCGCGAAACTCATCATCAGGGCGAACTCGAACACCGAGCGACCGGCAAATTTCTGGCGCACGATCAGATAGGCGGTGAGCAGGCCGACGGCAGCGGTGAGGGGGGCTGAAATGAGCGCGATCTCCATCGTGGTCCAGAAGGAGTTCCAGGCGACACCGGTCCAGGCTATGGAGCCGTCGCGCGTGCCGATGGAGAAGGCGCGTATGTAGTGCTGGAGCGTCAGCGAATTGTCGAGGCCCCAGGTCTTCACGAAGCCGCCGACGATGATCATCGCATAGACGACGACGGTGAAGATCGCCCACGGAATGACCAGTGCATAGACGCCGATGGAAAGCGAACGCGGCAGCGCGATATGCGCGCCCGAATCGCCCTTGCCGGTGACGGTCGCGAAATTCTTGCCTGAAAGCCAGAAGCGCTGGGCCAGGAAGGCCGAGAGCGTGAAGCAGAGCAGGATGATCGCGAGAACCGCGGCGCGCGACGGGTCGTTCTGGGAGCCGACCACGGCAAAGAAGATCTCCGTCGACAGCACGCCGTGACTGCCGCCAAGCACCAGCGGATTGCCGAAATCGGCCATGCTTTCGATGAACCCGATGAGAAAGGCATTCGCCAGGCCGGGTTTCATCAGCGGCAGCGACACGTGCCAGAAGGTGCGCCAGCGATCGGCGCGCAGGGTCTGCGAAGCCTCCTCCATCGACGGGCTGACGCCCTCGACCACGCCGATCAGCACGAGAAACGAAATGGGCGTGAATGAAAGAACCTGGGCGATCCAGATGCCGGTGAGGCCGTAAAGCCAGCGGCCGGGTTCGATCCCGAAAAGTTCCGATATCGCCTGCGTGGCCACGCCCGAGCGGCCGAACAGCAAGGTCAAAGCCAGGCCGACGACGAAGGGCGGCGTGATGATGGGCAGGACCGTGAGAAGCCGCAGCCCTTTCTTGTAGCGAAAGCCGGTGCGCGTCGCCACCAGCGCAAATGCCAGCCCCAGCAGGGTCGAAGCTCCGGCGGTCATGACGGCGAGCCAGAAGGTGCGCGGCGCCACGCCGCATCTTCCGCCGCCGGTCAGGCAGCCGATGCTCCAGATCGACGGATCGACGATATTGCGCGTGAAACCGTCAGGATTGAACGAGCCGTCGAAATCCTGGAAGGCGCCGACCAGCATGCTTCCGACGGGGTAGAAGACGAAAACGGCGACGAGGAAAATCAGCAGCGTGATCGCGCTGACGACGAACGCGTCGCCCCGCATGACACCGCGCTCCGCCAGCCCGAAGGAGAATATCAGTGCAAAGGCGAGCGCGGTCAGCACCGCGCCGGCGCCCATGGAAGGCTGCCCGTCCGCCAGCGCGCCGAACAAGGTCTCGCTTATGGTCCACGTCCAGCCGGAGAACCCGATGGCCAACCCCTGCAGCGTCAGGAAGGCAACGCCGAGTGCTCCGGTCCAGGCAAGGATCGCGCCGCGCCGCATCGGGTCGCCGATGAAACGGGCAGCGACGGCAAGCGCCAGCAGAAGTGCTGCGATCGCCAGCCATGGACGCCCGTGCATGGTGGTTTGCAGGATCGCGGGAGAGACGGCCGGGTGACCCGGAAAATCCGCCAGCCAACTGAGGCCGAAGAAGCCGCCGTCGATCCGATACCAGGGCAGGATTAGGAATGCGACGGCTCCCAGCAGCAGAACAATATCGAGCCTGCGATTGCGATGGTCCATGGGCATGACTCAAGGCCCCCGGCTAGCCGGAGCTTTGGGTGGAAGGATGAGCGCGACCGGCCGGCAGAAAATTATGGCCGGGCGCGCTGCGACGGGGTCCGGTCAGTTGGCGTTGGCGCCGATTTCCCGATCCCAGCGCTCAAGCAGCTCCTTGCGCTTGGCCGGGTCGCCATAGGTCTTGAAGTCGTAGTCGATCAGCTTGATGTCCTCGAACCGCGGCGCTTCCTTCGGCACTTCGGCATTCTTGTTGGACGGAAGCTGGAACGACTTGGCATCCTTCATGCGGGACTGGACCTCGGCGGTCAGCGCCCAGTCATACCATTTCTTGGCGTTGTCGAGGTTCTTGGCGCCCTTGATGATCGACATCGAGCCGATCTCGTAGCCGGTGCCCTCGCAGGGTGCTACGGACTTGACCGGAAAGCCCTCGACGGTCATCGAAACGGCGTCGTGCATGAAGACGATGCCGACCGTCGTCTCACCGCGCGCAGCAGCCTTGACCGGCGCCGAACCCGACTTCGTATACTGCGAAATATTGGCGTTGAGCTTCTTCAGGTAGTCGTAGGCCTGTTCCTCGCCCATGATCTGGACCAGCGAGGCGAGCGCCGTATAGGCCGTTCCCGACGAATTGGGATTCGCCATCTGGATTTCGCCCTTCCACGACGCATCAAGCAGGTCGGCCCAGCATTTCGGCTCCTTCAGGTTCTTGGTCTTCAGGAGATCGCTGTTGTAGCCCCAGCCGAGCGCGCCGGCATAGACGCCGACCGTCCGGTAATCCGCGCTTTCGGCCTGCTTCACGGCCCAGTCCTGCAACTGGTCGAGCATGGGCGACTTGTATTCCAGCGTCAGGCCCTCGGATGCCGCCTGCAGATGCGGATCGCCCGTGCCGGCCCACCAGATGTCGGTCTTCGGATTGCGCGCTTCGGCGCGAACCTTGGCGTAGGTTTCGCCGGACGACAGGCGCACCATGTTGACCGAAATGCCCGTCTGCTTTTCGAAATCGCCCTTCATCTGTTCGCAGATGACCACGTCCGCCGAGCATATGAGATTGAGATTGCCTTCGGCCTGCGCGGAAAAAGCAAAGACAGAAGCACCCGCAGCAAGAACCGCTGCGCCCAGTTTGACCGAACCCATGATTTCCTCCCGGTTGTACCGGCGCCTCCACGCCGGCCGCTCTTTGCAAGCGTGTGCAAATGCTGCATGACCAAGCCTGGGGTGTCAACAGCTTTGTCATAAAAACTTGCAATCCGGTGAATTCGCCACCTTGCACGCCATTGCAAAGTGGTGCACTTCTCTGTGCACCTGGAGAGGAATTAAGCCCATCGTGTCGCAGAAGGTTTTCGTCAGCGCACAGGAAGTCGCGGAGCGGGCGGGCGTTTCCCGTTCGGCGGTTTCGCGCACCTTCACGCATGGCGCCAGCGTCTCGCCCGAGACCCGCCGCAAGGTGCTGGAAGCCTCGGAGGCGCTGGGCTACCACGTCAACCATCTGGCGCGCGGACTGATGCGCAACGAAAGCGGCATCGTCTGCCTTATCGTGTCGGACATGGGCACGCCTTACCGCTCGAACCTCATCCGCGCGCTGACGCAGCAATTGCAGGATGCCGGCAAGATCGCGATGCTGGTCAATACGGACCGTTCCGACGGCAGCGTCGATCTCGCGCTCCGGCAGGCGATCCGGTATCGGGCTGACGCCTCCATCATCCTGTCGGGAATGCCGGACAAGTCGATCACGCAGCTCTGCCTCAAGAACGGACAGCGGCTTGTCCTCATCAATCGTGACGACGAACAGGATGGGCCATTAAAGATCAACCTCGACGACGCCGAGTCCGCCAGCCGGATTCTGACTGCCTTCGTGCGAGCAGGCTGCCAAAGGATGGCGTTTGCCAATTCGGAAGCAGGCACGCCAAGCCTGATGGCGCGAGAACGCGGCTTCGTCGCTGCAGCCAAGGCACTGGGCATCGAAGTCGTCGTGGAGCGTTTCGGGCCCACCGGCTATGAAAGCGGCAGGATACTGGCCCAGCGGCTTCTCACACGGCGCGAGCGGCCGGACGCGGTGTTCTGCGCAACGGACCTGCTTGCCTGCGGGTTCATGGACGCTGCTCGGCATCAGTTTTCGATAGGCATTCCGGATCAACTCTGCGTTGCCGGCTTCGACGACATCGTACAGGCTTCCTGGTCTTCCTATCAACTGACGACATTTGTCCAGCCCGTCGAGGCGATCGCGCGCGAGGCTGTGACCTGGCTGGAAGAAAGCGCGGCCGGGGACCAATCAACCATCCGGCAAACAGTCACACTTCACGCGGACCTTATCTGGCGATCGTCGATCAGAGGCGGCTAGTGAACATCGGTCGTCCAGCAGCCAATCTGGTCGCGATGCCTACGCATCCCCAGGCATGAAGCCGTATGTGGGATTTTCAAGCTCGTTCGCGCCATCAGCCCGCCTAGCCCCTGATTTTCCGGTCGATTGATCCCAAGGCGACGATCTGCCACGCAGTCGTGATTGGAGCCTGCGCCTTTCGACGGCTATATGCAGCGCAAACCCAATTGTTGCGGGGAATCATGGCGTTGGATGTCAGCTATCTCAGTGCGGTCGGAGCAGGGGCGCTTTCGTTCCTGTCGCCCTGCGTGCTGCCGCTGGTGCCGCCTTACCTCTGCTACATGGCTGGCGTTTCGGTCGATGATTTTCGTGCCGAGGGTGGAAAGGTTGCCAAGTTGGCCACCCGAAACGCGCTTCTGATAACGTCGGTCGCCTTCGTTCTGGGGTTTTCCACCGTGTTCGTGGCGCTCGGCGCCGGCGCTTCGACGATCGGGCGGCTCCTGCGCGTCTGGCAGGAACCTCTGGCGATGGCGGCCGGCGTGCTCATCATCCTGATGGGGCTCAACTTCCTCGGTATCCTGAAAATCCCGTTCCTGTCGCGGGAAGCGCGCTTCCAATCGGAAGGCAAGCCCGCCAGCACGGTCGCTGCCTATGTCATGGGGCTTGCTTTCGCCTTCGGCTGGACGCCCTGCATCGGGCCGGTGCTTGGGCCAATCCTGACGCTTGCAGGCGGGCGCGACACAGTGAGCGAAGGTGCGCTGCTGCTTGCAGCCTATTCGCTCGGGCTCGGCATTCCCTTCCTTCTGGCGGCCTTCTTTTCCGGCGCGTTCATGCGTTTTCTCGGCAAATTTCGCGTGCATCTCGGCCGCGTCGAGAAAGTTATCGGCGCACTCCTGATATTGGCCGGCGTGTTCTTCCTCACGGGCGGTGTCCAGAGTGCTTCCTACTGGCTTCTGGAAACCTTTCCCACGCTCGGCACTCTGGGGTGACTGCGAGTTCCAGTCGCAGCCAATCCGCTGATTAAGAGTCAGCTGCTCTGGCGACGCATCGAATTTCAGCCGCATTGGAGCAGGAAGGAAGCAGTGCTAGAACTGCGACGAATCTTCCTGTTCTTTCCGGAAATTGCCATGACCGCTAGATCCTGCCTGTCGATCATCCTTGCCGCCGGCGAGGGCACGCGTATGAAAAGCGCCTCGCCCAAGGTGCTTCACAAGATTGCCGGCCTGCCGATGGTCGCCCATGTCGCCAACGCCGCAAAGGCTGCCGGCGCAGGCGATCTCGCTCTGGTCGTCGGCTTCGGGGCCGAGCAGATGCGGGAGGCGGCTGCGTCCTTCGCGCCCGGCACGGAGACTTTCGTGCAGGAAGAACGCCTCGGCACAGGGCATGCAGTGCTTGCCGCGCGAAAGGCAATTGCGCGTGGTTATGACGATGTCCTTGTCTTGTTCGGCGATACGCCGCTGCTGGAGGCGGATTCGCTTTCCGCTGCACGGGCAAAACTCGGGGAAGGTGCGGCCGTCGTCGTGATCGGCTTTCGGCCGCCCAACCCTTCCGGCTATGGCCGCCTGATCGAAAAGAATGGCAAGCTTGTCGCGATCCGGGAAGACAAGGATTGCAGCGCTGAAGAGCGCAAGATCGGCTTCTGCAATGCCGGCATCATGGCCATTTCGGGTGCGCACGCACTGAAACTGCTCGATGCCGTCGGCAATACCAATGCGAAGGGCGAATTCTACCTGACCGATATCGTTGAAATCGCCGACGCAGCCGGCCTGACTGTGGTGGCGACCGAGGCGAGCTTCGAAAGCGTGCTCGGCATCAACAATCGCGCCGAACTCGCCGAGGCAGAAGCCATCTGGCAGAAGCGCAAGCGCCGTGAGATGATGCTTTCCGGCGTCACGATGATTGCGCCGGAAACGGTCTTCTTCTCTCACGATACGGAAATCGGTGCGGAAACCATTATTGAGCCGAGTGTCTTTTTCGGCCCCGGCGTGAAGGTTGCATCCGGCGCAAAGATCCATGCCTTCAGCCACATCGAAGGCGCAAGCATCGGCCCCGGCGCCGATGTCGGGCCTTTCGCGCGCCTGCGGCCAGGCGCGGACCTTAGGGAAAAAGCCAAGGTCGGCAACTTTTGCGAGGTAAAGAAGGCGACGATCGAGGCCGGCGCGAAGGTCAACCACCTCACCTATATCGGTGATGCCCGCGTCGGGCAGGGCGCCAATATCGGGGCGGGCACAATCACCTGCAATTACGACGGCTACTCGAAATTCTTCACCGATATAGGCTCCGGCGCTTTCATAGGCTCGAACTCGTCGCTCGTCGCTCCGATCACCATCGGCGAGCGCGCCTATGTCGCATCCGGCAGCGTCATCACCGAGAACGTACCGGCGGACGCGCTGGCCTTTGGACGCGCCCGCCAAAAGACCTTGCCGGACAAGGCACGCGAATTGCGCGAACGCCGCGCCAATGCAGCGAAAAAGTAACCCGAAACGGTTATTCGAAGCGCATGCGCTGGACGCAGTGGAGGTCATCCTCCATAGCCATAAAGCTGATATCGAACGATACGGAATGTGACTTCCGCGCTGCCGCCACACTGACTAGATAGCGGGCAGGGGAAGTTTGCGGGAAAGGGGCAACCGGACCATGTGCGGAATTGTTGGGATCGTCGGCCGGACATCGGTAGCGCCGCTTATCGTCGACGCACTGAAGAGGCTTGAATATCGCGGCTATGACTCGGCGGGTGTGGCGACCGTCGAAGATGGCCAGCTTGGCCGCCGCCGCGCTGAAGGAAAGCTCGTCAATCTCGAGCAACGGCTGAAGGCCGAACCGCTCGAAGGCAATATCGGCATCGGCCATACGCGCTGGGCGACCCATGGCGTGCCGAACGAAACCAACGCGCATCCGCATTTCTCCAGTGGCGTCGCCGTCGTCCACAACGGCATCATCGAGAATTTTGCCGAGCTGCGGAACGAGTTGAAGGCCGACGGCTACGAATTTGCTTCCCAGACGGATACCGAAGTCGTGGCGCATCTCGTCTCGCGCGAACTGGCGCGAGGCGCCAACCCGGTCGATGCAGCGCATCGTGCGCTGAAGCGTCTTGAGGGCGCTTTTGCGCTGGCAATCATGTTCCAGGGCGACGACAACCTCATCGTCGGCGCCCGCAATGGCCCGCCGCTTGCCGTCGGGCACGGCGAGGGCGAGATGTATCTCGGCTCCGACGCAATCGCGCTCGCGCCCTTCACCAATTCGATCACCTATCTCGAGGATGGCGATTGGGCGGTGGTGCGCCGCGACGAAATCGGTATCTTCGACATGGACGGTAATGCCGTCGAGCGCAGGCGGCAGCAGTCGCTCAGCACCAGCTTCATGGTCGACAAGGGCAACCGCCGCCATTTCATGGAAAAGGAAATCCATGAGCAGCCGGAGGTGATCTCGCACACGCTGGCGCACTACGTGGATTTCACCGACGGCGTCTCAAAACCGCTCGATCTGCCATTCGATTTCGCCAAGCTCGACAGGCTGGCGATTTCGGCTTGCGGCACCGCCTATCTCAGCGGGTTGATCGGCAAATACTGGTTTGAACGTGTCGCCCGCCTGCCGGTCGACATCGATGTCGCATCGGAATTCCGCTACCGCGAAATGCCGATCTCGAAGAACAGCGCAGCCTTCTTCATTTCGCAGTCCGGCGAAACCGCCGACACGCTGGCCTCGCTGCGTTATTGCCGCAAGGCGGGTGTCCCGATCGGGGCCATCGTCAATGTCCGCGAATCGACCATCGCGCGCGAGTCCGACGTGATCCTGCCGACCCTTGCCGGGCCGGAAATCGGCGTCGCCTCGACCAAGGCCTTCACCTGCCAGCTGTCGGTGCTTGCGTCGCTTGCAGTGCGCGCCGGGGTGGCACGCGGGACGATCTCGCGCGAGCAGGAAAAGACACTGGTGCGCGAACTGTCCGAAGCACCACGTTTTGCCAACCAGGTGCTCAAGCTCGAGGAGCAGATCGAAAAGATCGCGCGGGAACTTTCGCGCTACAAGCACGTGCTCTATCTCGGCCGCGACACCAACTATCCGCTGGCCATGGAAGGCGCGCTGAAGCTCAAGGAAATTTCCTACATCCATGCCGAGGGCTATGCCGCAGGCGAGCTGAAGCATGGGCCGATCGCGCTGATCGATGAAAACATGCCGGTCATCGTCATTGGGCCGCATGACCGCATTTTCGAGAAAACCGTGTCGAACATGCAGGAAGTCGCCGCACGCGGCGGCAAGATTATCCTGATCACCGACCAGAAGGGTGCGGATCAGGCCGGCATCAAGACGATGGAAACGATCATTCTGCCCGACATGCCGGAAATCATCACGCCGATCGTCTACGCGCTGCCGATCCAGATGCTCGCCTACTACACAGCTGTGTTCATGGGCACGGACGTCGACCAGCCGCGCAATCTGGCGAAGTCGGTGACGGTGGAATAACGAAGAACGCCGCCGTCCGGTTTTTTATCGGGCGGCGGTGTCCTTAAAGCGCCCCTCCGGTTGCCGCAAGCCCTGACAAAACCGTGTCCGGCACAGCGCAAAAACAGATTCCCATGCCTTGGGCTGATGGTCTAAGAATGAAGAGGGCGCTGCGATATCGCACCGCACACTGTCTCAGCTACAAACCGGAAGTGCTGCATGGGCCGTCTGCGAAACTATTTCCTCACCGGCTTCATCGTCACGGCGCCGCTGGCGATCACGGCCTATCTGGCCTGGTCTTTCGTCGGCTGGGTCGATTCCTGGGTAAAGCCCTACATTCCGTATCGCTACAATCCCGATCATTATCTGCCGTTCGCCGTGCCCGGTTTCGGTCTTATCGTGGCGTTGCTGCTGATCACGCTGGTCGGCTTCCTGACCGCCAATTTCATCGGCCGCTCGATCGTATCGCTGGGCGAGCGCGTGCTTGGTCGCATGCCGCTTATCCGCAGCATTTACAGCAGCTTGAAACAGATTTTTGAGACGGTCCTTTCGAACAAGAACGAGATGTTCCGCACGGTTGGACTGGTCGAATATCCGCGCAAGGACGTCTGGTCGATCGTTTTTGTTGCCGGCGAAAAGCGAACCGAGATCAATGAAAAGCTCGACCAGAACGACGACCCGCTGATTGCCGTCTTTATGCCGTGCACGCCCAATCCGACGACCGGGTTCCTGATGTATGTGCCCAAGTCCCAGGTCGTCATCCTCGACATGACCATCGAGGAAGGCGCCAAGCTTATCGTCTCGGCCGGGCTGGTGACGCCTGAAATGGGCAAGAAGGCGGTGAAGGCAAAAAGCAGGAAAATCGGGCCGATTGCCAATCCGACGCTGGAGGAAGTTGCTCAGCCCGCCCTCAGCAACCTCACCGCCTCGTCGCGCCCGAACAAATAGAGCAGCATACGGATCGCCTCGCCGCGCGGGGACTTCAGCTCGGGGTCGCGCGTCAGTAGCAGGCGCGCGTCGTCGCGGGCGATTTCGAGCAGATCGGCATGCGTCTCGATGCGCGCCACCTGAAAGCCCGGCGTGCCGGATTGCCGCGTGCCCATCAGTTCGCCTTCGCCGCGCAGCTTCAGGTCCTCTTCGGATATGCGGAAGCCGTCTTCCGTCTCGCGCATGACCGAAAGGCGGCGCTTGGCGGTCTCGCCTAGAGGGTCCTTATAGAGCAGGACGCAGGTGGACGCCTTCGCGCCGCGTCCCACACGCCCGCGCAACTGGTGAAGCTGGGCGAGGCCAAAGCGCTCAGCATGTTCGATGACGATGATCGTCGCATCCGGCACGTCCACGCCGACCTCGATGACCGTGGTAGCGATCAGGATACGCGTTTCGCCTTCCTTGAAGGCGCGCATCGCCTCGTCCTTTTCCGCTCCCTTCATGCGGCCGTGGACGAGACCGAGCGCATTGCCGAAGACCGGTTTCAGCGAGGCAAAGCGGTCCTCCGCCGACATCAATTTGATTTCTTCGGATTCTTCCACAAGCGGGCAAATCCAATAGACTTTCTGGCCGTCGGCCACCGCGTCGCGCATGCGCCCGACCAGTTCGTCGAGCCGCTCCAGCGGAAGCGTGACGGTGCGGATCGGCTGGCGGCCGGCCGGTTTTTCCGTCAGCCGAGAAACATCCATGTCGCCGAAGGCGGAGAGAACCAGCGTGCGCGGGATCGGCGTCGCCGTCATCACCAGCATGTCCGGCGCGTCGCCTTTGGCCGTTATGGCGAGCCGCTGATGAACGCCGAAACGGTGCTGCTCGTCGATCACGGCAAGCGCCAGATCGTGGAACTGCACCGTTTCCTGAAACAGCGCATGGGTGCCGACGACGATGTTGATCGCGCCGCTCTCCAGCCCGGCAAGGATTTCGGCGCGTTCGCGACCCTTTTCCCGCCCCGTCAGCACGGCGATGCGCAGGCCGGCTTTCCCGGCCAGCGGGGCGATGGTGGCGAAATGCTGGCGGGCGAGGATTTCCGTCGGCGCCATCAGGGCTGCCTGTCCGCCGGCCTCCACGGCGCGCGCCATGGCGAGCAGCGCCACCACCGTCTTGCCGGAGCCGACATCGCCTTGCAGCAGCCGCAGCATGCGCTCTGGTTTCTGCAGGTCGGCATCGATCTCGGCCAGCGCCTGCGTCTGCGATTGCGTGAGCTCGTAGGGCAGGGCGTTTCGCAATACAGCGATCAGACGGCCGTCGCCGGCAAGCGGCCGGCCGGAAAGCCGCCGCACCGTCACCCGCACCACCGCCAGCGCGATCTGGCCGGCCAGAAACTCGTCATAAGCAAGCCTGCGCCACGCCGCACTGTCGGGCAGGACGTCGATCGGATCGGAGGGGTTGTGGATGCGGCTCAGCGCTTCGCCAAAGGCGGGAAAGCTTTGCCGGCGCATGACATCCGGGTCGAGCCATTCCGGCAGTGTCGGCACGCGCTCCAGCGCCTGCGCGATGGCGCGGCGCAGCACTTTTGCGGACAATCCTGCCGTCAGCGGATATACCGGCTCGACCAGCGGCAAGCTTTCCGTGTCGCCGGCGCGCGCGATATGATCGGGATGAACCATGCTCGGGCGGCCGTTGAACCATTCCATGCGGCCGCTGACGACGACATCCTCACCAACGGGCATCGTTTTTTCGAGCCACGCGGCATTGGCATGGAAAAAGGTCAGCGCGATCTCGCCTGTGTCGTCGAAGGCGTAGACCCGGTAGGGCACGGATTTGTTGCCGCGCGGCGGCGGCTGGTGGCGGTCGATGCGCACCTCCAGCGTCACGATCGCGCCCGCCGGGGCCAGCGCTATGCCAGGCCGGTTGCGCCTATCGATCACCGAATGCGGCAGCGTGAAGATCAAATCGCCGGCGCGCGCCTCGCGATCCGAAATATCGGCGGGCACGACCCTCTTGATCAACTCGGCAACCTTCGGCCCGACGCCGGCAAGCGAGGTGATGGGGACGAATAGCGGGTCGAGGATGTTGGGGCGCATCACGAGCCTGCGGAAGCAAGTTCGGATGCGACTGTGTTCCTTCGCGCCCCCCTCTGTCCTGCCGGACATCTCCCCCTCAAGGGGGGAGATTGGCCGTCATCAGCGCCGGGGTCTTTTTTTGCAGTGACCGGCAACCAATCGATTGGCTGATCTCCCCGCTTGAGGGGGAGATGTCCGGCAGGACAGAGGGGGGTGTTGTCAGGAATGTTCATCACCCACAGACTCTTAGGCACTGCGGAAGCGGTTGCAAGGCTGACAGGGGGCGTCATCCACGCTATATGCGCCGCTCGGCAATCAGGAATGCGAAACAATGACAGGCATGACGCGATCGAGTGAGGGGCTGGATGCGCGGCGGCGCAAGCTGCTGTTCCGATCCTGGCACCGCGGCATGCGCGAAATGGATCTGATTCTCGGCGCATTCGCCGACACCACCATTCATGCGCTTTCCGATGCCGAACTCGACGCATACGACGCCGTGCTCGAACTGCAGGACGCCGATCTCCTGTCCTGGATCACTGGCGAACAGATCATTCCGCCTGAACACGACACGGCGATGTTCCGCAAGATCCTGGCCTCCCGCCAGGCCATGAGTTTCTGAAATGAGCCTTCTCAGGAAAATCGGCCTGCCCAAGGGCGGCACCGGCCAGTTCATCGTCGATGGCGTCGCCGATGGCTATGAAGCTTTCGCGCTTGCGCAGGCGGTGGCTGAAACCGCGCCCGACGCGCCGGTGATCTTCGTCGCCCGCGACGGCCAGCGCCTGCCGGCAATCGTCGAGGCACTGGCATTCGCCGCGCCCGAACTGCCTGTGCTGGAATTCCCGGCCTGGGACTGTTTGCCTTACGACCGCGTCTCGCCCGGCGCGGACGCCGCCGCTCGCCGTCTCGATGCCATGGCGGCAATGACCGCGCTGGCCAAGAAGCCGCATCGCGCCATCATCCTGACAACCGCCAACGCGCTTTTGCAGCGCATTCCGCCGGCCGCCGTGATCGAGGCGCAGACGTTTCACGCCAAGCCCGGCAACCAGATCGACATGAATGCGCTGATCGCGCGGCTGGAGAATTCCGGCTTCGACCGTGTCGCCACCGTGCGCGATGTCGGCGAATTTGCCGTGCGCGGGGGCATCCTCGACCTCTACGCGCCGGGCTCAACCGAGGCGCTGCGGCTCGACTTCTTCGGCGACACGCTGGAATCGATCCGCGCCTTCGACGTCGCGACGCAGCGCACCACCGGCCAGCGCAACGCGCTCACCCTTCAGGCGATGAGCGAAGTTGCGCTGACGCCCGAGGCGATCAGCCGCTTCCGCCGCTCCTATATCGAGGCGTTTGGCGCACCGGCGCGTGATGACGGGCTCTATGCGGCGATCAGCGAAGGCCGCCGCTTCGCCGGCATGGAGCACTGGCTGCCGTTCTTCTACGAGCGGCTGGAGACGATTTTCGACTATCTGCCGACCGCGCCTTTCGTGTTCGACCATCTGGCGCGCGAGGCGCTTGTCGAGCGCCACACGCTGATCGTCGACTATTACGAGTCGCGCAGGCAGCAGGCCGACGGCGCATTGAAGGACGCTGTGCCCTACAAGCCGGTACCGCCGGCCCGGATGTATCTTTCGCCCGAAGATGTGACGGCGGCGCTGGCCGACCACGCCGCGATCGAATTCACGCCCTTCGACACGCCCGACACCGGCGGCCGCAAGCTGCTGCATGCCGGCTCCAAGGCCGGTCACAGTTTCGAGCTCGAACGCGCCGACCCGAATGCCAATGTCTTCGAGGCGGCGGTGAAATATATCGGCGACGTGCGCGCTGCCAAACGCCGCGTCGTCATCGCCGGCTGGACGGAAGGTTCGCTCGACCGGCTCGGCCAGATCCTTGCCGAACACCACCTAGGCAATCTGAAGCCGGTCGCCACGCTTGCCGATGTCGAGAAACTGTCCGCAGGGCAGGCGGGTCTTGCCGTGCTACCGCTGGAATCCGGCTTCGAGACTGACAGCTTCGTCGTCGTGGCCGAGCAGGATATTCTGGGCGACCGCCTGGTGCGGCGCTCCAAGAAGCGCAAGCGCGCTTCCGATTTCATTGCCGAAGCCGCCTCGCTCTCGGCCGGCGACATCGTGGTGCACGCCGATCACGGCATCGGCCGCTTCGTCGGCCTGCGCACCATCGAGGCGGTCGGCGCGCCGCATGACTGCCTCGAAATACACTATGCCGGCGACGACCGGCTGTTCCTGCCGGTCGAAAACATCGAGCTCCTGTCGCGCTTCGGCTCGGATTCGGCGGAGGCCCCGCTCGACAAGCTCGGCGGTGGAGCATGGCAATCGCGCAAGGCACGCCTCAAGCGCCGCCTGCTCGAGATGGCCGGGCAACTGATCCAGATCGCCGCCGAGCGCCAGATGCGCGCCGCGCCAGCGCTCAATCCGCCGGACGGGCTCTATGGCGAGTTCGCCGCCCGCTTCCCCTATGAGGAGACCGACGACCAGCAGCGCGCCATCGATTCCGTCATGGACGATCTCGGTGCCGGCCGGCCGATGGACCGGCTGATCTGCGGCGATGTCGGCTTCGGTAAGACGGAAGTGGCGCTGCGCGCCGCCTTCATCGCCGCGATGGAAGGCTTTCAGGTCGCAGTGGTCGTGCCGACCACGCTGCTGTCGCGCCAGCATTTCAAGACGTTCACGCAGCGCTTTGCCGGCCTGCCGCTGGTCGTGCGCCAGGCATCGCGGCTGGTTGGTACGAAAGAGCTTGCCGAAACCAAGAAGGGGCTTGCCGAAGGCACGGTCGATATCGTCGTCGGCACCCACGCGCTGCTCGGCGCGTCGATCTCGTTCAAGAATCTCGGCCTGCTCATCATCGACGAGGAGCAGCATTTTGGCGTCAAGCACAAGGAGCGGTTGAAGGAGCTGAAGAGCGACGTGCATGTACTGACGCTGTCGGCCACACCGATCCCGCGCACGCTGCAACTGGCGCTGACCGGCGTGCGCGAACTGTCGCTGATCGCCACGCCGCCGGTCGACCGCATGGCGGTGCGCACCTTCATTTCGCCCTTCGACCCGCTGGTCATCCGCGAGACCCTGCTGCGCGAACGCTACCGTGGCGGGCAGAGCTTTTACGTGGTGCCGCGCATCTCGGACCTCATGGAAATCAAACAGTTCCTGCAGGAATCTGTTCCGGAACTCAAAGTCGCGACTGCCCACGGCCAGATGCCGCCGGGCGAACTCGACGACATCATGAACGCCTTCTACGACGGCCAGTACGACGTTCTGCTATCGACTACCATCGTCGAATCCGGCCTCGATATCCCGACCGCCAACACGCTGATCGTGCACCGTGCGGACATGTTCGGCCTGGCCCAGCTCTACCAGCTGCGCGGCCGCGTCGGGCGCTCCAAACTGCGCGCCTATGCGCTGTTCACGCTGCCGGCCAATCGCAAGCTCACCGACACCGCCGATCGCCGCCTGAAAGTGCTGCAATCGCTGGATACGCTCGGCGCCGGCTTCCAGCTCGCCAGCCACGATCTCGACATTCGCGGCGCCGGTAATCTGCTCGGCGAGGAACAGTCCGGCCACATCAAGGAGGTCGGCTTCGAACTCTACCAGCAGATGCTGGAGGAAGCGGTCGCCGAAATCCGCGGCACCGGCGAGGTCATCGACGGCGGCTGGTCGCCGCAGATCACGGTCGGCACGGCGGTCATGATCCCGGAAAGCTATGTGCCGGACCTGCAATTGCGGCTGGCGCTTTATCGCCGTCTGGCCGACCTCGATTCGCCAGAGGAAATCGACGGTTTCGCTGCCGAACTGATCGACCGTTTCGGCCCGCTGCCGGAAGAGGTCCAGCATCTCTTGAAGATCGTCTTCATCAAGGCTCTGTGCCGCAAGGCCAATGTCGAAAAGCTCGACGCCGGACCGAAGGGTGTGGTCATCCACTTCCGCAAGCGCGAGTTTTCCAACCCGGCCGGTCTGGTCAAGTTCATCTCGGAGCAGGGATCGCTCGCCAAGATCAGGCCGGACCAGAGCGTTGTCTTCATCCGCGACTGGCCCAACGCCGAAAAGCGCCTTGCTGGTTCAGCGGTAGTGATGACGCAACTGGCGCGGCTGGTGGAGAAGGCGGCGTAAGAAGCCCTCAGCCAGCCGTTTCCAATTCCCCACGCGCTTTCGCGCCAGCGATCTGGCGGATGGCGTCGGCCAGCGTGTCGCTCTCCTGCGCGCCCATGACCGCGTATTTGCCTTCGAGCAGGAAGCAGGGCACGCCTGTGATGCCCATGCGGGACGCGGTGGCAGCCTCGTTGGAAACGGCGTCACGGTCTGTGTCGGTGGCAAGCATCGCCTCGACCACCGGCGCGTCCATGCCGGCCTCGCGCGCGGCTTCGGTGAGCACGGCGTGGTCACCGATGTTTTTTCCCTCTTCGAAATAGAGCTGGAACAGCCGCCGGGCGAGCCTGTTCTGCGCTTCGGGACCGGCAGCGGCGGCCCAGCGCATCACACGGTGCGCGTCGAGGGTGTTGGGCGAGACCTTGATGGCGTCGAAATCGAATTCGATGCCTTCGGCCGCACCCAGCGGTTCGATATTGGCGTGGATCTGGCGCAGGCGTTCCTCGCTGCCGAATTTCGCCAGCATATATTGCCTGCGGTCCTTGCCTTCCGGCGGAATGGTCGGATCGAGCTGGAAGGGCCGCCAGCGGATCTGGACGTCCACCTCGGGCACGGCGGCGACCGCCTTGTCGAGCCGCTTCTGGCCGATGAAGCACCAGGGACAGACAGCGTCGGAGACGACATCGATGGTGATGGACTGCTTCTCGTCGCTCATCGGGAATGCTCCTTTGCCGTCAATTCGGCTTGTGCCACCAGGTCGGGAACTGATTGCCGAATATAGGCGTCTTTGCCGGGTGTTCCAGATCGGCCCAATAAGCTAGGAATTCTTTCTTGTTGTGCTGCATCGGAACCATATAGGCCCCCGAAATCAACAGCCGGTCGAGCGCTCGCACCGCAGCGACATAGCCCTCCTTGTCGCGGGCATGCAGCATGGCCTCGATCATCGCATCGACCGCCGGGTCGGCGACGCCGGCAAGGTTGAACGAGCCGGGGACGTTCGCCGATTCCGAACCCCAGCGGAAAGTGAGCTCTAAGCCGGGCGACAGCGTGCCGAGAAAACCGGTCGAGCCGAACAGCACGTCGAAATCGAAACGCTGCTTGCGCATCTGGATCTGGTCGGATTCGAGCGCGCGGATGTTGACGTCGATACCGAGCTTTTCCAGCGAGCGCTGATAGAGGGCGGCAAGGCGCTCCTCGGTCTGCGATGTGGTCAATATCTCGAAGCTGAACGGCTCCCCGTCCGGGCCGACGAGCTTGCCGCCATCGACGCGGTAGCCGGCGCTTTCGAGCAGGTCGAGCGCCTCCTTCAGCACCTTGCGGTCGCGGCCCGAGCCGTCCGTCACCGGAGGACGGTAGGTGCCGTCCATGACGTCCGCGGGCACGCGACCGGGGAAAGGGGCGAGAAGCGCGCGCTCGGCATCGCTTGCCGGTCGCCCGAGCGCGGAAAGCTCGGAGTCCTGCCAGAAGCTCGCGGTGCGCTTGTACTGGCCGTCGAACATGTTCTTGTTGGCCCATTCGAAGTCGTAGAGCATGCCCAGCGCCCGGCGCACCCGGACATCGGAGAATTTCGGCAGCCGCGTGTTGAACAGGAAGCCGCTGACCACCGGCGGTAATCCGCTCTCGAAGTCTTCGGTGACGACCCTGCCGTCCTTGAGGGCCGGAAAATCGAAGCTGCGCTCGCGCTTGACCGGATCGGCCTCGGCGAAGGTCGAGCAGATGCCTTTCTTGAAGGCCTCGAACATGGCGTTGGCGTTCAGGAAATATTCGAGCGTGATGCGGTCGAAATTATCGATGCCGCGCTTCACCGGCAGGTCCTTCGCCCAATAGTCCGGGTTGCGCTCGAAGACGATGCGCTGGCCGGGCGCGACCTGCCCGACGCGATAGGGACCGCTGCCGATGACCGGTTTCAGCGTCGTCTGATCGAACGTCTCCTTGTTGAAGAAGTGTTCTGGAACGATCGGCGTCATCGCGATAATCAACGGGAATTCGCGATCGGCGAGTTCGTTGAAGGTGAAGCGGACGCTGAGATCGCCTGTCTTTTCGAGCTTGGCGATCTTCTTCATGCGGTCGCTGTAGGGCGGGCGGCCTTTTTCCGTGTAGACCTCGTAAGTGAAAATCACATCGTCGGCGGTCACCGGCTCGCCGTCCGACCATTTTGCCTTCGGGTTGAGCTGGAACTCCACCGATTTGCGGTCTTCCGGCATGTCGATCGACTCGGCCAGCAGGCCGTAAAGCGAAAAAGGCTCGTCCATGCTCCGCTGCATCAGCGATTCGAAGACGAGATTGCCATAGATCGTGTCGATCATGCCGCGCGCGGTGGTGCGCAGGCTCTTGATGATGAACGGGTTGAGATTGTCGAAGCTGCCGACCACGCAATAGGTGACGCTGCCGCCCTTGGGCGCGTCGGGATTGACGTAGGGAAAGTTCGAGAATCCCTCCGGCAAGGCCGGTTCGCCCTGCATGGCGACCGCGTGGGTTGGTTCGGCCCGAGCCGCCATCCCTGACGCCGGCAACAAGGCCAAGGCGGCGCAGAGCGATAGAAACATGCGGCGCATTGGTGGATAGCCCTCACTCGAACATTCTGGATGATTCGAATAAGAATCTATCACGGCGGCACTATTGTGAGGTTAGAGGTGAATTGCCACGGTTATTCGCTGTAAACGGGCTGGATTCGCAACGCGAGGCGGTGTAACACGCCGGCAAAAGCCATGCTGTTGCCTCATTTAGCCAACAGGTAGCGGTTGACGAACGGCGCCATGAGCCGGTTCCGGGAACAATTGAGAGGAAATTGATAGATGACGAGCTTGAAAACCGACACTGCCCGTCTTTCGGTCATGGCCGCAGGCGTGGTCGGCATGCTCGCCGCTGGTCTCGTGCCGGCAGCGGCACAGCAACAGCAGCCGCAGATCCCGCAGGGCTGGTTCAAGGCTTGTTCCAAGCAGGAAGACGTGGACATCTGCAATGTGCAGAACATTTCCACCGCCGCTTCCGGCCAGCTCGTCACCGGCATCAGCCTGATAGAACTCAAGGGCAAGGTGAACCGCAAGGTCTTCCAGGTCACCGTCCCGACCGGCCGTCTCGTGCCTCCCGGCATCGGCCTGCAGATCGACGGCGGCAAGGCGCAGAAGCTCGACTACGTCATCTGCTTCCCTGACCGCTGCGTTGCCGAGGCCCAGCTTTCGGACCAGCTTATCGCTTCCTTCAAGAAGGGCTCGGAACTGACACTGACTTCCGTCAACTTCCAGAACCAGCCGAACCCGATCAAGGTTTCCCTGTCCGGCTTCACCGGCGCCTATGACGGCCCCGCGATGCAGCAGTCCGATCTCGAGGACCGCCAGAAGAAGCTTCAGGAATTCGTTTCCAAGAACAACGAGGACTTCGCCAAGAAGCTCAAGGAAGAGCAGGACAAGGCGAAGACGGCGAACTGATCGCCAACATCTTCAGAACAACAAAAAAGCGGGGTTTTGCCCCGCTTTTTTTGTTTCCGTGCCGTCAAACCAGCCGCCATCAATGGCGCGCGTGATGTTTGGGCGAATAGCGGCCGTCCGCGGTTTTGTCGAACAGCTCGCGCAACTGCGGGTGCCGCACCGGCTCGCCGGATTCGTCTTCGAGCAGGTTCTGCTCCGAGACATAGGCGATGTATTCGGTCTCCTCGTTCTCGGCGAGCAGATGATAAAATGGCTGGTCTTTGCGCGGCCGCACATCCGCAGGAATGGCCTCGTACCACTCTTCGGTATTGTTGAATTCCGGATCGACATCGAAAATGACGCCCCTGAACGGGAACAGGCGGTGACGCACCACCTGGCCGATCGCGAATTTTGCTGTCTTCATTTCAGTCACGCTTTCAACTCTCCAATAGTATTTGGCGCAGGCTGAAGCGCAATTCAATCCCAAACGGCTTGACGCATTGAGGAACAACGGGTTAGCGCGGGGCTGAGTTTCGGATACACAATCATCATGTCGGATGTCGTCGGTCTGGTTCTGCCCTTTTTCGGGCTGATCTTCATGGGGTTTCTGGTGGCGCGGATAACGCGCCAGCCCATCGAGGCGCTCGGCTGGATGAACACCTTCATCATCTATGTCGCGCTGCCGGCATTGTTCTTCCAGCTCCTGGCCAAGACTCCCGTCGAGAAGCTGACGGAATGGAGCTATATCTTCGGCTCGGTGTTTTCGACCTATCTCGTCTTCTCGCTGATGTTCGTGGGGTCGCTGATCCTTTCGCGCGGAAAGATGGCGGAGGCGACCATCAAGGGGCTGGCGGCTTCGTACGGCAATATCGGCTATATGGGGCCGGGCATCGCGCTTCTGGCATTTGGCGAGGAAGCGGCAGTGCCGGTGGCGTTGATCTTCTGTTTTGAGAACACCATCCATTTCGCCGTCGCGCCGATGATGATGGCGCTGGCCGGCAGCGAGAAGGTTCCGCCGATGCAACTGGCGTTCGGGGTCATCAAGAAAATCCTGCTGCACCCGTTCATCATCTCGACGATCATCGGCGTGGCGGCCGCCTATGCCGAGTTTCGGCCCCCAATGCCAGTCGAGCGTTTTCTCGACTATCTGTCGCGGGCGGCCGCACCTTGCGCGCTATTCGCCATGGGCGTGACGCTGGCGCTGCGGCCATTGAAACGGGTTCCGACCGCGATCGCGCCGATCACCGCGCTCAAGCTGATCCTGCATCCGCTGATCTGCTATGTCGTGCTGAGCTGGGTCGGAAATTTTTCCGAGGTCTGGCTGTTCTCCGCGGTTCTGCTCGCCGCCTTGCCGACAGCCACCAACGTCTTTGTCATCGCGCAGCAATACAATACGTGGGTTGAGCGCGCTTCGGCCAGTGTGCTGATCACCACCTGCTTTTCCGTGGCGACGGTGACGGCGCTGCTCTATATGATCAAGACCGGCATGCTACCGCCGGATCTGTTCCCGTAGCGAAGACGCCAGCGAAGAAAGACCGCTTCCGGGGCGCAGGCCCTCGCGCATGAACAGCGTCCGCAGCGGTGCGAAGCTTCCAAGGATGCCGAGGCCGGCGCTGCGCAGCAACTGCGCAGGAATTATATTCGACAGCAGAGACTGGTTGAGCAGGCTGACCGCGCCTGAGCGGGCAAGGATATCCGGCCGGCGCTTCACGTCATAGGACGAGAGCGCCTCAACCGAACCCGGATCGGAGCGATGCAGCGAAGCAATTTCAATGAGTTGCTGGATATCCCTGATGCCGAGGTTGAGACCCTGAGCGCCGATCGGTGGGAAGACGTGCGCGGCTTCCCCGACGAGCGCCACGCGATTTTGCGCAAACCGCTTAGGCAAGGTTGCCGATAGCGGGTAAATCTGCCGACCCGGCTCGACCGAAACTCGGCCAAGCATGGATTGCATGCGCTCCTCGACACAGGCCGACAGCGCTTCGTCGTCAAGCGCCGCAAGTTGCTCCGCCGTTTCCGGCTCCACGACCCAGACCAGGCTCGAGCGATCGCCGGGCAAGGGAACCTGCGTGAACGGGCCAGTCTCTGTGTGAAACTCGGTAGAGGTGTTGGCGTGGCCGCGCGTGTGGCCGAAATTGATCACCAATGCCGCCTGCGGATAGGCGTGGGTGGATGTGGAGATGCCGGCAGCTTCGCGGGCAGGCGACATGCGCCCATCGGCGGCGACGGCAAGTTTTGCCGGGATTTCCGTCCTGTCGGACAGGATCGCCAATACGCCGTCCGCATCGATCTGCCAGCGTTCGACCAGCGCATGATGCCACGCAATGCCGGCACGACTTGCTACGGCCTGTTCAAGCGCTTCATTCAGATCGCGATTGGGAATGTTCAGCCCGAAAAGCGGTTCTCCGATTTCGCTGGCATGAAAGGTGACGATCGGGCTCCTGATCAGCCGTCGCGTCGCATCGATGATGCGCATGATGCGCAGGGGTGCTGCCTTCGGCTCGATAGCAGCCGTGATACCGAGCGTGTCGAGAAATTTCAGCGCGGGCGTCATCAGTGCCGTGGTGCGGCGGTCCTTACCGCTGACGGCGGGACCGACAAGGCTCACGACAAAACCGGCATGCGCAAAGGCAAGTGCCGCGATCAACCCGGCGGGCCCGGTGCCCGCGACGACGACATTGACTTTATCAGTTTGGGCCAAGGCTGCGATCCGGCTAAATTGCATGCTGCCGGCAATCCGGCGGATGTTTCATATAGAGCAGCGCATCAAGCTTGATCAACGTGGCGATTCAGCCCATCGCTTTGCCATGAGCACCAATCAGGACGGGTTCGATCATCTCGACCGGGCAGGGCGCGCGGCTGCAGCCGTCGCTAAAAGCCCGCGCTGGGCGGTCTACGCCGTGCTTGCAGCAGGCATCGTCCTATCGTGGCTGGTGATCGCGGCCATGGCCATCCGCAGCGCCGAGAGCCGCGATCCGGGCAATGCGGCGCCAGGCGACCGTTTCCTGCGGATGCTGCCCGATATTTCACTGCCGGACTGGATCGAGCGGTTTTTCGCGCTTTGCATGACGCCCGCGCCACTCGATGGAACAGGATTCGGCGCTTATGCGGCACTTACGCTGATGTGGTTTCTGATGGCACTGGCGATGATGCTGCCTTCGGCGGCTCCCATGATCCGGACCTATTGCGAGATCGCCGATACCGCACGCCAGAAGCGCGAGCCGGTCGTTCATCCGCTGGTGCTGGTCGCAGGCTATCTCACCGTCTGGCTTGCGGCATCGGCGCTTTTCGCCGGCTTTACGCTTGCCGTTCATGCGCTGGCGGCCAGCACCCAGCCGCTGGACCCGGTGCGGGGCATGGCCGGCGCCTCGGCGCTTGCTATCGCCGGTCTCTATCAATTCAGCAGCCTAAAAGAGGCGTGCCTGAAGAAATGCCGAAACCCTTTCTCGATTCTTTTCGTTCGTTGGAGTGTGAAGCCGCTGCAAATCTTCCGGCTTGGCATGGAGCAGGGCGTCTGGTGCCTGGGCTGCTGCTGGGCGCTGATGCTGGTGATGTTTGCCGTTGGCACGATGAATTTGTTCTGGATGGCGCTGATCGCGGTGTTTACCGTGGTTGAAAAACAAGGGACAAAGCGTTTTCCAACGCGCCTCGCGGGTGCGATACTGCTTGTCTGGGCTGTGGCGCTTCTTGTAAGTTCCGCCTGACCGGGAAGGGGACGTTCCATGGCCGACCAAAGCTGGGCAATGAAAGGAGAGCTCGTACTCTCCTGCAATTGCACGGTTTTTTGCCCTTGCGTGCTTTCGCTTGGCGGCCACCCGCCGACGGAAGGCTATTGCCAGACCTGGGCAGGCTTTCGCGTCGATGCCGGCCACTATGGCGATGTCGACCTGTCTGGCCTCAATCTCGGGTTGATCATGGAGATTCCGGGTTATATGAGCCGCGGCAACTGGACGGCCGGGCTGTTCGTGGACAAACGCGCCTCCATCTACGCGACCAAGGCCTTCACCAAAATTTTCAGCGGCAAGGCCGGAGGCACCACTTCGCTGCTGTCGATCCTCGTCGGCAAGTTTCTCGGCGTCGAGCAGGTGCCGATCACCTACGAGACCAAGGACAAGACGCGTGTCTTCCAGATACCCAAAATCATCGACGGGGCGGTGACGCCTATCCCCGGCAAGAGCCGCGACGGCGACACGGTGATCACCAATTCAGAATACTGGATCGCGCCGGAAATCATCGTGGCGAAGTCCGACAAGAGCAAGATGCGCGCCTTTGGCCGAAACTGGAATTTCGCCGGCCGTTCGGCCGAAATCTGCAAGCTGGACTGGCGTGGCCCGTGAAAAGAAAAAAAGTCACCTGGCCGCAAGCGAAGGCCTTTTCCGTTCATCTCCTCACCGCATCCGGCTCGTTCCTGGCCTTCCTGTCGCTGGTGGCTGCAAGCGAGGGGCGTTGGACGGCCATGTTCTGGTGGCTGGGGCTGGCGCTTTTCGTCGATGGCATCGACGGGCCGATCGCGCGCAAGCTCGAGGTCAAGGAAGTGCTGCCGACATGGTCGGGCGAACTTCTCGACAACATCATCGACTACGTCACCTATGTGCTGATACCTGCCTTCGCGCTCTACCAGCGCGGCTTCATGGGCGACAATCTGTCGTTCATCTCGGCGGCTCTGATCGTCGTTTCCAGCGCGATCTATTATGCCGATACCGGCATGAAGACGAAGGAGAACTTCTTCAAGGGGTTCCCCGTCGTCTGGAACATGCTCGTCTTCACGCTTTTCGTCATAGAACCGGGTGAGTGGGTGTCGTTCGCGGTGGTGGTGATCGCCGCCATCATGACGTTCGTGCCGATGAATTTCCTGCATCCGGTGCGTGTCGAACGCCTGCGCGACCTCAACCTCGCCGTCTTTCTCGGCTGGTGCGCCTTCGGCGCGATCGCACTGGCGCAGACCATGCACGCCAGCGAGTGGGTGAAGATCGGCATTGCCGTGACCGGCGCCTATCTGTTCTTCATCGGCGGCGTCATGCAATTCTTTCCCAAACTCGGTGCCAAGAAAGCCTGATCATGTCCAAAGCCGTTCGTATTCACGCCCATGGCGGTCCCGAAGCCCTGACCTATGAGGAAGTCGACGCCGGCAGGCCGGGGGCGGGCCAGGTGCTGATCCGGCATACCGCGATCGGTCTCAATTTTCTGGACACCTATTTCCGCAGCGGCCTCTATCCGGCACCGGCGGGTCTGCCCCTGATACCGGGCGGCGAGGCGGCTGGCGTGGTGACGGAGGTCGGCGATGGCGTCGACTGGCTGCGCAAGGGCGACCGGGTCGCCTACATCACGAACATCGGCGCCTACAGCGAAGAACGGGTTATGCCTGCTGACAGGCTGGTGAAGATTCCGGAAGGCATCAGCGACGAGCAGGCGGCGGCGATGCTGCTGAAGGGCATGACGGTGGAGTATCTGCTGCGTCGCACCTTCCCGGTGAAAGCCGGTGACACGGTGCTTTACCACGCCGCTGCCGGCGGCGTCGGCCTGATCTTCGGCCAATGGGCAAAGCACCTGGGCGCGACCGTCATCGGCACGGCAAGCTCCGCCGACAAGATCGCGCTCGCCAAGGCGCACGGCTTCGACCATGTCATCAACTACCGTGACGGCGACTTTGTCGCGGCGGTGAAGGAAATCACCGGCGGCAAGCTTTGCGACGTCGTCTACGATTCGGTCGGCAAGGATACGTTTCCGGGCTCGCTCGACTGCCTGCGTCCGCGCGGCCTGTTCGTCAGCTTCGGGCAGTCGTCGGGGCCGATTCCGCCTTTCAACATGGCGCTGCTCTCGCAAAAAGGCTCGCTCTTTGCAACGCGGCCGACGCTATTCACCTACATCGCCAAGAGAGAGGAGCTCGAAGCGTCCGCCGCAGCCTTGTTCGACGTGGTTTCGAGCGGCGCGGTCGACGTCAAGATCAACCAGCGCTATGCGCTGAAGGACGCGACCAAGGCGCATGCCGATCTCGAAGGGCGGCACACGACGGGCACGAGCATTCTTATCCCCTGATATCCCCCTGAAATTCTTGAAGCTCTTTCAAGTTCAGCGCTGCTTTGCGTTGTGAGCCGTACGCGCCTACGATATCCGTGGGAACATAAAAGAAAATCATCAATGGGGGCGTTGTGACAGCAACCCTTGAGACGCATGGCGCGAACCTGCTCGAGGTGCGCGGCCTGACCAAGATATTTGGTACGCTGAAGGCGTGCGACGGCATCGACCTGACCGTCGGCAAGGGCGAGATTCATGCACTGCTGGGCGAGAACGGCGCCGGCAAATCCACCCTCGTCAAAATGCTGTTCGGTTCGCTGGAGCCGAATGCCGGCGAAATCCGCTGGAACGGAGCGCCGGTACGCATTGCCAACCCGCATGCCGCAAGAAAGCTCGGCATCGGCATGGTTTTTCAGCATTTTTCGCTGTTCGATGCGCTGACGGCGGCCGAAAATATCGCGCTGTCGCTGGACGATGAAACGCCGATCGCCACGATTGCGGCGAAGGCCAAGGCGCTGTCTTACAGCTACGGCCTGCCGCTCGATCCTTACTCGCTGGTCGGCGACCTTTCCGTCGGCGAACGCCAGCGCATCGAGATCATCCGTTGCCTTTTGCAGACGCCGGAACTCATCATTCTCGACGAGCCGACCTCGGTGCTGACGCCGCAGGAGGCGGACAAGCTGTTCGAGACGCTGGAGCGGCTGCGCGCCGAGGGCAAGTCCATCCTCTACATTTCGCACCGGCTGGAAGAGGTCAAACGCATGTGCGACCGCGCAACCGTGCTGCGGCACGGCAAGGTGGTCGGCCATTGCGACCCGCGCAAGGAGACCGCGTCGTCGCTTGCGCGCATGATGGTGGGCAGCGAGGTTCTGTCGGTCGTCCGTCCGCCGGCGGAGGGTGCGGGGAAAGCGGCCACGCTGCTTGAAGTCCGCGACCTGTCCCGAAAACCGGCAACGCCGTTTTCGATCCCGCTGCGCAACATCAGTCTTTCCGTGAAAGCCGGCGAGGTGATCGGCATCGCCGGCGTGGCCGGCAACGGGCAGGGGGAGTTTTTCGAGGCGGTATCGGGCGAGGCGACGCAGGCGGATGCTGTCACCGTGCGCATTCGCGACAAGGATGCCGGCCATCTGTCGATCACCGGACGGCGCTTGCTCGGTGCCGCCTTCGTGCCGGAAGAGCGGCTCGGGCACGGTGCCGCGCCGCGCATGAGGCTTTCCGAAAACCTTTTGCTGTCGCGCTTTGCCACCGATCGCAAGGCATTTCTCGGCGCTCTCGGGATGGTGCAGGGTTCGATGATCGCCAAAGCGGCGCAACGCATTGTCGAGGCCATGGATGTGCGCAAGAGCGCGCCCGATCCAGAGGCTGCAGCCCTTTCGGGGGGCAATCTGCAAAAGTTCATCATCGGCCGCGAGCTTGACCGTCAGCCGGCGGTGATGGTGGTCAACCAGCCGACATGGGGCGTCGACGCCGGTGCGGCCGCGCGTATTCGCCAGGCGTTGATCGAGCTTGCCCGCAACGGCTCGGCAGTGCTGGTCATCAGCCAGGACCTCGACGAACTGTTCGAGATTTCCGACGCCATCGCCGTCATGCACAATGGCGAACTGTCGAAGCCACTGCCGATAGCCGAAGCGACGCTGGAGAAGATCGGCCTGTTGATGGGTGGTGCCGAACCGGGCCATGTCGAGCCCGTGGCGGAGGTGGCGTGATGCGGATCGAACTCGTCAAGCGGCCGCAGCAATCCGCTCTCTATAGTGCGCTTTCGCCGTTCTTCGCACTGGGGCTGACGCTGATCGCCGGCGCGATCATGTTCTCGCTGCTCGGCAAGAACCCGCTCGACGCACTCTACTATTACTTCATCGACCCGCTGCGCGAGATGTGGTCGCTGCACGAACTGGCGGTGAAGGCCGCGCCGCTGATCCTGATTGCGGTCGGTCTTTGCGTCTGCTTCCTGTCGAACAACTGGAATATCGGCGCCGAAGGCCAGTTCATCATCGGGGCGATGGCTGGTTCGATCCTGCCGGTGATGTATCCCGATTTCCAGTCCTGGATCGTGCTGCCGCTGATGCTGATCATGGGCATGGTCGGAGGTGCTGCTTACGCCTCTATCCCGGCGCTGCTCAAGACGCGCTTCAACACCAACGAAATCCTGACCAGCCTGATGCTGGTCTACGTCGCGCAACTGTTCCTCGACTGGACCGTGCGCGGTCCGTGGCGCAATCCGGCCGGCATGAATTTTCCCGAAACGCGCAACTTCCATGAATACGCCATCCTGCCGGAAATCTGGCCGGATTCGGGCCGGGCGCATTGGGGTTTTGTCTTTGCCCTCGTTGCAGCACTTGTCGTCTGGTTCCTGCTGTCGAAGACCCTGCGCGGCTTCGAGGTCAAGGTTCTGGGCCAGAGCCCCCGGGCAGGGCGCTTTGCCGGATTTTCAGCGTCGAAGATGGTGTTCTTCGCGTTCATCGTTTCGGGCGCGCTGGCCGGGCTGGCAGGCATTTCGGAAGTCTCCGGGGCGATCGGCCAATTGCGCCCGACCATCTCGCCGGGCTACGGCTTTGCCGCGATCATCGTGGCATTCCTCGGCCGCCTGAACCCGCTCGGCATCGTTGCCGCCGGGCTTATACTGGCGCTGTCCTATCTGGGCGGCGAGGCGGCGCAGATATCCATCGGCGTTTCGGACAAGGTGGTGCGCGCTTTCCAGGGCATGCTGCTGTTCTTCGTGCTCGGCTGCGACACGCTCATCCACTATCGCATCCGCCTCGTTCGTTCGGCGGTCGGCAAGGCGGAGGTTTCCCATGGGAATGCTTGAAGCCATCCTGATCACCATTGCAACGGCTGCAACGCCGTTGCTGATCGCAGCCGTTGGAGAGCTTGTCGTCGAGCGCTCCGGCGTTCTCAATCTCGGCGTTGAGGGCATGATGGTGATGGGCGCCGTCACCGGCTTCGGCGCCGCCCTTGTGACCGGCTCGCCGTGGCTCGGCTTTCTGGCGGCGATCGTTGTCGGCGCGCTGTTTTCGCTGCTGTTTGCCTTTCTGACGCTGACGCTTGTCACCAATCAGGTCGCGACCGGTTTGGCGCTCACACTGCTGGGACTCGGCCTCTCCGGTATGCTCGGTGAGGGTTTTGTCGGCTTTCCCGGCGTAAAGCTCGCCAACGTCTACATTCCCGTGCTGACCGACATTCCGCTCGTTGGAAAGCTGCTGTTCGGCCAGGACCCGATATTCTACCTGTCGATCCTGCTCACCGCCGGCGTTGCTTATTTTCTCTTCCGCACCCGCACCGGGCTGACCTTGCGCTCGGTCGGCGACAATCATGCGTCCGCCCATGCGCTCGGCATCAACGTCGTCCTGATCCGCTATCTGGCGGTGATGTTCGGCGGTGCCTGCGCGGGGCTTGCCGGTGGCTATCTCTCGATTGTCTATACACCGCAATGGGTGGAGAACATGACGGCGGGGCGGGGCTGGATCGCCTTGGCGCTGGTCGTCTTCGCCTCCTGGCGGCCGTGGCGGGTGCTGGCCGGCGCCTATCTATTCGGCGCCGTCACTATCGGCCAGCTCCACGCGCAAGCGCTGGGGATAGGTGTCCCGTCGCAGCTACTTTCTTCGCTTCCCTATCTGGCAACCATCGTCGTTCTTGTTCTAATCTCGCGGAACCGGCGACTGACGATGGTAAACACACCGGCTTCTTTGGGGCGGCCGTTTGTGCCTGATCGCTAACTATAAAAAACGGGTATTGCCCCAGGCAACCTTAAGAGGATGAACTCAATGAAAAAAACCATTCTGTCGATCGCCGCGGCAGCCGCAGTGCTGTCGTTCGGCACCATGGCAGCGGAAGCCAAGACCAAGGCCTGCTTCATCTATGTCGGGCCAATCGGGGACTTCGGCTGGTCCTATCAGCATCATCAGGGTCTTTTGCAGGCGCAGAAGGAACTGGGCGACCAGCTCGAAACCGCCTATCTCGAAAGCGTGCCGGAAGGCGCGGATGCCGAGCGGGCCATCGAGCGTTTTGCGCGCTCGGGCTGTAACATCATCTTCACCACCTCGTTCGGCTACATGGATGCGACCAACAAGGTTGCGGGCAAATT
>VFQQ010001029.1_pt1 | contig 43704 bp, 75 predicted proteins | sample 3512341 | NCBI WGS metagenome assembly VFQQ01 (sample SAMN10412373, study PRJNA504923) | tailings metagenome | isolation source: Relicate 2 Philex TSF1 revegetated site | place: Philippines: Tuba, Benguet | collected 2017-08-29 | reverse complement strand
CCGGCCTGGAGGCGGCGGCGCGGCGCGCCGACCAGCTCATGCTGGCGCGGTGAGCAGGCGGGCTTAGGGGTGGCTGGGTGTCGGTTGGATTGTGGGCTGGCTTAATTAATAGGCTAGGAGACTGCACTGACCTCCATGTCTGCAGTGCATCGTTGCATGCATGCCCCAAACCTGCAGCTGTTGCCAAACGTGCCTTGTTGCTAACCATGCCTGCCCCCTGCCCTGCTCCCTGCAGCGGCGACAGCATCTTCTGGCTCAACCGTCCCACGCCGGAGCAGAAGGCGGAGCGCCGCCGCCTGCGAGCGGCCTGGCGGGGCGCAGCGCAGTGAGCGGCGGCAGCAGCCCTAGCAGTACGCCTCCTCTAACGCTCTGGAACGCCTTGTGGAGCTGCAGCCATGCGCCTGCTGCAGCGCGGCTGAAGCGCTGCACCTCCGGCGGCGCCCATGCCGGCATGGCAGCCCATGGCGGCATGGCAGCACTCTGGCTCTTGCGCTGCTGCTGCCGGCTCGCGCTTGTGCTGCCTAGCATGTAACCAATCGCAGCAATGTGCAATGGCGCCAGTTGCAGCAGTTTGCAATAGAGCAGCAGGCCGGGCCAGGAAGGCAGAGGCGGGCTCGCAACCCTGCAGCAGCACCCCCGCTGCCGGCGCCCGCTGGGCCCATGCACATTCCCTCCTCACACGGTACACACAGGAGCCTTCCTTAAAAGATAATCAAAATGCGACTGTGAGCCTGCATGAGTGTGATCCCAGAGCTGCTTATCGGGGGACAGTGCGTTCGGAGGTGAGCAAACGTGAGCGCTCCGTCGAACGCAGTCCGCACGTTCATTATGTCTGCTTGCACGCAGGCGTGTCTTGATGGGGTGCGGCTACTGTGGCGTGAGGCACCACCAACCTGCTCTCGCCCGCCGCCGCCGCCTCCATACATCCGACCGTCGCTGGCGCCCCTACTTCACCTGTCGCAGGCGTCCCTACTCTCGGGTGTACCGGAGTGCATATACTGCCAATTTATCACACACAGCAGGGTGCGCAAGCGCTGCCAGTGTGGGCCTGACAATCCACTGCCGCAGCATAGATGTGTACATACGTTTGCTGGAGGATGCCTGCTCGTCTTCCGCCCCGGGCCCCTTCTGCTGTGCATGTTGCCACCATGCCACTGCACAACATGCAACGCCATCCCTAATGTGCTGTCTGCCCCCAGTCATGCAGGCTGGCCTAACTAAATCATGGCCTGCAAGCACGTGGGCCGCAACCCTGCTAGCTCAGAGCCAGGCATTCGCTTGCATGGCATTGCAGCAAGCCCAGCTGCAACCCGCAGCACGGGCACAGCGCCGGCGCATACGAGCAGCACCGCTCGGGCTGCATCTGCGCCAGTGGCGGCTGCAGGCGCTCGCCACAGCCCCTCTTTGCCGCCGCGGCCGCCGCGGCAGCAGCAGCAGCAGCAGCAGGGGCGGCAGAGCAGTGCAGAGCTGCCGCCAACCCTGGTGCGGCAGCAGGGCCAGCCGGAGCAGGCGGGGCAGCGGCAGCTGCGCCAGGGCCAGGGTTGGCGGCTGCCCTACCTGCCTGAGGCGCGCTTGTCGCCGTTGAGCCCTATTCACAACGATCTGCACAAACTCATTACGGAGGTGAGCCGCCAGACTTTGAAGGGACAGCCTGCTGTGGCTGTGGTAGCCTGCGATTCGGTCGCATTCGGTGCCACTCCGCTCACTTGCCTCAGTATGCTGCTTCTGCATGCAGATGACAACCGGCGTGCTTTCAGCAGTGCAAGCCGGCTCGCCCCGCCCAGTGCAGCAGGGCAGGCCCGAGCAGCACGAGCAGCCTGTGGCAGCGACCCCGCCGTCCCCCCCGCAGCAGCCGCCATTGCAGCAGCCTGCCCGTCGGCCGCCCACGGGAGCGGTGCCGGCCATGCAGGCTCTCGTCATTGAGCTCTACATGCGGAGGCACCAGAACCAGCAGCAGCATCAGGGAACCCAGCAGTATGTGCATGCGGGTGAGCCTGCACCGCTCCCGCCACATCCGGCGCACGCGCAGCACCTGCCTGGTCCCGCTCAGCATGCAGCTGTCGGCCCCAGCAGCAGGGGCAGCCCAGTGGCTCAGGAGGGCCCAGCGGGGCAGTACATGCCGCAGCAGCCGGCAGCTTCTAGCCTGGACACAGCAGGCACAGCAGCAGGCAACCAGTGCGGCAAGCGGCCCCGCACCTCATTGGACCCCCGCCGGCGGGCGCAGCAGTCGGAGCCTCTGGGCTCTCCTGCCTCTGCTAGGATGCAGCATGGCGGGCCAGCACCACAGCAGGCGCAGCAGGCACAGCATGCACAGCAGCAGCGCCAGCAGCCGCCCTGGGCGCGCTGGCCGTTGCCCCTGGAGGCAGCGGTGCAGGTCAGCATTGGCAAGTGGGAGGCGGTGAGCTGCGTGTCTGCTGCGCTGGCCGAGCTAGACCACAGCGCGCCTAGCGCAGCAGACAGGCAGGAGAAGCTGGACGGGGCCCTGTTTGCTGCGGTGCACGGCAGCCGCTGCCCCCCGGCCTGTGTGGCTGTGGTCAGGCTGCTTCTGGAAGCCGGTGCGTCGGCCACAGCGGTGGACAGCAGCGGGCGGCCCGTGCTAGCAGCTTTTTTGCGGGGCTCACCTAGCGGTCCGCAGAGCGAGTGCTGGTCTGAGCAGGACACAGCTGCGCTGATCGAGACGCTGGTGGCAGCAGGCGCCAGCGCCACAGCGCAGGACTCGCAGGGGCTGTTGCCGCTGGAGCGAGCCGTATGCATGGGCAGCGGGGCGATGGTACGTGGCGCGCTGCGGGCGCTTGCAGCCACGGGCGCCGACCTGCTCCATGTCGACAGGCGTGGCAAGGGTGGGCTGCACCATGCAGCTGCCTTCTCTGTTGGCGCAGAGGGGCTGGAGGCCGCCATTGAGCTGCTTCTGGAGGCTGGCTGCGACCCGTTGGCACCTGATGCTGATGGCATGCTGCCCTTGCAGCTGCTAGACAGCGGCGCAGGGCGCAGCACGGGTGCCGCCACCAAGCTGCTGGCAAAAGGCATGCGAGCACGCTCAGCGGCCGACCGGGAAGCACATGCTGCTCTGCGGGAGCAGCAAGACCGCCAGCAGTGCTGCGTGGTGTGCATGCAGCGGCCACGCACCATCGCGCTGCTGCCGTGCGGGCACTTTGCGTTTTGTGACGGCTGCGCAGCGGCCAGCATGGCGTGCCCCATTTGCCGCCAGGCGGTGGCGTCCCGCCACAACGTCCACCTAGCTTGAACGGCGCAGTGAACTATATTTGTTTGAGTTTGCTGTAGAAGTACCTTCGCTCTGTTTTGCTCCTGCTTTGCTCCATCTCCGCCGGGCAACCAGCAAGCGCGCCGTCCACCTGTTCATCCCACTGTTGTCTGGACCTGAATCAACTTCACCTGCTTACTCACTTCAGTTTCTGAGCTTGAACTTGACCTTAATATCCAATCTCAAGGCACACAAATGAGGCGTCAGGCCGGGCGCCGGCGCCAGGCGGGCAGGCGGTGGCGGCGCATGCATGCAGCGGGGCAGCGGTTGCTCTAAAGCGCTGCACATCGGACATCCCTGCCTCTTGCGATCGTCGTTGCAGGTGCCCAGCTCGCCAAAGCGCCTCCAGGGCTGAACGGCCCGCAGCCGCAAAAATTGTGAGCTTCTTCGCGCCTCGCGCTGCTGCGGCCGCGTCGGGCAGGATGCAGGGACGCCGTGCGCCGCAGGTGCGCCAAGGCCACGGCCACTACCTGCCGCCGAGCCAGCTTCACGGCGCCCAGCCCAGCCACCAGCAGCAGCAGCAGCACCACGGCCACCATGAGCAGCACCACGCGCCTGGCCACGCGCATCACCACGGCCATCACCAGCAGGCGGCAGTGGCCGCTCCCCCGCCGGGCGCCGCCCGCCACCTGACCTCCACCACCTTTGCCAGCCTGCCGCTGTCGCCATCCAGCCAGCGCGCCCTGGCAGAGGTGCTGCGCTTCACGCACCTCACAGAGGTGCAGAACGCCACGCTGCCCGTGGTGAGTGCGGGGGACGGGCGCTTGTTTGGGAGGGTTTGTTTGGCGCATGGTCGGCGCTGGATGGGAGGGCAGCCTTGGTCTCACGATACATGCATGCATGCATGCGGCGGCCTAGCCAGCATGTTGCATTTGGCATCCTCTGCCATGACGCAGACGGGTCAGCCATGCATGCGCTGCAGCTTACTGGCACTTGCAAGGCTGCATCCGCTGGCGTGCTGCTGCTCACAACTCCTCGAGGCATGCCCTGTGTGTTTTGCAACCGCCCATCAATGCTCAATGCGGCATCATTGACGCGTGCAACCCCATGCGTCCCTGTAGGTGCTGGAGGGAGGTGATGTGATGGCTCGCGCAAAGACCGGCACCGGCAAGACGATGGCCTTCCTCATCCCCGCCATTGAGGCGCTGGTCCGGTGAGGCACAGCTGTCCGCTGCAACTGCATCGTTCGACGTCGTATCATATGCCATGCTTGCCCATGACCTGAGCTTGCTGTAGGTTCGTCTGCTGTGGTGCCTGCACGAAGCCTGTGACACCGCTCACTCACCAGCTGCTTTTGTACGCCTGACGCATGTCATAATTTGCAGGGCGCCGCCGCGGCAGGGCGACGGCATCTCGGTGCTGGTGCTCTCCCCCACCCGCGAGCTGGCGTCGCAGGCAAGCGGGCTTGTTGCCACAGCTTTGAGCTGCATCGCTGCTGGTGCTACCGCAGGCACCGCACACAGCGTGGCATGTAATTACCGGTCCCACCTGCTGCCCTGAAACTAGCACACAACTCTGGCCTGCCTGCCGCCTGCAGGTTGAGAGGCGGAGTAGCTGCTGCCAATAGATGCTACAATATAAATTGCAACACGCAAAGTCTGTCCTCTTATATTTGCGCAGATTGAGAAGGAGGCGGAGCAGCTGCTGCGCTTCCACCCCTTCAAGGCCCAGGTGGTCTACGGTGAGTCGTATTGGCCCTTGAGGCGCAGGCCTTGCTTTGCTGCAACTTGTGCTTCTGTCATGGGGGTGGCACTACAGTTTCAGGTGCTCATTTCCCTCCTGCTGCTCTATTGGTGCTTGCCAGGCGCACCAACACCAACACAACCGGCTGGGTACCATTGCAAGCGCTCATCTGCTTCACAAATACTGTGTTCTATTTCCCTCCCCCAGGCGGCTCCAACATCAACAGCGAGCGCAACCGGCTGGTTTTTAGCAACCTTTCAATTCCTACCTGCCTGTCCCATTTCCCCAGGCGGCACCAACATCAACAGCGAGCGCAGCCGGCTGGCCGGGCGGTGCGACGTGCTAGTGGCCACGCCCGGCCGCCTGATCGACCACCTGGAGAACTCGGGGCTGGCATCCAAGCTGCAGCGCATCCGCACGCTGGTGCGCTGGGCGTGCTGTGCTGTGCTCTGCTGTGCTGTGCTGTGGAACAGCTGTCCACTGCGGGCACGCGCTGGACTCGCTCTCGCTGTTCGGTAGCCGCTCGGTTCTCAGCACTTTCAAGCAAGTGCATTCCCGCAGGTGCTGGACGAGGCGGACAGATACATGTACTGGACCAGATGTACTGGAGAGAGGCTTCTGCTGGTGACCTCGCTGCCCTAGTTCTAATTTCAACCACTAGCCATTTGGTTCCCTCCCTTGCAGGTGCTGGACGAGGCGGACCAGCTGCTGGAGATGGGCTTCCGCCCCGCCATCGAGCGCGTGCTGAGTGAGTGAACTTGTTGCTTGGTCTTGTGTAGCCGTCTGGCTGATGCGCGCGAGTATGCTGTTGGTTGCTGAGGCCTCTGTTGCCGCTGCTGCGCTTTTCTTGGCAGCCTTGGAAGCCCCTGTGCCTGCTCAATGCGGAGATGTGCTCATGGGGATGCGGTTGATGCCGCTGAACATACTGATCGGCCCTGCACTGCACTGCTGCTGACCCTGTGCTCCCCTACCATCCCTGCTGCAGGCTTCCTGCCCCGCGACCGCCAGACGCTGCTGTTCAGCGCCACAATGCCGCAGGCGGTGCAGCAGGTGCGGCCTACTGGGATTTCTGGTGCCGTCTACCGCCTGGTACCTAGTACCTGGTAACTGCACCAACCAGCGCTCGTCCTGGCAGCTTGCTGGTCTTCCCCTGCACAGAAACCCGCCCTCATGCGCAGCAGCTTGTGTGTGTGCTCGCAAGCCTTGTGACGCTGGCTGGCATGCACCCTACACAGGTGGCTGGCCTGGCGCTCAAACAGCAGCACTCGTTCATCGATACCATTGGCGAGGAGGACTCGGCCACCAACGTGCAGGCAAGCGGGCACCGCAGGTCGTGAGCTTGTGTGTGCACGCGTGTATGTGCGGTGGCGGCTGCATGGGGAGCCCAAACACGCTGCGTGTTCGGGGTCTGCGGCCGTGGCGGTCTGCGGTCCTTCCGCGTGTTCTGACAGCATTCGTGCACCCGTTTTTCTGTTGCTGCAGGTGGAGCAGAGCTACGCGCTGGTGCCCATGGAGCAGCAGTTTGCCGCCATCTACAACGTGCTGCGCCGGCACGCGGAGGAGACGCCCGACCACAAGGTGAGGGACCAGAACCGTTTCTTGTTTTTCGGATGTGACACGGGTTGACTGCCGCATATGCAGCTCCTGGATCGCCAACCTCTCTTGCCACTCACGGCAGACTGGTGGGCTGTCGCCTTCTTACCTACTGCCCATCCTGCCTAGGGGTTGCCCTTCTGATTTCCTTACAGCACACGTTTGTTTTTCAATCACATCCTCACTTTGGGCTGCAGGTCATCGTGTTCTTCACCACCGCGCGGCTGACGCAGTACATGGCGGCGCTCATTGACGCCGCGGGCCTGCCGGTGCTGGAGATCCACTCCCGCAAGAGCCAGGTGCGCATGGTTGGAAGAGACAACTCTCAATTTGTTTGTTGCTTGCCCGTTGTTACCCATAGTAATCCACTCCCGCAAGAGCCAGGTGCGCAATTGCCCATGCAAGCACCTGCCTGCTGGCGTATTCCGCACGCTCTGCCAGCTGTCATTACGCCCTGGATCACCTGATGCCCTGCATGGCTGCCTGCCCCGCTCAGCGCTCAGCTCCCTCCCGTTCCACTCCCCTTCTCATGTCCTGCAGTCGGCGCGCGAGAAGGCATCGGCCCAGTTCCGCACCGCTCGCTCAGCCATTATGTTTTCGTCGGATGTGTCGGCCCGAGGCGTGGACTATCCCGACGTCACGCTGGTGCTGCAGGTGCGAGTCTGTGCTTGAAGTGTGCACTCGAACAAGCCGATCTGCATGGATCATTTGGACGTGTCGATCCGGGGTGCGGGCTGCCCTGTTGCACTGGTGCTGCAGGTGCGAGTCAGTGAGGCTGCTGTCTGCTTGGGGCAGCGGTTTGATCCACAGATGAGAGGGGTCGCACAGCAATCCCTGACAATGACCTTCCTGCCATGCAAAGCAGATTGGCGTGCCCTCGTCCCGCGAGCAGTACATTCACCGCCTGGGCCGTACCGCGCGCGCCGGGCGCACCGGCCGCGGCGTGCTGCTGCTCATGCCCGAGGAGCAGGTGGGTGGCTGGGCTGTGACTAATTGGCCCAGGAAGCTGTTCAAGTCTGGATCATGCTGCACCGCCATGCTCTGCCTGCCAGCCAGCTTGCCTTGCACCGCGCCTACTGGCCGCCCTACAACCCACCTGCTGGCTTCTTGCTGCAAAATATCATCCGATCCCTCTTTGCTTTGCTGCAGCACTTCCTGCGCCAGCTGCGCGACCTGCCGCTGGTCGCTGAGTCGGCCCTGCCCATCACACAGCAGGTACGAAACACACGTGGTGCATTGCACCTGTGCCGCAATAGCTCAGCGCGATCATGCCTGCAGATGCCGCGCTCGTGCAATTTGCGGGCAAGCCACCAACACATCGCCTCGCCGGCTCGCTTCCCGCAGGACAATGCCGCTGTGCAGGCGGCACTGGGGCGCGTCATTCGCGACCATGACCGCCTGCCCGAGATGGTGAGAGGAGTGTGCATTTGATATGAGGTAGACTGGGGCGCCATGACAATGGCTTTTCCACAGGCGACCGCGGCTTCTGGGTTGCTGAACGCCAACTTGCCCCTCACGCACCCTCCCCATTCCTCGTTGCTTTGCAGGCCTATGCAGCCTGGCTGGGCTTCTACAACTCCGCCAAGGGCATGGGCTGGGACAAGCCCACCCTGGTGCAGCAGGCCAACCGCTTTGCAGGTGGGCCCGGGCAGGCAACGTGGCCGTGGCCTGTGGGCGCGGCTGCGATGGGCTGCAATGCCTTTATTCGCCTCAGCACATGTCTTTGGCCTGGCGGTATACATGGCGGCGCTGGCGCCCAAACACAAATGGCCAAGTGAACAGCGTCTTAGTTGCAGCTGCAGTTCCAGCTGTGTTTGTGCTTCGCCGACCCATTGTCTCCACCAACCATGTGCAGGCGTGATGGGCCTGGGGGAGCCGCCCGCCCTGCTGAAGAAGACGATTGGTATGATGGTGAGCCTCCTGCGAGCATGCCTCTGCTGGGCGCCTGCTTGACTGCTGCTGTGCGTTGCGTTGCCGGTGTGGCCCCTGCAGCAGGTTGCGTGCACAAGCAGCACCATGCTTTCTGCACGGGCGGGGCGGTCGTTCCGGATCTCCTGCCTTGGAACTCTCCTGAAAGCCAACTTCTGTATCTGCCTGTCCTCTTGCAGGGACTGAAGGGAGTGCCCGGCCTGCGCATTGACGCCGGAGGTGGCTTCGGCGGCGGCGGCCGCGGCGGCGGCGGTGGCCGCGGCGGCGGGCGGCAGCAGCAGGCTCCCCAGGCTCAGCAGCAGCAGCAGCAGCAGCGCCAGGCCTCGATGCCTCGGGCCCCTAGCAATGGCGGCTTTGGCAACGGAGCTGGGCCTGCAGAGGGCCAGGGTGGGAGTGGCGGGCGCAGTAACCGCAGGCGCAGGGGCGGCGGCGGCGGTGGCCGGGGCGGCGGTCGCGGTAGTGGAATGGGGCGCGGTGGTGGCGGCGGCCCTCCCCCTGGCTACTACTGATCGGCTCGGCAGAGCAGTTTGGCGAGCTGCAGCTGACCACTAGCGGCAAGAGCAGCAGGCTGGGCCGGCAGCCCTCGGGGTATTTGCTGCTGCCGCCTCGCAACGAATGAAGTTCAACCCCTGGCCCACTTTTACTCAACCAGCTGCCATTCTTTCTATGCTTTGAAAATCGACATCTCACGGGAGATATCATGCCAGCGACTGTAAGGGACTGCAATTGGCATGCAGTTGCATGGCCGAAGCGACGGAAGCTGCATGCCGCGGCATGCCGGCAAAACAGCTGGCGGCGGCGGGCGACCTGGCCCCGAGGCAGCGCTACCGGCGCACACAGCATACTGTGGCGTCTAGGTATTGTGTTGGCTGCCCCTGGAGCACCGCAGGAAGGGCCAGCGAGGCCCGCCGAGAGGCCCGCCACGAGGGCGTCGCTACGGCCGCTGCGCTCGTGCCGGAGGACCCTGAAGCGTCTATATAATCCATAGCAGCACTCAGCGCGCCGCAGCGGTCGCACACCTTCAGTCCACCCCCGCCGCCGCCTGCCGCCAGCCTCAACTTGAGCTCAAGCCATGCCGGTGGGCCCCCCGGGCTTTCGCGCCTCGGTGGTGCGCGTCGTGGACTTCCGCAAGGTCAGACGGGGCACTGGGGCTTTGTCGTACCATGCAATTGTTGGTTGGCGTGCCAAACCGAGGGCAAACATTTGGACGCAGCGGACGGCCCTCCCACGCACACCTGGTTCGCTGGCTGATCAAAAAAGTTATCACCCAACACCCCCAACCCCTTGACCCCACAGGAAGAATACCTGGACAGGCACAAACCACATGCGCGGCCGCCAGCTGGCAAGCGCCCTTTCCTGCTGCTGCTCAGCCCCGACACGCTGACGCTCGCCACTGCTGAGGATGCCACTGATGGCCCACCGGTGTCGAGCGCTGTGGCGTCCATGCTCACCCTCAAGCCAGACCGTTCGCCAGCAAGCCGGCCATCCAAGAAGCCGCTGGCCCTGCTGCACAAGCTGTCCGCAGTCGGCGGCGAGCGCGGCGGCGCCGGTGGCACCGACAGCAGCAGCCACGTCAGCGGCGGCAACGGTAGGGCAGCGGCGGCCGCCGTGCCGCCGCCCGACCCATCGGCTGCTGACTCTCGCCTGCTGCTCGAGGATGGGGAGCCTCTTGAGGAGGGGCAGCTGCTCAACTTCTCCATTGCGCTGAGCCAAGTCGTGGGAGTGGAATTGGCGGATGAGCGGCGCATCAAGGTGGGTGCTGTGTAATGCGACAGGCCTACGAGTGGTGGCATGCGATTGCGAGTTGCACAGCATGCGGGGCGCTGCTTGGGCGGTTCACGAGCATTGGGGACTGCAGCCACTCCTTGCCAGCAAGGAAAACAGACAGGCGTGTCGGTTTGGTGCTCAGCTCGGGCACATCGTAACATGCTGCCCACAAAGTGCAGTTAGCTGCCTGCGGTCAATGTTGCATGCATGCCTTGCCTGTGGTGGTCCTTCATCACAGGTGCTGTTTGCGCGGCAGAAGCCCCACCGCAGCACCGAGAGCAACGATGACTGGAAGGCGGTGATGAAGGTGTGTGTCGACTGTGCGTCGTGCGTGATAGCCAGCTGGTTGGAATGCGGAATGGGTGTGGGTTGCTGCTGCGCCTGCAATCGAAGCAATCAAAGATCAAGATTGATGGTCGTGTGCTAGTCAACGTCCTTGCTGTGCCCGGCCCGACCACCTTCAAAGTCTGCCCGGCCCTGCTCCGCAGTCGATGGTGCTGCCGTTCGCGTTGCCGTGGGAGGGCTGGAAGCACAAGGTAACAAGGCGGTTGAGTAATAGCGCTGCTGGGCATGCCTGCCCTTTGAGGCCAACATGTAATGGCCCTTGCATCCGCTCCCCCATGGCTGGCTGTTGCTGCTTCCGCCCGGATGTATAACTGCACGCTGGAGTCAATGTGTGAGGTGGTGCTTGATTGGCGATGCTTCAGCTCCCTGCAACGGCCGTCCGTTCACTGTTATTCCGCCCTGCATTCGCTCCTCCTCTGCAGGACTGGGGCGTGAGCACCTACCTGAACCGCCACCGCCGCGACCCGTTTGTCAGCAGCGTGTGCTTCGAGGCCGACTCCCCGCAGGCAAGCGCGCAGCGGAGGCGCTTACAGTAGTGGCGTGCTTGCTTGCTCCGGGGCTGCGTCTTTAACACCAGAGGATCGCCCAGCTTGCATGGCAGAGTTGCAGACTGCAGCTCATTTCCACTCTCCGCACGGATGCCTGCCTGCCCGCCTGGACTCGCAGGAGGCAGCGGCGCTGCGGCAGGCGATCGAGGACGCGATTGCCCGGCTGGGGGCAGCTGTGGCCTGGCTGAGCAAGGACCTGCCGCTGAACGACCGGCCTGTGGTCACCCTGGTGACTGCTGCTGCAGTGGCCCCTGGCGCCGCTGCAGCCGCGGCCAGCAGCTTCCCCAGCAGCAGCCTGCGCGGCAGCAGCGGCGGCGGGCTGGCGGCGCTGGGATCGGATCTTCCGGATGACGCAGAGGAGCAGATTGTGGCCACGTTTCCCCGGCTGCGCCAGGCGCTCGACGTGCCAGCTCTACAGCTGCAGCCCAGCCCTGCAGCCAGCGGCAGCAGCGGTGGCGCAGCAGCGGCAGGCGGCAAGCGCGTAGGTACAACCGCAGCCGCGGCAGATGCGGCGGCAGATGCAGCTCCCCCTGGCGAGCTGGCGGTGCGTGTGTGGCTGCACTCCCCGCTGGGCCCCGCTGTCGCAACAATCTCAGAGCAGCAGCTGCGCCAGTCGGCAGAGGCGGGCGCTGCGCCAGTGTCGGTTGTGGCGGCGCCGCACCAAGAGGATGATCAGGAGCCAAGGCCGCTTGGCAGGGACAGGCTGGAAGTGGTGCTGCAGTTTACAGCCTCCCAGCCTGTGCCGCGCTCTCCCTCGCGCACCCTGCGCCAGCTGTCGAGCGCTGCCGCGGCTGCAGCGGGGATGCCGGCAGCAGGCAGCTCTGCCCTGCCAGGCATGCTGGCGGTGTTGGCAGTACCGCTGCTGTCGGCCTGGCTGCAGCTCATTCTGTCGGCAGGCACGCCAGCCATCAACGTGCTGCAGTCGGTGGCCTTCCTGGTCAGCAGCCTGGCGGCGATCGTTGGCATTGTGGTCCTGCAGCTGGGCAGGGCGCGGAGTGCGGCGCTGCCGCTGCCCGAACAGGCGAGGCTGTGTGCTTGTTGCTTCATTAGATCAGTGTGGGCTTGCGACTCTGCCTGCTTGAGCCTGGGGTGAAACAATGCATGGCAGCACCCCACTGATGCTGCAGCGCCTTACCACACACGTGCACTCTTCCCTGCCTTGCCCACCCTGCAGGCACCTTCTGCCCCGCATCGGTTCTGGCGCCTCACACTGCTGCATGCAGACCTTGTGTCGGAGTCTCGGCGGCGTGCAGGCGCGCCTGCAGTGGTACGGGTGGTCTCCTCCTCGAGCACCCTGGCCCCCCAGCCCTCTGCGCCACTGCCACCCGTGGAAGCGGGAGCTGTGGACCTGGCTCCGCCCATTCGGTAAGCGATAGATGATTGGTCTGCTGCTCTGGGGTTGTGGGCCTTGGGACAGCTTGTATGTGGTGTGCCATGCCCTGCCCCTGTGATGGCGCCCCCGCTGCAAAGGCAGCAACCTCAGCAACCTCCACAGCCCACAGTGCTGTCGCTCGCCCTGCAAACCTGGCAACCCAACCCAACGCTTTTGTCCATGCCGTGACCTGCCCCTCTTATCCACATCCAGGCGGCTGGTGGCGGAGCACCCAGACGTGTTGACGCAGGACATCGCGGCCCGCTTTGTTGTGGGCTTGGGCCAGGACAAGGCGTACACCGGGCTGAAGAACATGGTGGACTGGGTGAGTGGCTGCTGTTTGTTGGTTGAAGGCCCGAACAGAACATGTGCGCTCGCGCATACTGGGCTGAAGAACATGGTGGACTAGGTGAGGGGCTGCTGCTTTCTGAGTGTTTGGAAAAAGCATTTGGGAGGCCGTAGATGTGCTGTGGGCGCACCTGGCCTGCTTTTGGTGGACAGGCCGAGGCGGGAGGTAAGCCGAAGAGCAGTGTGGAGCATGCCAGCTGGGCAGGGCGTGTGAGTCGAGGCTGGCCGTGCGCCGCCACCCTTGCTGACAACATTCTGTTTTCCTGACTGCAGGTGGAAGCGCAGGGCGTGGCCAACCTGGTTCGCCAGCCACAGCCTCGCTTTGAGCTCATCAAGCGCCACTACCCGCAGGTGGGGTAGGAGGCACGTTGAGTGGACAGAAAGGGTTGCATAGGGGCTTATGGATGGGTCGGGCAGTGTGCACCCACACGGCATTGCTGAAATGGCCAAGTCCCTTCCATCCACCCACACTGCCACAGGTCTTCTACGCCTGGTCCAAGCGCTGTGACGCCGTGCTGGAGGTGGAGTGCACGGGGCGGTGGCGCGAGGCCTATGACGCGCTGCGCACGCTGGGCGTGACCGACCAGGAACTGGTGAGCGTGGCGCCAAAGGGTTTGCTGGTCTCAGTGCTGACCTCTACTGCTTGCTGTGTTTCGTGCCCTGGAAGCGCCCAGCTGCCCGATTCCGTCTAAACCCACCACCCGCCTCCTGCTGCCTCCCACCCTGCTCAGATGCGCCACCAGTTCTTTTGTATGGAGTACGCCTTCAAGTGCCTGGACACCCGGCCGCTGCCACAAGGCAAAACAGGTGCTCCAGCCGGGTGCCGAGTTGCAGGCAGGCCGGTCCGGCAGCGGCCCGTGGCGTGTGATGCGGCGAAAACTTAAGCCGCAGCCCGCCTTTGTGCTAGGGTGCATGCAGGCTGAGGTGACTGTTCGGTTGAAGCCCGCACCCTCAACTGGTTGGAGTGTTTCTTCCCTCTGTTTTGCAGTGAAAATCATCGACCTAGAGGGGCTGACCATGCGCGACGTGGGCAGTACCGCCTTCAAGTGGTGAGCCCCGCCCCTTGACCACACTCATGGCGCCACGCTTGCAAGCTTTGCGGGCGCCTGGTACTGCTGCTGCTGGCTGCTGAGGCCTTGCAGCATGCGTGCTGCTGCTCTCCTGTCTGGAGCGCCACACTGCGCTGGGTCAAGCCTCCCTTCTGTCCTGCGGTAATGTTGCTTGTTTTGCACCCTATGAACGCCTTGTCCAGGTACCTGCAAGTAGGCGGCGCCCTGCTGGCCACTGCCTACCCCCAACGACTGCACAAGGTGACCCCTTGCATGGCGTGTGAGACTCTGCAACGTTGAGACTGTTCAATGCAGCTGACTGGTCATGCAGCGCCGCTCCCGGCCTCGTTGGGCAGCTGCCGAGTGCCGCACAGCAATGTCCCCCGCCGCTGGCTCACCTTTCTGCCTCTGCTGCCTTCTGGGCTGCAGGCCTTCCTGGTGAACGCGCCCACCTGGTCTGGAGTGATCTGGAAGGTCGGCAGGGAGCTTCCTGCAGGAAGCTGTAGTGTTGCTTGCGCCGGAGCAAGGCCAGCCATGCAGCTGCAATGGGTTTATATCGACTGTGCAGGATGTAAGCCTCCTCTGGCCATGGCTGGCTTCTTGCAATGCTGTTCTGTTCTTCTTAGATCTGGACGCGTCTGCCCTGATCCCGCCGGTGCAGGTGCTGGCGGCGGTCATCCCGCGCCGCACCCGCGAGCAGCTGATGCTGTTCACCCGCAAGCAGCGGGCAGAGGCGGCCGAGGCGCTGCTGCAGGTGAGCGGCTGGGCAGGCGGCAGCTGCAGTTGCGTGCACCTGAAATTGGGCATGCTTGAGCTGTGCTAACGAAGCGGCTGCCTGCCAGACCCAGCTCATCAGCTTCTCACCCCCCATTCTTTGCCTGCCCATCCAACAAATCTGCCCCACAGTGGGTGCCTGCGGAGCAGCTGCCCGTCCAGTATGGCGGCCAGTGCGCCACGCCGCTGGGGGAAAGCGAGCTGGAGCTGCAGATGGCGGCCTACGTGAGGAAGCTGAACCAGCAGGCAGGGGCAGCGGCAGAAGGAGCCGCAGCAGCTGGCAACGGTGGAACGGGTGCTGGTGCTGAGGATGCAGAAGCGGCGGACGCATGGGCGGATGCGGAGGACGAGCAGGTGGCGGCAGCGGCGGGCAGCGCAGCAAGCGGGAACATTGGCTGAATGGCTCGGGGAACTGAAGGCGATGTAACATTTGTAGTCGCACCTCAGGTTGACAGACATGATTGAGGCTGTGCATGGGCAGCAGTGGCAGGCGCTGTGCCGCTGGCGGCGGCGGCGGCAGGGTAAGCAGCGAGCCGGCCATCCACGCGTCGGTTTGCACATTGCAAGAGTTGGAGATGGCGCAGGAGGCGCCTCTGGCCCTTCCCAGGGCCCTGGACGTGCAGCGCTTTGCGGGCGCGCGAGAGCAGGAGGTGCGCGGCCCATCGCTGCTCATGCATGACACATCATATGCCGATGGCGCTGCTGCAGCTGCCTCTTGGCCGTGAGGCTGCGATGGAAAGCGGCGCCTGTGCTGCTGGCCTTAGCGCGCGTTTCCGCACTCCCCTGCCTCGCTGCAGATCCGGGCGCTGGTGGCAGCGCTCAAGGACAGCCGACTGGGCTCTAAGTTTGGAGTGGCGGCGCTGCCCCGCCACCTGCGCCGCCGAGCCGGCAGCCACAAGCCGTTCCACCGCCATGCTTTCCGCCCAAACAGCAAACTTCAGGGCAAGCGGCGCAGGCTCAATACAGCAGCAGAGCAAGGCACCGCACCAGCTGAGGAGGCAGACGCCACAGATGCAGCAGCAGGTGGGCAGCAGGGCGCTGCAGCAGGGCGCCTCTTCACCAACCGGCGCATGCGGCGGCAGCCGGCGCTGCTGCAGCAGCAGCACCGAGAGTCGGCGGCATGGACAGAAGCGCTCTTGGCAGCAGGACCTGAGGAGGCCCTCTCCGGGTTTGCTGCCGAGGGCAGTGGCAGCGGCACGAGCGGCAGCAGCGGCGGTAGCCTGCGGCGGCTAGAGACGCATATGTGGCACGCCAAGCGGCTGGCCATGGAGGAGCGGTGAGGAGGAGCATGAACTTTGCCTGCATGCAGTGAGCAAGGGCTTGCCAGGCAGTACTGGTGTTGTGACGCTGCTTGAGCACCAAGTACGCCTGGGGCTCTCCAAGTGTGATCTCTTGCTGAATGCGCCACATGCTCCCTCCTCTCTTCCCTGCAGCTATGGCTGGCTGCTGCCGGCAGGAGCCGCCGGCCAGGGCCGTGGCACCCGCTCGTTCGTGCATGTGACCAAGGCTTCAGCACTGATGCACGATGCCAGCTACCTCTGCCCGCTGCTGCTCAGGTGGGTTTGAGTGCATGAGCTGGCGGGTGGGGCGACTGGGTGGCTGGGATTGCACCACCTTGTGTGGGCCTGGAGATTGCGGTCAGCAGCCCTGGCAGGCCTGCTTCCGCAGCGGTGCCGAGCCCCCATGCCAACACACAGCCCACTCACACTCGTTTTCTGTGCTGCAGCGGCTCGTGGCGCGATGTGCACGCCCTGCTCAGCGCGCTGCTGGACCCAGCTGAGGCGGAGGTGTTGGCTGAGGACTGGGAGGCCTGCTTTGGCAGCAGCAACAGCAGCGTTGGTGGTAGTGGCAGAGACAGCGGCAGTGGCAGCAGCAGCAGCAGCGGCGGGAGTGGCTGGGAGCAGGAGGTGATGCTGCACCGCCCAGGTCAGTTCCCCTGTGGGGCCATCTGCCCAGCGCAGCTACTGCTGTGCCCTGCTCCCAGCAGAGACAGCAGCAGCGGCAGCATGCAGGCGTGCCTGTGGGTGCACCCTGCCGCGGCAGCCGAGGCGTATGCGGCGCTACAAGTGGCGGCGCAGCAGGCAGGCAGCCAGGCCAGCCTGGCAGTTCTGAATGTGCGGCGGCTGGAGTTGCGAGGAGGGGCAGCGGACACTGCCCTGGCTGTTGCGCTTGCCGGTGCCACCGCCAGCGGCATTGCAGCACCCACCAACGGCGCGCATGCCAGGCGGCGAAGCAGCCGGCACCAGCAGCACCGGCAGCAGGCGGGCCAGCAAGCCACGGGCCAGGCGGCGGCACAGCAGGCGCAGCAGGCACACCAGCAGGATGCGCTGCCCCCGCCGCCGCTGCCGCTGCCACTGGTGGGGCTGCAGCATGGGGACGCAGTGCAGCTGATGCTGCCCGACCCTCGGCTGTGCAAGCCGGTTGCGCTCGGCTCGGCTGCTGCCGGCCTGCTGCAGCCGACTGCAGCGGATGAGCCGCAGCAGCTGGACATGAATCGCCTGCTGCAGGCGCCACTGCCACTAAGTGAATCAGGGCTGAGCCAGCGGCGGCAGCAGCTGCGGCAGCGCATGCTGCACCTGCGGCAGCCCAACGGCAGCAGTCAGGCTGGGCAGGGTGCAGCGGCGAAGGCCCAGCAGCAACAACAGGCGCAGCAGCAGCAGCAGCAGCAGCAGCAGCAGCAGCAGGATGAAGTTGAGCTGCGCGGCTACTGCCCGGCGGTGCTGGTGCGGCATGATGGCCTGGAGGCTGGCGCGCTCCCTGGTGAGGGGTCAATGCGTCTCTGTGTCTCACTGCCGCGTGAAGCGACCCGCCTCGATTACCATGCAGCTCTGCACTGCCGCCCAGGTTGCTGCTGTATAGAACTAGCACAGTCATCTGCACACTGGCATCTTTGCATTGCGTCAGCGTGCCGAAGAAAGTGCCCTCCTACACCCCACCCACTCTGCAGGCTGGTCGCTGATTGTGCCCGCCGGCTGGGTGCCCCCCTTCTGGCTGGCGGCAGCCTATGCTGGCTGCAAGCCCGCTGGCCAGCGGGAGTGGCGCTGGCTGCACACGCTGCAGGGCCGGCCGTGCTTCCCCTGGGACCATCCAGACACCGCTGGGCTCGCTGCACTGATGGCACAGCAGCAGCTGCAGCGCCAGCTGGCTCTGGCCAAGCGGCCCAAAGCCAAGCAGATGCTGGCGGCTCCTGCCAGCCCACCTGACTGGCATGACCTGCTGCGCTTCGGCTGCAGCGGCGGCAGCAAGGCGCCGATGCAGGGTCACGCAGCAGAGGAGGAGCGGGGCGCGGCAGCAGCTGAGCAGGGCGTACCAGTCGCAGCCGGGCAGGAGCAGCCCGCAGCGCAGCAGCAAGCACCTGATCAGCCGGCGACGGCCATGGAAACAGATGGCGATGACACAGCAGGCGACGCGAAGGGCACAGCAGCGGCGGCAGCAGTGCCAGCTGCCTCTCCTGCCAGCCATCAGCAGCTGTTTGTGGCACGCAGCTATGCAGCCATGGCAGCGGCCCTGCAGGGCCGCAGTGGCAGCAGTGACAGCAGCGGCAGTCTGGCAGCAGCTGCCAGCGGCCAGCAAGCGGAGCTGCAGTGGCGCCCACGCCAGCCATCGGCAGCGGCGGCAGTGAGCAGCAGCGGCAGCCCGGAGCAGGCCAGCCAAGCCTGCTGCCTGGTTGAAGCAGCTGTGATGCCCATCAAGACGGGCATTGCAGCAGAGGGCGCGGCAGTGTGCTTCATTGCTGGCGGCGAGGGCGAGCGGCACCGCACGCCCGTTGATGTGCTCACGGCTCGGCAGCTGCGGCGGCGGCAGCGCGAAGCGGAGGAGCAGCGGGCAGCTTTGGAAGAGGCAGGAGGGGACCCAAACGAAGCCGGTGCCATGGCAGCCGCAGCAGCCGCAGCAGGCCCGGCAGGCGGCGGCAGGGCGGAGGTTGGGGACAGCGAGGTGCGCGTGATTGGCTATGTGCTCAGTGAAGTGCCCCGCGGCGCGCCCCGCCGCTGCGGCGCCCTGGCGGCTGTGGCAGTAGTCCCTGTCTGTCGCCTGCGTGCGCTGCAGCACAGCAGTTCACGGCAGGGCGATGGTGACATCGAAGCCTTTGTACGGAACCCTGGCAGCGCCATTCTGTTCCCCGTTCGCCTGCGGCTGCTGGTTGAGCCACGCCCGCCTCTGTAGGCTTGCTCTTGCTGTGCAACTCACGCCCACCATGGCACTCTCGCGGCTCATGCGCCACTATTCGTTTGCACGCGTTGTGAGAACATGTTCAGCTTGTCAAGATGGCAGGGTGTATATGGCAGAATAGGTACAGACGGCCAGGGGCGGGTGGTGGGTGCACATTGCTGGGGACCTGCGTCCGCCTCACCAGCCCCTGCCCGGCACCTGTTTGTATGTTTCAAAGGTGCTGGCCCCCCTGGCCGTCTGCCGCTGCCGCGCCGCAATGCCCATCTGCGTCTTGATGGTCCAATAGAGCGCTACAAGGATGCCCAGCAGGCCCAGCACGGCCTGCAGCAAAAGGGGGCAGAAAGAAGGAGGCGCGGCGCTGCTCAACAGGCATGTGCGCAATGTTGCAGGCGGGGCGCAGAGGCCTGCAGCAACACGCCGAGGGTGCAGTGCGGAAAGGGCGTTGATTGCAGCAAGCACACTAGCACCAACACCTCACCATGGCATTGTTCAGGTGGAGGTGCAGGTTGCCTGTGAGCGCATGAGAGGCAGCGAACGGAGCTGCCTCAGACACCTCGGCAGGACGCAGGTTGAGAGGAGCATGGGGTGGGCAGCCTGATGCAGCTTCAAGAACAGATGACTACGCATGCATGGGATGAGAAGCTGCAGCACTTACCCACGTCAACGTCCACCATGGTGCCTGATGTCGCTGCTCCCTGCAGGGGGACGGCAGGCAGAGCATCTTTGGGCCGTCGCCCGCCCGTCGCCGCCGGCAGCGCCACCAGCGGCGGCGGCATACATCGGGCGCATGAATGGAATCGTACACCCGCCCTGCCCAACGCGCCTGGGTTCGACGAGCTCACTTCCGAAAACGGCTGAACTGCTGGTGGGCCGCCACGAGTGATCTGAGACGCCTGGGTTTGCTCGTAGCTGCACGACAGCGTGTTTCTGGGCTGAGGGGTTGCAGCATGTTCACAGCCCGCCCCATGCCGCTGCCGCCCGCTCTGCATCTGCAGGTTGCCTGCTCCCCAGCGTCACTGTAGCCCACAAAGCATTCACATTTAAATGACTGGTCCAAAGGACTGTGAGAATGCAAAGGGTGCACAATTTACAGAATGTTCGGAGTACAGCCGCATGCCTCGCTCCGCAGCGCGGCCGTCGCCATGCCAGCAAAGCGCTTACTTGCGCGCCACGCCCGCAACATGGGGTGCGATGACCGCAAGCGGACCCCGGATCTGCAGCGTGAACTCCTCTGTATCGACGGTTGCAAACCCGGCCGCCCGTATTGCCGCCAGCGTGTCGCGGCAGCAGCTGCATCCGTGGCCGAAGAAGCCGACCGCGGGATTGAGCGCGTGCTGCAGCGTGTGCAGCCACTGCCCCTGGGGCGCCACAACATGCTCCAAAAACACAAAGCGGCCGCCGGGTTTGAGCACCCGCCGCGCTTCCGCAAGCGCCTGCCGCTGGTCGCCCACGGTGCACAGCACCTGCAGAGGGTGCAGGAAGGGAGCAGGTGCGGTCAGCAGTGACGAGCAGCGACGGCAGCAGGTTCGGCAGGTTGGGCAGTGAACAGGGCTCCAACACACACTCAGGGCCAGGCTGCCTGCAGCAGGCAAGCGACATCAACTTTCTGAGCAAGCTCCTCTCTTAAGCCACGCACGTGTGTCATGACAACTGCGTCCGCCGAGCCGTCCTCTAACGGCAGCGCCTCTGCCCGCCCCGTGATCAGGCGGAGCTTGTCGGCGGCATGGGCCGCCTCGGCTGCTTGCCGTGCGTAGCCGTGCATGGCTGCGTTGCAGTCCACTCCAATGATGCGATCCACGTGCTGGGCATACAGCTTCAAGTTGGGGGCGGGGCCCATGCCTGCGGATGGGGAGTGAACGGAAGGCATTTGAGCTCTAGCTACATTGCACTGAGCAGCGGGAATGTGCAAGCGCTGTGAGCCACAAACACAAGCAAGCTGCTGAGCAGATCCGCACGGCATAAGCAGCAGCGCACCAACTTCCACCACGGTGCCTTGCAGCGGCTCAAACAGCTTGAGTTTGCGGTCTGTGGCAGAGCGTGGCGATGGGGATGTGAGCCGCTGCGGCTGCAGGTGATCTTTAAATGGCGGGCGGGAAAGATACACACTGCTGCTGACAGGATCAGTGTACAAGTGACCGAGCAAGCCCCACCTAGGAAGCGCCACTCCGCCTTGGGGCTGCGTCAAGGGCCGGGGTGGAGGACAGTCAGCGGCGGCAGTTGAGCAGGCAATCAACAGGGTAGGATGTGACTGCGATAGACGCTGCCGCACTCACCCAAACTTCCACATGAAGTAGGCAAACAGGCGGTCGCCCAGAGAGGGCTGTCGCTGCTCTTCGCTGCCCGCCATCGCTTGCGGAGTAGGTGGCACAGGCGCGTCCCAGAGGGCGGTGGCGGCGGCGGCAGCAGTGGCGGCTGTGCCTCGGCGCCCAGCGGCCGATTGATCTGGCAGTTCTGCAATCTGTGACGCAGGCCAGAGGCTCGAAGGAGGCGGGGCTGCTCCTGGGCAAGTCTGCTCGTAGGGTTTCAGCGCTCGGCGCACTGACTGATGATTCCAGCTGCTCGTGAAGCCTCACAATGTTCTGAACTAGCCGGCTGATGCGGTGGGCACGCTGAGGTGATGGCTTCCATGACATGCGGGCCTTCATTATTCATTTCAGCCGCCTCTTTCGCGCTGATCGCACTAGGCCTGCTTTCATTCCCTCGGAGAGGCGGGCCGTGAGCTGCCCGCAAAAGGCAGCCGGCGCCAGCTGCGCACAGCCGCTGCCACCACCACCTCTGCTCCCCACATGTTGGCACCAGGGCCAGTGCGCCGCCGGCAGCGCGGAGCGGGGCGGGTGCGGCCCACCGTGCAGCGCGCCTCGCTGCCGCTGCCGCTGCCCGTGTCGCCATCAGCCACGGAGGTCGCAGCGCTTCTGCGCGCCCTGATCAAGCACTTGCTGTTCCAGCGTGCTCAGATCCCCTACCTGTACGACGAGCTGCTGCGGTCGATGCACACGCAGCAGGCGGAGGCGGAGGCCGAGGCGGCAGCAGCGGCCGAGGCAGCAGCTGGCGGCGGCCGGCCTCGGCGGCGACGCCGCAGCCCCAAGAGCGACAAGCGCCTGCTCAAGGTGGGCTGCAAGCGATCTGGGGCGGGGTCGCGGTGCTGCTTTTGTGTAGTGCAACAGGTTCCGCCACCACTTTCATGCACAGAACCACCAGCACCCACGTCGGCGGCACTGTGCCTGCCGGCCTCCTTCTCGTTCCTCCCTGCCAACTGCCCTCGCTGCTACTCGTCCGCAGTTCCTGTGCAAGGCGGAGGAGCTGCTGGCCTCCATCGATGCCGCACTGGCTGCCTGTGGCGTGCCACGCCGCGCCTTCCTGCTGCTGGGCTCCTCCAGTGCCAAGCCCCGGGAGGTGTTCGAGGTGCTGCTGCCGCAGCCGGCAGTGCCGCAGGGGCCAGCAGCAGCGATGGCAGCGATGGCAGGCGGCCCGCCCTGCCATCAGCCAGGCACAGCGGGGCAGGAGCAGCCGCCGGCACCGCATGCGGCCAACCGCGCCGCGCGGCCCTCCCGCCAGCAGCGGCTGTGCCAGCTGGCTGTGCGGCACCTGGTGGTGGGAGCGGCGGAGCTGCCAGAGGGCACAGCGCACACAGGTGGGTGCTGGGGCAAGCTGGGGTGGATGATGCTGTTGTCCTGATCTGGGTTCATGCCTCCTTGCTGCACACACAAATCATACGACCGCCACCCTTGTTTCGTGCACAGCTCGCTCATGCACACCTCCTCTTGCGTGTCCGTTGCGCAGTGCCCTGCAAGCTGTACGTGCTGTTGGAAGGGCCGCCAGTGGCCGCAGCAGACGCAGCAGGCGCAGCAGCAGACATGGCAGCAGACTCAGCTGGAGATGCGGCGGCGGTGCAGGTGCCCCCTGGCTTCACAACTAAGCGCCAGTTCCGCCTCAGCATGCGCAAGGGCACGCACGTGCGGCTGCTGCTGGGCCAGCATGCAGAGGAGGATGAGGAGCAGCAGCGGGTGGCTGACCAGCAGCGGCGGCAGGCGGAGGAGCAGGCTCCAGCCAGCAGCGAGGCGAGCATGGGTGGCAGCAGCAGCTGCAGCACGGGAGAGGGAGATGGTGTGACGGTGCATCTCTCGCAGCTGCCCGATGCAGCCAGCCAAGAGCAGGTGGCAGAAGTGGATCAGCAGTCGAGCGGCGGCGGCGCAGCCTACGGCCCTCCAGCGGCAGCAGGGCCAGCGCGGGGAGCGAGCGACACTGCAGGGTCGGTCTGGTTCATGGCGCGGACCGTCCTGAAAGGCCTGAACAGCGGTGGCGGCAGCAGCGGCGTGGCGGCTGGGTTTGATGGCCTGTGAGGGAGCGCCAGCTTGCGGCCGAGCGGCTGAACGTCTCCTGCCTTTGTGCTGCCATGTCACTTTATACTGCTGCTGTGAAAAACCACTGCGATGTTTCTGCACGTTTCCGATCCATGCAAGCCAATGTAGCATGCCTGTGGAGCAAACATGCACACGCAAGCACATTGTTTCGAGATCGCTACCCAGGGGCGCAGCGCGCCGAAATAAGCAGGGTTTCCAGAGCAGGTGCGTGGGGTATTACATCAATCAAGAGCAATCCCGCCCATGTGGTGCCATTGCTTTTTGAAGCACATTCCAGGTTCTCTCTGGTTTATTAACCCCCGTGCCAGCTCGTGGGGCGGGACTGCGGCGGCGCCCGCAGGCGCAGGCAAGCCAGAAGCCGCCCACGCAGTCTTCTAGGCTCCCATTCTTTGACACCAAGCATAATAAACCGCGTGAGCGGCCGGGAAACACGTCTGTCCATTTGCCTCTTGTCGCTCTGTCGGTACGCTCATTGCCCAACGACTCTGCCACCGCTCTCTGGACCAGCAGCACATACATGAGACTGAGCTGAGGCGACCGCGGCGCCTGGCAGCAGCGCAAGCCCACAAGTACCACCCCCAGAGGGGGGGCTTCTGCCGCCGAACGCTGGCTGCGCATCCATGTGCGCCTGGTTGCGCCGACGACATGGCAGTGCCTCCTGCGTAGAGCGGAGCCCGCTTGAGGCGACCACTGCCAGCGGCGGCGGCACCGCCGCCGCTGTGACCGCCCGTGCCAGCCTGCAGCCTCCAACCCCCTCAGCAGCGGCGGGTGATGCAGCTTGGCGCGACGCCAAGGCAACCGCCAGCTTTGATGCTCGCCTGCAGCTGTTCCCGCTGCTGACGCACGGCGCGACGCAGGCCATCACGCTGCTGTCGTGGCGCAGCATGCCTGCTGCTGAGATTGCGCAGGTGAGCTGAAGCCTACAGAGTTTCATCAGCTGCAGCAAAGCACGTGCAGGCTTTCCTTCATGCGACATGCGCCTGGTAACCATACCCACCCACTGTTGACTGCGTCTGCATGCCCTGTCACATAACCCCGCAGCGCGTGGCATCCACTCTGCTCGTGGCCTTGTTCTGGGTGCTGCCCACGTTCTGGCCGGTGCAGTACATGCGGCACCGCACCCTGTGCGTCCTCTCCAGCCGCATCTCCTTCTTTGCGTGGCCCTTGCAGCGGAGGCCTGCAGGTACGATTCTTTCTACTGCTGCCCTCTCCCTCGACTGCTGCTGGGCGGGCATTGCATGTGCCGCCTGCGCTGCCGGGGCGCGGGCAGCCGCTGCACATTATTGTTTAGTGCCACGCTTGCGTTGCCAAGTTCGCATCTGCTTTCTGTCACCCCGCTCGCTGCCACGCCTGTCCCCCTTCACTGTCCCCCTCCGATGTCCCCCTCACCAAGCAGGCATTCAGCAGGTGCTGGAGTCTGCTGCAGCGGCAGGCTTGCGGGGGGCCCTGCGGGACGTTTTCAAGATTGTCTGGGTGAGCAACTGATTGATAAATCAGCAGCTCAGTTTGCCTGATGCGGCCCTGCAAGCGATGAAAGCTGTGGGTGCAGTGCATGCAAGTCACCTACCTCACCACCCCTGCCTCGACATGCAGGGTGCGCGGCTTGTGGCAGTGATGCTCCTCTCTTTCATCACGCCGCTGTCGATGCTGCCGTTCAGCGTCCATCTGCTGCTGCAGCTCTATGCAGTCCTCATGGTAAGTTGAGCGCCGTTGCCCTTTAGCACCAGTGCTCCCGAGCAGCAGTGCTGATGATGGGGTGCATGCCTGGCAGCACGTCTGCGCTGTGCCCTGGCCAGCATACATGTGGACCAGCGTTCAGCAGCAGCTCAGTGGCTGAGGACCTTTTCATCACTACAGCCACTTGCAATTACCTCGCCGCTTGCAGGTCCGAGGCAACAGCTCCCTGTGTGCAGCGCCGCTGCTGAGGGACCCGCTGACGCGGTTACGCATCGGCCGTTTCCACTCAGTCATGGGGCTGGCTGCTGGAGCGCTGCCTGGTGAGAGTGGGCTGCGGCAAAGGCTCCCTGCTAGCGTGTGCGGCAGGCAGTGCCGTTGCAGACCATTAGTTTGGTTGATTTTTACCCGTCACGTTCTGTCCCCAGTGTTGCTGGCGGCCGGCTAGGGCGACGAACCGACCCTGTCCCTCCCGCGTCCCTGCAGGCGGCGTGGGCTTTGCCCTGCGGGCGCGTGTCGTCGAGAGCCTGAGCGCCACAGCCGAGTGTGAAGCCTTCCTCACCTGCCTCAGTGTAACACTGGCGCTGCTCCTGCCTGCCTACGTGGCGGTTAAAACCGAGCCCGCCTCTTCACTGCAGCGCTGGGAGCAGCAGGCGCAGCTGGACAGGGCAGCCAGCGACAGCTCCGCCAGCTCAGCATCCACATCAGACACAGCCCTCGGCAGGAGGGAGAGCAGTACCAGCTATGGCAGTGCGGCAGCCAGCGCCTGCCGGCTTTCCAGCTTCCTGACTAATGTGGAGTCCAGCGTTGGCGGCGGCATACGCAACATTTTCTGCGGCCCCAGCTGGCTGGCAAAGGCGGGGGCGCCGAATGCCAGCACAGCAGGCGCAGCAGGCGCAGCGGGGCCTGGCAGGCCGGGGCAGCAGCTGGCTTGGTACCAGCGCCTGGCTGCCTGGTGGCTGCTGCTGGCCCTTGTGTACGAACTGGCGCTCGCGGCGGCGCACTAATCGCCGTTGTGGTTTTGCACTCTCCTTGCCAACTATTCATGTTCTTAGCCTGTTAACCCAACAATCGTGCCTGCTTCATCAAGACCATACTTCCCTCTTTCTTACCAGCGGGCAGTGCTTTGAGTTTTATGGGTTTGGAGTGAAGAGCCTCCGTGTGTTGCCAGAAAATACTTTGTATGTCTTTTCCCATTCTACCTCTGCCTTGCCAAGACTTGCCGTGGGCATACCACTGCAGCTGCCACACATCTGTTTGCATCACCCTGCTCGCAAGACGCATGCACCCTGCATGCACCCTGCGTATTTCCCAGCCGGCGGCAAAGCCACAGCGGTCCCGCGCATGGCTTCCTTTGTGCATTGTGCTGCTGCTGATGCGTGTAGGCATATGCCCAGCTCATTTCAGTGCACTGGTCCTCTGAGAGCATTCAAGAGCCGCCCATTGTTGATTGCAGTTCAAACGAGGTAGAGAGAGAGAGCATAGTGTAAAATTTGGAGAGCAGTGAGTCGCATGCATGGGACATGTCAACAAGGCACGGGGTTCAAACAGTGGAAGAGGAAACGCCCTGGCGAAAGAGCTTGGACTGCTGCTGCCGCGCCACATGCAGCTGCACACGCACGCAGCAGCAGCGTCGGCGGCGCCAGTAGTGACTGCGCACTGCTGCGCAACCACCAGTGGAAGCAGGAGCTCCAAAACTGCCGTCCAGCCGCCACAGGTGATGCTGGAGGGCCTGATGCTGGAAGGGCCGCAGTGGACGCCTGGCAGGCAACTTTCACTTGCTGCTGCTGGGGACCAGGCCGGCAAAGGCGGTGCCGCGCAGCTGAGAGATCGGGTCGAACACGCGCCGCACATCGTGCACCTGTAGCAGGCGCATGGGCGGTGGCATGCTTATGACAGGCTCAGGAGGAGCAGGTAAGGACAGCTGCTGCAGGCATGTGATGGCATGGCAGGCATCCTGCCTTGACATCGCTCACACCATCGCACACCGCTGCACACTGAGGGAGCACGTGTTCCAAGCACTTGCAACATGCAAGCCAGCTGCCGCGTGCACTCACCGCGAGAGGCGCCTCGCACAGCGGGCAGGCGCGCTCCACCGAGGCGTAGCGAGTGAGGTCGCGGCCGCGGCAGGGGAAGGCGCAGCCTGCGTTCGGGGAGGTCGGGAGATGGCGTTGAGGAATGGGATGCCAGGACAACGTGCAGCCAACAATGCGCATGCAATCACATTGCTAGAGACAGAGCACGCCTTGCGCAGGCAATTCCCAGCAGCAGACCCAGCCAGCCACTCACTGGGGCAAGAGCTCCAGTCGTTCAGTGCCATGCGGCGCCCACTGGCGGCGCAGAAGGGCAGCGCGCGGCGGCAGGCTGTGCAGGAGAGGTCCGACTCTGGGCCGGCCGCGCCGCAGAACATGCATTCGCAGCGGGGCTCCTCGGCCGCCGCCTTTTCCGCGGTCCTGCACTCGTTTGGCAGGGGTTGCAACGCAATGAGGCTACAGTAATAAGGGCAGCTGGGCAGCAAGGTCCTGGGTGGCCAGGCACTGCCCCCAGGCTGGCACACGCAGTGGTTTCGCAGCGCCTTGCACGCATGCCATGACTGTCGTCCAGCCTGTTCCCCCACCCACGCACCAGGCCGGCTGCTTGGCAATGGCTTCGATCTTCTTAGCAAAGGCGGGGGACACCTGGCCCACAAACCCAGGCTCCATCAGCACCGCCGCCCAGCGCTGCAGCAGCACAGCATGGCAGGGTGGGAAACGTGGGTTTGGCAGGGTGGATCGGCAGCCCACTTGCTGCTGTTCTGGCTGCACAAGGCCACACCTCAAGCCAAGCATAACACCGCCTCCACACTGTGTCTTGCATGGCAGAGCGGCGCCCCAAGCCAGCAGTGCCTCCAGCTGCCAACCAACCTGCGCAGGGCCGTGCAGCGCTGCTCGGTGGCACTCGATCACCGCCGAGGTCAGGATCGGAACCACGTGCTTGGGGAAGGCGTCAATGCCCTCCTGCAAGGAGCAGGAACATCAACGAAAAGATGCGGCTCAAGACATAGTGGCGCGCTGCAGCATGCCTGCGGGGTGACAGAAGAGCAGGCAACCACCAGGCAACCGCCTATCCAACCGCAGCAGCCACTAGCACTGCCCCCTGGGCAGCACTCACCGCGACCACCAGCAGCAGGCGCGCCGCCGCCAGGTGGTCCCCTTGCCGCACCAGGATGCAAACCAGCAGGTAGGAGTGCACCAGGCGCAGCGCACACAGCAGGGCGGGCGTGGCGGCCGTGCCGCGCTGCTGAAGCGCCAGGCATGCCTGCAGCAGCACGTCGCGGGCAGCCTGCAGAGAGGCAGGCAAGGCAGGGTGGCGGTACAATGTGGCTGAATCAAAAGATCATGCATACAGAACGTAATGAGCTGACTTGGCAGGATCTTTGAGGCACAGCGCCCATGGAACATGCAGGTAAGTGGGCGATATGGGGACATGATGCCTGCCCGCTGGAGCCAGGGGCAGCTGTGAGCGTGCCATAAGCTGCCGGAGCAGCGGGCGCAGCGCCCCTGGCGCAGTGCAGCAGGCAGGCGCGGCCGATCTACGCAGCTGTTAAAGCGGACGGCCAATGGCTCCGGCCAGGCCCACGGAAAGACTGCGAGTGCTCTTCACTTGGCTTGCTCCTACCAATCTGCACGCGTTGCTAACCATCCTATCCTAGCACAACTCAGAAGGCACTTTCCTGGACCAAGTCCCCACCCACAGCCTCCAAACCGTGTGAGTCACCTTGTAGTTGCCGGCGGCTTGGTCACGCTGCGCCCGTGCCACCGCTACCGCGCACGCCGCCTCTGCATTGCCCAGCGCTAGGTGCAGGTCCTGCAGGGCGGCTCCCATGGAGTCCACAGCCTGCATGGATTGCAGCAGGGAGACAACAACTGGTTGTGTGGCATCCGTTTGGCATGGCAGGGGTGCACTGCTTGAGAGCAGGCAGGGCACCCAAGCAGGCTAAGACAGACCGCAATGGCAACTGCAGGCGACATGCTGCCTCATCTGCCTTCCGTCATCCAAGCATTCCAACCTGTGCTGTCCTGTCTAAGCCTACCTGCAGGTGCTCCAGCACCACCGCTGCAGCCGCAGGATCCCGCGCATCTGATGCCAGCTTGATGGCAGCGGGCAGCGAGTCGCCGCCGGCCTGCACGGGCGGGCGTCAATGTTGGCGAGTGACCGTCCCACCAAGTGGTTTCTGCACAGCCAGGGCTGCCCAACACAACCAGCAAGTGCGACTCCAACCAGTACTTCCTTTTGCAAAGGGGGACGGACCCTGCCTACCTGGATGTACAGCCGTGCGGCACGCTCTGCCTGCCCCGCCAGGGCACACAGCTCTGCCGCCACCGCCAGCGAGCCCTGCGCCTCAAAGAACTCTGCTGCCAGCAGTGCAGCGCCTGCGTCGCCCGCCTGGCGCGCCAAGGCCGCAAATGCGGGCACAGCGTCTGTCCTCTTGGCCAGCAGGAAGGCGGTCCTGCTGTCACCAGCCAGCCAGTACTGCTCCATGGCAAGCTGGGGCAAGCCTGCCTGCTCGCAGTGGCAGGCCACCGCCAGGCTGGCCTCCTGGCTGCCGGCGCGCTTGGCCAGCTCAGCGGCGGCCTCGGCATCTTGCAGGCGCTCCAGCAGCACACGCACGGCAGCTGCCACATCGCAAGCCTGCTCGTAAGCGCGGGCAGCATCGCTGTAGCTGCCCAGGTCTGCAAGGGTGGAAATCGTGAAGGAATGACAGTGGACTGGTGAGTGCCAGTTTTGCCCTGTCCACCTGCACTGAGGCTGCTGCTGCAAGCGCCTGCAACCACACCCATTTGGAACTTGTCTCCACCCACAGACCAGACCTCTCACCCTCTTTGGCCTGCGCAAACTGCAGCCACAGGGCGGGGCTACCGGCGTGCTCCATCACGCCGTCCAGAAGGACAAACTCTCGGCCATCCAGGAACAGTTGGGCGGCCCGCTCGTACTCGCCAGCACGCGCAAACAGCTGGCCCGCCTGCATAGGGAGGCACCACAGGCCTCAGTGGCTGTGGAAGGCACAGCAGGAACAGCTGGCCGGTTGCACACCAGTGTCTGCTCCGCTGCTGTCTGCACCACCAGGCACATGCCCAGCAGCCTTGCGCCTCCACCCACAACCCCAACCAGCGCACCTCCTTGCGCCGCCCCTCGCCCTCCAGCAGCTCCGCGCACTGCAGCAGCAGCGGCTGGGAGCCGCCTTCCGATGCCAGCTCCATTCCACGCTCTACATCCCCCAGCAGGATGGCGCAGCGAGCCATGCCCGCCCGTGCCTCAGCGCGACGCTCGGCGGCGCCCTCAGCGCCGCTGCTGACGGTGAGGTCTGGGGCTGAGAGGGCCTGCTCGAAAGCCGCCATGGCCGCCTCAACCTGCACAGATGGTGTTCAGAAAACAAAATGCAACGTGTTGCAGGGCACGCACCGTGGCAATATTCATGGCTGCAAGCATGCGCACGGCACCGCCTGCTGACCGTGCACACCAACACACGCATGCAGCACACCCCCAAACCATCCCCAGCCCCCCACCTGCCCTTCTGCCTCCATCGCCTGCGCACGAAGCAGTGCCAGCCCGCCCAGCGCATGCGGCTCCAGGTGCTCCGCCAGCTCCAAAGCACGCTCCCAGTGGCCCAGCCCGCGCCGCAGCTCGATGGCAGCCGAGGGGTGCGAGGAGGCCAGCAGCAGCTGCTCAGTGCGATCAGCATCACCTACGCAAGTGAGGCATGCGAGGCGTGTACACAAGCGGTTTGCACTCTCCACATAATTACACACAATTGCAAGTCAGTCAGGAACGACGTGCAGTGGTTAGCGAACCTTCCTCTTTCCCTATATATGCCACCCTTGAGACTCTCGCAAGAGCAGCAGCGTGCATCCCTGCACCCTACACTCACCGCCCGCCAGCGCCGTCAGCTGGCCAGCCAAAAAGTTCTCGTCCTGCTCGCCCAGCAGCGGGCGCAGCTGTGCCAGAGACTGCTCATCTCCGGCCGCCTCATACGCAGCCACCGCCACAGGCAGCTCCAGAAACTGCAGGGCCGCTGCCGCCACCTCCTTCAGTAGAGGCACATCCCCCAGCTGCTTGGCTGCATCCAGGGCACGCCCAAAGTGGCAGAGCGCAAGCGCCTGGCGGCAGCGCGCCGCCAGCCGCTCCTCTCGGCCCAAACCCGAAGTGGCCGCCGCCGCCAGCTGCACCTGCCATTTGCTGCTGCCCGTGCGGCTGACGGCGCGTGCGCCACGTGGCGGGGTGTCTGCCAGGTGGCGGTGGCTCTCAAGCAGCTGCGGGTGCAGCGAACCATCCAGCAGGTGCCAGGCCAGCACGCCATCTTGCAGCGCAAGCAGCGCGGCGCCCGCCTGGGACGCCTCCTGAGTGCCCACCAGCTTCAGCCCAGGTCCGGCCACAGAGGTGGGGATGTGGCGGTACAGGTGCACCGTGCCTGCCAAGGCAGGGATTGCAGAGTGAGTGGGGGCACTCAGCTGACTTGGCTGTGCAGCTGAAGCACGTTGCGCAGCAAATCATACCATTCGGCTAGGGCTATGTGCACGCCTTGTACCAACAGGCTAACAGAAATTAAACATCACTTAACACACTCCACAGCTCACCTGTGCTGCTGGCCGCCGCCACCAGGCGCTGGTCAGCGCCATCCCACACTGCGGACCGCAGCTGCCCTCCCGCCCAGTCTGGAGGCACCATCAGCTCGCCCCGCTGGGCATCATACAAGAAGAGGCCACCTGCAGCGTCCTGGAACAGCACCCTGCGAATGGCAAGCCGAGGGCCGAATGCTCTGGGTATGTCGCAGCATCCAGCCAAACCACGCAGTTGCAGCTGTGCCTGCAATCCAGGGCAATCAAAAGTCGGTGCAAGGCAGGCCCAGCGCAACACTTACAGCGTGCCGGCAGCATCTGGGTAGGCAGCCACGATGCCCTGGCTGTGCTCATACTCGCTGACCAGCTGGCAGTCATCGGCGCTGTAGAAGGCCAGCGTGCCATCCAGCAGGCCCAGCAGGATGAAGTGCTCCGTCAGGGCGGCGCAGCTGGCGGCAAAGGGCTCGCCGCCATCACCGCTGCAGGTTGAGGGGAAGGGTGGGGGAGTGGGGTTGGTTGTATGCACAGGAGCAGAGGTTCTGGAAGAAAAATGGCACGAATCCAAAGTCACACATCTGCACGCAGCTGCAGTTCAGAAACAGCAACACCAGCAGAAACCACTCACCACAGCTCCGCCACTGGGCCGGCGCCGCTCTGGCCGTTGTCCCCTGTCCGCTGCACAAACACGCGTCCGCCGTCGCTGAGCAGCAACAGGCAGTGGCGGTTCAGGAAGACCTGGGCAATCTCTACAGGGTACTGCCCTGTCACAGGCGGCGGCAGCAGGGCGGTGGCCGGGTCGGGCTCAGTGGCTTGCAGCCAGACCTGCAGGGCAGCGCGCAAAGGGCAGAAACCACTCAGGTTCTGACGCACCAGCGTTCAGCACTGTTGATTGCTGTCGTTCAAAGCAGCTACAAAGGACATCCCCAACCACAAGTCTGCCTGCCCACCTGGTCCCCACGGGCAGCAGCCAGGCAGCCTGGGCCCAGCGCAAGCTGGTCGGGCTCCGCTGGCAGGGGCACCGCCACAGGCGAGCCGGCAGCTGCTGGCCCGGAGCGGCCCAGATCCACAAGCAGCGCCTCGCTGGCGCAGGATGAGTGGTCCACATAAGCCACCACCCCGCCCCATGCGCCGTGCAGCAGCGGCGGGCGCGCCAGCAGCTGCATGAGCCGGCCGCCGCTGGTGGCGGCGGTCAGGCGCTTGCCATCGGGCGGGCAGAGCTGCAGGCCGGCCAGGCGGGCGCCGCCATCTAGCTCCAGAGACACAGCCTCGCCCTCCAGCACAAACTCCAGGCTCTGGCAGCGCAGCAGCGCCGCCTGGCAGCCACCACCTGCCGCCAGCAGGCCAGTGGCGGCGCACCAGCTGAGGCTGCTCACGGCCGACTGCAGGCAGCGCGAGGAGTAGCGCTCTGTGCCGGTGCCGGCGCCAGGCGCCAGGCCGCCGCTGAGCGCCACGGCCACCAGCTGGCCGCTGGAGAAGCTGGCAGCCAGCAGGCGGGGGTGCACCCAGCAGTACGTCTCGAGCTCGCCATACCCCTCTCGGAACGCCAACTCAAACGCACCGCCGCTGCTGCCTGCCGTGGCCGCTGCTCCGCCGGCCGGCTCGCCGGCCAGCGCTGCAGGCAGCTGCCAGATGCAGACTGAGCGCCGGCCGACATTGGCGGCCAGGAGCGCGCCGCTACTGCTGGGTGTTGCGCCCGGACCATTCTCGGTGCTGCCTGCCGCTATAAGCTCGCAAAACTGCAGCTGGCCGACTGCGCCCTTCAGCTGCATGCTGCGCACCAGCTGGCCGTCTGTGGGGCGGGCCAGCAGCAGCAGGCCGCCGCGGCAGCCCAGCGCCAGCAGGCCGCCGGGGGCGGCCCCTGCGCTCCATGCCATGCATGCCACGGGCTTGGCGGTGCGGCCCAGCGCCAGGGGCGTGGTGGAGCGGCTGCTTGAGAGGCAGGGCAGGGGCAAGCGTTGGTCAGGCGGAGGTTTGGCAGAGCAGGGAGCAGGGATCCAGAGCGGCCCTCAAAGCCCCTTGAACACATGCGCTATCTATAACTTCTTCAACTCACGGGGCACAGTCGTACACGATGCCGCCGCCCTTGGCTGTGCCCAGCGCCAGCTGCAGCGCCGTGGGGCACCACGCCAGTGCTGTCACCTCCACCGGCTGCGTGGCAAAAAAGGAAGGGTCGCCAGTGAGGAGGCTTAGTGGACATTGTGGCTTTGTTTAACTAAAGGGCAACACTCCCACACAAAAGGCGAGCACAAGCTGGATGCGAGCAGCAGAAGACATGCAACACCTTTCCCACAGCACTACTCGCATTGATGCCGCCGTCCACGCGCGCCGTGCCGCCTTCGGCGCTCCACACCATGGCGAAGCTCTGGCCGCGAGGCAGCACCGCCAGGTGGCTGCCGGACGGGTGCCAGGCCAGGGCCAGCACGGGGGGGTCTGCCGATTCATCGTACAGATAATCGGGTGATGGGTCGGGGATGGTCAGAGATGTGATGACGTCGCCGGCGGGGTCAAACAGAACCACCTTCTTCTTCTGCGAGCGGATGTGTGGGAGCAGGAGAAATGCACGGAGGGTGGAGCACAATCAAGTAGAGTCCTCAAAAGCAGCCAGAGCACACTGGCATCGGGCAGCACCCACACGGCGCACCCGTGCGCCCGCCACCGCCAGCACGTTGCCGCCGGGGCTCCACGCAAACTGGGCCGCGCCCTCGGACCCTAGCAGCTCGCTGGTGAATGAGGCGACGTGCCGCTGCGGAGGCAGGGTGGGTGGGAAGCGGTGAGGAGTGGCGGTGAGGAGCGGCGGCAGTGGGCGGCGCTGGCGGCGGTGGGCCGTCTGCAGGCCAATTGGCGGTGGCGCACGATTGGACGAATGGCTCACCATGTCTACAAGGCGACACAAAGCCTGCTGCCTCTAAACCAGTCGTATTCTCTCCGTCGGTTACCGCGGACCGCTCTAGTGCCTGCCTAGGCGCGCTGCCACATTCTACGTAGCCTACTACCTATCTCGGATGTGCAGGGCATCCAAAACGACAATTGAAAGGCCTCGCCCGAAGGCTTGCAATGCGTGGCATTGAGGCCCCATCCAGGGCGCATTGCAGTGCTGGATCGTCTTGTCCAGCTCCTCCACGCCCCAGATCGCCACCCAGCCAGCCATGCGGCGCGCCGTGGCTAGAACCCTCTGCCGCCTGGCCCGGACCAGCGAGGGCCTGGCCTCCCAGGTGGCTCGGCCTGGCGCGATCGGCCTGCTGGGTGCCGTGGAGGGCGCCACCAAGGTGGGTGCACAGCCTGCTGCCACCGCCGCCACTGCCGCCGCCTGCCGCCGCCGCCGCCACCTGCTCTGCTGGCCCACGCTGCACCCCCCTGCGCCCCGCAGGCCGCCGCGGCAGTGCCGGTACGCGCTGTCAGCACTTCTGCGCCCAGCTTTGCGTCCGAGGCGGAGTACAGCAATGCAGTGTTCTATCCGGAGCCTGAGGTGGAGGTTGGCGAGGCAGCTCCCTCCTTCAGCCTGCCCGGTGCGGCGTGCCGCTGCTTGATCGGACTGCCCTCTGCTGCTGACTGCTGCAAGCTCGCCTGGGCGCCTGGGCGCCTGCTGACCTGTCAGGCTGCTGGCTAGATGAGTTTGTTGGGGGCAAAACGCCAGGCCGACAGTGCTGCAGGGCTGCAGACGGACGTCACTGCGGCCAGGCGGGCTCTCCCTGCACCATTCTTGGCCGCACTGGTGAAATCTGACCCTTCCCTTCTTCTCTTCCCGCCACAGCTATCGTGAATGGCGAGGTCAAGCAAGTGAGCCGGGCAGGGGCAGGTCCTGTGGCATGTGCAGCAGCTGTCGCCGGGCACGATGGCGAAGCATGTAAAGTCCCACCCCCATCCCACCCCAACGCCTCTTAGATTGATTGCCTCTCTTATCCCCTGGCCCCTCTGCAGGTCAGCCTGGACGACTACAAGGGCAAATACGTTGTGCTGTTCTGGTACCCCAAGGACTTCACGTGAGGCTTGCAGTGCAAAGGGATGGGGAGAATGGTTTATGCATGCCAGGGTATAGGCCGCGGGTCCGCCGCCTTTTACGTGGGATTGCGGGTCGGGTTTATGCATGCCAGGACCCCGAAGGCTTCATGTGCGGCGTGGGAGCGTGAGGCAACGTTCCATGGCTGCGTTCTGGGGTTTGCAGGCGAGCCTGCATGCAGCACGGTGCTGGTCGACTGCTGCCGCCCCAGGCCTGCAGCACACCTTCCAGCTTCTTTTTGCCTTGACTGTGTGGCTTCACACCATCCCCGGTGCAGCTTTGTGTGCCCCACCGAGATCATCGCCTTCTCCGACCGGGCTAAGGAGTTTGAGGCCCTCAACTGCCAGGTCAGCCTGGCGTACATGCATTTTTGGGCGCAGGGTGCCCGCCAAGTTGCACTTTGCACAGCTGCATTGCGCCGCTGCTGGCCACCGCAATCAACTGGCTGCCCGTCAGCTGGCTGCCACGTTTCTTGGTGTCCCCAATGTCGCGGGTTTACATCCTGACCCCCGAACTGCAGCTGCTGGCCGCCTCCACCGACACCCCAGAGGTGCACCTGGCCTGGATCAAGACGGCCCGCAAGCGGGGAGGCCTGGGCTTCATGCAGGTGCGTGCTAATTGACACGTGCAGAGGTGGTATGTTGGTCAGCCTACCAGATAGGCACTGCCTTGACCCCGTGCAACACTGCACTGCTCAGCTTGCGAGAGCGCCTCTGCTGCTGCTGCTGCACACACTCCACGGGCTGCCCTTGGGTTTGGCTGCTCCGCTGCTGCGTTTGCAGTTCCTCATGTCACGCTTGCAACTCCTCAATGTCGCTGCCCTGCAAGCAGATCCCCATTCTGGCGGACGTGACCAAGGCGGTTGCTGCACGGTACGGCGTGCTGAAGCGGGACGCGGGCATCGCGCTGCGCGGACTCTACATCATCAACCCCGAGGCAAGCTAGTCAGCTGCTGTGCTTAATCCATGCGTGTTCTATTATGCTACTTCTATGCTGATATGGCGCTGCGGGGCCTTTACATCATGGTCTCCTTCTGATGTGAAATCCGTCAAACGACGGCTTATTGTGTTCCTACTGACTGTGCAGGGCGTGCTGGAGCACATCACGGTCAACAACTTCCCGGTCGGCCGCAACGTGGACGAGGCGCTGCGCACGCTGCAGGCACGCTGGGCACGGTGGGATGGATTTGGCACGGAGGCGATGCCCAGTGGGGTTGGTCTGGTTGTTGCAAGCATGTGCAGGGACGAGGGGCTGCGCACACTGCAGGCTCGCTGTGCGTGCCAGGCTAGGTGGAAGTGCCACGAGAGCGTGCTTGCATGGCTTGCTGCCCTCAGTATGTGGCAGAGCGTGGCGCTTGCATCCCGAGGTGTGGTAACGCAGCTGCACTACTCATGTCTGGTCCTTCTCTGCTTATTTCCCGGTGCAGGCCATACAGTACGTGGCGGAGCATGGCGAGGTGTGCCCGGCGGGTTGGAAGCCCGGAGACAAGACGATGGTTGCCGACCCCGAGAAGTCGCTCGACTACTTCTCAACTGTGGGCGGCGATGAGGTGGGCAGCGAGCCATGCTGCTGGTTATGCTGGTGGTCAAGTGACACGCAGAGCAGGTATATTTCGCTTGTAGGCAGGTGACTGTATGGCACTGCACCCTGTGACAACCGAGTTCATGTGCGCTGCAAACGACCATGAACCCTGTCGTGGGGTTCATAGCATGCCCCCAGCTGCTCAAAGCGGCATTTTGTTTTGCCCCCATCACCTCCTCATCCCAGGAGGAGGAGAAGGAGGGCGGCAAGCTGCTGAAGATCCGCACCAAGAAGGACCTGGACGCCCTGGTGCAGTCGGGTGAGGGCGTTTTCAGAACTGTGCCGCATGTGCAGTCTAGTGTGCTTCTCGGGAGTGCCACAGCTCACTGCGTGCACGTGCGCTACCGTGGTTGGCAGGACATGCTGAGTTCTGAACCCGGTGCTACTGCGCCCGCAGGCAAGAAGGCGGTCATCAAGTTCTGGGCGCCCTGGTGCAACAAGTGCCGCATGATTGCGCCACATGTGGACGAGCTGGCGGTGAGTTGGCTGGCAGGCCATAGACATGTATGTGGGCAGCAGGCGGTAGAAGGGATGTTTAGCCCTGCAGTTTACGACGTGTAGTTTGATGCAATGTGATACGACCGCCGACGAGGCTGTGAGGTGTAAGTAAGTGAACTTACACATCCTTGTGTGTGTTGCCCCCTCTCCACACGACAAGCACAAGGGCGTGACCCTGGCCTCGTTTGACACCACCGCCGGCAACGCTCATGCTGCGCCAACTCACACCCACCTTGGGTTTCATCCTTGCTTCCACAACCTGTGCCACAGGACAAGCACAAGGGCATCACCGTGGCATCGTTTGACACCACTGCCGACGAGCTGGAGACGCTCACGGCGGAGCTGGGCGTGAAGGGCCTGCCGCAGTTCCGGTTCTACAAGGCGAGTGCGTTTGGATTGGTCTGATTGGTTGGGAAGGCCTGCCACAGCTCAGGTGATATAGCGCAGGCGCCCTTTGCGAGCGTGTCTGCTGATGCATCAGATTCTAACCAGGGTTCAACAACTGCACGCAAGGTCACTGCCGGACGGCAAGGAGGTGGAGAGGCCACGGGCTGCCAACTATGCTCACCACCTGTGCCTTGCCTAACTCCCCATTTCTCTGTGCGCTGTGCTGACCTTGCAGGACGGCAAGGAAGTGCAGGACAAGATCATGGGCTACAAGCTGGCGCCCCTGTCCGAGGCCTTTGCCAAGCTGGACAAGCTGTGAAGCAGGCCCGTTGGTTCCCAGCAGCCGTTCGGTCAACTGCCCAGCCCAGCAGGGCTCAGCGTGCCCGCGCCGCTTTTGCCACCGCCCTTTTTGCAGCATTGCTGTTGAATCGGCTGTTCTTGAATTCAGAAAGTGAGCGCTTCGTTGCAGCATCGTGTAAATACGGGGGCTGCATTCCCGAACAAGGGGTGTTCGCGAGCAGCAGAAGATCGACTGCAGGCAGAGTGGTGCCGCAGATTGCGCCCTCAGAGGAAAGGACAGCAGGTAAGGCAGCTACAGTCAGAGGTCAAACAGGTAAAAAATGCAAGTGAAAGCAGTAAAACGAGGTGCCTCCCTTCATTTCTTGCCCTTCTGTGCCGCTGCTTGCGAGGGGGGCAGCCGCGACGCATCAGGCATGTTGGCTTTGCGGGCCGCAATGACCGATTTGTTGGCCTCTTTCACTGCCTCCTTCAGCGCCGCAAACGCCGCCACTTGCTTGCGCGGCGGGTTCACCTTCGGCTTGCCGTCCGGCCCTAGCACAGGCGCTGGTTTGGGCGGTCCTGGCCGCACCGCTGCTGCTGCGCTGTCGCCGCCGCCGCTGCTGCTGCCTGCATCGGCATGTTCTGTCTTGATGTGCTGCTGCAGCTGCGGGGCAGCAACCATGCTGCCGCAGTGTGGGCAGGGTAGCTCGAAAGCCATCTGGGTGGGCGGTGGGTGCACTGAGTCCTGCGGTAGCAGCGCTGGAACACAGTGAGCACCGGTGGATCAGCCCTGGTGGTGGCAGCAGGCGGCGGCGGCGGCGGGTGGCGGCGGCAACACATGAACTCTTCGCGCTTCCCGTCGCATGCAAGCGCCCCTAAATGCCTCCGCTAGCTATTCAGATGCGCCTGTACTGCACCGCGAGCCTGCAGCGCGCACCTGAAACACGGCTCTTCCTCCAGGCGCTGCAAAGTCAGGAATGCGGGAGCTTGAACGATAGTCGGTGCTTGGTAAGAAGCACAGGGCCCCTTCAAGCGCAGAGCTCGCACTTGTTCATGAGGGGCGGCGGCGCTGCTGGCCGGCAGCAGCGTGCGGGCGGGGCAGTGGCCCAGCAGCAGCTTCAGCAGTGGGCAAACTTGATCGCAACCTTTGGATGTATAAATGCTTAGAGGCGCACATTATATTTTCGCTTCAGAAGATGTTGGCACCACCGCGCCTGAAAATCGCAGCGATCATGCTGCTGCCGCCAGTGCCGCCGCCGCTGCGCGGTCAGTGGCACCCGACCGGCATGCAGCTTGCTTTGACCAATGGCGCTGCCCAACCGGCATTGAACGATATCTAGAATATACTGATTAGCCGTTTCTCCACCCAGCTTGGGGTTTGCGCAACTTCTGCTCGCCACCTTCTGTGTTGCCGGCCTTACTTGCGCTTGGAGTGGCTTCAACTGCCGACGCAGGCGGCGCATTGATCAGGTGCTGTGGAGCCGCATCCCCGCTTTGCTTCTTCTGCAAATTGCCCGCAGCCTGCGCAGCTGGGAGGCGGCGACGGCTTGCCAACCTCTCTGGTTAGATTGAGTATCGCATGATTGACACCCTGAAGCGCCGCCTATGCGAGCAGGCTTTGCTTGCCTGCCGCCGCCGCCGCCGCTCGTGCCTCCGCCTCCATCCTCGCACTCCCTCTGCTGTACCTTGTGCAGGCGGCATGTCGGCGCGGGCACGAGCAGCGGAGGCAGCCAGAAAGCACCTGGTTGTGTCAGGCATTGGCTTCGCAGCGGCCCTGGGAGTCGTCAAGCTCACGTTCCCTTCAGCAGCCGCCAACAGCGAGGCAGCGGATGCACGCAGCAGCGGCGGCAGCAGCGGCAGTGCGGGCAGCAGCAGGCCTGCCGGCAACCCTGGCTCCAACCCTGGCCCCGGCAACAAGGACGAGCTGCAGCTAGTGCAAGTGGTGTTCAGGTGGGCGCCTGGCTAAGCACGGCTCATCTGCTCGGAACTTTCTTTCTCCGCCAGGGCAGACACTGAGCAGCTGCACCTGTTCTGATGCAGCAAGCTCATACTCAAGCCCTGCCCCCGATCCATGCCAGGCACGGAGCCCGCACGCCCCTGGCGAAGCAGTACTGGCGAAACTGGAACCCAGTCTGGGATGTCTGCGGCAAAGGGTAGGTCTGCAGCCGGCAGGGCGTGCCATCTGTGCGGCTGGGCTGGCCGTGGCTGTGGCCGGTGCACTGAGTCCCACGTGGTTTGCCAGCCAGCGCGGCTTCGGCTTTTGGCTTGCTCCGAGCACCCACTTGCGTCTGAGGATGCTGCTGGCAGCCCCCCGAGCGCTTCCCCTGCACTCCACGTGCCGCGTTGCCTGCAGGTTCCCGCTGGCCGTGCCGGTGGAAGTGCTAACAGAGGATGGGCGGCCGCGGCCCCCCAATGCCGACGATCAAAAGCAGGTGCCTGGGGCGGCTAGAAGGGTGTGGGGCATGGAGTGGAGAACTTGTTGATTGCAGGAAATCCGTGGTTGCTGCTGACAACTGAGCGGGCTGGCGCAGCAGCTGAGCTGTCTGCCTGCGCCATCCCTGGTCGTCCCACATGTGATACCTGAGTCCCTTCTCAGATCCATTTGCTACCTGAATCCACTCCCAGGTTGACGAGAAGTTTGAGGGCGGCTGCCACAAGGGCCAGCTCACGCTGGTTGGCGAGCAGCAGGTGGGTCCAATTGTCTATTAGTGTCCACCTTTTTGGGTTGCCATGCTGCAGAAGGAGAGCAGCAGGTTGGCGGGCAGCGCCTGCACACAGGGCAGCAAGTGAGACGAGAGCCTGCTGGCCGCGCTGGTCTGTGCACACGGCCTGGTTCATAACAGCATGCCTCCCTAAGTGGCTGTTCCTACCGAGTGAGTGTTGTTGTGCTTCCCACACTGTCCTCTGAATAGTGATACTTGACCCTGCAGGCGCTGGATTTTGGGCGGTACCTGCGCTGGCGGTACCACATGGTGCACAGCCTGCTGCCCGGCAGCTGGCAGGACGGTACCGTGGTGGCACGCACCACCAGCTACCAGCGGACCATCGCCACGCTGCAGGTGGGGCCCTGGGTGCAGCCTGTGGAGTGTGGCATGCCTTTGGGGAGCTGCAGCGCAATTGAGCCAACTGGTTGAAAGGCATGCAGGCGCCGTTGGCCGTCAGCCGCCTGGGCACAGGAATGCGCTGGACAGTTGCAGGCGGGCCTTTGCACGCGCTCCTTTTATGCTGACCGCCACCGGCCTCCTGCTGCTGCTCTGTTTGCCAGGGCGTGCTCAGCGGGCTATTCCCCGGCACGCAGCAGCCCATCCCAGTGCACACAACCGAGGAGATTGACGAGATCCTTTGTAAGCTTTTTTTTGAGTCTCCTGGCGGATGCTCATGCCCTGCATGTCCAAGCCAACCCGTGGGGAAGGCAAGGTGCAGGGTTGTCACGCCAGCTTGCGATCGACTGCCCTCCCTCCCTGCCAATCCTGCCTCCAACAGACACCAATGTGAAGAGCTGCCGCAAGCTGCACTCGCTGCTGACGGGCCTGCAGGCGCAGCTGAAGGGTGGGTGGGTGGGTGGGCAGGTTGCTGTTTTTGCGGCAGCTTGGAAGACCTGGGCATTGCATTGCGCACTCACTGGTCAGCTGGGCAGGCACATTTGGTGCAAATGGCGCTGCTGGACGGTAGTCCTTAGCACACTACAGCTTCAATTGCCTTGCACCATCATTCCTGCCGTGTGCTGCTGCTCCCTCCCCGTGCAGAGGCGCACCACCCTCGCGACGATGTGCACGAGCGGGCAGAGGCGCTGCAGCAGCGGGTGCGCAGGAGCATGCGTTCCCTGGAGTTCGAGCTGCGCACGCTTAGCTGTCCAGGACAGCCGGGCTGCTTGATTCAGTATGTTTACACCAGACAGCAAAGAACTTGGCCACGTCTAGAGGTGTATGTGCCGATGACAGTCATCGGCACAGCGCAACCCATCTACAATGCTCTGCCATGCTGCCGCCCCTGCCGCCACGCAGGTGCATGCAGCGCTGGGCCTTCCGACCGACCACAAGGTGCACTGGGTGGACCTGCACGATGCAGTGACCACAGCGCTTACGCACGGCAAGACGGTGCCGGCAGGTGCGGAGCTGCTGTGCAGCCCCGCTGTGCGGCCCTGGTGCACATTCCTGCCATGGGTCTAGCTTGCGTGAGTCAGCTGCAGCTGACAGAATGCACCACCGTCCAGCTGGCCTTGACTGCTACATTCCATGATTGCCGTGAATGCTCAATTCCATCCGGACCCGCATTGCATGCCGCAGGGCTCAACCAGCGGGACCTGCTCCAGGGCATCAACCAGCTGGCCACTGCACGCTTCATGCATGTCATCGCGCCCCACCCCGAGACAGGTGGGCCGCTTGGGAGTCAATGCTCGCTGATTCACCAGCCGGGCCGTTGCGCTTGCATGGGACGGCTGTACCTCCTGCACACATGGCTGCCTGCCAATGCACACACACACACACACACACACTGCGCCATGCCTACCGAGCCGCATCTCTTTTTCGCAGGCAAGAAGTGCCGCGGCTGGAAATGGCGGCTGCCCATGAAGTTGATGGCTTGAAGTAACCGTAATCCATGCTGGCCGGTTGCACTCCCTGCAGGCAAGAAGGAGGAGCTGCTCGCGGCTGGGCGTGGGCGCAAGGGTGGAGATGATGCTGTGTGCAACTCTGTCCAACCAGTGGCGACTTGCTCCTTTGTTGCAGGCAAAACAGAGGAGGTGCTGCGGCTGGGCATGGGCGTGTTGATGGAGATGCTGGTGCTTTTTGAACCTCTCTTTCCAGCTGCATTTGTACTCCCTGCAGGCAAGAAGGAGGAGGTGCTGCGGCTGGGCATGGGTGTGCTCATGGAGATGATGGTGCAGCGCATGCAGGCCGCGGCGCAGGGCGCCAACAAAGACGTCAAGATGTACCTGTACTCGTGAGCAATCTTATTAATGTTATAATGTGCTGATTGGCAGCCCGCAGTTCCGTTCCGGCTCACCGCTACAGTATGCCTGAAGATACAGCCCTGTGTTGGTGGCCTTCGGCCGATGCCATGGCTGCCGTGTGGTGTGTATGCAGCAGGGCTGCCTAGGGCTATGCGATGGCGGACGGAACCAGCCATGCAGATGCGTTACGCGGTTTGCACGATGTGCGTGTTTGTTGGGGTGGCGCTCTCGCGCTCTCGCGCTTCACTCCTTGCTGACAATCAAACCTTAACTGCCTGCCCCCTTTTGCTTGCCCCGCTGCAGCGGTCACGACTCGAGCGTTATGCCGCTGCTGGCGGCGCTTGGCAAGCACGTGCAGGACTGGTGAGCTCCAGAGGGTCAGCCGCACTGAGTGGATGTGTACGTGCAAGAACGGTGCCTCGCTCCCCAGATCTTATCAAGCCGAGGATCGAAGCTTTCCCGACATTGGTATCCACCCTGTCCAGGCCGCCCTACCTGTCCAACCTCATTTTCGAGCTGTGGCGGCGGCCCAGCGGCCAG
>VFQQ010001028.1_pt1 | contig 43719 bp, 81 predicted proteins | sample 3512341 | NCBI WGS metagenome assembly VFQQ01 (sample SAMN10412373, study PRJNA504923) | tailings metagenome | isolation source: Relicate 2 Philex TSF1 revegetated site | place: Philippines: Tuba, Benguet | collected 2017-08-29 | reverse complement strand
CAGCTGCGGAGGGGGCACCCTGCCCACCTGCCCAACCCTGCCCTGCTGCATTGCCTATATATAGGTGCAAGCTTTCATTACATTCGCTGGTAGTGTTGCAGCCATCTTAGTCAAGAAGCAGAGGGTCAATCAAGCACCTTGCACGCTGTCACTGGCGGCATCTTTTGCAGGCTTCACCAACTGCTCAAGCACTGCAAGCGTCGTAGAAGGCACAGCGCCTGCCTTGCCCTCCATTGCAAACGACGCCAGCTGCTGCTTGGCTGCGCCAGGCATCGATTTGGCGGCCTCCCTAAGCGCATCTGCTGGCAAGCTGAGGAGCGCGGGGAAGGACTCTGGCACCAGCTGTTGCGCGCACATGAGCCACCCCTTCCATTGCGTGCCGTCCTTCCACACTTGTTTTGCCGCAAGCTGCATTGCATGAGAGCACGGCAGTGCGGATCAGCTTAGCAATGAAGCTCAGCACGTTATCTGGCAGGATTCGGTGCAACTTTAAGCAGCCCAACCAATGCTGGGCTGTACGGCTTGCAGAACCATCCATGTCGTGCAACCAAAGCAGGCCGGCAGCGCTTCCCACCTGGCGCAGGATACCTCCCACAAATTGGCGCAGGTGCGGCGCGGCTGCCACGCTCTGGATGACGGTGCGCATGAAGAGCTGGGGCAGGGGCACGCGCGTCAGCAGCTGGCTGATGCATGCCGCCAGCGACTCGGGCGGGAAGAGCTGCGGCGAGGAGATGGCCACCGTCACCGCCTGCATCATGCGCTTCAGCAGGGCGGGGTCGCGGCTGTGGTCCAGCAGGTGCAGCGCCGACAGCAGCTCCTCGGGGCTGACCACCGCCGCCTGCCGCTGCGCAGCACTGCCCTCGGCTGCCGGCGGTGTGGGCGGCGAGGTGACGAGGCGGCCCAGCGCAGGCCGCAACTGCTCGGGCTGCAGCTCCAGCAGCGCGGGCAGCAGGCGCAGTGCCGTGCTGCGGTCCAGGCCGCGCAGCGCAGGCACCAGCGCCTGTGCGTCCTTGCAGCGCTGGTGAAGCTGGCGGCACGCGTCCACCAGCGGTGGCGGCGGCACTGCCGACTCAGTCAGCACGTGCAGCATCTGCAGCACCAGCGGCAGGCTGCCAGGAGGTGGGTCGCGCACTACCGCCAGCAGCGCCGGGGCTGCTGCACCCAGCGTCTTGGCCAGACCGCCCGCATTCCGCTTGATGGCCGTGCGGCCGCCGTCTGCATGTCAATTTCGGAGACAGGGCGTTGTTAAAAAGCCTACAGGGTCTTAGCCACCCTGCCGATGCATGCAGGTTAAAACAAACCACCCATGCTTTGCCTCTGGCACCTAAGCAGCAGCGGCAAGCCATGCAACAAGCTCGGAGCGCAGCATGGCAGCAGCCACATGCCCAGCATGCCGGCCACCCACACCCACCTGATGTGGCGCCGTACACCTCAAACAGGTGGCGCAGCAGCGAGTGCTTCTTGGTGCACAGCGCGCAGTAGAGCGCACACAGCTGTGCTGCCTCCGCATCCGTGGGGCCCAGGCCAGCCGCATGCTGGCCCGCAGGCGGCTCAGCCTCCGCATCCCCGCTGGCTTTGCTGTCTGGCTGCTGCTCGCTTGGCGCTTGGCCATCCTGCTGCGGCGCTGCTGCTGCACTGGCTGGCGAGCCCTGCCCTGGCGGCGGCACCACCATGGTGTCCAGCCGCTGCTGCGCCGCCAGCTCGATGGCTGGTGCCATGCTGGGGTCTGGGTACAAGCGGTTGGCGGCCAGCCGCACTGCCTTGCTGCGTGTGTCTGCCGTGGCCGAAGCAGCCGCCGCAAGCACCAGCTGCAGCAGCGGGGCGCGGCTGGGTGGGCGCTGCACCAGGCAGTCACGCGCGGTGGACAGTGCCAGCGTGCACCAGTCGGGGCCGCGCTCCGCCAGGCGCTCTAGGAAGGCGCAAATGGCAGGCTGTGGCAGCGCCGGCACCTCAAGCAGCAGCCTGTAAGACGGGTGGAGGGCAGCGGGCAGAGGAGCAGGGGCAAGGAGGTTGGCCACATGAACGGGGGCATGCGGCTGGGCAACATGCGCACGGTGCGTGTTCGTTGTGCGCATGCTGACTGAAGCTGAATCCACAACGGCAGCCAACACACAGCTGCCGCTTGACAAACATCCCATACCTTGAACCCGCAGCGCACCTTGTCACCGCCTTGCTGGCTGGGTGGTGCGGCGGCGGCCCCGCCTCACTAAGCGCTTCCAGCAGCGCCAGGAGCGTGGCCTCATACTGGCTGGCCGCAGCTCCGCTCTGTGAGGCCAATCGTCTGCCACTGGCTGCGCCCTGCTGCTTCTGCTGCTGCTCTGCTGCCGTGCCCTCAGCGCCATGCGCCGCCTCCCCTGCAGCTGCCTCGCCATCCGCAGCCGGCTGCAAAGCGGCTGGCTGGCACTCGCGAGCATACAGCACGTTCAGCCACTGCAGCGCCACCTCAAAGCTGCCGCACACCCCTCCGCTTGCCGTGGAGCCCTCCCTGCCAGCCATGCCCTGCAGCGGAGCAAGCGGCCAGCACATGCGCAGCTGAATGAGTGCAGCAGCACCCATGTCAGCAGCCACCAGCAGCGACAGCGCTGCACAGCTCCCGGCAGTGGTGCACACCTGCCACTGTGCCACGCAAAATACATAGTGTGGGCGCCCTCGCCCTGTCTGCCCATTCTAAGCCCGCCCCACCCACCTGCACCAGCTCGCGCATCACCGCCGCTGCCACGTCAGCGTCGGCATCCGCCGCCAGCTTGGCTGCCAGGCCCGTACGCAGCGCCTGCCGGCTGGTCTTGGCAGTGCGCAGAATGCGCAGTAGGGCGTCCAAGCACAGCGCACGCTGCTGCGCCTCTGTCAGGGGCACCGGCTGCAGCTGGAAGGCGGCGGGCGGGGGCACCGGGGCGCGAGGAGCAGGTGCCTGCTTGACCACCCCTCCCGGCTCAGGCTTGAGCTGCTGCTGCTGCTGCTGCTGCTGCTGCTGCTGCTGCATGGCTGGCTGCTGGACATCCTGTGCTGGGCCTGGGCCTGCTACACTTAATGCCGCAGCCTCCGCCTGCTGCTGCTGCTGCTGCTGCGCTGGTGCTGGCACGGGCAGGGGGGCCTGCGCCGCCACCAGCTGCAGCAGCTGCTCCACCCAGGGCTCCAGCGGGGCGCTGTCTGGCGGCAGCCACGACCGCTGCGGCGGCAGGTTTGGCAGGTAGGCCAGCACCACATCTGCCAGCACACCCGGCTGCAGGCTGCCCACCACGCCCGCCAGCATGGTGGCATCACGCGCCGCCACCAGCGCCTGCACCACTGCCAGCACCTTGGACAGCTGCTCCGGCGGGGTGGCGCCTGGCAGGGGTGCCCCGGCGGGCGCTGCTGCTGCTGCTGCTGCTGCAACCGCCTGTGGCTGTGGCGCTTCAGGCTGCGGGGCAGGTGCCACACGTGCCATGGGCGGCGGCTGCTGGCTGTCCAGCCGCGGCCGCTTGGCGGGTTCGCCATCGGCAGAGCTGGGTCGCTGGTCCGGCCTGCAGGAGGCAATCAAAGTTGCAAGTTTTAGCAGAGATGCCGAGCCCAGCAACACTAGGAGTGAATACAGGAATGAACAAACGCTACCGGCCTGCCTTTCCCAGCCCTAAATAATCTGCAAAGCCTCGGCCTCAACGGCAGACCCACCTGCTCAGCGTGTCGGCTGCTCCCATTGCCTCTAGTGCCGCCGCCACCTTTTTGTGCCAGGCCTTGGCGGCTGGCTGACTGCTGCGTGCCACCGCCAGCAGTGCCGCTTTGAGTGCGGCTGCCGCCGAGCCACTGGCTGCAGGGCGCTGCTGCTCTCCGCCGGCCGACGGCTCGCCTGCCTGCTGCGGCGCTGCGGCGGTGAGGGCCCCGCTGTTTGCCAGCGCCAGCAGGGGCGGCAGCAGGCGGCCCATGAACTGGGGCCGCTGCTGCGCAATGCTGCCTGCACCACCCACCGCGGCGGCTGCCACTGCCGGCGACACGCCGTTGCCCACCCGCTGCTTGAGCAAAGCAGTCAACTGGCCCAGCAGCGCCTCTGCCTCACGCACCAGCGCCGCCCGCCCGCCCGTCACTGCATTGTGCTGCGGCACCGGCTGCGGCGCCGTGCTGACGCCCGCCACCGCCGGCACCACATCTGCAGTCAGCAGCAGCGCTGCCTGCTCCACAAAGCGCAGCGCCGCCTGGCGCAGAGCATCGCCGCCGCCGGGAAGCGCCGCCAGTGCGGCGACTGCGGCCTTCAAGCCCTGAGCCGCCGCCCACATGCCCTGCAGCGCCTCCAGGGCGGCAGTGTCTGCACCGCTGCCTTCCGCTCCCCGCAAAGCCGCCAGCGTGTATGCGGCTCGGAACAGCGGGTAGGCCGACTGCAGCGCACGCTTGGCGCCTGCTGCTCCGCCGCCGCCCCCGCCGCCCACCATGCCCGCCAGCGCCGCCAGGCCCGCTGCCAGCACCGCTGGCGCAGGATTGGCTGCTGCTGCCGCATCGATGAAGTCGGCCAGGAAGCGGCGCACAGCAGGGGAGGGGTCGACCTGGCGGGCGGGGCAGGGGCATGCAAGCAACAGGGTGAGCACAGGGCTGAGCACAGGGCATTCCGAGAGCAGCAGCATGCACGTGCAAGTGCCAGTACAACCGCTGTCTGGCACCTCAAAAGCCGCAGAAAGCATACATGGCGTGCACACCGCACCAACCTGCCGTGCGGCCAGCCAGGTGCTGAGCACATCAGCCAGCCATGGACTGAACACACACCACACCCACCCAGCCAGCCGGCGGTCAGCCCACCTGCAGCTCCAGCACCTCGGGCAGGAAGTCGGGCAGCAGCTGCGGCTCCTTGCGCACCAGCAGCTCCAGCAGCGAGTGCAGGTGGTCCACCTGGGGGGCAGCAGAGGGTGGGCCAGGAACAGCAGGCTGGACAAGCCAGCCAGCCTGGGCACCTGCACCACGGCCCAGCAGTACCAGCCTGACCAAAAGTGGAAGGCATTGCAGGTCCTTGATGCTATGCATAATGAGACCTTCCCACATCCACAGCTATCAACGATGGTGCAATGGCAAAGAGGAGCAGCGGGGCTGCCTGCCCCGGCCTGCCCCTCATGCTCCCGCCCACCTTGGCAGCGCCATCGCTCGCCAGCTTGGCCGCATTCAGCACCTCCACCACTTGCTCCGCAGTTTGCGACATGGCTGCAGGGAATGGGCAGGGCCAGGCGATGTGGCGCTGCTCGCGGCGGACGACCGTCGGCAGGCGGCAACGGCGGCAACGGCGACGGGTGCACACCTGCAGTTGCAGGCGCAGCGCGGCTGCTCACCTCCTATCGCCCCGTCCATGCTTATGATCTATGCACGGCGCGCTGCGGGTGCTCTCTCGCCCCGCTCGACGAAGGGGCCGCCCTGTTGCGAGCTTTATATCGCCTGCTGGGCTGCTGCCATGCTGCCAACTGTTGCCGATGGTAGATTGCGAAGCCCGGGGGAGGGCAGGTCGCACCCAACATGAATGAATGCCGTCGCGATTTCAGGAGCCTTTCAGGGGCTTGGGCGGCGGTCTGCGGCATTCTTGCTGGCACTGATCGCACTGATCACTCGTTTTACACACCGAAAACTGCGCTGAGCGCTGTCCCGCCTCGGTTCCCCAGCACCTCTGCTTCGCCAGCGAATCCCTACCTGACATCAGCAGGTGCACCGCGACAGATCAAGCCCCGCTGTAGTGCCTCGGGGCGCCTCCTCCTCACCGCCGCTACCGCCGCCGCCGCCACCGCCTGCACGTCGGGGTGGTGGCTGGCGTGCCAGCCTGCGTGCACCAGCCTCCGCAGCGAATCAAGCTGGCGCAGCAATAGAAGGCAGCAGGACTGGCCCGGAGAGGTGCCATGTCCGCCAGCGCGTCGGTCGTTGAGCAGGTGCGCCACGTGTCCCATTGTTTCCTCCCTGCCACCATGAACTGCCTTTGCCAGCCCAACATGAACCTGTCCCATGCATCATGCCTGCAGGCTCAGGCGGCCCGTGCGGCTGCCGTGGCCGAGGTTCAGCGCCTGCTGGCCACGGCTGACGACCTGAAGCGGCTGACTGCGCTGCGCGAGGATGTCGCTGCCAAGCAGCAGGTGGGCTTCGCCTGTCTTCCAGCTGCAGCCGTCCTGCTGAACCTCACCCTCGCCCCCAGGCAGCTGGGGTCTGCGGCTGCAGCCCAACATCCCCCCGCTCGCCGCTCGCCCTCACCCTTGGCCCCAGGCCAACAAGGCGCAGCTGAGCGCGGCGGTGGCCAGCCAGGTGGAGGCCACCAAGGCGGGGCTGGACAGCCTGGCCAGAGCGCACCAGGTGGGCACTGCAGCAGGGCAGCTGCAGCCTGAGCACTGCTGCCTGGCTGCTGCTCAGGCCGTGTGTCTTGAAGCCAAATGCATGCATGCATCCCTGCTCTCCTACATTGCTGCCAACCAACCCTTGTGCGCAAGAGCCCCACCTGCTGGCTCCCCTCCCGCCTTCCTGCCCGCCGCCGCCTGCAGGCGCTGGTGGGCATGCGCGCCAACTTTGCCGACATTGCCCGCCTGTGCGCGGAGTGCCAGTCACTGATTGACTGCCACGACAAGATTGCGGTGCTGTCTGAGGTGCACTACAACCTGCGCAAGACGCTGCAGGTTGGTTTGGCTGGCCGGAGCAAAGCTGCGCAGTGTTGCTTTGGTGCATGGCCTGCCGTAGTGCAGGAAGCAAGCATACTGCGACATTGAGTGCTGCCGACTGCACGGTCTAGGCTGCGAGAACACGGCTGGTGGCCAGTGGGCAGACTCCCTGATGACCATACGGCCAGGCCAGCCTTGCCCACCGCTCCTGCTTGCCCGCCCCTGACGCCCAGCTCCCCGCTGCCATGTTTCTTTTGTGCTTTCCAGGACGTGGAGAACATTGCCGCGCTGCCGGTGGAGGCGGCCCAGGCTGAGGACATGCTGCGGGAGGGCGCCAACCTGCTGCAGGTGCGGGGCTGGGGGATGCATTGCGGAAGGGGCTTGGTTGGTGAAGCGCAGCAGCACAAGTCCACTTGGCTGGCTGTTCTTTTACACGACATTGGCTAGCCGCGTCACTCGTCTTCATTCTCTCCCTGCTCACACATACATATCCCGCCCGCCAGGTGTACGAGATGCTGGCGTGCCTGGAGGGCACCAGCATGAAGGCGCAGCAGGCGCTGGAGAGCGGCACCAACGTCAACCTGGCGGAGGCCACCAACCTCAACGCCTACTTCCAAAAGGCGGGCTGCCGCTAGGTGGCTGGCTGCGTGCGCAAATGAGGATTCCCACGGCTGGCGTTGAGCTTGCCCCATCATGCCGATGCCTCCCTGATTGCTGGCACAAAGCACAGCTGACAAGCAACCCTGCCCACTGCCCAATCCGCAGGTCAAGATGACGATGAGCAAGTTTGAGGAGCGGCTGTGGAGCATCATCCGCAACTTTGTGGCGGTCAGCCAGGAGGAGCCGGGCCTGCTGGTCACCGCGCTGCAGGTGCGGGCAGTGGAGGTGGGCAGTGGAGGTGGGTGCACAAGGCAGCACAGAAAGCTGCTGCATCACTGCTAGCGGTCGTTGCGATTAGACCACCGCCACGTTGGCATCGCCCAGACACTCCCTTGGCCATGCTCCTGCCTCAGAGACCTGCCCCGTGCCAACCCTTCAGTTCCCCTTGGCCCACCCTCCAACTTGCCGCAGGTGGTGGAGTTGCAGGAGCTGGTGGACCGCCAGTTGGTGGCGGCGGGGCAGGGCGCCTCGCCGCTGCGCAAGGCCTGGCGCCGCCGCTGCCTGTCGCAAATTGCTATGAGCATCCAGGTGGGGTACTGTGGTTGTAGGAGGCGCATGGCAGGGAACATGACTGTTGGCAAGTGATGCATGGCGTGCCTTCTGGCCTCCCTTGGGCGGCACCGCCCCTGGCCAACGGCCCCTGCTACGCACTTCCTCCTCTGCTGACCCTTCCCGCCCACCGCCCGCCCACCTGCTTATGTGCAGGACCGGTTTGCGCCGCTGCTGCAGCAGTGCAGCCAGCTGATAGCGGCAGGGGAGAACACGGACAAGCGGGTGAGCGAGATCCTGGCGGAGGCCGACGAGTTTGTGGACCAGGTGGGTGGAGGGGGGAGAGGGATAGTGGGCCTGGGCTGCCCAAGAGTTGGTGCTGGTCCTGACGATAGAAGCAGCATGTGGCTGATTGTGACGGGCAGGCACCAAGGCACAGGAGCAGAGGAGCAGGTGGCAGCAGTTGGGCTAAAACCACGCAGTGACATCTGCCCCCACCTGCCCAACCGGCAGCTGGCGCCCATCTACGACCACGTGTCGCCGTGCTTCCCGCCCGAGTACCGCATCTTTGGAGTGGTGCGGCCCCCATCCATTGGTGCTTGTGCAACCTGCATCGCGCTGCCCGGCACCATGTGTAACACGTCCTTCCTGCTCTACAGTCACAACCCCACAACCCTCAGCCCTTGCAGGTGTGCGCGGAGCACCACCGCCAGCTGTCCTCCATGATCGACTTCATCGGCCTGTGCGCCGACAACCTGGCCAACGCAGACATCCTCAAGGCGCGCCACCTGCCTTGGGGGGGTTTGGGGGTTGTGGGGGGCTTGGGTGTCCAAGTGGCGGGTTGCGGCAGCGGCAACAGGGCTTTGCCTCCGCTGTGCATTTCACCCTTGCTAGGCTGCTGGTAAGAGGCGTGCCACTTCATTTACTTGACAGCCGCCATCACCCACCTTGCCTGCCGCAGGTGATGCAGTGGATCCACGGCTACCAGGAGGTCCTGGCCGAGTTTGGCGTGGAGGAGCAGGAGGTGCGGTTGCAATGTTGAGCGGGACAGCTGCTGTGCAGCGTGCAGTGATGGCTGGGCAGATGGATGCAGCAGTTGAGCACTGAGGCATGGGTCCTGTACATGCTGAGCCCTCTCACACGTGTTGCGCTGCCGCAGGTGCTGTTCCCCAGCGGGCCGCAGTCGGGCGTGAGCCTGCTGATCGACAAGTACGTGCAGCGCACCGCGGGCACGCTGTCCTCCTGGCTGGTCAACATTGTGGAGGTGGGCCAGGGCGGGCGAGTGGGCGGGCTGCCTTTGCGGGTGTGACTGTTGAGAGAAGGTGGAGGAGGGAGCTCAGCAGCAGCAGCCATGCTGTAGCGCTCCTGCTGCCTGGCTCGAAACAGCACCCTCCTCCTCGGCCCACCCACCGACCCCTCGCTCCACACCCCAGGGCGACTTCAAGTACGAGCCCAAGGCGAGCGCGGAGGGGCGCATGTGGACGCCCGGCGCCGTCGACTTCTTCCGCATCCTCAACGAGCAGGCGAGTGGGTGCACGGTGCTTGCTGCGGCCGGGGTGCACCCGCGTGATGAGAAGGTCCCTTGGTTGCCTTTAGTGATTGCACTGCCTGGCCGGCGTCTTCACGAGTTGCCCAATCAGCTGGTGAGCATGGCCATTGCCAGTCATCGCCTCCCTGCTCCTTTGCTGCAGGTGGCGGTGGTGGCGGGCGTCAACCGCGACGTCATGCTGCTGCGCGTGGGCCAGGTGCGCGCTGGGGCTTGGAAGGCATCGGGAGATCTGCCAGCCGCCTGCGGCTGCTGGACAGAGATGAAGCAAGCTGCTAAAAAACAGTGCACACAGCCGGGCCTTCCAAGGTGTGCCGGTGACACGAGCATGCCCTTCGCCATCCCCCTCTGGTTTGCAAAACGCAGTCGGCGGTCCAAACGATGCGCGACTTCCAGGCAGCGCAGCGGCGGCACATCAACGACGGCCTGCCGCTGGAGCAGCTGTGTGCGGTGAGCAGCAGCTGTTGCGGCATGGTACTGTGAAGTGCACAGCTGTGTTGCAGACTGCTTGCTGCTGGTCTGTGCAGTTGTGCTGCTGCGCTTTCCGGTGAGTCCTTTTGTCCTGCTGGCGGGGATCCCCCATATGCCACTCCCGCACGGGCGTGCAGGTGATCAACAACAACATGCGGTGCTACGACGAGAGCCTGGAGTTTGCCGAGGCGCTGGAGGAGCGGTTTGCGGAGCACGTCAAGGGTAGGGGGTACTGCAGGTGGTGCATGCAGGTGGTTGTGTGGAGTGCAAGATTGCCGGCTTGGAATCTGTGTTTTGCTTCGTTGCCCCTGCACATTTGGCGGCTGCCGGCTGCCCCCGTTCCTTGTGCTCCACTCGCTGGACCCCTTGCACTCACCACTCGTGCCCCTCACCTCGCTTAATCCCTACCATGAGATCGTGACCGCTACACCTCATACCCCCCCCCCATCCCCACCTCATCCCTGCACCAGGCTCGCTGGATGTGGAGGAGGCGTGCCGCGGCTTCCTGGACCTGGCCAAGGAGGGGGCGGCCGCCTGCGTGGCCGTCGTCTTCTCCGACCCCGCCTTTGCCGACCTCTTCCAGCGCCTGTACAGCAGGTGGGCTGCAGGGGGCGGGCAGGCAGCCCATGGGTGGTGCAGGAATGCAGGCTGGTATGTGGGTTCGCATGGAACTCGGGGAGAGTGAGAAGAGTGCCTTGCTGCATGGCCTGAAATGCTCAACTTCCCTTCCCAGCCCCGCCCTGCCTGCCCCAGCGACGACTGGCGCAGCGGCGGCCTGACCGCCAGCGTGCTGGCCACCCTGGAGGACTTTTTGCAGGTGGGTGGGCTGTTGGCGAGATGGAATCTTTTGGACACTGGCATGGTTGTTCCGCCTCAGCTGCTCCCTCTTTCAGCGTCCAGCAGTGCTGAATAACTGTTGTTACCGTTGCCGTTGACCGTCCTGCCCTGCAGGACTTTGAGCGCATGGTGGAGCCGTCCTTCTACCGGAGGTGCGGCCCACAACGGGGTGGACGCCCTCCCTGCAGCTTGCGGTTCACTGCCCGTGCTCTGAGCAGTCCTCACATGCTGGGCGCACGTGTCACAACCATGCTTGCATCTGCCATCATGCAGCATGCATTTGCACTCCTGCTCATTGCTGTCCCATTGACCCATGCCCGCTCCCACCTGCCAGGCTGGCGGAGGGGCTGCTGGAGGAGTGTGTGGCGCACTATGTGGCCGCCATGCTGTGCAACCTGCGGGTGAGCTGTTGGCGGGGCTGGGGCGTGGGCTGGAATGGCAGGAAGCACATACAGATGCTGTTTAGCAACCCTTGCACCAGCCAGGCACCGCCACACAAGGCACTGCAACCTGATTCTTCCCTGTAGGGCGTAACGGAGGCGGATGTGGCTGCATCGCGCCGCGACGACGCCCGCATCCGCCAGTTCTTTGCCGCCTACACCAAGCCGGAGAAGGTGCGCTCGTGTGCTGTTTCAAGCCTGGGGCAGTTACCAATGTTGCTGTTTGTGCACGCCGCAAGAATGTGAGGGCGGCGCACTGACAACTGCCTGCCCGAGACTGTTATGTGTGGCCTGCTGCAATGTGGGAGCCACTACTCAGCTCAAGCTCCACTGCTCTCCTCGTCCAGGTGGCGCGCGAGTGCCAGGCGCTGACAGACGCCTGCGAGTTCCTGGTGGCCGACAGGTGTGGGGCCGTGTGGGGAGGCAGCTGTCTTGCATTCCGCATGTCAAGTGCACTGCCACACTCGCCCTGACCTCCATCCCTCTGACCCGTCCCTTTCCATGATGCCCAGTGTCACCCCACACCCTGTCCCTCATTGCAGCGTGGAGGCCTTTGTGCTGTCCTACACCGCGCTGCTGACCAGCGCGCCGGGGGTGACGCCCACGCTGCTGGCCAACTTAGTCAACGCACGGGCGGCCAGCGACCGCAACATGACCAAGGCAGACGCGCGCGAGGTGGGTGGGCCAGGGCGGGTGACATTGCTGGCGGCCAGCAGTGTAGCATGTGCAGGGCGTGCCTTGGTCCCGGCTGGCGCTATATTTGCTGGGAAGACAGCAACCGCTGATATACACTCAGTTCGAACAACACCTGAACCTCTGCCAACAGGTGCTGGAGCACTGCCGCGAGGTGTATGCCAGCCGCCAGGCGCGCTCCGGTGGCGACGATGCAGGCAGTGCCTCTGCCGCCCAGGCAGCTGCAGCTGCAGCTGCGACAGCAGCAGCGGCAAAGGGAGGGCGGGCGCCCACGGCACGAGAAGTGGCGTTCCGAGCGGCAGTCAATGCGTGCCGCAAGCGCGGCGGTGCTGCCTTGGCTTCATCGCCTGGCAAGCCGGCTGCCTCCAGCGCCAACCCCACCTAGCTGCCACTTAGCGCATAGCTGTGCATCAGTGCCTAGTTTACAAGAAGAAGAAGAAGATTCATTTGTACGTCTATCCGCTGTACATTGCATGTTGTACATCTCTCATCCTGCCGGCTGCTGTCTGCTTTCGCTTTCACTCCATTTCATTGGCCTCACAACCGCACCACAGCTGTCACCGGGCGGCCTAGGAATGCTGCCCGCTGCGGCCTTGCAGCGGCTCGCGCCCGCAGCTTGCGCGGCACTGCTGCAGCCTGGCCAGCTCGGGCCTGTGCCGCCCCAGCCCGCACACCACCAGCGCTGGCAGCCTTGTAATCTGCCAAATGAGGGCAGGAGGCAAGAGCGGGCATCAGAGAGCGCACAAAGGTTGCAGATGAGACAATGGAAATACCTGTTGCAATTGTTTCCTTCCCTGCCGCGTGCCCCGCAAGCAACAAGCTCCACAGCTGTGTCATCACACCCCATCTTCCCCCAATCGCTCACACTCGTCCATGGTGCGCTCGCTCGTCTCGCCAAAGCTCAGTCCTGGCTGCCACTGGCCGATGCCCACGTCAGCAGGCGCCACCCCCGCCGGCGGCTCCAGCGGGCAGTCCCAGTGCGGCTGCATGAACACTGCGCACGCAGAGGGGGAGAGGAGGTAGGGCGCATGTCGATGGCAAAGCCTGGGCATGCACACCCAAAGCGACATGCAGCTGCAGGTAGGGCGTTGCCGCACCTGCAAACGTTTCCCGGCTGATGCCGCCGCTCAGATCAGGCCGCGGCGCCAGCACACAGTGCGGCGTGCCTCGCAGCAGGCCGCCCGAATGAATCTGTGGGGGTGCAGGGATGGGTCGCGAGACTGGGATGCAGCTGGCAGACTAGATTTAAACATACTCCCTAAACCCTTGTCGTTTGCAGCACACTGACACACACGCAGCCCTGCTTGCACCCCAAACCTCGGCCACCCCAGCTGCGCTGCGCACCTGCAGTGCCTCGCCCACTTGAAAACCCAGGTGGGTTGGCGGGATCTGCACCTGCACCACGTTGCCTGCACGGGGCAAATGGGGCAGCTGGGGGTACGGTCGACAAGTATGCAGCTGGGGGTAAGGCCAGCACACAAATGCTAACAGGCAGGCAAGCAGGTAAGCAAGGGACTTGAGGGCAAGGCATGGCTAGCTGCTACTGCCCTTCCTCCCTCACCTGCTCGGTCCTTGATGTGCAGGCCTGCCCCCGGGTCTGTGCAGGTGGCGGGCTGGCCGGCCGCATCAAGATACATGGCACTGGTGAGCCCCGTCAGCGAGCCATTGTCAAAGTGCCTGAAAGTGACAGGTGGTTTGGATGCGCAAGTGTGGGCAGTGGTCCGGCTAGAAGCCTTGCAATCGAAAAAACCGGGAACTGGCATTGGCGGCACGCCTCACACGTGCTGCGGGGCCTCACCAGCCACACCAGTTGGCGCCATCAGCAGCAGCAGCGCTGGCATCCGGCGCGAAGTAGTGCAGCAGGCGGCCTGCAGGTAGCAGGGATGAAACACTGACGCTCTCGCCAGCGCCCTGGGAGTCGCAAACATCACAGCACGCAAGTCAGGAAACCCACAAGGTTGCCAGCCAAGCCTTCGCACATGCGTCCCACCCTGCCATGCAAGCCCCCCTGCACACCACCCTGCCGCACCCCGCCCACCTTTGTGGCAGCGCGAGGCGGCCAGGATGTCGTGCAGGCGGGGCGGGTGCCCGCCCTTGCCTGCGCAGTACTTGTCGCAGTGGCGGGCCAGCAGCAGCCCCGTGCTCACAACGATGGCACCCACTGCTTTGAGCGCCGGTTCCAGCGCGGGCAGCTGGTCGCCGGGCCACAGGTTGGGGCGGGCCAGGGCGGGGAAGCGGGCCGCCGCCGTGTGGTCGCTGCCAGCGGGCGCGTCCAGCAGCGGGTTGGCGTAGAAGCTGCATGGGAGGGGTGGGGTGATTCGGGTTGGGAGATTGGTCTGTGCTTACCTGCAGACCAGCAGCACTGCAGCAGCAGCAGCAGGCTGCGGCGGCTCTGCTGCAACACCCTGCTGCACTGACAAGCCAGGCTGTGCACGCCTACCTGCCCTTGCGCGTGTCTGGCAGCCCGCCCTCCAGCACCTCCCGCCCGCAGCTCCAACTGCAGATTCGGATTGAATTGGGCAGGGAGGGCAGCATCAGCTGGAGGGGCCAGCGCCAGCATGCCAGCTCACTGCAGAATGCACATCAGCTGGAATCTAGCGCAGCACGCAAGCAACAGCAGCTTCCCCACCCAAAGTTGTAGCGTGAGGCGGGGTCTTCTAGCACCGCCTTGGCGTCGTCGGGCAACGCCGCCAGCTGCGCCGCCAGCGGCAGCAGCGCCTGCCGCGCCTCCACAAACCCGGGCACGTCGCTCACGGTGCAGATGCCCAGGCCGCCTGGGCCAAAGGCCTGGCATGGGTGCAAGAAAAATGGCGAGCACGCCTCCGTCGGCCATGCACAGGCGTCTGTTGGAATTCGCAGGCAAGTTCGGTTGAGCGGCAGCAGCAGTGGCGGCGCCGGCGGCAGAGCTGCTGTTCCGCTCACCTGCTCGATCTTGGCCGAGAGGTCTGCCGACTCGTCTGCCAGCTCTTTGTAGCTGAACTCCACTGCTGCAGGCCGCGCCATTTCGGACTGTCGCGAAAGCTCGAGTGCTGTGGCGGTTCCCGCGACACAACCAGCAGAGCTCTAGATGCAGGGAGCTGGCGATGACTCTGTGGGCCCGTTCAGGACGTGTTGCATCCGAGCTGGGCGCGCTCCGCACGGCAACTTGCATCTCAAGCCTGTTCGGCATGCATGCAGTGTTTCAGCAGTCTCATGTAACAGTCTGCGGCGTGTAGCGGACGACTGCAGTGCCTCTGGCGAGCCAGCCCAATGCCAGCGCAGCCTTGCCGCCTTGTCTGAAGCTGCTGCTGCTTGTGTGTGTTACTCAGTGCGCAATTGTTCGTTTTGCGCTTCGCATCGCCGCGATGGCTCCGTCACTCCTCACCGCCGCCGCCGCCGCCGCCGCCGCCTGCAGGCAAGGCTAGCCCACAATGTCGGTCGCGGAGCAGCGGCGCGCCTTTGCGGCCGCCATTTTCAGGCGCGGCCAGAAGGGGGAACTGTTTGGAGACGGCGAGGAGCAGGATGCGGCGGAGGAGCTGCGCAGCAAGCTGGACGACCTGCACGCCGTGTGGGCGCTGGCCAGGAGCGGGTGAGCGGTGCAGACTGGCTGCTGATATGGCATGTCCATTGCGGCATTTGTTCTTAAAGTGGTAGTGCCTGGCCGGCTGCTTGCCACTCGCACTCAGCACTCACGCCTCTGCCGACGCGCCGCAGGCGTGACCTTGCGGCGGCCATCTGGCGCCCGGACCTGGGGCTGGCTGAGGTGGTGCTGCAGCGCGGCAAGGTGCTGAGCCACATGGGCTTCACCAAGGGGCCCAAGCACTACCTGTTCCCCGAGGAGGCGGCGTGAGTGGCTGGGTGGTGCAGGTTGCGATGGCAGAAGTGGGTGGTTGATTGGCTGGGAGGGCGGCAGGCAGCCTGGGGATTTTGGGGATTGGGGCTGCCATTAAAGTCGGCAATTTCTTGCGGCAATTCACGTCTGTAGCTGCAACAGCCCAGGCACGGCCAAGGCACGAGCATGGCATCTGCCTCATGCGTCCGCGCCACCCCTGCTCTTCATGGTGCAGCTACCTGGTTGACCGCGCCAACCTGCTGCTGTTTGTGGACCTGGGCGCCCAGCGGCAGCGCCTGCTCTCCCTGCAGGTGGGTGCTTGCTCGCCAGAGAAGCAGTGTTTGGGCGTCGGCACTGACTGCGTTCCGCCAGGAATGCGCTGCTTGACGGAGCACCACTGCACTCCCACTTCCTGATGTTCTGACAGCAGCGGGCCAACCTTCCACCCAACCCCTCGACCACCACCACCACCCTCCTCATCACCCACAGGAGTGCCTGGACCTGCTGGTGGGCGTGGGCGTCCCCATGGACCGCTACCTCGTCTTCTGCAAGCTGCTGCGGGCGGGCTACATCGTGCAGCGCCACCCCGCGCGCTGGCTGCTCAAGCCCAGCGAGGACCCGGCCACGGCTTGGGCAGGGTGGGGAGTAGACCCTGCGGCCGGCGCAGCAGCAGCAGCAGCCCAGGATGTTGCACAGGGGCCAGCGGCAGCAGCGGCGCTACAGCAGCAGCGGACGGCGCCAGCGGTGCCAGCAGGGCCGCCTCGCAAGCGGCGCAAGGTTGAGCCGCGGGTGCGCAGCATGGGCTGGTGGGAGGCCGGGCCTGCCGCAGCTGGGGCCGAGGGGCAACAGGAGCAGCAGCCTGCCCAGCAGCAGCTGTTGGACCCAGCCCCGCAGCAGCAAGCTGCGGTGCAGCGAGAGCAGCAGCAGCAAGCTGAGCAGCAGCAAGCTGAGCAGCAGCAAGCTGAGCAGCAGGCTGAGGAGCAGCCCCCAGAGCAGCGCCAGCAGCAAGCTGAGCAGCAGGCGGGCAGCAGCGATGGCGGCACGGGCCTGCCCTGGCTGCGCGGCTGCCTGCCTGCCGACTTTGTGGCCGGCCTGCCGCGCTGCAAGGTGTTGCCTGATGCGGCGCAGCGGGCGCGTGCCGACTTCCCGCGCATGGGGCCACTGGCTGCCGTGCCCCTGGCAGACATGCTGCCGGTCAGCGGGCCCGCCGGCGGGCGCCACCTGCTGGTGCGCTGAGCTGCTTGCTGGGCTGGTAGGGGAGCGCTGGGCTGCACATGAAAGGCGGGCTAGCAGCTCCCCAGTCATGATGCATGTAGCTGCATCCCAATCTGCGCTACCGCCAGGCTGCCCTCCGTCCCCCACCGACACTCACCGCCCACCCGCCTCCCCTCCCCCTCCATCGCTGTCCGCAGCACTACGACGTGTTTGCCGCCAACTCGCAGTTCAGCCGCAAGGCGCCCAGCACCCCGGCCTTCACCATCTCTGTGCAGCCCGTCAGCCGGCTGCCCACGCCCCAGGACGCGGTGGCGGCGGATGCGGCGGCGGCCGGCGTGCCCGTGCGCTTCTGCACGCTGGAGAAGGGCGACATCTGCTTCTACGGCCTGGCTCACGTGGAGCTGCGCAGCATCCTGCAATAGCGCAGCTGTGGGATACAGCTGCTGGAGGGTTGCCTGGAGGTTCTGTTGGTTGCAGGCCTGCCATGGTGCTCGTTGAGCAAGCCTCATTTTAACGCACATGTGAAGGTTTTACAACAGCACCAGCATGCGCAGGCAAGCACTCAGTGCAGCAGCGCGGCAGCCAGCGCCTGGGCGGCGGGCAGCCCCAGGCCGCGGTGCGTGGCACACAGCATGGCGGCAGCCGCGGTGGCAGCAGCGCTGGCGTCCTGCAGCGCAGCGCCCTGCAGCATCTCCTGCACCCGCCCCGCCGTCTGCTGCAGCACAGCCGCCGGAGGAACGCTGTGCAGCTGCAGGAATGCACCCAGCATGCCAGCTGCTGAACACACGTGGTCGGCCCCAGCCGCGCCATCGGCTGGCGCTGCCGCTAGCGCACCGCTGCTGGTGTAGCGGCGCAGTGCCTCCCCATCTGCCACGCTGCTGGCTGCCCAGGACGCCTCCAGCTGCTGCCAGCAGGCCTGCAGCAGCAGCGGGGAAATGACGGGCTCCCACTGCTCCGCAGCCGCCTCGCCGTCTGCAGCACAGAGCGGGAGAAGTTGGCAGCTGCTGGCTGGCGCCCAAAGAAACTTAGGAGGCATGCCTGCGATATCAGGCAGGTGCAGAGCGCCAAGCACACATGCCCGCAACCAACTCAGCCACGCACCTGCGCCCTGCCTCAGCGCCGCGGCGTGAGCAGCCACCGCCGCAAGCCCCAGGGAGCTGTCGTAGTAAGCAAGGGCCAGGGCTAGGCCACGCAGCGGCACGGCCGGCGCCAGGCCGGCCCACAGCTGCGACAGGGCCGCCGCTGCTGCACCGCCAGATGCCAGGCCCTGCGACGGTGATGCATGCCAGTTGAGCTGCTAGCGTTGGACGCAGGATGGACTCAGCACAACTAATCATGCAGCGGAAGCCGGCTGTTCCCGCTGGGACAGTCTCCAGCCTTACCACGCTGCCCCAGCCTCACCTGCTTGAGGCAGTAGAGCAGCAGGTAGGCAGGCAGCGCCGTGGGCTTCTCCTTGGTCACACACTCGTACAGGGCACCCCTGTCGCAAGGAAGCGTCAGGCAATGCTCGGGGTGACGTGAGTGGCACATTGCCAGGAGGCCAAATCACACCAACAGTGAGCATGCAGACAGCAACTCATGCCGCACTCGCAGAGCCCACATCTGTCCACTGCTGTTTCAACTTGCCTGCAGAAGTCGCGGAATGCACCGGCCGCCATCGGCAGGCGCGAGCGGAAGCTGCTGCCCTCGCTGCCACCGCTGCCGCAGAACAGCTGCAGGGGAGAAGATGCCAGGTGCTTGCAGAAGAGGTGGCCTCACAACGGCAGCTGCTGAGCAGCTGATCCAGCCGTGTCACATCAGTCCCCCCAACAGGCACCCGCCCGCTCCACCTCGCCGGCCCAAGCCCACCTGGGCAAAGGAGGTGATGGAGGGGTCGGACCCAAAGGTGGAACACAGGTTGACCAGGTCGTAGCTGTCGGCGCCAACGCCGTTGTTGTTGGAGGCACCAGGCGAGGCGCTGCCGGCGTGGTGCACCATGCGGCTCAGCAGGGAGCGCACGCCTGGGTACAAGGTGGGGGGAAAGGGGCGCATACAGGGGTGCATGACGGTAGTGCACACAGGTGCAAGACAGGGCGGCGAGCAAAAGTTGAGCAGTCTGCCGTGGCACCCAATCAAGCCATGCACCAGCCCTGCAGCGCAGACATGCAGGCTCACCTGAGGGGTCGTCCGCGTAGGGCAGTGCCCCTGCCTTGCGCTGCAACAGAAAAGGCATGGTGGGCAGCCTCAGAAGCAGGAACAAGAGTGCATGCCAAGGAGGGCTTGCATTTGTGCAATGCACTTTGCCTGACTTGCCCTGCAGGCGAGTACTGCAAGCATGCCGCCACGCACCTGCACAAACAGCGTGCGCGTGGAGTAGAGCGCCGCCAGCGAGGGCCCGCGGCCGCGCCTTGCGCCCCGCCGCTCCAGCAGCTGGTGCCAGTAGCGCGGCCCCGTCACACGCACCGCCGCCACCTGGGGGAGGCACAGGTAAGGAATGGGTGGAGCAAGTGGCTTGAGCAGGGCCACAGTGAGCATCCCAGCGGCAGTGAACCATCTGCTGCCTGGTCTGGCCGCAAAGGCTCCCACGGGCATAGCAGTGCCAGCACCTGCTGCCGAAACTCCCAGCCTCGATTCAATCCCCTGCCCACCTGCTTCTGCTCCGGCAGCAGGCAGGGGGCGATGCGGTCAAAGCTGATGCTGATGCTGGTGTGCTGGCCGCCCGCCGGCCCAGCTGTCGCCCCGGTGTGGTTGCCGTCAAACGAGAAGCCCTGCTGCAGGCTTGCAGCTGCCTGGGCCGCCAGCTCAGCGAGCACGTCGCCAGTGCCCTGTGGCAGGAAAGGGCAGGCCGAGCAGAGCAATGGCATGCACAGCAGCTGGCATGAGGTGGCCCATAGGGTATTCAGGCACCCGCACCACCAAGCTGCACATGTGCTGTGCTGGTCATCACACCCCTGTCGACCTCTGCGGCTGCCCAGTTAAGCCCCAGCGCTAGCCGTACCTTGCTGACGCTGGCCACTGGGCGCAGCACCGAGCCCACATGCTGGCCATCACTTAGGGCCGGGACCGCCGCCCCGCTCAGCTCAATCTGAAGCGGCACATACACGGGCTGCGAGGCAGAGCAGGGGGAGGCACGAAAGAGGTAAGCAGTCAAAGGCCACGGTTGCAGATGGCAGGGACCAAGCATGTGGCAGCAGGAGGTCAGCCCTGCGGAGCAGCTGAGCACAGCAAGGCCAGCGTGCCTGCTTGGTGTCCACGTCAATGGCATCCACGCTGCGGGGCTGCACCGCCAGCACATACAGGTGGCGGAAGGCCTGCAGGGTGCAGGTGGGGAGCGACTGCCCGTGTTGGAATGTGAGAGCGACTTGGCAGAGATGGGCCGAGGGCAAGCCACGACAGGCCGTACACCATCGATGAGCAGACATCAAGCACCGTGCAACAACCGATGTGCCCTGGAGCACCGAAGCAAGCATGTGTGGCCCTTGCCTGCAGGTGGCAGCGGTGGTCCATGGTTGAGGCTGGGAGGCGCGGGAACAGCGAGATGACCAGGGCAGCCACTGCGGCAAGGGGAGCAGGGGGACCGCCTTGGTTAGTTGGGATGCATGCACTCTAGCAGGAACCAATTGCAGCTCAATGCTCGTATGCATGGCATGCGCTGACCAGCACCGTGCCGCCTGCATGCCCCACCTGCTTCTGGGCTGGTGCCAAAGGTGAGCGTGCCGGCACCCATGAACAGAAAGCCCAGAGCCATGCTGTGCAAAGGAGCGAGGCAGGCAGGCGATTAGTGACACCACAGGACCAGGAGCGCTAAGAGGTGTTCCCAACAGCACCCGGGCAGCAAGTGTGCAGCAAGAGCAGCATGCGGCAGCACCGGCAAGACGCCCCAAGATAGCCACAACCTGTGATGTCTGGTGCTGCACACACTCCCCTTGGGAGCCTCAAGAGCCCACCTGATGGCACAGTGTGCGCCAAAGTTGAGGCTGCTGGTGGGCGGCGATGCCATGCTGGGCTGGCTGGCGTTGGAATGCGCGGCGGGGGCCAGGCGCTTGCGCAGGCCTGCGGCGCAGCGGCACGTGTTCAGGGTCACAGCATGCAACAACTGCACAGTATGAAGAGCGTGTCTCGAACAATGAAGTACCTCCAGCTGCTGCCTAGCTGTGCACGGCATCTGCACCATTATCTGCACCAAGACCGCTGGCCCAGCCACCCAGCGCACCGCGCAGCAGCTTGAAGGTGGGCAGGTGGCCGCTGCCGGCCATGACCACGCTGAGCGCCAGCGCCACGCTGCCCACCGCATCCTCAATCACGTCCTTGCTGATGATGCAGGGCTGGCCTGCAAGTGCGGCCAGGGACAGGCAGGCTCAGCGGGCGAGACGTAAACAAGAGACAATGGGGCTCACTGCCCAGCAAAGCGGAACGCAATAGTACATGCAAAGAACAAGGCATGAACAAGTCGCCAGCGTGCCCACCCACCCACCCACCCACCCGCCCACCTGTGCCCGGCTCCGGCATGCGCTGCTTAGCAGCCAGCAGGTGCTGGGCATAGCGGCGCAGCAGCGCCTCGGCACGCGCATTGGCTGACCCAGCAAAGCGGATGCCCACCGCAAGGCACACGCCCGCTACGCACGCGGTGTGCGCCTGCAGGCATGAGCAGGCGGCACCACTCGTGTGGATGCTGGAATGGGTGCCAAGTGCACGCAAGAAACAATACCTCCAAAAGCCGGGATCCGATCCACGATCGCCTACCTTAATCGCCCAACCGGCACAACGCTTCCACCACCACAGTCAGCACCACCCCAACCACTTGCCTGCGCCAAAGCCTCGTAGTCGGCGTGCGGTGCGCCGCCGCCCTCCCCCGCCATCAGCCGTGACAGCGGCCCGCGGAGCAACGGCGGCAGCTGCGCTTGCAGCCACTCGTCGGTGGGCTGGATGCTGTCCCACATCACTGCAGCCAGCAGGGCATGGAGGCGGGAGTGCAAATGGTGGATTGGTGCTGCTGCATATGCCACCCGCAGAGTTGCAGCCTCCCTGAAACAATCTGCCCCCAGCCTCGACCCCCACCCACCCAGCGAGCGCATCAGCATGCGCAGCGTCAGCTGCTCCGGCTGCACAAAGTCCAGCGCAAAGTGGGTGTCCGGCAAGTGGAAGGCAGCCGCAACCGCGGCATCGTTGGTCTGCAGGCGGGTCATGGGAGGCCGCAGCGCAGGGGCAGCCTCAGTCGGCAGCGGCAGGAAGGCAAGCAGGCAAGCACCCACTACAGCAAATGAACCTCCAGGGCATCAAAAAGTGCGTGCACGCCACTCCGCCCCTCTTGTTTTTCAACCAGAGCGGCACCTGCAGGTACATGAGGCCTAGCGCCAGGGCCGCCGCGGGGGAGGTCACACCCAGGTTGACCAGGTCGCCCTCCAGCACGGTCTGGACAGGGATTAGGGGTGGGTGTAGAACAAACGTAAGAAACAGGCACGGGGGACATAAAAGACTGGCCCCGTGTGTCGGCGCCACTTGCACAACACAACCTCCACCTCTGACGCTCCGTGCCCATGCGTCTCCTGCCACTCCACGGCAGGTCCCCGCCCTGCCGCTGCCCCAGCGCACCTGGCTGGTGCCCTGTGCCGCCGCCAGCTCCTCCGCCACGCTGCCCACGACTCGGTTGGTGCCGCTGGAGCGCGGCAGCGGGCCGTGCCGCCCCTCAGGCTCACCCAGGGTGGGGTCCATGCCTGTGTGGGGGAAGGAGGAAGGGGGATCGCTTTGAGGGGATCAAGGAGGTGACTTGTGTGTATCAGAACTGTGGCGTCATGTCCGACTCCATCTGGAATAGCATTCCAGCATTACTATACGCATATTGTAATGATAGCAAGACCCAGCTGGCAAGCGCCTTATGCCCCCCACCGCCTCACCAATCACGCCGGGCCCAAACACCGAGTCGCCGGCGCCGGGCGCGGCGCCGCCCGCGGCCGCCAGCCCCTGCTGGGTGCCTACCGTGCCGCTCAGAGCGCCGCCCACCATGAAGTAGCTGGGGGCAGGGAGGAGGGGTGGGGCGGGAGCCCATGGATGTAGGTGCACAGGTCAGTGTCAGTGTTGGACGTGGGGCGGGCAGGCAAGTGCACGTGAGCTCTGATTCGCTGGGCCGAACCTTTGCTGCCTCAGCCCCACCTGCTCCTGGCGTTTGCGGTACGCTCTCATAGTCTGCACAGCAGCCCTTTCAACCCTACCACCACTACTAGCCCTGGGCCCTCACCGCAGCTTCTCCTCCAGGTGCAGGTCGGCCAGCCCCACAGCCGACCGCCCCTTGCCCAGCGTGATGAGCCCTAGCGCCAGGCCCGCCGCCAGGGCATACCCCTCCCGGTCCTGGGTCACGCCCTGAACAGGCACGCAATGGAGAGGGCAGGTGGGCGGCAGGGCGGGCTGGGCGGGGCAGGCAGACGTGCCCTCGACCACATGCATCCAAAAGCAAACACGTCAGCAATCAACTTGCCCCCACCAGCAGCGCACCCTGTGCAGGCCGGAGCCGGCGGCCAGCCCGCCGCCCAGCGCCGCCGCCTCCTCCTCCTCCTTGGGCGCCGCGCCCGGCCGCCGCCCAATCTCCTCCAGCATCACCTCAGCCATCACCCTGCAGCGCCCGTGGCCAGAAGGGTGTGCGGCTCAAGCCAGCAGGCAGACGGGCACGGCAGGAGCATGTGCAGCCCACTGCAACTGTCCCCCTCCCACCAGCACTCGCCAGCAGCTGCCAGGCACGCACTCCCAGCCCAACGGCTCTCCGCTCCCACCTGTGCGACGAGCCCTGGAACAGCAGGCCTACACCCGCCAGCGCAGCCGTCTGCAGCAGAGGGCAGCACCGACAGTCGGTTTAAAAGCGGCTGTTGAGTTCGGCAGTTCGCACAGCCTCTCAATGCGTGTGTATTCACGACGGTGTTGGGGCCGCTGCGCACTACGCTTGTTGCCCCACCTATGCCAATAACAAGGTCAATGCACTGTAGCCAAGAACGCGGCACGCTGCAACAGCCGCGGGCTGCTTGCCTGCACCAGCGGCGAGATGTCGAGCTCGGGGTAGGAGGAGGGGTGGCGGGTGGGCAGGTGCAGGAACAGCGTCTTGCTAATGGTGCTGTCCTGGCTGCCGCTGCAGCGCAGCAGCGGAGTCAGAAATGGCAGGCAGATGGGGTGAGTTAGGCACACATTGCTGGGTCCCGCCGGCCGGGTGCCAACCGCTGCGCGCCATGGTCCCCCACACGCCCATACATGCCTGCCCACATGCCACATGCCTTGTTGGGCAAATGTCTTGCATGCCAGCGCTGCCTGCAAAACCCGTACCCTCACACTGCCACCCGTCCCTGCCGCACCGCTTGGAGGCGGCCATGCCCAGCAGGACCCCAATGATGGTGGCATCGTGCTCCTGGGCCAAGTAGCGGTACAGGTCTGTGGCGGCCAGGCAGCTGCAGACATGTGGTGGGGTGGGTGGGGCGGGGCTGGGCGTTGATGGATGCGACGGGTGTTTGGGCATGGGACAATGCCAGCGGGATAAACTAGGCAGATGGGCCACATTTCCGAAGAGGAGAGGGCTCCACATTGCGGGCGAGCTGACCAGCAGGCATGTCAACCGTATCTGCTGCCGTACCTGAGGTGGCCGGTCAGCCCCAGCGCCATCAGCATGCCGGCGTGCGTGTAGCTGGGCTCTGCCAAGCGAGGCACATGCGGGAAGCAGGACTGCCATGGTGAGCCACAGGCCACCCAAGGGGTGCCCACTGGCCTCCATGCTGCACCCACTGTCTCCGCTGCTTCCTGCTCCCGTGACCAAACATGCACGCGCTGCAGCATAGCCCACGCACAAGCATCCCTCTACCCACCAGGGGGCTTGTTGTACACGACCCAGGTGCGCGTCAGCTGGTGGGCGCCGGGCGCGAGGCGCAAGCCCGCAGCCACGCCGTTGTGGAACTCAGGCCACGCAGTCTGCTCCGCAAAAGCGCCGCCGCCTGCGGATGAGGGTTTGGGCGAGGGAGAGGGAGAGGCAGCGGACACAATGGATCAGGGCTCCCGCACACAAGGTATGTGCCAGCGAAGATGTGGTCATGCACCTTGGTGCCCAGTTCCGCTCAGGAGCTGCCCCATCCACCCAGCGTGCCTGGGGCGGGCGATGCGCCCGTGAAGTCCAGGTTGACCACCGCGTTGTTCTGCTCTGGCAAGCGGCCGGCTGCGCACAGCGGGAGGGCACAGGATTGGTTCAGGGTTGTGCATGAGGCAGCAGCACCTGGCTGACATGCCGCTGGGACGGGCCAACAGTCACAGAGCAGAAGCAGGACACGCCATCTGCCAGCCTCGCAACATCAGCCGCACCCAGGCAGAGGGGCGGGATGTGCAGCGGCTCGGTGGGCAGCGGGCGCAGCGTGCCCAGCGTCAGCGCGCCTCGGCCTGCGGGCAGCACAATGTGTGATTGTGGTTGGCAGTAAGACTGGGCCAACAAGGCTGCCAAACCAGTTGCAGAGAGCTTTACTCTCAGGCAGCACAAGATACTACTCCAAGTCCTCTGCATGCAACATGCGCTGCCGGCGCTCCCAGCGCACCCAGCGGCAGCGCGCAAGTGCGGATGGCCAGCACCGCCAGCTTGATCTGCTGCGCAGCAGTGCCCTCTGCACAAGGGCAAGTGTGGTGCAAGATCGTCAAGTGGGAGCCTGAGTGAAGAAATCGCCGTGATGGCCAAGTGACGAATGCCTTCTGCCTCAGGCCCAGGGGCAGGAGCGCAATCAGTCCTGCCCTTCCACTGCCCAGCTGCCAAGGCATCTGTCCCCCGTCCAGGAACCTCCCCCCGCCCTCCCACCCTCCAGCAACCAGCCCACCTGCGTCGCTGGGCTCCGGCACGCTTCCCATGCGCAGCGTGACTGGGGCGGAGGAGCGCAGCAGGCGCCGCACCTCCAGCAGGCGCAGGTCGCGCCCAAAGCGCAGCGAGGCGGCCTGGGCAGGGGAGGGATGGGGACAGTGGACACATGCTACGTACGCCCAGTGGCATGCAGATATGCCCCAATGGCAGTACAAGGCAAGATGGCAACCCCTGTGCAGCCAAGCTGCTGGCCGACTCCCACTAGAAAAGCTCATCGTCCATGCAGGGCTGCCCTCCCACCCACCTGGTGCGTCAGGTTCTCCATGCCATCCCCCGTCTGGTCGTCGCCGCCAGCCGGCACCGATGCTCCACCTGCTGCTGCCGCTGTGGCTGCCCCCTCGCTGCCGCCCTCAGCCTCGCCCGCTGCACCGGACAGCGCAGCCGGAAGCTGCAGGCGCTGTGTGTATGGCACCGGCAGCAGCTCGGGTGCAGCGAGCACCCTGCTGCTGTCACCCTCCGGTGCGGTCAGCAGGCTGCCGGCGCCGCCGCCCTGACCGGATGCCGGCTGGCGGGTTGCCGAAGCGACGGGTGGCGTGGCTGCTGCACCAAGGGTGGTGAGGCGGCGCAGCGCTGCGGGGGTCATGCCTGCAGGATGTGCAGTGCATCCGGTGGTCTGGCCAGCTTAGGTTTGCCTGCCCAAGGGACGCAAGAGTGGCCAACTGCCACCCCATGCATCAGCCCTCTGCCCTACACACCAACCCAGCGTGCCCTTGCACCCACCGGTGGGCGTGCCCGGACCCACAGCCGGCTCGCCACGCCGCGCCTGCCCAGCTGGAGGCTTCTTGGTGGGCGAAGTGGTCTTGGCCATCTTGCCCAGCGGGGTGGAAACAATGCTGCTCACAGCAGCCTGGCAGGTTGGTGGGGTGGCAGTCACAAACGTGAGTGGAGCAGGAAGAGGTTGCAAGTGTCTGTGCCATCGGCCAACAGATTTGCAGGCACACTGCTGCATCAGGCACACTGCTGCAAGCTGCCTGCCCACCTCGGCGGGGCGCTCCTCCTGCTCAGCTGCCGCCATGGAGGCAGCAATGTCGTTTCGCCCTGCGAGACGGGTCAAGGGCGCATTGCAATTAGGCCGGGTTGAGCGCAACACAAGATTGCACCGCCATGAGCCGCAGTGGCCTTTTGATGCTAGAAAGGCCCAAAGTCAAACTGGCCCCACGCTCCCAAGCAACGCACCTATGAGTACATATGCCTCCTGGGGCCAGTCGGTTGGCGGGTTGCTGCGGCAGTGCTGGATGGCCTGCGGACAACGGCAAGAAGCAGCAGGTGATGGGGGGGGGGGGGTATGCTGGCAAGCTGCCCCAACTTCCGACATGCCCACCACCACGCCGTCTGTGCACGTGTTTCAATTACCATAGCAAGGTGCCAAGCAGCACCACAGGTTGGCCGCGCCAACTGCCCAAGTCACCTGTTGCAGTGGCAGCGCGACGCCCCAGGGCAGGCAGTCCAGGTCGGCCCGTGTCCAATGTTGACGCACCTGCGGGTGGAAGTTCAATGAGTTACATGGTGTATGGTGTACTGTTGTATGTGTATGGAGCAACTGAGAATGCGGTTGGCACAGCGCTCCACCAAGCAGCCATTGAAAGAGCATAACGGCCTCACCAGCAGGTGCACAATGCGGTGCGCGGCGGCTTGCAGCAGGTCGGAGGCCTGTAGCATTGGCACATTGACGCGGTCGGGGCTCAGCATCGTGGCAAAATGGCAGGCAGCAGCCGACGCCACATACCGCACTGCACAATGTGCATCACAGCAGCGTGCCCAGCTGCCATCCCTGCCCATGCACCACCCACATCCACCCACCTGAGCCGCCTCCAGGCTGAGGCTGGCGCTGAGCGAAGCAGTCGCCTCTGCCAGCAGGCCATACGCTGCCAGCAGGTCGGCAGACCGCCGCACGCAGCCAGCCTTCTGGGCCACCAGCAGCGGCACGGCGCCACCGCCATCACGCTGCCCGCCCAGCAGCGCTTGCAGCGCGCGGAACATGTCTGGGGGCGACGTGCTGGCTGCGGCCTGGCCGGGCCCGCCGCCTGCCTGGCCAGCTGCAGCGGGTGCCGCGGCAGGCTCGGCAGGCAGGCCCAGGTCCCGGGCGTAGTGGTCGGCATAGCCGCTCGCGCCGAGCAGGCCCGCCAGGCGCAGCAGGGCGCGGCCCAGCGAGGGCAGCAGCTGCCAGCGCAGCACGCTCATCTTGCAGTCCTCGTAGACTGTTGGGGGAGCAGATGGGAAGTGTTTAGGGTCAGGAAGGAGCAGAGGCTTCAAACCTGAGGGCAGCAGCGGGCAGGTGCAATGACGGAGCCAGCTGAAAAGCTGGCAAGGCACAGCCCAGACACCACAAGGCGCCACCACAGCCTCTCACCAGAGTGCAGCGCCTGCAGGGCGCGCCACGCCTCGTCCCTGCCGCCACCCGCTGCTGCGGCTGCTGTGGTGGGTTGCCCCTCCTCCCGCGCTGGCTGTGCAGCTGGGGCCCAGGGGAAGCGGGAGCCATGTCGCCTGTGGTGGTCGGAGCGCAGCAGCTGCTGCCAGGCCGCTTGCCCGGCTGGAGCGGAGGCATTGGCGGTGCTCAGCTGGCGCTGCGGGGTGGTTGTTGCTGTCGTGCCTGAGCTGGCGCCTGCACAATGGAGGACAGCCAGCCATTTGAGACCTGGGCCCGCCTGCACATCAGACTAAATTCGCCAGCGCAGTAACAGTGATACCATGCTGCATGGCTGCCATCCCCTCAGCAAGCAGTTCGTAAGCAGCACAAAGTGCTTCGTTCAGCAGCCTTGCCTGATGGGCGAGGCAAGTGCAGCTGCGGCGGCCGCTCCTCGGCCAGGGAGAGGGAGGAGGGATCGGCAGCCCAGGCAAGCACAACTCGCGCCAGCGCCTGCCACTGGGCCTCGGCATCCCCGCTGGACGCGCCTGCATGGTAAAAGCAACAGGGCGGCGCTCTCAGCAAAGTACGTCACCACCGCCATATGAAGTGCATCAAGACAGCCGCTGCTTCCAATCGCACACCTCCTGTCCCGCCGCTTCTGCAATTAGCCGAGATTCTGCAATTAACCGAGAAGACCCAGTACGCACCGCCCTCTGTGAGCCAGCGAGCGTACAGCGCCCAGTAAGTGTCGGCCGGCAGCACGGCATGGAGCGCCTCAATGGCGGCGGTGGCCAGCGGGCCGGTGGGCGCAAACGGTAAGGCCACCTGTGTGCTGCCACCGCCAGCCAGCTGCAGCGTCACTCGGCTGCCCACTGCGTTCTGCTCAAGTGGAAGAGAGCATCTAGGGCTCTGAGTGATGATGAGAAGGGGACACAGCTAAGGCAAGCTGCAAAAGCGAGCAATGGCATTGTGTGCAGGGCATGGCAGCATCCAAAGGCGCAAAGGGCAGAATACAGCCGGCCCATGCCAGGCCCCCACCCAGCACCTCGCACCTGCAGCCCCAACACAGCAGGCGGCACATCCAGCGCCTCTGCCAGCGACCGCACATCCGGCAGTGGATCGGCAGCACCCGCCCCAACGGGCGGCATGCCCAGGCGCGAAGGGCGCGGCGCAGGTGACACGAGCATCATGTCGCCGTCTTCGTCCGACTCCCCGCCTGTGCCCTTGGAGCGCACCTCGGCTGCAGAGGTGGAGCGGGCGCCAGGGTGGCGCTCAGTGCTGGCACACGGCAGCAAAATTGTAGCAGGCGGCGAAACAAAAAGCTGCCGATTGCTTCTCAAATGGTCACCAGCAACATGCCCTTGCCTTCCCTTGCACGGTCCAACCACTCGTCCCCACCACTGCGGCTCACCTGCCGACGGCGGCCGCTTGCTGCCCGACAGCTCCGAGTGGTTGGAGGCAAAGCGGGCGTCGTGCACAGCTGCCGCATCCGCTGCGCCTGCCCCACCCAGCCGCAGCAGCTGGGAGTAGGGCGCTGGCGCACCGCCGTCGCCAGGCACCCGCACCGTGCACAGCCGGCGGCGGCCGGCGTACAAGGCCAGCCGGCCGTCGGGCTGCAGAAGCAGGAGGTCTCGTGGCGGCAGCGCTGGGCTGCCGCTGCTAGCACTGCTTGCCTGCCGCTCCGCGTGGCCAGCATGCAGCGTGGCACGCACTGCTGCAGCTGCTTGCGCCGGTAGGGAGAAGGCAACTTCGATGCGGCGCCCCGCCGCCAGCGGGGCAGCAGCGGCAGCGGCAGGCGGCGGCAGGCGCAGCGCGGTGAGCCGTTGTGCCGCCTTGCTCAGCAGGCACAGCAGCAGGTCGCCGTTGGTGTCGGCTGCCAGGTGGCCCTCCAGCGGCTCTGCACCCATGCCTGTGCAGAGTGGGACGGGAGGGGGACGGGGAGAGGCATGCCACCCAGTGCGTGGGCAGGCAGTGATGAACAGGAAACCAGGGCGACGTTTGCAACCCCCTCATGCAATGTAAGTGTGACCAGCCCGTAAACATCAACCACCAGCTGCGGTCCCTCACCTGCATCCACCTGCTGCTCCCACAGCAGCGTGAAGCTGACCGGCAGCTCCTGGGATGGCAGCAGCAGGCGGCCACCCGCAGCGGCAGCGCCACCAGTGCCTGCCGCCGCCGGCGTGGCTCCCTGGCTGCGTGGGACCGGCTGGAACGCCATGGGCGACAGGCAGCCGTTGGGAAGACGCAGACTGGCCCTGCAGAAGACGTGGATGGAACAGTGGCAGCTCAGTGTGGGAGGCACATTAGATGCCAAAGAAACACAGCCGGTTGGCTGCGCTGCGGCGGAACGGGCAGCGTGCACCGGCCTGCAAGATGCAGACGGGCTCGTTTCGAGCCGGCCGATCCGCCCTTCGCTTGCATTGGCACTTGTGGTCTTGCAGGCGGCCACCATGCCCAAGACGGAGCTGGAGAAGCGCTTCGCCAAGGCGGTGTGGCTGATCCGCAACGGCCCGCCCAAGGCCGGCACCTCCAACGACGAGAAGCTTCAATTCTATGGCTATTTCAAGCAGGCCACCGAGGGAGACTGCACAGCGGCTCAGCCGTGGGCAGGTGCGCGCGGCTGGCACGGCCAGCCGCCCGTTGAGGTTGCGCATCGCACAGGCAGGAGGCGATCGAGCGCATCCAGCAGGCGATCGGGCCCACAGCTGTCACTAGTGCCGCCGCCGCCGCTGAAGCCGCACCGTTGTGCCGCTTCCTTTTCGTGCAGTGCAATTCGAGGCGCGTGCCAAGTGGGAGGCCTGGAATAAGCTCAAGGGCATGACCAAGGAGGAGGCCATGCAGGTGCGGGGATGAGCCCTAGCTAGTGGCTTCGGGTCTGGGGAGAGCTGTGGGCCCCCTCCAAGGCTGCAATCATGCTTATCAGGGGCAAATCGCTTGCCAAAAAGCAAGATTTGGACACAACTGCCCTTCCTGCTACGCCCTGCCATGCTGCAGAAATACATCGACTTGGTGGCCGCTGGCGACCCCAACTGGGAGAGCCACGAGGCGCTGAAGGACTACAAGGAGGAGGAGGCCTGAGCTCGCGGCAGCTGAGTGCAGCACGCATTTCAAGCTGGCTGCCGCCCGGTCTGCCCGAATGGCAGGCTTTGAGCCTCCGTCCTACTAGTGCAGTGCGTTAGCCACAGACATGGGCAGGCCTTGTGCACCCAGCACAGCTGGGCAGCAGCTAGTGGCTTGTCACCAGCAGCAGCAACAACAGCAGCAGCAGCAGCACCTCAGTCATTCTTCGTCAAAGCTTGTCCCTTCCACTTTCTGTCCAAATATTTACCCCTACCCACCTGTCTCCACACGATTCTCAAGCTCTACACCCTGCAAATCGTCGTAAGGACAGCACCAGCAAGCGCCCCAGCCTCTCTTACTTCTTGTATGTGCCTGTTGGCCCTGCGCCTCCAGGCAGGCGGGACGTGGGTGTGCTCAGCCCCGTTGCACCCCCAGCTGCGCCAGTCGCCAGCAGCGTGCCTGGTGACGGCAGCAGGCCGGCGCCTGCAGGTCCTGCCACCGTGCCAAGCGGCGTACGTGGCGCCTGCACCAGGTTGCCGAGAGAGTGGGATAAGACGTTGAGAGCTGAGAACAGGATTGGGAACAATGAGGCCAGACAGGGGCGTGGCTCCAAAAACAGGCAAACAACCGCGCTGGGAAACCCCAAGTTGTGATGCATTGATCCCCCACCTGCGCGCCGCCGGCGCCAGGCCAGCGCATGGGCGTCACCGCAACAAAGCCCTGGGCGGGCTGGGTCGAGATGCTCCACACCGCCAGGCGGCGGTGGCGCTGCAGGCAAGGTGTGGGGAGGGCCAGAGGTGTGGGGGGCTAGCTAAAACCAGGTTGGTCTGGTCAGAAGGCAAGCATGTGAGCACAGCTGGCTGCGATGCACACGCGACACAGATGCTGAGCAGCAAGCAAACATGCAGGGCAACCTGCTTGACCCTAGCAGCACAGCATCCACCCACCGCATTGTGGGTGACCAGGTAAGGCACCTCCACTCCGGACCTGCGCCAGGGGAGGGGCAGGCATGCCGGTAACGCAGCATTGTGGTTGAGCACCATGTAGCGCGTGTGAGGCGCAGTGCGCAGAGTCACCCTGCATGATTGACTGCCGACTGCCTGCACGGTCAGGATCAACCACATCAACAGTTTGAGGGCAAGCGGCGGCAGTCACACACAATCCGCCCACGAGGCAGCAGGGCCTCACCACACCACGCGCTCCTCCTCGTCCCAGCCCCCCGCTGCGCTGCCGCCGCCCGCCATCTCAACCTCCTGCACAGCCTCCAGGGGGTGCACCAGGATGCAGGGGCCGTGCGCCGCTGCGCCCTGCGGCAGGACAGCAACAAGAAAGACATGACATGACTTTTGGCAAGGAGGGCGGCTGTGGTGTAGCCAGCCTCAACTCTGGGCCAGCCTGGCTGGGCAGACACAGACAAACAGCCCCCGGCACAGGCTGCAGTACATAGAGCTGAAAGCACCTGCTGCCGCCGGCCCCATCCCCACCCATACCTCCCTCCGCACCGTGAGCAGGACGCCCTGCGGCAGCGGCCACAGGCCAGTGAAGGCGCCAGGCAGCGGCACGGCGTGGCAGTCGCCGTCCTGAGTATACACACCCAGCGACCCAGAGTGCAGGAGGCACAGGATGGGATCAGGCCCTGTGTTCTGGAAGTGGCACCATGCCGCCGCCAGCACGGGTGAGGGGGTCGTGAGCTGCTTGCGCAGCACACCGCCCGCCGTCCATGCCACACTGCAGGGGCACACAGGGCGGCAGAGCAGCACGGTGGTGGATGGGCACGTGGCAGCGGGCTGGGCACTGCCTGCCGCACATGGGGACGCAAGGGCCGGCACAAGAGCACCACATGGTGCAGGCTGACCTGTTGCCCTGGATCACAATCTCCTCCTCCACAGCCCCCGGCTCCAGCGTGGATGCTCCGCCCGCAAACAGCAGGATGTGCGGCGCCTGGGCGGCAGCGGCAGTGGCGGCGGCGGCGGCGCCTTTGCCCGCCCCACGGCCCTCCAGCACCCGCCGCCCCGCATCGATCAGCGCGATCACCGGCACGCAGGCCGCTGAAGCCATGGCGGGGCGCCCAAGGGCAGAAGCCGTCAGCTTTGCAATGTGATGTTCAGCTCAGGGCGCCCCCATGGGCTGGCTGCAATCGGGATGATGCATTGGCAATGTGAGGATGGTGATCAAGACGCAAGGCCGCCAAACGACGTGCATGCGACTTGAGGCGCTTTGGGCTTGAAGCTGGCGGGCACTTCCAGACGCCATTCCAATCGTGCTCACGCTACCTTGCAAGCTGCCTCAGCAGTTGTGAAGAGTCACGGTGCCTGCCGCTGCCACAAAGCAAGAGCCCCAGCGCCCTTTGGAGCCTTAGGGCCAGTTTCTGCTCTCCGGTGGCTTTGCGGAAGTGTTACATTGCCGCACTGCGCGAGCCGACGGTCCAACAGCACCTCAGCGGCTCGCCAGCCCCGCTGCCGGCGCCGCCGCCGCCGCCACGGCAACGGTGATGCAAATGGACTCGTTAGCAGAGCTGCTGCACACTTGCCTGGGCGTGCTGGGCTGCGGCTGCCTGGATGATGAGTTCTGGCAGAGCCGGCGCAGCTGCAGGAGCAACGCCGCTGCGGCGTCACCGCTTGCACACCCACGGCCGCAGTCATTTCGGTGAGGGAGCGGCCATGCTTGTCCTCGGCTGCGTGCGGGCCCTGTGCACACAATTCCTGATGTTCTAGGGGCGCTTGCAGTGTTCAAGCACTCCAGGATCATATGCAGTGCCGGACTGCAGGCATAAAGGCGGTGGTGGCCCTCGCGCCATGACCGCTCCATCCCACCACCACCCCTGCCGCCCCACCACTTTGCCACAGCGGCGAGGACCTTCTGGAGACGCTGCTGCGCACGCCGCCGCCAGAGCCCAGCAGGGCCAGCATGGACGACCTGGGACAGCAGCTGCAGCACGGCGCGTCCTCCTCCTCGGATGGTGAGGTGGGTGGGCTGGCAGGTGTTGGCATGCCAGATGTGACATGTGGCATTCTGGTCCAGCTTTGCGTGCTTGGTTCGCTCCCAGATGCAGCAACCCAAGCCTCTGGTGCCACTTACCGCACAGCACCCCCTCTTGCTGCCCGCCCCCTTCCCCGCTCACGCGCAGAGCTGTACCGCGCCGCCAGCTTCAACACCAAGGTGGGCGTGCTGCGCTCGCAGTCGCCCTTCTACCGCATGCAGGACGCGCCTGGCAGTGCAGCAGGGCCCAGCAGCGCTTCGGCCAGGCCAGGGCCAGCAGCGGCAGCAGCAGCAAGCTCAACAGCGGCGGCAAGCTCAGCAGCAGCGGCGGCGGCAGAGGGCATAGAGCTGAAGCCGGCGAGCGCAAATGTGCTGCTGGGGCAGGCGCACCTGGAGGGAAGAGGGAAGTTTCTGCCCGCCCACCCGGTGCCACACCACAGCCCGGGTGCAGCGATGCGGCGGGGCCCCAGCCCACTGCAGCGGGCGGCATCACCAGATGCAGGCTAGCAGCGCCTGCGAGCAGCTCCAGCCCTCCTCTTGTCACCGCAGCTGTACACTACCTCATTTCTTGCCAGCACTTGCTTAAGTGTGTTCCTTATTATTGTTTCCCCTCATTCCGCCGCTCTGCTTCACTTCCTTCCTGCACATCCGCAGCCGCGGCTCGATTGCTCACAGATTGGCGAGCCATGGCCAAGGCATGCAATACCACACGAATCAAAACAATATCCACGCAGCAGACGGGCACCAGAGTTCATTTTGCAGGAGAGTTTGGGGAAAGGGGGAAGGAGGATTCTGTGCAAAAGGCGGGCAAATGCTGCCGCCGCTGCCTCAAGCAAAGGCGGCCAGCGAGGCGCCCATGCGCTGGGCCAGCTGGCTCACCACCGCCTGGCTCTGCCCAAGCACCAGCAGCGGCGTATCGCCAAGGTGCAGGTGCATGGCAGCGCCGCCCGCAGCTGCTTCCGCCGCCGTGGCAGGTGTCGCCTTGCCGCCTGCCTGACTGGGCGGTGCGGGCTGGGCCACCGGGCTGCCGCCGTCCAGCTGGCACAGGTTGGCGGCCACGCTCTCAGCCATGGGGTCCAGCTCAGAGTCGCTGCCGCTGCGGCTGCTGCCGCCCTTGCCCCCGCCGCTCGCAATGCGCTGCTGCAGCTTGTCACGCGCCGCCCGCCGCCGCTCAAACGAGCGCCGCTGCGGCGCGGCGCTGCCTCCCTCCGGCGTGGCAGCACTGGCAGGCTCGGGGCGGGGGCTGGCTGCCGGGGCCAGCGCCTTGGTGGAGGGCTGGGGTGAGCACACAGGGGTGGGCGGGTCCACGGCATACTCCTCATCCACGCCGCCGCCCTCGCCCTCCCCGCCGCTGGAGGAAGCTGAGCGTGAGCTGTCCAGCAGCGCCTGATCCTCCTCGGCCACCGGCCCCTGCGGGCTGCCTGCTTCGGAGGCCTTGCCGTTGGGCAGGCCACACACCCGCTGCTGCTGCTCCGCAGCTGCCGCCGCCTGCTGTGCCGCAGGCGCCAGCACACCCAGGGCGGCAAAGCTGCGCAGCGCGTTTTGCACTAGGGCCGAGGAGGGGACCACCAGCGCCGAACCACCTGCTGCCTCGCTGCCGTCACCGCCGGCCAGCGCCAGCAGGCGCTGCTGCGCAGCGGAGCACAGGGCTTTGTGGGTGCAGCCCCGGGGGCCGGCCGCCGCCAGCGCCGCCTGTGCCGAGCGCAGCACTTCTGCGTATGTTGCCAGCAGCGGCGCCAGCAGGGCTGCCGCCAGCAGGGCTGCGCGCCGCGCCGGGCTGCTGCCGTCAGCCAGCTGCAGGCGGCCGCCTTTGTCAAGCAGCGCCCCCGAGACCAGCAGCCGCTGCAGCGCCGGCTCAAACTCGGCCAGGCTGGTCAGGGCGGCGGGGCGCAGGGCTGCACAGGAAGGAGGGTGGGAGAGCAGCAAGGCAATGGTCGTTGGGCGATACCCTACTGCAAAGCAGCCTCAAGGCCTGTCAGAGGCACTTTTTAAAGCTGACACAGCACTCCCACCTCCCGCCCATAAAATGACCGGTCTGCGGCCACCCACCCGTGTCGATCTCGGGCGCCAGCACGCAGCGCAGCCAGGCCGCCCCATCCAGCAGCGCCGCCCGCTCCAGCCCCTGCTGCTGGCCCGCAGTGCCGCCAGCACCCAGCAGCGCGGCCACCAGCAGACCCTCTGGCGCCAGCCATGGCAGCAGCTGGTTCAGCCGGCTGTGCGCTAGGAGGGTGGCCACCACGCCGCGCTGCAGCCCCAGCGCCGCCTGCTGCGTCGGCGGCAGAGCGGGCACCACGTCGCAGCACTGCGGCAGCATGGATGCCAGGTGCAGCAGCAGCAGCTGCTGCCGGGCTGGGCTGGCCACTGCATCGCGGGGCAGGCGCACAACTGGTGCGCCCCGCTGCTGCAGCTCGTCTGCAAGCCACTCCATGCTTGCCGCCGCCGCTGCCACAGAGGTGCTGCCACTGCTGCTGCTGCTGGTGCTTGCGCCGACCGCTTGCTGCTCTGCCTGCTTGCCGCTGGGCACGTGCTGCTCCGCAAACAGAGCACCCAGCAGCAGCGCGGAGCACGACAGCACGCTGGCTGTGCGGATGCCGGCAGTCACTTCGTCGCCCAGGGCAGCCACCGCCGCCCGCTCCGCCGCACCGCCCGCCTCCAGCTGCGCCCGGTGCTCCTGCAGCAGCGGGCAGGGGATGCAGGGTGGGTGGTGAGTGGCGAGCGACGGTAAGCCCCCGTACTGCCTTCCACCTGGGCAGCTCATGCGGCCCTCACAGCCTGGAGTCAGTTGCTGGATGCCCATTGCAGCCCCCCAGCCTCAGGTGTACCCCCCCCCCCCTGCTCACCTCCAGCCACTGCTGCAGGCTGATGGGCTGGCCGAAAGCGACCGTGGCGCGGCCGCAGTAGCCGCCCGCCCCCAGGCCCAGCAGGTAGCGCCGCCAGCGCGAGCGCAGCGCGTTGGACAGGATGCCCCAGCACGTGCTGCGCCACACGGAAGGGCAGGGAGTACAACACTGGCAATGAGGCACTGCTGCTCGTGTCGGAACGGGCCCTGGCCTCTTTGCCCACCAGCACAGCGCAGCAAGCCGCCAAGCAGCCCCCACGCAGCTGCCCCCGGGGCCTCACCCCGCCAGCCCCGTCAGGCTCTCGCTCTTCTTGGCCGCGCCCGCCAGCTGCGCCGCCAGGCTTCCCTCCTCAATCACGGCGTCGTAGTTCATGGCAGTGGGCACCAGGTAGACCGGCTGCGGCAGGGGGTGGGGAATGCATGTATCGCAATGCCGCATTTCAGGCGGCCTGGAGCTCTTGCCACAGTGTGGAGGCGCAGCAGGCTTCGGCACGGCAAGCGTACAGTTGCAGCCAGGCAGATGCCAGGACTGCACCAGGCCAGCACGGCTGGAGGCAGCTGGGAGCAGCGAGGCTGAGCAAGGCCTGGCACCCACCCGTGTGACATCTCCCGCTGCCATGGCATCCACCACCATACGCAGCATGCCCAGCTTGGGAGGGTTGACGCGCCCGTCACGGCTGCAAGGGTTGGCAGGGCAGCACAGCAAGGGAGCGGCAGAGGTTGGCAGCTGGAATCGGGCCGCCCGTGCGGTGGCAGGAGACAACAGGACACGGCTGGGCGCACAAAGTGCAGTGGCACCACGGACAGCAACGCAGCGAGCTCGCACCTGCGGCCGCCTTCGATGAAGAACTCGAGCGAGTGGCCCGCCTGCAGCAAGGCATGCACGTACGCTGCACCAGGAGGGGAGAGTGCGAGAGTCTACTTGGCATGGCCAGTGCAGCATGCCGAAGTGAGCTGCACTTAGCATGGCCGCTGCTGCTCCTGCTGCAGCAGGCCAGCACAGCAGGCAGCGGCACCAACAAGGCGGTTGTTCCACCAGCACCCAGCAATCCCAGCGCACCCGCAAGCACTGCCTTGTAGAGGTGTGAGTCGGGGGCGCCGCGGCTGGTGCGTCGGATGAAGAAGGCGCCGCAGGCACGCAGCAGCCTGCAGCCCAGCGCACATGATTTCGGGCAGCCATTGAGGGTGCTGACCAGGCAAGAGGCAGGGGACCAAGCACATTGCAACGAAATGTACTCGGAAACGTGCTGATCTGCCAGCTGCACATTTCCGCCAGGCTCACCTGCCGACCAGCGGCAGCCGCAGGTTGGCGCCCGCCGCAATGTGCGGGCAGGGCAGCCCCGCTCCAAACAGCACGTAGCTGCAAGCCGGCGAGCAGTGGGAGGGCTGGACTCAGCAAGACAGCAATGCAATGGCACACCCAGAGCAGGCTACAAGGTGAATCGAGCATACATCTCTCGGAGGACAGTTTCTGCACCCTGCACCCGCGTGGCCCCACACCAGCTCGCTCTCTACAACTAACAATGTGCCGCACCTGAGCATCAGGTAGTCCAGGTGGCTCTTGTGGGCGGGGATGTACACGATGCTGGCCCCGCCCGGCTGACCGCCCTCACTGCCGCCGCCCTGCTGGTACAGCTGGCGCAGGCGCGAAAGCCCCTCCACATCCACGTACAGCTCGCTGTTGAACAGCCAGCTGCGAGGCGGCCAGGGGGGCGGGCAGGGCGACACCAAGGTTGGTGGCCGGCGCAGGCGGCCATGCAGAGAGACAAGCGTGGATTGGCTGCTGGCCGCTGTGCATTGCCTACAGCATAGGGCACTCGCTTAGGGATCAGCCAGCCCTCCAAGCCCGTCCTGCCAGCCAGCCAGCCCTCACCGGAACAGGTGGGAGAGCATCCAGCCTAGCAGGCGCAGGCCGCCGGCCCGCTGGTCCGCCGCCACCTCAAAAAAGATCTTCTCTGCCAGCCGCCGCTGCTCCGCCGCCTCTGCCTCAGCCGCTGCTGGCTGGGCGCTGCTGCTGCTGCTTCTTACTGATGGCAGGTTGGCCAGCGTCATGGGCAGCAGCTGCGCCTGGCGGTGCGCCAGCCCCTCCAGGTGGTCGTAGGGCGTGCTGTACACAAAGTGCAGCTGCTGGCAGCCCGCAGACCACAGCACACGGCTGTCCAGGCCGGTGCTGTTGGCAATTGCGGCTGCTGCAGCTAGGTCAGCGCCGCTGGGAGCGTGCCGCGAGCCGTTGCTGCCGCCGCCGCTTCCGGGCGGCACCAGCAGCGCAGCGGCGGCGGCAAACGAGGGCGCACGGCACCATGCTGGGTTTGCACGCACAGGCAGTGACTGCGGTGGGTGGCGGAATGCAAAAGGTTGGATTCAAGACAGCAAGCAAGATTTGGGCGGCAGGATAACAGCGATGGGCGGGCAAGCCCGCGGGACGGCGGCGGCGCCAGCGGCGGCGCTCACGGGCAGCAGCTGCAGGGGCTGCGGCACGCCAGCTGCGATGCTAGCTTCGCTGCACCACGCTCGGGTTAGCTGCAGGTGCGCAGCCGCAGCGCTGGACCCGTTCAAGCCCATCCTGCGGCGGCGCTGCTGCCCAGCGGACGCTGCGGTGCTCAATTGTTGTTGCACTGCCTCCAAGCCATCGTGTTACACGCCGAATGGGCGGACAGGCGCTGGACGGGGCTGAAGCCCCATGGAACTGATGCTGGGACCTCCAAAACGCGCGATCGGCCGCTCCTCTGCTTGAGCTGGGGACGCATATTTTGGGTCGATCCATTCCCAGGCGTCCCGCTTTCACACCCGCAAACCCCAGCCCGAAAGGAGCCTCAACCCGCCTCCTCGGCCTTCCATTGCCCCTCGCGACTCGCCATGGAGGCCCTGGGTGCGGGTGGAAGGCTCCCGCCGTGCCGCCGCTCCCTGCCTGCCGCCGCCGCCTGCCGCCACTCCCGCCCCTCCTGGCTCGCCGGCCACCTTCCCCCACTGTCTTTCCACGTTGCCGGCCACCACCCCTCCCCGTCCCTCAGCAGACTTGCTGTCGCTCACGGATGAGCTGCTGCTGGCCATTCTGCACCGCTGCGGCGCCCCAGCGGTGGCGCGCTGCGCGACGCTGTGCAAGCGCCTGCGAGCGCTGCAGAGCAATTTGGCTGGGCTGCCTGCATTTGCGAGCGCCGCCACCATCGAAGATGCAGAGGACCAGTGAGTGTGCGCTGGTTCTGTGGGCACTTGCATGCGACTGTCAAGGAGGCATACAATGCCCATTTGCTGTGTGCACCCAAGCGCTGCCTTACCGCACCCGGCTGCCTTCGCTTTACCGTCAGGTCACTTGAGGAAGCTGTCATCGGTGCTGTGGCAGCAGCTCTGCACAGCATGCCGGCAGCCGTGGACTTCTGCCTCTGCTTTGTGGCGACGCCCGGCCGCAGCGCTGCCGACCGGCAGGCGCTGCAGCAGGTGGTGCCCTGGTGCCAGGCCCGCCTGCCCGCTGGTGAGTGCGGCGGGGTGCGGGACGTGTGCACCTGCACGATGGCCCCTGCTCTGTGCCTCGAGCAGCATGTGTTCGCTTTCCAAGAGGCAGTGTGAGCTTCCAAGAGCGGCCCAACGCCCCGTCCACACCAGTTTGTTGCCATGCACAAGCGCTCCTCCCTGCCAAAGCAGGCACGGTAGTTGTGGGCTGCACCGGGCGTGGGCTTTTTGGTGTGCAGGACGGACAGCCTGTTGAGCTGGACCCCCAGCCGAAGCGTGGCCAGAGAGCGCAGCGGGCAGCCACAGGTAGGCCGGCATTCATCTGTGCCTTAGTGCCAGCTGCATGCAGCATTCTGTCACGCGGTGCTGCTGATTGTGAGTGCTGCTCGAGCCGCCCTTTGCCCCCTGCCCTCCAACCGGCACTCCACCCCTGCCTGCCCTGCCTGCCTGCCTGCCTGCAGTGCTGCTGGGCCGGCTGCCGGGGTGCGCTGTGCGCGCCTTTGCTGCGTCCACCTGCCCCCAGGGCTGGGGCAACGAGGCGGCTTGCCGCACCTGGCTGGGCCAGCCTGCGGCTGCAGCCAAGGGGGATGCACTGGACCCCCTCAGCTGCCTGCTGCTGGTGCACTCCTCAGCGGGAGGCGATGTGTATGAGTGCCTGGACGGCCTGCAGGCGGCGTTCCCCAGCATGCTGGTCACAGGTGGGTGCTGAGGGCGGGGCGCTGAGCTGAGCGCAGCTGCACCATTGTGGAGCAAGGGCTTGGGGCTTCACCCCTCTGGTCCTGGTGGTGCTTGCCCAACCCGGATGCTGTGCAGTAGTCTCACTGTGTGCTTCTGTGCTTGTTTCGCGCAGGCGGCATCGCCTCGGGTGTGGGCGAGCTCTTCTGCTCGGAGCCGCCGCGGCAGCCGGATGCGGCGGCAGAGGGTGATCCAGAGAACGCAGAGAGCGGCTCAGAGGCTGAGGCACGGAAGCAGGCAGCGCCACGGCGGCCCAAATACTGCGGCCTGCTGCTGTGTCGGCAGGGCGGCGCCGCTGCGCCAGCGGCTGCAGGCGGCATGGCAGCGCAAGGCATGAGCGGCTCAGCGCCGCTGCTGCGGGGGATCAACGTCGTCCGAGAGTTTGGCTTCTTGCAGCATCCCAACAACCACGGGTGGGTGGCCAAGCCAGGGTTGTGGGAGTTTGTCTGCACGTACTGCACAACACTTGATTACCTTGACCGGGCACACATGTTTGCATACCCCTTCCCTTGCCATGCAGGGACCCTGATGGTGCGTCGAGGGGGCAGGGAGTTTGCCGCCCTGTGGCATTGTGCGCTCTGTTGGTTTGCTGGGCCGACTGCAGCAGGCCTTGCCGCCTTGCCAGCCAGCCTGCCTGCTTCACACGAGTAGCCAGCCTATCCAGCTCACCAGTGCAGTGCGACCTGCACCGGCCAGCCCAACCGATAGCGATCATGCCGAGAACATCTGCCCCATCTGCAGAGATGGAGCTACTGGGGCTGGCTGGCGCCCACCTGCCCGATGGCAGTGATGCAATGCCGGAGCTGCGGCGCCTCGCCACGCGGCAGGACCAGCTGGGCATGTGGGCAGCGCCCAGCACCGCAGGCAAGCGCAGCGCTCTGACGTTTTGCGATGCCCGGCTGCGGGGCTCCGCTGCAAGCTGCTTATCCACCACATGCATGTGATTGTGTCGTTGCACACTTGCGACCTGCTGCTCCCCTGTGCCGCCCCCCCAGCCGCAGAGCTGGGCAGCTTTGACGATGCGGTGGCCGCCGGCAGGCCAGTTGTGGTGCTGCAGCTGTATGGTGCCGTGGAGGACGGCGAAGCCCTGGCCACAGCCGGCGATGAGGCAGCGCTGGTGGCTGTGATGGCGGCAGCAGACAGCCCGGGTAGCACGCTGTGCGTGCAGCCGCTGCAGCTGTCGGGCGAGGGCGCAACAGCGTGAGCCCCGGGGTGTGGGGTGTGCCTCCTGTGATGTGATGCGGATGCAGGGGTGGGCATGGTATTGCCTGAATGGGTTTGGGGCGGGTACAGGGACGGTTGGTGTGGGGAGCACCCTGTAAGCCCAGCAGGTAGGCTGCAGCAACCATTGCTCGCCCCATGACAACCGACTGCCTTGCCCTCTGTGTTGCAGAGCACTGCGGCGGGGCGTCCAGGCGCTGGTTGGCGCACACCCGGCTGCCCACCCCCTGCTGCCCACGGCCAATGCGGGCCTCGTGCTGGTGTCCTGGTGCGGCGGGCGGGGAGGGTTGAAGGGAGCACCCAACAGTCCCAGAGCTGCAGGCCGCTTGCCCCGCATGCCACAATCAACTGCGCTCTGCACCATGCAGCACTGCCAAGGGGCGCCAGATGCACGGCCGCGTCGGCGTGGAGGCGGAGCTCGTGCAGCAGGCCAGCTGCGGGGTGAGCTGCAGTGATGTCAGCAATGCTCAGAGCCCACTCCTGCGTTCTGACTGCCTGTGCAGGGCCAGCTGGCTGTGCTGCACCTTGCAAGTTGGTTGTTTGTTGAGGTGGGCTGGCCCCCAGTACCCGTGCCTGGCCTCTCACACAGCACTGGCTCCCCTGCTCCCCTCCCAGCTGCCCATGTGCGGCCTGTATGCGGACGGCGAAATTGGGCCAGAGGTGCACAATGCACTGTCTGGCCTGCGCTGGGCGGGCACGGGCGCGACGGCACGCTCCAGCAACGGTGGGCGGGCTGCAGCAGGCACCAAGTTGCAAGGCTTCACAACGATTGTCACAAGTTTCAGCAAGTAGCAGGCTGCTTGGCGGGCTGCTTGCCAGCAGAGCATGTGTTGGTTACAGCGTCAAACAATGACATAGGTTGGTTCCACATGGCCGTCGTTGCAGCCTTTGCATTGTGATCCAACCTGTAAAAAAGTGGAAGACACATGGAAGCAGACAAGCGCGCTATAAAAGCAGCATCGTACCAGCAATGTGACGAGGAATAGCAGTGTGGACATGACAGAGCGCTGCGGTGGTACATGAAACGCATTTGAGGCCACAAGGAAAATGGGTCGACTTGAATCCTCTTCATATATGTATCTATGAGCGTCAACGACACAGCGCCAGATGGGCTGGGCGGCATCTGCATTTGATCAAAGTGGGCAGCGGTCTGCCAAGCAATTTGCGATAAATCTAGCATCAAAGACTAGCGAGAACGGGGGTGCTACAACGGGTTGATGATGTGCAGTGCCACCGCGATGTTGGTGCGTAGCAGAGCACAGGGTGAGGGTGTTCATTGAGTGAAGGGTGATGGAGCAGCGGTGGTATGGGGTGCTTGTGCGCATTGGCTGGTCACGCGCTTGGGGCCAGTGTCCATGCGGGCTGTCAAATATCAGAAATATTCCGCCCAAAAACCGCATTCCGCAGCCAGTCGTGGGTGACCAGCCAGCGCGTGCGGTGCGAGATCTGCAACGCATCGGCGCAGGGGGTGGGGGAGGAATCCTGAAGCGCACAGCAGCATGT
>VFQQ010001027.1_pt1 | contig 43754 bp, 42 predicted proteins | sample 3512341 | NCBI WGS metagenome assembly VFQQ01 (sample SAMN10412373, study PRJNA504923) | tailings metagenome | isolation source: Relicate 2 Philex TSF1 revegetated site | place: Philippines: Tuba, Benguet | collected 2017-08-29 | reverse complement strand
TGCTGGAAGTTGGCCTCGGCCGCCGGCGCCAGCCAGCCCTCCCGGGCGCGCACATATTGGGCCAGGAAGTGCTTGGTCACCGCCTCGTCGTAGGTGATCGGCTGGCGGCCGGTGAGCGCGGACATCACCTCGACGGCGCCGGTGGCGCGATCTACCCGAACCACGAAAGGCTCTACGGTCTTGAGCGGCGCCAGGGCCGCGACCGCGCCCAGAGCGACGATGGCTCCGGCGCCGGCGACGGCGGCGACGATCCAGGCCAGGCGGCGCGACCGCTCGGCCGCGCGCAGGCGGTCGGCGTCCCAGCTTTCGCTTTCGGCGAAGTACCGCGCCAGGTCGGTCGATTTGACGGCGGTCATCGGCAGGCCCCCGACGCAGCGGGAGCCGCCGCGGACGCGGCCGGCGGCGAGGCTTGCGCCAGCAGCACCGAGCCGTTGGGATTGGCCGGCCGCAGCGGGCCGGTGCAGCCCTTGGTCGAGGCCGGCGACAACACGGCGCAACCGCCGAGGACCAGCAGGCAGGCAAGGAGGAAACAGCGCATCAGCGGACTCCTGCGGGGCGAAGACTGCCGCCGCCCTGGGGCGGCGCGGGGCGGGCGTCCTGGGCGCTCTGCGGTCCGCCCGACCGCGGGGCGCCGTTCGATCGTGCGGCGTTGGCGAAATCAGCGAGGCCGGCGCTGGCGCCGCCGGCGATGCCGGCGGCGATCGCCGGAGTCTGCAGGAAGAAGATCGCGCCGAGCAGGCTGAGGGCGACGAACAGCAGGCCGCCGATGACCGGATCACCGGCGTCGATCTCGCTCCACAGCTGGGCGACCAGCGACAGCACCAGCTGGAAAACGGCGAGGATCAGCGCGAAGAGCACCAGATAGTTCACCGCCTGGGCCAGCCAGCCGAAGAAGAACCGGCGGGTGGCCTCGAAAAGCGCGCAGGCGATGAAGATCGGACCCAGCGCCACCAGCAGAGCGAGCGCGACCTTGGCGATCATCACCACCCCGAAACCGAGGGCCGCGGCGAGGGCGCCCGCGACATAGACTAGGCCCGCGACGATCCAGTCTCCGATGTCGAACGGCGTTTTCCCCTCGCCGATCTTGTCGGCCAGGTAGAGGGCGCGATTGAAGAACTGGTCGAACGCGCCGCCGACGTCGCCGACCGCGCCGCCGCCGACCGCGCGGGCCACGGTGTCAGGCAGGACGTGAAACAGCGGCTCGGCGACGAAGCTCGAATAGGCCGGGGTGACGGCCACCAGGTAGATGAAGGCGAGCTTGAGGCTGCGAACTGCGAAATCCATCACCGGCTCGGCGATGGCGCCGCGCAGGATGGCGAAGCCGTAGAGCAGCACGTAGAGCACCAGGGCCGCCCGTAGGGGCCCCGACACCTCGGCCATCATCGCGCCGGCCCGCTCGTCCAGGAAGACGCCGAGCCGCTCGTCGATGAACTGGTCGGCCGGCCGAAAGATGTGGACCGCCTGGGACATGGCGCTACTCGAAGCCGCGCCGGAAGGTTTCGATGCGGCGGTCGCGGGCGGCCGCACTGGCGCCGAGCCGGGCCTGTAGGCAAATCTCCCCGCGGCGGCGACCGCTGTCGCAAGCGGCGAGCATGCGCTCGGCCGCGGCGGGGTCGCGTCGGAACTCGGCGGCGCTGTGCGGTTCTCGTGCGCAGGCGACGAGGCTGACAGCCAGCAGCATCGGTCGCAGCATCAGAAGCCCTCCCGGAAGCGTTCAAGCCGGGCGGCGCGGCGGGCGGCGGCGCGCTCGCGCTCGCGCTGGGTCTGCAATCGCGCTTCGGCCGCCTGCGCCATGGCCAGGCCCTGCAGGCGCATCTGTTCGTTGGCGATTACCGCCTGTTCGGCGCCGATCCGCGCCTGTAGGTCGAGCACGGCCCGCGCGTTGGGGGCCGGATCGATGGCGGCCTGCAGGGTTCTGAGGCCGGCCAGCCGCCGCTCACCGGCCGCGGCCACCGCCTCGCCGACCGCCAGATCGCGGGCGGCGCGGTCGCCAGCGGCGTCGAGGTCCTGGCCGGCAAGGTCGCCCTTCGCCGGCGTGTGCAGACGACCGGCCTGGCGGATCGACGCCGCCCGCTCGCCGAGGGCGCCCAGGTCGTCGAGGTCGCCGGAAAACTGCTGGAGCGTGGGCAAGACCTCGCGCACGCCAGGTACGTCCAGCTCGGCGGCCAGCGCGGCGACGCCGCTGGGCGTGTTGAGGCTGTCGAGCAGGGCCTTGCCCTGAACGACCTGGGCCTTGAGTTCTTCGAGCTGACCCAGTGCGGTGCGCGCCTGTTCGATCAGCTTGGCGTAGCTGGTGGGATCATAGACGATCATCGCGGCCTGGGCGCTGGACGTGCTCAGGACGAGGGCGCCGGCCGCCGCGACGGACAGGCGGGCGAGCTTGCTTTTCAGCGTCATGGCAGGAGGCTCCGTTCTTGGTGGAAGGGCGCGAGCCAGGCGTCAGGGTCATCGCCCAGGCGCGCCCGCAGGCGATCGAGCAGTTCGACGGTGTCGGTGCGGCCCGAGAGCACCGCCAGGGCGTCGTTCAGGCCATCGAGGCGCAGTTCGGCGACCACCGAGTCGAGACCCTGCCGGATCAGAAATTGCCGACGCCCCGGGTCCAGCTCCTCGCGGATCAGGGCGAACTCTCTCCGCGAGAGACCGAAGCCTTCGACATAGTCCCGCTCGGCCGCGTGCGGATTGGGCAGGAAGATCTTGGTCGCGCACTGATCGACGATGGTCTGGCCGATCGGCGAGCGCAGAGCGTCGCTAGGGGAGGTGGTGCCGAACACCATGAAGGCGTTCTGCTTGCGGTAGGTGCGAAGGCCGTTCTCGGCGAGGTCGCGAAAGGCCTCGTCGCCGAGCGCCTTCCAAAATTCGTCGATGTCGATGACCAGCCGCCGCCCGTCCAGCAGGCCGCCGATCCTGTGGAACAGATAGAGCATCAGAGGCGTGCGCACCTGGGCGTTGTCCAGAAGATGAGTGACGTCGAAACCGAGCAGGCCGCCGGTGAGATCCAGCTGGTCGGCCGGACCGTCGAGCGCCCACCCGAGCGCGCCGCCCTGGCTCCAGCGCTCCAGTCGTGCGCCGATACCGTCCGCATCGCGCTGCCCCAGCAGAGCGCGCAGGGCTGAGATCGAGCGCTGGGCGGCGGGGAGAGGTTCAAGCGCCAGGATGGCGTCGTCGATCGCCCTTTCGTCCTGCACCGCGAGCGGGCGCTGCGGCGCGCCGGCCAGCACCCGCACCAGCCGTCCGAGAAAGGCGCGATCTGCGGGCGTATCGCCTAGCGCCTTGAACGGGGCGAAACCTGTCGGCTCTCCGTTGCGCAGGGTCAGATAGCGCCCCCCGCTGGCGCGAACGAAGAGCTCTCCGCCGCGATCCTTGTCGATGAAAACCCGCTGGGCGCCGGTCTTCTCGAGCTGGGCCAGCATGAAGTTCTGGACCACCGTCTTGCCTGAGCCGGTCGGGCCGCAGATGAAGGTGTGGCCGACATCGCGGACGTGAAAGTTGAAGTGATAGGGCGAGCCTGCGGTGGTGCGCAGCACGGCCAGCGCCTCGCCCCAATGGCCGCCGCCCGCGCGCCCCGACGGGAAGGTGTGGAACGGGGCCAGCGCCGCAAAATTGCGCGAGGTGATCGCCGCCGGCCGTACGCGGCGCGCGAAGGCGCCGGGAAACTGCGCCCAGAACGCCGCTTCGAGCGCCAGATCCTCGCGGACAGCGACGAGGCCGGATTCGGCCAGCATCGCGCGAGCACGCGAGAGGTGGTCGGCCAGAGCCGCCGGCGTGTCGCCGTAAACCAGCACCGAGGCCTGATGGTCGCCCATGGCGAACCGGTTCGACAGCAAGTCGTCCAGGGCCTCGCCCAGGGCGGTCACCTGGGAGGCGGCGCGGTCGCGCGCCGAGAGCATCTGGTTCTGTTTGCGCTCCATCACCGCGCGGGCCGCGGGCTTTGATAGGAAGGTGAAGGATTGGCTCACGACCAAGGGGAAGGGCGCCGACAGCAGGGCGTTCCACAGGCCCGGGCGCGTCGCGGCGGGGTACTCCTTGATGCCGAACATGGCGGCGAACCGGGCGCTAGAAGCTTCACGAATTTCAATGGCTTCTCGGCCAAAGATGAGGCGTGCGTCGTGCGCGGCCGATCCCAGCCGACCCCGAACCAGCGGGGTTGGCGCGCTGCGGCCTGTCAGCAGCGTGCGGACCAGCTGCAGCGGCTCGGAAAAGAGCAGTCCGTCCTGGTCGACGAGACCGAGCCGGCGCGGGCCAAACCGGGTCAGATACTGCGCCAGGTCCCTGGCGGCTTCTTCGAGGCGCTCAAGGTCGCCGGCCTCTTCATCGGCCTGAGGGCGACGGCCGCGAAACCAGGCCCCGGCCCGGTCGGTCGCGTCACGCCCGGAGTGGAGGACGAGGGTAAGATAGAGGTCGTTGACGTACATCCGCTGCTGCGAGAGGCGTTCGCCATAGCCGGCGTCGAGGTCGGCGGCGAAGGCCGAGCGAAACACCCCTTTGGGGCGGCCGGCATGCTCGCGTCTGACCAAATGGTGCCAGATGGCGAGCCGATCGTCGGCGAGATTGCGCCAGACACCGTTGAGCTTGAGGTGGCGGTCGTTGAGGTCGTCGACGTCGGCGGTCTCGAAGCTGGCCCCGTCGAGCTGGAAGCAGGTCATCAGCGCGCGGCTGTCGAGCGCCACCACCTGATCGGTCGCGTGGCGCGCGTAGGGCAGCAGCGCGCACGGGTCGAGCTCGCGCTGGGCCAGACGGCCGATGCTGTGGGCCGCGTCAGCCACGCAGGGCCTCCTCGATCCGGCGCCGGCGGCGGAGAGGCAGGGGCGTGGCCGAACTGCCGCCCCAATGCGCCCGATTTCGGGCCCGGCCCTTGGTCTCGATGAATTGCCAGAGCACGCGAAAGGCGTTGTGGTCGTGCTTGCAGATCGCGCGGGCCACCAGATGGAGGACCGGGGCGGCAAGCAGATAGGCCGGAGAGTCCGCGGCCAGGAAGAGCGTCGCCGAGGCGATCAGATTGAGCCCGACGGCCTCCATCGGCGCGCCGGCGACCATCGCCGGGCGCGTACAGGCCAGGAATAGTACGTCTTCGATCAGGCGATCCTGCGGGCGCTCGGTCATCGTCCTAGCGTCCCGCGCCGCCGCCGATGATCATGTCGACGATCGCCGCAGCGCTGAAGATGACGATGATGCCGATCACCACGGTGCCGGCGCGGCGCAGATCCAGGTGGCCGAACATCCAGGCGATCCCGGTAATGATGACCGCGATGATCGCCAGACCCCGAATGACGTCGCTGTTGAGCAGGTCGATGACGTTCTGAATGAAGCCGCCGACATTGCCGCCCACGCTCTGGGCGAGGGCCGGTTCGGCGCAGGCGGTCAGCACGACACCGAGCGCGGCGGCGCGACGCCACAACGAGGAGGGTGAGCGCGTCATGGGCGGTCTCCTGTCTCCGGGGCCGACGGGGGCCGGAGGACGAAGGCGGCGGGCGAGGCGCCCGCGCTGGAGAAGACGTCCCACGCGGGCGGAGGAGCCGGAGCGGGCGGGGCCTGCGGCGAGACGGGCTCGGTCGGTGTCCCGGCGGAGAGATCCAGGACCTGCGCCGCGGCAGTGACCTTGGCGACGTAGCCGTTCTCGAACCCGCGCATGGGGTGTCCGGTGTTGTAGAAGGACAGCGCCGTGCGGATCGCCGCCTGCTGGTCATCGCCCCTGGCCAAGGCCTGCCGATAGCCGGCGCGCAGTACGACGCCGGCGGCGGCGAGGTTTCTGCAGGGCTCGAAGACGCTTTCCACGCTCAGGCCGAGCCAGCCAAGATTGGCGCTGTTGATCTGGCCCAGGCCCAGATCGACGCTGCGGCCGGCGGCGATCAGCCGGCGGGCGAGCGTGGCCGCCTGGGCGGGGGTTTTGGCGATCACGCGCAATCTGGGCTGGCCGTTGACGTTGATGGCCAGGGGGTTGAAGCCGCTCTCGACCTGGACGATCGGCGCCAGGGTCTGCGGCGCGATCGCCGGTGCGCAGGCGCTGGCCAAGGCGAGGAATTCGGGCAGGGGCATGGCGATCCTCCGCGGGGCGTCTCAGCGGGCGTTCGCCGAGCGATGCGATCCTGGTCGGAGCGGGCCTTGCGAGGCGAGGCGTAAGCCTACGTGCCTGGACCGCGTAGGCTTACGGAGGCGCGGCGCCCAACAGGCCCAGGTCCCGCGCCTTCAGCACCGCCTGGATGCGCGTGCGGACGCCTAGGGTCTCGCAGGCCAGGGCCAGATGGCCCTCGACCGTACGGCCCGAGATGCCGATGATCTGACCGATGTCGCCGGCGCTCTTGCCCAATTGCGCCCAGGCCAGGCATTCGAGCTGGCGTTCCGACAGCTGGGGGAGCGGGGGCGAAGCCTGGCGACGGACAGACGTTTCGGAGGGGAGGTCGTACATCTCGGCCTTCCGTGGACGAGCGCGGCGGCCCCCAAGACCACACCGGCGGTCTACCGGTCCGCGCCGGTGAAGGGGAAGGCTGGCGCGGCGAGGCGCGGCTGACAATCCGAAGGACTGCGGACCGAAAATCTACGGAGGGTCGCCCTCGAACGGCAGGATCAGGCCGAGCGCGATGGCGCGCGCCACCGCCTGGGCGCGGCTGCGGGCGTCCAGGCGCAGGCAGGCCTCGGCCACATACTGTTCGACGGTGCGGGCCGAGATCCGCAGGCGGCGGCCGATCTCGCCGGAGGTTTCCCCCTCGCTGACCCATTGCAGGCATTCGACTTGCCGTGGGCTCAGGCGTGGGGCCGGCGGGGGCGACAGACTGGTCATGGCGTTCCCGGGGGCCTGCGCCTAGCCAGCCACGCCGCGGTCGAGGCCTCCGTCTGACGCGCCTGCTCGGCGAGTTCCGCGAAGATCTTGGTGAAGCGCCCGATGAGGACGCCGGCCTCCAGGGCCGCAATGTCGTCGCCCAGGTCTTCATTGAAGTCCTGCACGGCCAGAGCCAGGATCAGCGCCAGCTTGTTGTCGGCGCAGCGCAGGGCGAAGTCCGGAGCGCCGACGATGGCGCCGAACAGGATCGCATAGGGGTCGCTGTCGGTGGCCTCGGCGAACTGGAACACCCGCTCGACGTTGAGCTGACCGCCGCCGGCTTCGAAATGCTCATACGATCGCAGCGGCAGGCCCATCCTCGCCGCGATATCGGCCGGGCGCAGCCCGCGATGTTTACGGATGGCGCGGAGCGCCTCCTTCAGGGCGACGCCTGGGGCCGCGCCGCCGGGTAGGAATGAGGACATACTAGCGCATCGCGCGATTACGACAGAAGCGCATACCTTGGGGCGAGTTCGTGCGCGGATCAATCTGTCGCTGAAAACTGCATGGGAGAGCGACGCCCCGAAGGGCCTGTCCGCTCTCCGGTCCGGGAGAAGTCCATTGTCCCGCAAAAGAATAGCGGGATTTCCGCAAGATTTTTGCGGGATCATCTCTTGGGTTTCCTCAAATGGTCCGCACGTCTTCGTTGCAACGACATGGATATATTGTTCGTTCCACCGAATATATTCTCCAGACGGTTGCAAACCTCGCGACCAGAGGGTGAATCTTCCGCCCTTGGAGTTGAGGATGCCTCGTGGCGAAGAGTCGTGATCCGTTCGGCGTCGTCCTACGGACCCTGCGAGACCGACTTCGGGCCGGCGACTATCCCCCCGGACAGCCGCTCACCATCGTCGATCTGGCCGGCGAGTTCGGGCTGAGCCCCACGCCCGTACGGGAAGCGCTGTCGCGGCTGGCGGGTCAGGGGTTGGTCGAGGACGTCCCCGGCAAGGGCTACTTCGTTCGCGTGCTGCAGCCCGGCGATCTGGTTGAACTGCTCGGGCTGCACCACCTGTTTGTTGAAGCCGGTCTGGAAGCGGCCGAGCGCCACCAGCAGGGTGTCCGATCCGCCGGCTCCCTGGCGCCGCCCCTGCTGCCGGCCCTGCCCGATCCCACAGCGCCGAGCCTAGCCCGGGTCGCGCAGGCCGAGGCCTGTTTCGAATTCATCGTGCTTCAGGCGGGCAACGCCACCCTGCTTCGCGCCCAGCAGCGCCTAGCCGACCGCCTGGGCCCGGCGCGGCGGGCCGAGGCGAGCGTGATCGCCGACGTCGATCAGGAGTTGGCGAAACTGGCCGATCTGCTGGCCGCCAATCAATGGCCCGCGGCGCGCCGGTTCGCCGAGACCTATCATCGCCGCCGGGTGGCGTTGGCGGCGAGCATCACCGCCGCGGCGCGTCGGGGCGGGGCTCCCGATAATATAGAGCCAATATAGATTGCTATCATAGGGTGAGCGGCCTGTGATGAGACGCCGCTTGGTGCGGCGTCTCACACGAGGAGGCTTCCATGCCCAAGACGATCAAACTGCTCAAGCTCGGCAGCGCCCGCCGGCTGACCCAAGGGTCCAGCGGCACGCCGCGCAACGAGTCCCACCTGCCGAACTACTATCCGGCCGGGTGAGCCTGAAGCCGGCGCGGGCCCAGGTCCGCGCCGGCGCTCGCGCGATGACCCATCGCCGCTGGAGCAATCGATGAGCCTCTATCTGGCCCATGATGTCCATGTCGCGAAGATCGACGAGGATCTCGTCTTTCTGGACGTGAGGGCGGACGCCTACACCTGTGCGCCGGGCGCGGCGGCCGGCTGGCGCAGCCGGCCCTACGGTCTCGAGATCGATGACGCCGACCTGGTCGAGATGCTGCTGGAGGCAGGCATCCTCACCCAGGCCAAGCCGCCTCATGTCGCAAGGCCCTATCCGGCTCGGCCGATCGCTGACCTGATGCGCGGCGCGCCGACGACGCCCACGAGCGCAGACTGGTGGAGCTTGGCGGCGGCAAGCCTCGCGATGACCACGCAGTTTCGCGGACGGCCGCTTGGAGCCCTGGTCGGCAGAGCCCGCCGTCGCGGGGCGCCGCGCGATGCCGCCCTGGAGCCCGATGACGCGCTGCTCGCGCGATCGGCCGCCTTCGCACGCCTCCTGCCATGGTCGCCGCTGCAGGGGGCGTGCCTCTTTCGGGCCTTTATGCAATTGGCGTTTCTCGGCGAACAGTCGCGCGAGGCGCTTTGGGTGTTCGGCGTGCGCACCTGGCCGTTCGAAGCGCATTGCTGGCTGCAGGCCGGCGGGGTGGTGCTCGACGATACGGTCGACAACGTCACCAGCTACACACCCATCCTGGCGGTGTGACCATGGGCGGCTACATGCTCATGCTCGGGGAAGCGCGCAGCCCGCGCGAGACAGCGCTGGTCGAGGCGATCGGTCGCGGCGCGCGGCGCGATCCGGCCTGGCGCTGGACCGCTCCGGCCTCGGATGTCGCCGCCGCTGCCGCCGGACCTGGTCCCTACGACGTCCAGTATCTTGAGACGGGGCCCGCCGTTCTGGTCGGCGAACTAGCGAGGGGGAGCGGCGTGGGGTTGAACGCCATGGAGCCCCTGCTGGCGGCCGAGCCCAGGGCGACGTTTGCGGCTGCGGCGCGCCAGGGATGGGGGCGCTATGTGATGGCCCAGCGAGGGCGCGACGGCCGATGGGCGGTGTTTCGCGATCCGATGGGCGGCGTCGACTGTCTGATCTGGCGGCAGGGCGCTCTGACCTTCGTGGCCTCCGAGCTGCCGGCTTGGCTCGAAGCGGCGCTGCCGGACGACCTGGCCGTCGACGACGCCCGATTGGCCGGCTACCTCCGCGAACCGGCTTCTTTCCAGGCAGATCTGGCGTTGACCGCGATCACAGCGCTCCACCCCGGCCATATGGCCGTGGACGGAGACCTGACCCGGTTGTGGTCGCCCGGACAGGTGGCCCGCGCCGGCGGGCTGTCGCGAGCCGAGGGGCGCCGGCGCCTGCCTGAGGTGGCCTTCGCGACCGTCGAGGCCTTGGCGCGGACCCGAGGCGCAATCCTGGCGGAAGTGTCGGGCGGGCTGGATTCGTCCATCGTCGCGGCGGCGCTGCAGGCGGCGGCCGCTCCGGTCGTCGACTGGCTCAACATCAGAGCGCAGGACCCGATGAGCGATGAGCGGCGCTACGCCGTCACGGTGACCGATCGGATCGGCGCCGCGCTCACCTGCCGCGAAAAGCCGCCTGGCCGGATCGATCTGACCAGCCTGGCGGCCGCCAACACCGGCCTGCGCCCCAATCTCAATGGTCTGGACGACGCCTACGACCGGCTCGTCGCCGAGCGAGGGCGCGAGGTTCAGGCCGACTGCCTCTTCACCGGCCAGGGCGGCGATACGGTGTTCTTTCACCCGCCGACAGCCTTGATCGCGGCCGACCATCTGCAGGCGCGTGGTCTGCCTGGTCTTCTGGACGGGACCCTGGCGGACCTTGCCCGCTGGCGGCGGCGCTCGGTCTGGCCGCTTGTTCTGGGCGCGTTCCAGCCAGGTCGGCTGGCGGACCCGACCATGACGACGCGGCCCCTGCCGTTCGCCGACATCGACGCCTTGAGGCGGGCCGAGGCGGTCGCGCCTCATCCCTGGCTCGCGGACCTTGCGGATATCGCCCCCGCCAAGCGATTGCAGATTCATAGCCTGGCCCTGACGCAGCGGATGATTGGCGCCAGTCGACGCGGCGCGGTGCTCGACCTGGTTCACCCGCTGCTCGCCCAGCCGGTCGTGGAATTGTGCATGGCGCTCACCACCGCCGACCTTACCGCCGGTGGGCGCGATCGCGGCCTGGCGCGGCAAGCCTTCGCCGAGCATCTGCCTGACGCCGTCCGCGAGCGGCGGAGCAAGGGTGACGGCACCGCCTATTTCGGCAAGATGGTCGCCGCCAGCCTGCCCGAGCTGCGCGCGCTGCTGCTGGACGGAGAGCTGGTGCGCCGCGGCCTGCTGGACCGGGTGGCCCTTGAAGCGCGGCTACAGCCGGAGCAGCTGCTCTGGCACGGCGGCTATCCCGAGTTCATGGACGCTGCGGCGCTGGAGTTATGGGCGGCGCACTGGACGAGGCAGATCGCGGAGCGGGCGGCGTCGCGGCGGCGGGCGGGATAGCCAAAGCCGCCTGCAGCCAGGCGACTACCCGACCATAGAGATCGCGGACATTGCCCGGCGAGGCCGCACCATGTCCCTCGCCGGCGTAGCGGACCAGGACGGCGTCCTTGGCCTGACGCTGCAGGGCCACGAACATCGCCTGCGACTGGGCGACCGGGATCGCATCGAGGTCGCCGTGCAGCAACAGCACCGGGGCCGCGATCCTGTCGGCATGGTAGAGGGGACTGTTATCGACATAGGCCTGCGCCGCCTGCCAAGGAGGCGCGCCAAGGCCGGCTTGGCCGGCCTCCGCCCAGCCGGCACCGCCCAGCGATCGGCCGGGCGCCGGCGCAGCGGCCAGATCGGGCGGCATGGCCGACCAGAAGCCAGTCAGATCGGATAGCCCGTCCGAGGCGACGACCGCGTTGAACCGGCGGCTCTGGCTCGCAGCGGCGAGCGCGGCGAAGCCTCCGAAGCTGTGACCCCAGATGGCCATGCGGTCCGGGTCGACCCGGCCGGTGGCGACGGCGGCCGAGACCGCGGCCTCCAACTGAGCGGCCCGGCCGCGCGCGGGCGCACGATCGACGGCCGCATAGGGCAGACTGGGAACCAGAACGGCGAAGCCGGCCCCGGCCAGCACCTGGGCGTTGGTGGTCAGGGTCAGACTGGCGCCGTCATAGGCGGGCGGCGCGGCTGCGTAGACCGCGCCGGGGTAGGGGATCACGATCAGCGGCGCGAGCGCAGGGACGGGAGATGGCGGCAGATAGAGCCAGCTCGTCACCGCCTGGCCGGACGGATCGCGGTGCGCCAGGGGCGTGGCGCGCGCCAGCTCGACGCCCCGCAGGTGCTCATTGAGCGTGAGCAGGAGGCGGGCCCCGGCGCCGGTGGCGAGGATCAATTGGCTCGGTCCGCCGTCGCGGAAACGGCGGTGGAGAAGCCGCGCCTGCCCGGCCTCGGCCAGAACCTCGTCGCGGGTCTCCGCGGAGGCTGAGCCGGGCGCCGGCCCGAGCGGGCCGGCGTCGATATGAAGCCGAAGGCCGGATCCGAAACCCTCGGACGCCCGGTGCGGGCGGCGCCCAGAGCAGGCAGAACGTCCGGCGCTGGCGCCGCAGGCGCGAGATCTATCGGTCGACGTGGCGAGGTCGCCAGGCGGCTTCGCACCCTGGGAGGCTTTCGCGGTCAGGGCCATCGTCAGATTGACCGGTTCGCGGCGCGGCGAGAGCCGGAACCAGTCGTAGCGCCCGCCGACCACCGACCGGGCGCGGATGGCCGCCGTCTCGCCGATCCAGCCGGCCGTGACCGCCGGCGTCCCATCCCGTTCGCCGATCCAGTCGTGCAGAGGATCTAGGCGCAAGGCCTCGACGCGGCCCGCCCGACCCTCGACGCGAAGCAGCTCGCCGTCGCGCCAGGAACCCGCGCGGCGACCGAACACCAGCAGCTGCCGGCCTGACGGCGACCAGTCCAACAGGTGGACGGCGATGTCGTGGTTCGGCAGCGGCCGGCGGACCTCGCCGGTCGCCAGATCGATCAGCGCCAGTTGCCGCTTCAGCAGCGTGCCGCCGCCGCGAAGCGGCTCGCCAGGCTCCGGCGCGCGGTCGCCGAGCGCTTCGAGCACGGCGACGGTTTTACCGGTCGGTGAGAGCTCGATATCCTCGAACGGCCCCTGTGCGATCGGGCGGACCGCGCCGGTGGCGGCGTCGACGAGCACCAGTGTGCGACGCGCTGGAGCTGGCGACAGGGCGGCATACTGGCCCGAGCCCAGCACCGCGGCCGTCGCTTCGCCTTTCGCCGCCGCCGCCCAGGCCAGGGTGGTCCGGGAGGTTGCGGGCCAGATCGATCCCAGCGCGCGCGGCAGGGCGCCGTCGTCGCGGAGCAGCAGCAGCAGATCGCCCCCCGACCGCCACTGCGCCGCCCGGCCTAGCGGCGCTAGCTCCGGTCCTGAGTTCAGCCAGCGGGTCGCCCCGCTGGCGAGATTGGCTACTCCGACCGACAGCCGATCTCGGGTGAGCCGGTAGACGACCAGCCGCTGCCCATCCGGCGAGAACGGCCCGGCGAAATCGCCAGCGCCGGGGGCGGGGGGCAGGAGCGGACGAAGGCCGCCCGCGTCGCGATCGGCGACCAGCAATCGGCTGGCCGACAACCACGACTGGCTTTCCAGATCGAACCGGCCGGCGGTCTGATAGGGGCGGCGCCATTCGACCACGAGCCGGCGACCGGTGGGGTCGAAAGCCGCTGCGCCGACCCCTTCGAGGTTCAGGAGATCGTCGACTGTGTAGGGGCGGGCGGCGGCCGGCCCGGCCAGCGCCAAGCACAGGGCGAGGACCCGCCAGCGGCGGCGCGCCAGAGCGGAGGCCATGGGAGGGCTCGATCTACCAGCGCCTACTGGCCTGGAACGCGACCACCCGGCCGAGCGGGTCGGCGTTCGCCGGGTCGTAGCCCACGCCGCGAGGGGAGTCATAGAAGGGCGGGTCGGTGTCGAAGAGATTCTGAACCATCACGCTCAGGGTCAGGTCCTCGACGCCCCAGAGCGCCGCAGGCTGCCAGCGCCAAGCGAGATCGATCGTCGTCCAGCTGTCGATCTTGTCGCCGGCCAGGCTCTTGTAGTCGTCGACATAGTTGAGGGTGACGGTGGTCTCACTGGAGCCGCGGCTCCAGGTCGCGGCGACCCGCGCGCGCAAATCCACCGGCTGGCCAGCGGTGTCCGCCAGCTGGACGGGCGGAGCGGTCGGACTGACGCGGCGCTCGAAGTCGGCGAGATAGGTGGCGCTGGCGAGGACCTGGAGGCGATCGGCGCCGATCCGCCATCGATACTGCGCGGAGAGATCGAGGCCACGCACGCGAAGGGCGGCGGTGTTGACGTTGCGCCCATCGACGATGGCCCCGAAGGCGTCGATCGGATAGCCGGAGGGGTCGTTGTAGGCCGGGTCGTCCATCAAGCTCTGGAGCAGCGCGCGATCATCGGGTCTGCGTGGATCGACGAGACGGACGAACGGCGCGAACGTCGGGTCGGTCAGCGCTGTGTCGATGTTCTCGGTCACCGGCCGGCCGATACGGTCGGTGAAGTCGATATCGAACCAAGTCGCGCCCAGGGTCAGATCGGGCAGCGCTGCGGGCTTGTAGTCCACACCCGCCGTCCAGGTGGTCGCGGTCTCCGGCTTGAGGTCGGCGTTGCCGCCGTAGCGGATCATCGCCAGCACTCGCACCGGCCCACGCGGCAGCGAACCGGGCATGATGTCGTTGCGCTCGAACACCTCGATCAGCGCGGGCGCACGGAACGAGGAGCCGTAGGTGGCGCGCAGGTCGAGGCCATCGATTGGCGACCAGACGGCCCCGATCTTGGGATTGGCCGTCCGGCCCACATCGTCGTAGTCCTCGATCCGTCCCGCCACGGACAGTTCCAGGCGCCGAACGCCCGGGCGGGCGTTGCTCTCGCCGACCAGCGGAATTCGTAGTTCGGCGAAGGCGGCCGTGACCGTTCGCTCGAAGGTGGGACGGCTGTTCACCGTCGGGACCGGGTTGTTGGTGAAGTTGACCCCGCTCTGGCCGAAGGTCTCCTGGCGGACCTGGCCGCCGAGCGCCAACTTGATGTCGCCGCCGGGCAGGCTCCAGAGGGGGCCGTCGGCTAGGAAGTTCAGCGAGGCGACATCGCTTTCGTTGCGGTAGCGGGTGTAGCCGCTGGAAATGAAGTCGAGGATCTGCCGGCTGTTGCTGGCCCCCTCGCCGTAGAGATTGAGAAACCCGTCCCGGCCGGTGGAGAACGGCGTGGCGGGATTGTCGGGCCGGGCGCCAAGCGCCTCGTCGACAAAGGCGTTGTTCAGGAAATTGTCGTTGCGTCCGCGGGTGACTTCGCGGGCATAGGCGCCGTAGACCTCAGCCCGCCAACGGCGGGGCAGGTCGATGTCGAGACCGGCCGACAAGCCCAGGCTCTCCGAGATCCCGGAAGTTCGGGTCGATCCCAGTTCCTTGAGAAACGAATAGATCAACAGGCTTCCCGACGAGCCGTCCGGGGAGACGAAATAGGGATTGGCGTCGGTCACGAAGGCGGCGGCGACCGGCGCGGTGTTGCGGAACGCGAATTCCCGGCGGCTGTAGCGCGCCTCGGCTCGGGCCTCGACTGCTGAGCCCAGCGACCAGGTCAGGTGGCCGTAGCCGCTGAGGCGCTCCTGCTCCGGCAGAATGTCCATGCCGTCACGCAGGTCGCCAAGATTGATCCCCCCGACGATAAGGTCGGAAGGCCTGAGCGCGGTCCCGTCCTGGCCAGCCGGGATCGCCCAGCCCACCACATAGGCGCCGGCTTGCGGATCGTAGGTCAGGATGTTGCCGGGGCTGGAGATGTAGGTTCGCCAGTCGCTGCCGCCGAGCGGGCGCAGATCGCCGCTGGCCGTGTAGCGACGATCGGCGGCGCGGAGCGCCTCGCGGCGATAGGCCTCGGCCGAAAGGACCAGCGAACCCTGGTCCCAGCGCCAGCCAAAGGTTTGGGCGACCGTGTACTCCTGCGCGACGCCGCCCTCGGCGACGCCGGCGCGGATGCGCGTTTCGGCGCCCTCAAAATCCCGACGCAGGATGATGTTGACCACGCCGCCCACGGCGTCGGACCCATAGAGGGCCGACGCGCCGTCCAGCAGCACATCGACCCGCTCGATCGCAGCCATCGGGATCGCCGAGACGTCGGCGAAGTCGCCCTTGGAGCCGGTGCCGGCGAGACGGCGGCCGTTGACCAGCACCAGCGTGGCGTCGGGGCCGAGGCCGCGCAGGTTCACGCCCGTGGCCAGGCCGTTGTTGGTGGCCTGGCCGTCCGAGGAAGAAAGAAAGGTGTCCGGCGTGCCTGCGCCGCCGAAAGCCTGGGGTAGGGTAGCGAGCGCCTCGGCCAGGGTCGCCGCGCCGCGGCGGTCGAGGTCGTCGCGGCTGAGCACTGTGACCGGCGCGGCCAATGTCGTGGCGCCGCGGATCAGCGTCCCGGTGACAATCACCTCTTCGACCTGTGGCGTCACGGCGGTCTCGATCGCGGTTCCTGGCTCGGCGGCGCTCACCGTGGCCCCTGGCGCCTGCAGGACCAGCACGCCCGGCCGCACCTGGCGCACGATGATGCCGCTGCCGGCGATGAGGCGGGCCAGAGCCTGATCGGGCGCATATCGCCCGCGCAGCGCCGGAGTGGTGCGTCCGGCGACGAGTTCAGGGCTGTAGAGCAACTGCTGACGGCTCTGAGCGGCGTAGGTTTCTAGCGCGGCGGCCATCGGGCCGGCCGGGATGTCGAAGGCGACCAGGGTGGCGGCGGCGACGGACGACGCGACGCAAATCGGGCCCATGGCGGCCGCGGCGGCGAGAGAACGATGAAACACTGACGGCAAGGCGAAACCCCCTTCGGCGCCCGTCGCGCGACCGGTGGTTCATCCACCTGGTCTCGTTTCGTCGCACGCGGGTCGCAGAAGAGACGCGCCGGCGTGATCGCACCCCCTCAGGGGACGGAAGAAAAATTCTGTCCCGCCTAGCCGGGCGAACGTTCGCGCAGAATGATCTCGCCGCTCGCGCCCTGTGTGCGGACCAGAGGGTGAAGCGCGGTGAGCGCTGAGACAAAGGCCTCGGTGTCGCCGCTGTCGAACACGCCGTTCACCGTCATGCTCGCGAAGCGGTCGCTCTCGAGCGCGATCTTCTGCGGACTGTAGCGATTGACCTCGGCGATGGCCGCCGACAACGGCTGGTCGCGGAACACCAGCCGTCCGCTCGCCCAACTCGTCGCCGCTTCCAGATCGACCGCGCTCGGAGGCTTGGCCGCCTTGCCGGTGACAATCTGCTGTCCCGGCTGAAGCGACCAGACCTGCGGGCCTTCGGTCTTGGCGCTGCGGACTTCGATCTTGCCTTCGATGAGCGTCACCTTCACGCCGTCGGCCAGCCGCCTGACGTCGAACCGAGTGCCGAGGGCGCGCACCGTGGCGCCGTCCGCCGCCACCACGAAGGGCCGCCCAGGATCAGGGGCGACCTCGAACAGGGCCTGCCCCTTGATCAACTCGATCGCGCGCTTCTGACCAGAGAGACGCACCCGGACCTCGCTGTCGGTGTCCAGCCGCAAGCGAGAACCGTCGGCCAGGCGCACCAGCCGTTGTTCGCCGACGGTGGTCTGGTAGCGATCGCCCTCAAGATGGAGAGCCCCGAAGCCTGCGAGGACGGCGACGCCGAGCGCCAATCCGCTCGCCAGAACAGGGCGCTGGAAGATCCAATCGCGGAGAGCCGCCAGGCCGGCGCGCCAGCTGCGACGCGGACGCGCGGCGTGTTCGACCGCCGCAGCGATGTCGCCGTCGTCGGCGAGCGCCGCGGCGCGACCCCATAGGGATTCGATCTTCGCGTAGGCGGCGGCGTTCTCAGGCGTCTGGCGCCAGGCGCGGAACGCGGCCAGCGTCCGATGCGAGATCGTGCGCGTGTTCAGGCGTGCAAACCAGGCCGCCGCTTCCTCGGCGCGGGCCTCTGGGGTGGGCTGCGTCTCGCTCATCGCGTGCTCAGGCCTATTCGCGAAGCTGGGCAGCGCATAGCGCAAGCGCCTTGGCCATGCGCCGCTCGACCGTGATCACCGCCACGCCGAGATGCTCCGCGATCTGCTCATAAGTCAAACCTTTGAACCGGTTCAAGAGAAACACGTCCCGGTAGAGCGGGGGAAGAGCCAGGATGACCTGCTTGAAGAGAAGCGCTTCGGCCTGGTCGGCCGGCGTCGGAATCTCAAGTGCGGTGGCGATGGCGTCGTGCGCCGAGCCGGCGACGGGCGCGCGGACGGCGCTGCGACGGGCCTGGTCGCGCCCGACATTGACGGCCACCTGCATGAGCAGGGCCTTTGGGTGGCGGATGTCGGTCGGTTCGATGCGCGCCACGCGCAGATAAGTCTCCTGGGCGAGGTCCTCAGCCAGACCTGGATCGAAGCGACGGCGCAGGCGGGCGACCAGCCACCCGGAATAGCGGCGGTACAGCGCTTCAAGGGTGAGATCCTTGCGCTCGTCCAGATCGGGGGTCGTCGTCGGCAATCGCGACATGCGATCGGCTCCTCCATCCGCTGGAAGGGGCCGCCAGAACCCTGGCCTGAGTGGAATCCGAAAGCGTCGGGTGCGCAGAGAGCGCAACCGGTCCTCCCGACACACGGGAGCGTAGCCTCAGTCGGCATGGACGCCGTGTTGAGCGCTAGATCATCGCAAGGGGATTCCAAGCCCCTGCCGAGGCTTCCGCTACGGCAGGGGAATCGTGACTCATCTGAATCCGCGGCGCAAGACGCCGGAAAGGGGCTGGGCGGTTGGAACCTCTTGCGAGAGGCCAGGTGCTTCAGAACCGACCGCTGCCTGCGCGGTCGCCCGCGCACCCCGGCTCCAGATCGGCCCCTGTCTCCCTTGCCGCCCAGATCACCATAGTTCGAGAGATGAAGGAGGGGCGCAAGGCGCCGGCCTTGCCAGGCCTAAACCACGGCTTGTATCGATGGCCGCAGATGCGACCATGGCGACATGAAAACCAGTCTCGATCACCTGCCGGAGAAGAAGCGACGCGACCTGGAGCGCATCGTCGAAATCCTGTTCGCCGAGTTCGAGGAAGCGATCGCCGGCCGTAGAGCGGAGCATCGCAAGGCCGGGCAGATTCTCAAGGTGATCCTGTTCGGATCGTACGCCCGAGGCGATTGGGTGGACGATCCGGTCGGCGGCTACATCTCCGACTACGACATCCTGGTGGTGGTCAACCATGACGAACTGGCGGACCTCCAGGAGTACTGGGCCAAGGCCGATGATTGCCTGACCGCCGAGGTCACGATCCACAAGCGCCTCGCCGCGCCGGTGAACTTCATCGTTCACAGCCTGAGCGACGTGAACAAGAAGCTACGGCTCGGGCGGTACTTCTTCGTCGATATCGTCCGCGACGGCATCGCGCTCTACGAGGCGCAGAACCATCCGTTCGAGCAGCCGCAGAAGCTGTCGCCGGCCGAGGCGCTGAAAGAGGCAGAGAGCTTCGCGGCGGAGTGGTTTGGGAGTGCGGCCAGCGTTCTAAGGAACGCTGGTTATGCCGTTAAGGATGGAGACAAGAAGCTCGCGGCCTTCTTGCTCCACCAAGCGACGGAGCGCCTCTACCATGGCTTCCTGCTGGTCCAGACGCTCTACAGCCCGAAGTCACACCGTCTAAGCTTCCTGCGCTCGCAGTGCGAACAACTGGACCAGAGCCTCGCAGGGGCTTGGCCCCGCGAGACCCGATTCGAGAAGCGCTGCTTCGAGCTGCTCCGCCGCGCTTACGTCGATGCCCGTTATTCCCCCCATTACAGGATTGCCGACGAAGAATTGGCTTGGGTGATCGAACGGGTCGAAAAGCTTCAGTACCTCGTTGGAGAGGCTTCGGCCGAGCGCCTAGCCGCAATGCGGGAAAATCTTCAGAACAAGGACCACTAGAAGGAGGGAGGTGGGATGAGCCTCGGGTTTGCGATCCGATCGTACCTGATCGGCCTGTCCTTCTTCGCCGCTTCGGCTTGGGTTTTGTGGACGTCGGAGTTGCCGAGAGAACGCGTCCTCACGGGCATGGGCTTCGCTCTGGCGTCCACGTTCCTGTTCCCGTTCGCCAAATTGGCCTGGAACGCGTTGCGAGATTTCTTCGTCGGCGAAACGGCGTTCGCAGCGAATGCGGTTGTTGTCCTGATCGCGAAGCTCATCGTGAACTGGGTGCTGTGGGGGGGGGCGTTGTTCGTAGGGCCGCTGGGCCTTGCCTACCTTTGGTTCCGAAGCCGCGGCCGAGAGACTGGGCCGAGCACCTGATTCCGCCTCCGTGACGACATCCTGAGCTACGGTCTACGGGACTACCGAAAGCAATCGTTCAGAAGGCGCCCTTAGTTGGAGTCCGCTTCTCGCTTGATCCGCATGCCCGAAAGTAAAGCCTAGTCTCATCGCGGGACCCATTGAACGAAGCCGGCATCGGTCCCGAACAAGCCACACTGCGCAGTTGTGTGGGGCAGCTATGCTCGGCTGTTGGCGGGCGAGCGGTTCTCCTAAGCTCAGGGCTCTAGAATCAGGTCTGGATCAGCGCCTTCGCATGTCGTCGTCGACGAAAATTCCAGTCCCGCTGGAAGGCAAGGACTTCGAGCGCAAGTGCGTGCCGTTGTTCGCCGGCCTGCTCGGCGATCCGAACGCGAAGATGGTCGGGACTTCGGGCCAGAGCCAGAAGGGCCTGGACATCTTGGCCAAGCGCGATCGCGACCCGCGCAAGCCGGTCGGCGTCCAGTGCAAGCTGCGCACCAAGGGCGATAAGCTCGCAGAGACGGAAATCCGCGCGGAAGTCGCTGCGGCCTTGGCCGTGACGCCGGCTCTGGCCGAATACTACCTCGTCACCACGGCGCCCGACGACACGGTTTACGACCTGCTGGCTGTGAAACTCTGCCAGGAACAAGCCGATCTCGGCCGGCTCATCGACATTCAGATTTGGGGCTGGGACACCCTCCAGCAATGGATCCACGCCGACCCCAAGGCGCTGAACGCCTTCGATCCCGGCCATAGCGCGTCGACGGACGAACTCCTGAGGGTGACCGCCGAGACGGCTGAGACCGCCACAGCCATCCAGGATCAAGGCCGAAACACGGCCGTGATGGTCCGGGAGATGCACGCGATTGTCACCGCTGGCGACACCAGTCGAGGCGCGGCGGTGGAGGCGCATCTCGACGCCGAGATCGACCGGTACCGAGACCTGATCAACGGCGGCCAGCCGCGAACCGCCCTGAAGCTGCTGCAGATTCTCCAGGCCAGCCTGAGTCCTCAGGCTACCCCAAAGATCCGCGCCCGCGTGAGCGCCAACCTCGGCTGGGCAAAGCTGCAACTGGGCGAGGATCTCGATGGCGCGCGACTGCTGCTGGAAGCCTATGCGATCAATCCGGACGATCCGAAGACGATCGCCAATCGCATGTTCGGCATGGTGATGACGGGAGATGCCGCCGGCGCCTTGACCTTCGGCAAGGCGGCCCTGGTCAAGGACCCGACCAATGCCGGCGTGGCGGCCATGCTGTTCCAGGCCGCCGTGAAGGCGGACGAAGCGTTCGAGCCCCTCGACGTGATCCCAGCCGCGCTGCTGGAGGACAAGGACGTCCGCCTCCATCGTCTCAACCACGCTCGTTTCAAGCGTTCGAGCGAAGAGTGGCGACGGCTGGCGCGCGAGACCTACCAAGCGCTTCCGGACAGCGACACAGCTGAGCAATGCGCGGCCGAGGCCCTCCTAGAGGAAGCGTTCGAGGCGCGCGCTTTCGAACTTTATCCCGTGCCGCAGCGCGAGCCCGGCTCTTCGCTGCTGGAGGCCGTCCGCCTCCTCGAGCGCCAGTGGGGGCGGGTGCGCCGCTACGAGTCCGCTGGTCAGCCCGTCTACATTTCCCTGGCCGTCAACCTGGCCAATGGCCTGCGGGCGCTCGACGACCGGACCCGCGCGCGATCGGTGATCGAGGAAGTGGTGCAGGTAGCGCCCGATCACCGCGACGCGCGCCTGACCGCCGCCTATGTCGCCCTTGAGGACGGCCGGCCGCAGGACGCCCTCGATCACCTAACCGCCATCGAAGACCTCGGTCACAAGGCGGTTCTGTTGCTCCTGGCCTGGGCGCGTCTTGAGCGCTGGAGCGAGATCGTCGCATTCGCGACGCCCGAGCGCCGCACGGAAATCCCCCCCGTCGAGTGGATCACTTTCGACGCGCTCCTGTTCCGCGCCCGCACCCACAACGCGCCGCTGGAGGAGATCGAGCAGCTGGGCGAGGCGTTGCTGGCGCAGTGGCCCACGAGCATAGGCGCCCGGGTCGTGGTCTCCGACGCCATCCGCCAGCACAATCCTGAACGGGCCGCCGAGATTGCCCGCGAAGCCGTCGCTCTGCTGAACGCCGAGACGACCTTCGCCGATCGGATGATGTTTTCGGATCTGGCCGGCGAACTCGGTGAGTTCGAGGCGGTCATCACCGCCCTGGATGGTCATGTCGACGTAACCAAGCCGTCCAACCGGCTGCTACGCCTGACCTTGGCCTACGCGAACGCTCCGCTCCGCCCCAAGACCCGCGCCTTTTTCGAGAGCCTTGGAGAAGACGTGGTCGTCCTGCCGAGGTTCGCGCGGCTGATCGGGGTGGCCGAGGCCGGACGCGGCGATTTGCCGGCGGCCGAACGGCATCTGCGCGTCGCGGTCGAAGGCGACGCCGGCGATACGCGCGCCCACCTGGTGCTGGAGAGCGTCCTGCATCGCCAGGACCGCGACAAGGACGCGACCGCTTTCGTGCTCGGGATCGACGAGACGGGTCTGGCCGGTGATCCGTTAGACCTGATGCGCTGGGCCCACGCTCTGTCGCGCGCCGGCGCGGTCGATCGGGGGCTAGCGCTCGGCTATCGAACCGCGCGAGAACACCGCGCCAATCGGGCGGTAGTCACAGCCTATCCCGGCCTGCTCTATGGGGCCGACATCGCTGCCATGACCGCCGCTGTCCAAGCTAACTCCGGCGACTGCCGGAACATCTGGTTCTACCTCGAAGGCCAGGATTGCGCCGACGTTTCCGGCGTCATCGAGACCGGCGGCACCGACGCCTTGGACCGCTATGCGCCTGACCATCCCCTGGCGCTCGCCATCAAGGGCAAGGTCGACGGCGAAACCATTTCGTTGCCGCAGAAGGTCGGGCCGGACCGGGTCTACAAGCTTCGCGAGACCAAGCCGAAGTACGTCTGGCTAGCGCACGATATCCAGACCAGTCACGCAGCCCGCTTCCCCGAAGCGACCGATCTCGTCGAGGTGTCGATGAAGGATGGCGACATCAGTCCCATCCTTGACCTGATCAAGGCCGACGCCGAGCGGGGCCAGCTGATCGAGCGGACTTATGCTGAGAATCCTGTGCCAGTGGCGATGATCGCCGCCAGCACCAGAAGGAACGTCATTGAACTCTCCGATCAGTTCCGATCCGTCGGCATCGACCTGCGCACCTGCATGGGCTCGCCCGACGAATGCGACGCGGCGATCAATGCGGCGAGGACTGCGCGGGGCCAGGGCGCCGTCATCGACCTGCTGACGGTCTGGACGCTCCACCGCCTTGAAATGCTCGAACTGGCGAAAGCCTACTTCGGGCGGCTCCTGCTCCCGCGGAGCGCCGTGGACACGCTGATGGACTTGCGGTCCAAGAGCGTGTCGCACACGCATTCGCCGTTCATGACCCTCACCTACGTCGATGGTCAGGCCTATCGCCAGGAGCACAAGCCCGAGGACGCCGTCAAAAACGTCGAGGCGATCACCAAGGCGCTCGACCAGATCCAGGCCTGTTGCGAGGTCATGCCAACGGACGGCGCCAATGAGCTGATTGGCGACAGCGAGAACTTCACGCGCGAAGACGTCGCCGAGGTGCTCGATCCCATCATGCTGGCTCGCCAGCACGGAATGGTCCTGCTTTCGGAAGATCTGCATCAGCGCCAGTGGGCGCTAGGGTTCGGGGCGCCGTCGGCGACCTGGCTGCAACCGGTCATCGCCCTGGCCACGGACGCGGGAATGGCGACGCGCGCGCAGTATGCCTGCGCCGTGGCTCGGCTCGCCTTCCTGCGCCACAGCGTTGTCTGGCTCGAGGCGCAAACCCTGATCGAGATCCTGCGCCTGGACGACCTACCTGCCGAGGCGTTGTTTGACGCGGCCCTTACCCAACTATTCTTCGACGGCGCGGATCTGCCCTCGCACTTCAAGGTGGGAATCCTGTTCCTGGCCAAGGTCGCCGACAGGGGGCTGAAGGTCGACCACGCCCGCGCCCTGCGCGCGATGGGCAAGATGCTCACCCGTATGATCAAAGGGCGTGAGGATTGGCGTCCGATGCTGCGGGAGGTGGAGCGCCTGCTGTGCAACGAGGGCCAACGCAGTATCGCGGGGGAGACGGCGTGGGGCTACGTGCGAGCCTGGGCCGTCGGGCATTTCCTCGACATCGACTTCGACGCGGCGGAGCCCGAATCTGAATCGGCCGGCGTGACGCCGGCGCCCGAGGCGGGCGTGGCCGGGTCCTGACGCCGGCTGGCGCCAGGGGTTGTCGCGCCGCGTGGCCATCCGACTCATAGCCACGTAGTGTGCAGGAGTCTGAGCACTTCCCGGTCGGACCGCTGTTGGTGCGGAGGGCGGACCTAGCCAACGCCTCCGGAACCAGCCTTTTAGGCCGGCACGCCCTCGTGCGAACGGTCGAAGGCGCGCTTGTAGGCGTCGCGGTCCATGGTGCGGGCAAGGTAAGCCTGTTCGGCGTCGGTGAGGGCGAACCCGGCGTGGTTCGCGCCCAGCCTCAGCGCGTAGCTCACCGAGATGTCGGCGGCCGTGAACCTGTCGCCGGCCATGTAGGGCGCGTTTGCGAGCTGACGCCGCACAAGCAACAGCCGCCGCTCGACACAATCGCGCGCCCAGCGGGCGCCCCAATTGTCTCGTTCCGCTTCGGGCGCGATGAACCCGCTCACCAGTGGGACCATGATCAATGTCGCCAAACCCGCTTCACCCATATGGAGGAACTGCTGGTAGGTCGGGAAGACCGGATCGCTGGGCGACGGCTGCAGCGGCGTGGGCCCGTAGCGGCCCATCAGGTACTCCATGATCGCGACGGACTCGACCATGACGATGTCGCCGTCCTGGATAGCGGGTAGGAAGTCGCCGGGATTGACGGCGAGCCACGCAGGATCCTTCTCGGCGGCCAGCATGTCTACCTGCCGCAAGCGGTAGGGCAGGCCCATCTCCTCTAGCACCCAGACGGCCCGCATCGATCGCGAGGTCTGTCCGCCCCATATCGTGATCATCGCTCTGGTCCTCCGCCCGATCATGATTTCATGGCGCGCGGCATTCAGGAACCTTCGACTTTCGGCCCGATGACAGCCTTCGTTGGTGGCGCGTAGGCGTCTCTCGTTCGATGTGGCGAGGGGCCTACAACGTCATCTTCGTGCCGTTCGCCAGCGGTCGGCCGTCCGGGCTGCCGATCGATATCCTAACTGGCATTCTCGACCAAAGCGGTGATGCGCGCGGGCGTCCCGTCGGCGTCGCCCCGGGCCGTTCCGCCGCGCTGTTGGTCGCCGACGACGTCGGAAATCGGATCTGGCGTGTGCGAGGCGCCTCCCTAGACCCTGCGATCGCGGCCGGCGGAGGAACCGCTCTTGCTCGCTCCGGCTTATCGTCCTCGAAGGTGGAGGCCCTGCGATGAACGAGACAGCCCAGACTCTCACCCCTGCAATCGAGTTGGCGCGCGCCAACCTAGTTCGATTTCCCAACGAGAACGCAGCCTATCGCGCCGCGCGTACGGCGTTGCTGGCCGAGGAGATCGAGTTGCGGCGACACCTAGAGCGCGTCGCTGCACAACGTCGCGCCCTGCCGCCTGGCGGCGAGGTCGACGGCGACTATCGGTTCGAGGGCGAAGAGGGACCGACCGATTTCGCCGGGCTCTTCGGTGATAAGCTGACGCTCGCTGTCTATAGCTACATGTTCGGCCCAGAGCGCGAGCGGCCCTGCCCGATGTGCACCAACCTGCTAGGGGCCTGGGAAGGCAACGCCGCTGATATCGATCAGCGCATCTCACTGGTCGTCGTCGCGCGCTCGCCGATCGCGCGCCTTGTCGCCTGGAAACGCGAGCGTGGTTGGAAAGACCTTCGGCTCTACAGCGACCTGACCGGCGCCTATTCCCGCGACTATTTCGGACTGCTTCCCAACGGCTCAGAGATTCCGGCATTCAACGTCTTCACGCGGCGCGACGGGACGATCCGGCATTTCTGGTCCGGGGAGATGACCGGCCCGACGGCCGATCCCGGGCAGGATCCGCGCGGCGCTCCCGATCCCGCGCCGTTATGGATGGTGCTGGACTCGACGCCGGAAGGGCGAGGCGAGCATTGGTATCCCAAGCTCGACTACACCTGACAAAGACCTACTTCTGGCGCGCTGGCTTTAGGTCGCGCCCCGCCATGGGCAACTTGCTCGTGTGCTTGGTCTTCGCCGCTTCGACTAGGGCGGCGGCGTTGCTAGGCGGTAGACATCTCGCCGGGCCCCGTCTGCATAGCAAGCGCCGGCCCTACGCGTTCGCGGCGCCTTGCGTCCGTTCGAGTAGGTGTCCCAAGCAACGGTCATGATCTTGTAGAGTTCGACCGCTGGGTCGGTGAAGGCGGAAAGGTAGCGCTTTCGGAACTCGTCCTCTGAAAGGTGGGGCTCGGCATACCTTTGCGAGGCTCCGGGGTCTGGGGCACGGCGGCCTCCTTGGGTTGCGAAGCCGACGTGGGAACCAGGGGTCAGTTCCGGTGTCCGTCGTGGATACAACGGCTCCCTTAGCCGTTGAGAGTGTCAGCGCCTGCAGCGCGCAACGAGTAAATGATGTCCGACATCGCCACCGATCTTACGATCCTCCGCGTTGGCAGCGGTTGGAACCTCATCAGCGACGGCCGAACGTTGGGACGTTTCGCCTATCGCGTCGACGCCGAGGAGGCGGGCCTGCGGCTAATTGAGAAGGGCAGGCAAGCCCATCAGGTCGTGCGGTTGCAGATCCAGGACGAGCGCGGTCGCTTGCGGCCGTTCGCTTCCTAGGACCTTCGCGCATTGGGATTTGGACGTGTGCTCTGGCTTCCCCTTGCACTTGGTGGACGCCATTTTCTCAAGCTCGGTTTCGCTCATCGACTATTGATATTGAAGCGCCCTCAAGATTGCCTGTGGGCGTCTCCCCGGGGTTGGCCGATCAGGCCGCTCCAGCAGCCTTCTGTTGCGCAACTGATTTGGCTGGCGTCGGATTCCTCGGCCACCTCTTCCGAGGTCGTGCATGGGGCCACGCTTCGCAACACGACGTCGTGTTGCTAGGCGGTTCACTGATGAGGTGTATGGTTAGGGCATCGCGGGCCACTTTCTAGGGCGCTCGCGGCTGAGAGAGATCGGTATCGCACGCCGCACACTCCCGCCCCAGGGGCTAAGGAGTCAGGCTGTGACCTTTATCTGTTTCGTTGAAAGCGACAATTCGGACGTTCCTCACATGGAACCGCTTCGAGCGACCACGTTTGCCGACGCAAGGGTCGAAGCCCGGAAATTGCTGGCCGGGCATGCGACTGGCATTATCGCCAATGTATTCGAGGGCGAGCGCAGGATTCTATCGGTGCTCCGCGATGAGCTTCCTCGCGATCGGGACGTGCCTCGGATCGCTGCACGGACGGGGCCGAAGCGCCCGCAGAACGACAATCAATGACTACCTGGTTAGCAATGGGGCCGTAGTCCGCTTCGGCCGAGCAGCGTCTAATCGCGCCGCGACATGCGGCCCCGCATCAACGAGCTCTTTGTTTGGCTGAGATGCTCGATCCCAACGGCAAATGGGGAGCCGTCCGGGCGCCTCCGGCGCGGAAGCAGCTGCGTCTGACGTCTCTAAGCAAATCCCTCATCGGCGCAAACGTCGCTTTGATTTTGGAACCGATCACGGACTGGTGAGGTTCTGTGCTGTTCCTGATGGGGCCGACCCAGCTGGTCCCATCGGCCAACCAGGAGAGACACCATGATCCGCACACTCCTCGTCGCGAGCGTTGCCGTTGCTGCGCTGAACCTGGCCGCCTGCGGCCAGAAGACCGATGATACGGCGCGTGTCGACACCGAGGCCACAGAACCCGTCCAGCAACCCAGCGCCAACCCGACGGCCACGATCCCGACGCCGTCCGATGAGGCTGCCGCCCCCGACTTCGTGGCTAAGGCCGGCGCCGGCGACATGTTCGAAATCGAAACGAGCCGCCTGGCGCTCAAGCGGTCGACCAATCCGCAGGTGAAGAAGTTCGCTCAGTCGATGATCGACGCGCACACTAAGACGACGGCCGAGCTGAAGAAGGCCATCGCCGCGTCGGGGCGAACCCTGAGCCCTCCGGCGGTTCTCCCCGATGACCTGCGCGGCAAGGTTGACGACCTGGGTAAGGTCGACGCGAAGGATTTCGACCGCAAGTACATGGACGCTCAAGCGGACGGCCATCAAGCCGCGCTTGACCTCTTCCAGCGCTACGCCAACGACGGCGATGTGGCTGAGATCAAGGCCTTTGCAACGGCCACTGCGCCGACCATCCAAGAGCATCTCAACATGGCCAAGTCGCTTCGAGACACCCTGAAGTAGCCGCTGCCGGAGCGACCTCGCGAGGGCCGTCCGCCTGTTTCGAAGCGGGGCGGCCCGAGCCGGCGCCGAGCCAGATCAACCGCTAGCGGGCGCTGGTCCCGGCCCCCACGAGAAGCTCGAGGAGAAGCCTCTCCGATGGACTCAGCGAGGCCGCTCGGGTTGGGCGCATACGACGTCGACGCGCCTGAAGGCGAACGATGAACCTCTGATCCAAAGCGCCCTCAAGGACGAGAGGGTGGATGTAGGCCTTGCGGCAGACGCTGGGCGTGTTTCCGAGTCTGGCGGCTATGTCGCGGATCATCGCCACCTGCAGAGACTTGCCGGCTTCGGCGTCTTCGCCTGCCAGTTGGTCGACCGCAAGCGTAGTGGCCGCCCAGGTCCGGAAGTCCTTTGACGTGATCTCGGCCCCCGAGATGGTGCGCAGGTAGGCGTTGACGTCGGATGAGGTGACCGACTGCAGGGTTTGATCGTCATCCAGATACTGGAACAGTTCTTGACCCGGCAGCTCTTGACAGGCCCGCACGACCTTTGCGACGCGCCGGTCGCGCACGCGTAGCCGCCAAAGGCGTCCGCTCTTGCCGCGGAACTGAAAACGCAAGTCATCGCCCTGCGTCTGGACCTGGCGCGATCGAAGCGTGGTGAGGCCGAAGCTACCGTTGGATCGGGCGTAGGCTGCGTTGCCGACGCGGATTAACGCGGTGTCGAGGAGGTGGACGATCGCCGCGAGGACTTTGTTGCGTCCATGGCCGCGAACGGAGAGGTGCGTCTCGACCGCGGCGCGCACCGCGGGCAGCGCCTCGCCGAACACCAGAAGGTGGTCGAACTTAGCTTCATCCTGAAGGGCCCGAAAGGCGGGGTGGTACAGATACTGAAGGCGCCCGCGCTGATCCCGGCCTGTCGCCTGTAGATGTCCGGTCTCGTCCGGGCAGATTCGAACATCGGTCCAGGCCGGAGGAATGGCGAGCTGGCGAATCCGCTCCCTGGCGCATTTGCTGACGCTGGCTGGGCTGACGTACCGGAAGCCCTTGCCGTGCCGACGGCGCTGGATTGTGAGGTCTTCGGGGCCAGCGTAGCGGAGGCCGGCCCGTTCAACGCTCCCCACTCTTGGACTTGTCACCGTGAAACCGCCTCATGCTCGAAGAGCTAGGACGAGCGAGCAGCGCGCCCCTTTCGGGCCTTGCGGGGCTCGCCTGAGCCTGGGTCGGTGCGCGTCTCATCCGACTTCGTCGACCATTCCGAACCCGGCGGTTCTGTCGCGGGGCGTGGCGGACGGCCGCTGACGCCTGGCGGCCTGAGATTTTCGTTTTCGGTCTCTCGTCCTCGGGTGCTCGGCGATTTGGGCGGCATCGGCTTCCTCCTGGCCGCTAAACGCTGCGTTGGTGGGAACGATCCCCGACGGGTGGGCCGAAAGGGCGCACGGCGACTCGCTCCCATTTGGCGCGTATTGCCTCAGCACAAAGGGCAGGAGGGACCGGTCAGTTCCAGCTGTTGCGCCGGGATGGCGCCGCGACGGTATGAGGAACAGGGCCGTGGGCCGACCGTTCATCGTCAGCGCCCCTGCCTGCGGCGCTTTCGGACGATGAAGGACATGCCCTCAGGAGGCCTCAGGCGCCGGATAAGGTCTGTCGCCCTCGCCGAACAGCTTGGACCCGGTCTGATCACCGGGGCGGCGGACGACGATCCCAGCGGCATCGCCACCTATTCGCAGGCCGGCGCTCAGTTCGGGTTCGGGCTGCTCTGGACGATGGTGCTGACCTATCCGCTGATGACGGCGATCCAGCTGGTCAGCGCCCGGATAGGCCGGGTCACCGGCTCAGGACTCGCCGCCAATCTGGGCGAGGTGATGCCCGGATGGCTGGTCATGATCCTCGTCGGTCTGCTCCTGGTCGCCAACACCATCAACATCGGCGCCGACCTGGCTGCGATGGGCGCGGCGGCGGCGCTTACGACGGGCGGCGGCGAGCATCTTTTCGTCGTCGCCTTCGCGTTGGGCTCGCTGCTGCTGCAGATCTTCCTGCCCTACAAGCGCTATGCGCGCTTCCTCAAATGGCTGACTCTTGCGCTACTCGCCTATGTCGCGCTCGTCTTCATGGTGAAGGTTGACTGGCCGGCCGCGGCGCGGGGTCTGATATGGCCGACAGGCGGACTGAGGCAGGCGGAAATTCTCACTGTCGTGGCGATCTTTGGGACCACGATCAGTCCCTATCTCTTCTTCTGGCAGAGCGCGCAGGAGGTCGAGGAAGTCGAGCAGGACCCCGACGCAAAGCCGCTGAAGAAGGCTCCCGGCCAGGCGCCAGGCGAATTGCGCCGGATCCGTATCGACACCTTCGTCGGCATGGCGGCGTCCAACCTGATTGCGATCGCGATCATCATCGGCACGGCCGCGACCCTGCATGCCTCGGGTAAGACCCATATCGCCAGCGCCGCCGACGCGGCGGAGGCTCTGCGTCCGGTGGCCGGTCCGCTGGCCTTCGCACTCTTCAGCCTGGGCATCATCGGCACCGGCCTGTTGGCGATCCCGGTGTTGGCGGGCTCGGCCGCCTACGCGGTGGGCGAGTCCCGCGGATGGAAATGCGGCCTAGAATACAAGCCGTGGGAGGCGGTCGGCTTCTATCTGGTGATCGCGCTCGCGACATTGGTCGGGATCGTCATCGACTGGTCGCCCGTCGATCCCATGCGCGCGCTGTTCTGGAGCGCCGTCGTGAACGGGGTGATCGCCGTGCCGATGATGGCGGCGATGATGTGGGTGGTCAGCCGACATAGGCTGATGGCGGGTTTTGCGGCCGGCCCGGGCCTCAAGATTTTCGGTTGGCTCGCCACCGTGGTCATGGCCGCAGCGGTCGCCGCGATGGCGATCATCCGCTAGCGGCGAGCATCGACGAGCCGGTCCAATCGGGGCCGGCGTGGCGTTCTCGGCGTTTCTTTGGAGGACAGTCGCGTTTCCGGCGTAAGGCGCGGTCACGCCGCGCGGGTCAGACTGCTGAGTTTCGCCAGCTGGACGACGATGTCTTCCATGGCGCCGGAAGATGGGCAGGTATCCTTCCCGTAGTCACCATCCCTGAGGAGCTCATCCAACCGGTCGCGCGCCCGGCTGACCCGGCTCTTGATTGTGCCTATCGGACAGCCGCAGATGGCCGACACCTCGTCGTAGGAAAGGCCGCCCGCTCCGACAAGGATCAGCGCCTCGCGCTGGTCGTCAGGCAGGCAGGTCAAGGCGCGCCTGACCTCATCCAATTCGATGTTGGCCACAGGATTTGAGATGGCCTGAAGCGTGCGTTCAGCGACCTCCTGGTTGAGCGGCGTCGAGCGCCAGGAACGACGTTTGTCCGAATAGAACTGGTTGCGCACGATCATGAAGGTCCACGCCTTCATATTGGTCCCCACAGTGAAGCTCCGGCGCGCTTTCCAAGCCTTGACCAAAGCGTCCTGCGCCAAGTCCTCAGCGATCGAGACATCTCGGCAGAGATGGCGGGCGAAGGCTCGCATCTGCGGAATGAGACTGATCAACTCGGCCTGGAAGGCCTTGTCGACACGCAATCGGTCGCGGGTCATTTTCGGCGTCCTCCCGTCGACGCCCGCCCAGCTGCCCGTAGCTTAACGTCGGATCGCTGCAGAAGGGTCCCGATAGCCGCCTCAAGCCTGGCGAGCGTAGGTGTGACTTCGATGGCCCGGCATCGAGGTGCACGCTCGGCTTGGAACATCGAGCTTCGCTTACCGTTGGGTGGTGAGTTCGCCCAGGAGCCAAGCCATGCGCATGTTTCTGATGGCGTCGATCGCCGCCGGTGGCGCGCTTTGTCTGGCCGCTTGCGCCGAGACGGCGCATCTGGCGGTCGCCGAGGGAACCGGGCCGACGCCGACCCTGCCTCCGCCCACCAAGACGCTCATTCCCACGGTCCACATCGCGCCGGCCAAGGGATGGCCGCCCGGAGCCATGCCGACGCCGGCGGCCGGACTGGCGGTCAATGCCTTCGCCGAGGGGCTCGATCACCCGCGTTGGCTCTACGTCCTGCCCAACGGCGATGTGCTGGTCGCCGAGACCAACGCCCCGCAGCGCCCGGCCGATGGCAAGGGTCTGAAGGGATGGGCGATGAAGATCGTCATGAAGCGGGCCGGCGCGGCGGTTCCCAGCGCCAATCGCATTACGCTGCTGCGGGATACCGACGGCGACGGGGTCGCCGACCAGCGATCCATCTTCCTAGAACACCTCAACTCGCCCTTCGGCATGGTGCTGGTAGGCGACGTCTTCTATGTCGCCGAAACCGACGCCGTCCGCAGGTTCACCTACCGGCCGGGCGACATGGCGCTGGCCGGTCCCGGCGCCAAGGTCGTGGATTTGCCAGCGGGGTCGATAAATCACCATTGGACGAAGAACGTCCTCGCAAATCCTGACGGTCGGCGCCTCTTCGTCACCATCGGCTCCAACAGCAACGTCGCAGAGAACGGTATGGCGGCCGAAGCGGGGAGGGCGGCCATCTGGGAGGTTGATCCTGTCTCCGGAGCGCACCGAATTTTCGCCTCGGGCCTGCGCAATCCCAACGGCCTGGCCTGGGAACCGGTGACTGGCGCGCTCTGGACCACGGTGAACGAGCGTGACGAGATCGGCAGCGATCTGGTGCCGGACTATATGACCTCTGTCCGAGAGGGCGGCTTCTACGGTTGGCCCTACAGCTACTTCGGCGGTCATCTGGACAGGCGGGTGAAGCCCGGAAATCCGGAGCTGGTCGCCCGGGCGATCGTGCCGGACTATGCACTGGGGCCCCACACCGCGTCACTGGGCCTGACCTTCTCCGGCCCAGGCGTCCTGCCTGCGAGTTTCGCCAACGGCGCTTTCGTAGGCATGCACGGCTCGTGGAACCGGCACCCCCGTAGCGGCTACAAGGTGGTCTTCGTACCGTTCGAGGCGGGGCGCCCGGTCGGCGCGCCGCGTGATGTCCTGACCGGCTTCGTCAGTTCTGATGGCAAAGCGCAGGGGCGTCCGGTGGGGGTGGTCCTCGACAGGAATGGCGCGCTGCTCGTCGCTGACGATGTCGGCAATCGCATTTGGCGCGTGCGCGACGCTGCGGCCAGTCGCTCGCGAGGGGCGCCCGGCGGGTGACGCGTAATTCTTCCATGGCGGGCTCGAAAACGGCGTCGGACTGATGGCCGCCACCGCCCTCATCGCGCGGAGGTGACAGGATGTTCCTGCAGCCGATCGATTACTTCTTGGCGGTCTGGTTCGCCCTGGCCGCCGCCTCGACGCTCTATGTCGGGATCGACCAGTATCGGAACAATCCCGAGCCCGCGGTGATGAAGTGGGGCTTCATCCTGGTCACGCTCTACATGGGGCCGATCGGGTTGCTGCTCTATGTCCTGGCCGACAAGGAGCCCCGCCCAGGCGAACACGAGCGGTTCATCCAGCCGCTGTGGAAGCAGGGCGTAGGCTCCACCATTCACTGCGTCGCGGGCGACGCCACCGGCATCATCCTGGCCGCCGCGATCACTGCGGCGCTCGGCCTGCCGATGTGGCTCGACCTGATCATCGAGTACCTGGCCGGCTTCGCATTCGGGCTGTTCGTCTTCCAGGCGCTGTTCATGAAGTCGATGATGGGCGGAACCTACTGGGAGAACGTTCGCCGCAGCTTCCTGCCCGAGTTCATCAGCATGAACTTCATGATGGCGGGCATGGCGCCGGTGATGAGCTTCCTGATGATGGGGCGCGACATGCGCGCCATGGTGCCGACGGAACTGCTGTTCTGGGGCGTGATGTCGCTCGGGGTGATCGCCGGCTTCGCCATGGCCTATCCCTGGAACGTCTGGCTGGTGAAGCGGTCCCTGAAGCACGGGCTGATGACCGAGCGGCGGCCCGGATCGAAGTTCGCAGCCAAGCCCGCCTCCAAGGCCGGCGGCGGCCACGCCGGCCATGGCGCGGCAGGCCGGAAAACCAGCACGGCGGCCGCGGCGATGAAGGCGGCCCACGGCGGGCATGAGGGTCAGATGGCGTCCGACGCGACGGGCGCGCAGCTTGCCGCCGTGGGCGGGGTTTCGCTTCTGGCTCTGGCCATCGGCATGATCGCGCCGGCCAATTGGGTGAACCTCTCATTGTCGGCCAAGCAGGTTGGCGGCGCCATCATGCCTCCCGGTATGATCATGGATCGCGACACGCCGGCCGAAGCGATGATCGACATGGCCGCGGTGGACCCGCGCCAAGTCACGGCGCGCTATGACCTTGGGGTTCGTGGCGCGCGGGAACTGCAGCCGCGGCTCGAGAACGGCGTGAAGGTCTTCACCCTGACCGCCTCGGTGTTCCGATGGACCATCCTGCCGGGCGTCCAGGTCGACGCCTATGGGTTCAACGGCCAGCTGCCGGGGCCGACCCTACGCTTCAAGGAGGGCGACCAGGTCCGCATTGACGTCATCAACCGGTTGCCCGAAAGCACCACCGTCCACTGGCACGGCTTGATCCTGCCCAACATCATGGACGGACCGGCGCACATCACCCAGGCGCCGATCGAGAACGGCGAGGTCTATCGCTACGCCTTCAAGGTCGTCCAGTCCGGGACCTACCTCTATCACTCCCATGACCACGTCGATCGCCAGCAGGCGCTGGGCCTCTACGGCGCGATCATCATCGATCCGGCTAAGCCTGATCCGGCGCTGGTCGCCGACCACGAATACACCCTGCAGATCCAGGAATGGCTGAAGCGTGAGGGTCTGACCTATCCGGCCATGCCGATGGACGGCGGCCAGCCCAACTACTTCACCATCAACGGCAAGGCCTATCCGTCCACAGAGGTGGTCAGGATGAAGGTAGGCGAAACCCTGAAGGTACGATTCATCGGATCCAACAACGGCTTCATTCACCCCATGCATATCCACGGCGGACCGTTCGAGGTGGTCGCCCGCGACGGGGAGACGCTGGCCCCATCGGCGCGCTTCAAGGCCGACGTCATCAACGTCGGGCCCGGTCAGCGCTATGATGTGATCTGGACGGCGCTCAAGCCCGGCAAGTGGTTGATCCACTGCCATATCGGCCACCACACGACCAACAACAACGTCGAGATGAACGGCGGCGGCGGCCTTATGACGGTGATCGATGTCGCGCCCTAGCGACCATACGCCTGGCCGGCGGAGGCGCGATGCCTGGGCGGCGGGGCGAGGGCTCTAAGTGTCTTGGGCTATTTGGCGAACCGGCTGAGAAGGCCGAGCCCGGTGCGGAGACAGGCTATGCGGACCGCCGCCCGGCTGCGATCGCCGAAGCGATGCTCCTCCACGGCGGCCGGCTGTCCGCGGCGCTGGACACCGAAATAGACGAGGCCCGGCTCCTCGTCCTCGCCGCCGGGGCCGGCGAAGCCTGTGACTGACAGGGCCAGGTCGCTGTCGGATTTGGCGAGTGCGCCTTCCACCATCGCAGCGGCGACAGGCGCCGACACCGCACTGTAGGTCGCGATCAGCCGGGCGGGCACGTTCAGCTGGGCCTGCTTGGCCTCGTTGGTATAGGTGACGAAGCCGCGATCGAAGCCGTGCGCGCATCCCTCGACATCGGTCAGCACGGCGGCGAACAGGCCGCCCGTGCAGCTTTCAGCCAGGCTAAGGGTCCATTGACGGTCGCAGATGGCGTGCATCACCCGCTCGGCCAGATCATGGACGTCGGCCGGCAGGCCGTCCTGGAAGGTTTCGATCATCGGCCCATTCCCGTGCGCGTCCGGCGCTGAAGCCTAAGCGGCGTTCAGCATCCGGTCGGCTTTCGGCTTGGCCCTAGTTCGGCTTTGAGGGGGCCAACTCCGCCATCAGCGCCGCCTTACGGCGCTTGAGGCGTTCGCCCATCGCCTCAAGGTCCTCGTCGCCCCGCTTGGCTTGGGCAAACAGACCTCCAGGCTGTTCCTCCTCCTTGACGTGGTGCTTGATGTACTCGCCGAGCACCTTGACCTTGGCGTCGTAGAACTCGTCGCCCGGCTTCATCGCCTCGATCTCGGCAATCAGCTTCTTCGCGCCATCATGCTCGACGTAGGCCTCGTCGAGCAGGTCGTCTTCGACCTCGCCCCGTTCCGCCGGATAGAGGATCTCCTCCTCGATCTGGGTGTGAACCTTCAGGGCCAGCGCGATCTTGTTGAAGAGCGCGAGCTTCTCGGCGTTTTTCTCGAGCTGTTCGTACTCGTCGAAAAGGCCTTCCACCTCCCGGTGATCCTGCTTCAGCAGCTGCACAGCCAGCGGGTCGCGGCGGCCGGTGCGACGCGTCCGGCGAGGCTTGGCGGTCTTGGTCTTCGAGGCAGCGGTCTTTGTTGCGGTCGTCGGCATGGGGTTCCTCCAACTGGGCGTGTACGACCAAACCCGCCGCTGCGGCGCCGGTTCCGGGCCGAACTGGATGGCCGCTCAAGGGTTCTGCTCGCATCGCAGAAGGAGAGAGCCATGCCGGTCGAGCGCACCGTCCAGAGGCAACGGCGTATCCAAGCCGAAGTGAAGCAGGCCGACCGCAAAGCTGCGGTCAGGAAGCCCAAGACAGGGGCGATGCAAGCCGGCGCCCGGCGCTATCCGGAGCCGCCGCTGCCAAAACAGCATCAGCCCAAGCCCGGATCGGAGGCGAAGCTCGATCCACCGCCGATGTATGACGCGCCCTACTACCAGGGCTCGGAGAAGTTGCTGGACAAGGTGGCGGTCATCACCGGCGCAGACTCCGGCATCGGCCGCGCGGTCGCGGTGCTGTTCGCTCGCGAAGGCGCCGACGTCGCCATACTGCACCTCGGGGAGGCGGCCGACGCCGAGCAGACGAAAGCCGCGGTCGAGGCCGAGGGCCGCCAAGCCATGGTCATCGCGGGCGATGTCGGCGATCGCAGCTTCTGCCGCAAGGCGATCGCCGCGGCGGTGAAGCGGTTCGGCCGGATCGACATCCTCGTCAACAACGCCGCCTTCCAGGTTCACGCCAAGCGGATCGAGGACCTCAGCGAGGCCCACTTCGATCAGACCTTGAAGACCAATCTCTACGGCTATTTCCACATGGCGCAGGAAGCAGTCGCCCACATGCCGTCCGGGGGCGTCATCCTCAACACCGGCTCGGTGACCGGCATCGACGGCAGCAAGAACCTGCTCGACTACTCGATGACCAAGGGCGGCATCCACGCCTTCACCCGCTCGCTGGCGGCGCACCTCATTCCACGTGGCATTCGCGTCAACGCCATTGCGCCGGGGCCGGTCTGGACGCCGCTCAATCCCTCGGACACGGAGGCGGCGGACGTGGCTCAGTTCGGGGCGCACACGCCGATGAAGCGCCCTGCGCAGCCCGAAGAGATTGCGCCTGCCTATGTCTTCCTCGCCTCGGCGCACTGCTCCAGCTACATCACTGGCGAGGTGCTTCCGATCGTCGGCGGATATGACTAGGCCAGACCTATTTCTGCCGCGCCGGTTTGAGGTCCTGTCCCGCCATTAGCAGCTTGCCAGCGTGGTTGGCCTTGGCCGCCTCGACCAGAGTGGCGGCGGCGTTGCGCACCTCCTGCTGGATCGCGTGGTCGGCGTCGAGCGCCTCGTGGCTGGTGGCGTAGGGCTGCCAGTAGCCAATGTAGCGATCCAGTTCGGCGTCGATCCCGGCGGGGACCAGATCCATGAACCGCAACCAGTCCGAGACGCTGCGGCGAACGTTTTCGGCGCCTTCCACGTCGCCGTGAACGACGACGGAAAAGACGCGGCCCTTGAGGTGTTTGGGATAGGGCCAGCCCTTCAACTCCTCGGCCTTGGCCTTCTTGGCGTCCTTGCCATGGGTGAGGGTGGGGTCGGGGTTGCCACCATCGGCGCAGACCAGCCGGTCCATCATCAGCTTCAGAGGCGAGGAGACCTGGTACCAGTTGACCGGGGTGATGATCATGACGCCATGCGCCTCAACCCACATCGGATAGATCTCGTTCATCCAGTCATGGACTTGCCCCAAGGCGTAGTTGGGGTAGCACGAGCAGGGCCAGTGGCAGAGCGCCGCGGCCGTCGAGAAACAGGCCTTGCAGGGGTGGATTTCGCGCCCGTACTCCGAAGCGAGGCGGCTGAGGTCGAGCAGGTTGACCACCACCTTCTTGCCCTCGATCTCAGTCCTGGCGATCTCGGCGAGGCGATAGGATTTCGACATCTCGCCCGGACAGGTGTGCTCGCTCCGAGACGAGCCGTTGATCACCAGAACGCGGCAAGGGCCGGCCTTGTCATCGTGCCGGGCCTGGGCCGCCTTGATCGCCGCCTTGGTCGCCAGCCAGTCGACGGAGAGGTCGTAGTTTGGATCGGCGAAGCTGGCGCCGGCTTTGCGGGTGCGTGGCGCCTTGCGCGCGTTTGAATAGGCGTCCCAGGCGACGGTCATGATCTTGTCGAGTTCGACCGCCAACGCCTCGAAGGCCGGGTCGGCGAAGGCGGTGAGATAACGTTCGCGGAACTGGGCTTCCGACAGCTGCGGGCTCGGCATGCCCTTGCGGGGCTCCGGGGTCTTGGTCACGGCGGCCTCCTGGGTTGCGAAGCCAACGTGGGAGGCATGGCGCAGTTCCGGTCGTAGGCGGGCGCCTGGGCGCCGTCCGCGCCACTCGAACGGCTCGCCCTGTCTCAGAGCTGGCCCGACATCGAGCGGGACCTCGCGCGACAGATAGCGCGGATCGGTCTGTCGATCGGGGCGTTTTTGCTGGCCTAACCAGGAGGTGCGAGATGCCTGCGAAATCCGGTGCACAACAGAAGGCCGCCGGCGCGGCTCTTTCCGCGAAGCGCGGCGACACGCCCAAGAGCAAGCTCAAAGGCGCTTCGAAGTCGATGATGTCGATGAGCGAGAAGGAGCTTGAGAAAATGGCTTCGACCAAGCGCAAGGGTAAGCCCGAGCACGTCTCCAAGAGCGCTCACTAGCGGCTCCGGTGCCGCGAGCCGCCCCCGACCGAGATGATCGAGGGCAGCCGGCGGAAGCTCAGAGAAGAGCGTGATCTTCCCTGCCAGCTTTCGTCATCGCGTGGACAGCATGGTCGCGACGACCGCTATCAACATCCCGGCCGATGCGCGGGTTCCGCGACTGTACCGCCGGCTATTGATCGAGCAGAAGCGGCCGTCCTTGCGTTGGGCGCGGTTTAGGCGCGTGATGGCAAGGCCTTTCCTGAAGTTCAGAACGGCAGCCATCTGGAATTGTAGCGACGCCTATGTCGGAAATTCCTGAGAAAAATTCGACGGGGGAACCACGCGCGGTCGTAAAGGGTCCTGACGACGGGGCGGAAATTCTCAGCCGATTCACCGACCGTCTGTTCCGGGCCGGCTCCTATAGTGATGTTTACGACGCGGCGTTGAGTACGATCTGCGAGGCGTTGAGCTGCGGGCGCGCATCTATTTTGCTGTTCGATGCGGACGGAAGCATGCAGTTCGTAGCCTGGCGAGGCCTGTCGGCGGCCTATCGGGACGCGGTTGCGGGCCACAGTCCCTGGAGCCGAGGAGAACGCGAAGCCAAACCCATCCTTGTCGCCGACATCGAGCTGGCTGACGAACCGGAAGCTCTCAGGGCGGCGGTCCTCCGCGAGAATGTTCGCAGCCTGGCCTTCATCCCCTTGACCGCCGCTGGCGGGGTGACGGGAAAGTTTATGGTCTACGATGACCAGCCCCGCCTCTTCAGTGATCGAGAGACGGCGCTGGCGGTGATGATCGGGCGTCAGTTGAGTTTTGCCCTAGAGCGCTTGCAAGCAGAGGCCGCCTTGCAGCGTGAGCGCGAGTTGCTGCAGTCGATTATCGACCGGATACCAGTGATGATCACGGTCTATGACCCTGGACAGGCGCTGCTACGCTTCAATCGAGCCTTTGAGGACGTTCTCGGCTGGAGTGGCGACGAGGCGGCGGGTGTTCCGATGATGGAACGGCTGCTGCCCGCGGCGGATCTGCGCGACCGTGTTCGCGAGTTCATGGACGCCTGCCCGGAAAGCTGGATGGACGTGCCGATGACGACCCGCGCTGGCGCTCGGGTCGAAACCAGCTGGGCCAATGTCCGGCTGTCGGACCACACGCAGGTCGGCATCGGCATCGACATCACAAAGCGCAAGGAAGACGAGGCTGCGCTCCGCCGATACGCCTCGCGGATGAACGCCCTCAATCGCGTCATGCGGACGCTTTCGAGTGATCTGGATCTTGATCGCATCGTTCAGGAGGCGACCGACAGCGCCACCCATCTGACAGGCGCCAAGTTTGGTGCCTTCTTCTACAACGTCGTCGATGATGACGGTGAGCGCTACCGCCTCTTCGCGCTCTCGGGGGCGGCGCGGGAGGACTTCGAAGGCTTCGGTCTTCCGCGCAGCACCGACCTGTTCGGTCCCACATTCCGGGGCGAGGAAACTGTCCGATGCGATGATGTGCATCTAGATCCACGCTATGGCCAACGAGCTCCCCATTTTGGCATGCCCAAAGGCCATCTGCCGGTCGTCAGCTATCTGGCCGTCCCGGTCGTCTCGCGCTCCGGTGAAGTCCACGGCGGGCTCTTCTTCGGGCATGACCAGCCGGGCGTCTTCAGCCCTGAGGACGAGACTCTCGTCAGCGCGATCGCCGCCCAGACCGCGACGGCCATGGACAACGCCGCGCTGCTGGCCGCTAAGCAGCGAGAGATTGAACATCGCCGTCGGGCCGATTTCGCCGCACAGCGCCTGGCGGCGATCGTGGAGTCCTCGGAGGACGCGATCCTCACCAAGGACCTCAACGGCGTCATCACCAGCTGGAACGCGGGCGCCGAACGCCTCCTGGGTTACCGCGCCGACGATGTGCTCGGCAAATCGATGATGATGCTCATCCCAACGGATCGGTTGGAGGAAGAGGCGCGCATCCTCGCCAAGATTCGGGCGGGTGAACGCGTGCCCACGTTCGAAACCGTCCGGCTTTGCAAGAACGGCGACGAGTTGCCGGTTTCGCTTTCAGTGTCTCCGCTTCGCGATAGCGACGGCCTGATCATTGGGGCCTCGACGATCGCCCGCGACATCACCGAGCGTCGGGAGGCCGAGGCCCGCCAGGACTTGCTGCTCCGGGAAATGGATCATCGGGTCAAAAATCTGTTCACCTTGGCGGGCGGCTTGGTGAGCCTCAGCGCGCGCCGCGCGACAGACCCCGCGGAGTTGGTCAGCGCGGTGCGCGAGCGGTTGGCCTCATTGGCCCGCGCCCATTCCCTGACGGCTGCCCGAGGGGAGGTCGGGACAAGCACCCTTCATGCGCTGATTGCGACGGTCCTTTCTCCCTACGACGGCGAGGGTGACAGGGTCGCGATCGACGGGCCCGACGTGACGCTCTGCGGCGAAGCGGTCACCGCTCTGGCGATGGTGCTGCACGAGCTGGCCACCAACGCCGCAAAGTACGGCGCGCTCTCGGTGGACGGAGGCCGCATCGACGTCACCTGCATCGAGCGCGACGACCATCTCGACCTGATCTGGGCCGAACGCGGCGGGCCAGGCGTGACGGTCGACGCCGAGGCCGGCTTCGGTTCCACATTAATCGGCGCGACGATCAAGCGACAGTTGAGCGGAGACATCGTCCGAGAATGGCGGCCGGAGGGCCTGGTGGTGCGCATTTCAGTGTCCTGCGAGAGGCTGACGGCGGGCACAGCGCAACAGCCCGGCCACGCCTGCGAGACCTGATCAGCCTGGGAACCGGCTCCCGCCCGGGGTGTTGCGTGCGTCAGCTTCCCAGGAGGATTTCCGGTGAAACGGTATGCATACGGCTGGCTGACGGTTGGATTTTTCGTTGTCTCAATTCTCGGCCACTGGTTGTTCGGCTGGTACGCCTATGTGGACGATCAGGCGGACCTGCATGCGCCGGTTTCGACCTCGGCCTACCTGGTCCTCATGCTGCGAGACACCTTCGAGAATTGGCAGTCGGAGTTTCTGCAGCTGATCTGGCAGGTCGTCGGCCTAGCCTACTTTCTCTATGTCGGCTCGCCGGCGTCCAAGGAGAACGATGATCGCATGGAAGCCAAGGTCGATGCCTTGATCCGGTTGGTGGACAAGGATCGGGCGGACGCTCTCATCGCTGATCTCGATGAGCGGTTCCTGCGAACGCACGGTCACGCGAGGCCGCACGCCCATCCTCGTTGAGACTATTCGCAGCGCAGAGTGCGGCCCTTGGCGCCCTTCGCGTCCACGCCGTCCGAGCCCTTTCGGCGTGGACGCGGCTCGGGGGCCTCCGTCAAGGAGGAGAAGCCAGGCTGCGGGAGTGAGACCGAGCCAAACCTCGTGCGGCGCAGGATGACGGGCTTGCACCGCGTGCCCCGAGAAGCAGGCAGGAACCGGCGAATAACCGAACGGACCGCTACAGAGTTCCCAGTGACTGTTCGGAAAGAAAAATCCGGAGGTCGGGAGAGCTGAGCAATCCCGTCTCATCCTGCAGGAAAAGGCTGCTGCCTTCCTCGCCTCGAAGGATTTCACTCACTGCGGCCAAGGCGCGCTCGCGTGTTGGATAGCCTCGCGACCAGCCGTCGCTCGAGGCCAGAATCCAGATTTGTCCCTCGGAGAAAAGGCCATAGTTGGCCATGGGAGTCTCCCGTCCGCTATGCCTCGCCCCAGCTCGATATAGCGCCGGTCGATAATTCCCCCCGGTCGGGCTTGGTTCCTCACCCACCGGCGCTCGCTTTCGCCCCAGAGCGCCTGTCCGCGGCTACAATACGCCGTGCGCCTTCAGCGCGGCCTCCTCGTCTCCGGAGATCCAGCCAAAGACCTTGATCTGCTGCGCCAGCTCTTGGACCAGATAGTGAACCTCGAAATCGATCTCGATACTTCGCTCGCCCTGTCGGGCATATGTCGCGATCCACGCGACGTGCGCGACGCAGTGCAGCTCATCCACGGGCGAGATTCGAACCGCGCGCACCCGCATCGTCTTCGTCCCGATGGCGCGATAGCGCTCGTAGCCTTGCGCCATTTTTTCCTTGAACGCGTCGTCGTTCTTCCCGGTCGCTACGCCAGCGGGCGAGGCCGCGATGAACTCCGCTGCATAGAGCTCGGCGACCTCTTTCATCTCCAGCTCGCCGGCAAGCGCTAGCTCGAACACCCGCTCATATCGGTCAAAGAACTGCCTGACGTCGTCGTGCCGCATGACATGGCCCTTCGTGTCTGCCCACCACTGCGCCAGGCTGTACGTGCTTTGTAAGGTCCAGGTTCCGCTTGTACTGCCCGTAAAGGGGCAAGCGTCGCCGAGCGTCGCGTAGGCTTACCTGTTTCTTCAAGGGCAGGGACGGGCAGAATGATTGGCGTGCGAGGAGCCGGTCATGAGCGACAATAGCCCCGGGGCAGAAGCCTTCCTGAAAACGCCCGACGCCGGCCGCTTCCTCGGTCTGTCCGGCCGAACCCTGGAGAAGCACCGGACCTACGGCACCGGCCCGGTCTATCGCAAGCTGGGCGGGCGCGTCGTGTACGCATTGTCGGACTTGCGCCGGTGGGCGGACCGGGCCGCGAAAGCGTCGACATCCGACATCATGGCCGATCCGGTTCGTCCGGCGCATGTGCGCTGGGCGCGTCGCAGGCCGTTCTGATTGTCGAGCAGAAGGGGTCTGCCAAGCGGGGTCACCGCATCGCGCCGCCCGCTACAAGGTCGTGCAGCGACTCCGGGCGCAAATGCGTGTACCGCCGCAGCATCTTCCAATCCTTGTGGCCCGTCACGAGCGCCACCTGTTCGATCCGAAAGCCCGCCTCGAAGAGCCGGCTGGTGCCTTCATGCCTGAGGTCGTGGAAGTGAAGATCGTCGACTTCCAGCGCCTGGCACGCCCGGGTGAAGACCGTGCTGATGGACTTATGATTGTAGGGGAAGATCCGGCTGTCGTCGTTCGCGCGGATCGCGCGTTGCTCT